>BNJS01000818.1_pt1 | contig 53261 bp, 66 predicted proteins | sample 8540461 | NCBI WGS metagenome assembly BNJS01 (sample SAMD00202454, study PRJDB9452) | human saliva metagenome | isolation source: human saliva | place: Japan
AAGAATACATATTGCTTTTAGAACGGATTTTCGAGATTCCTCGGAACTGAAGGAAGGCTCTCCTTTTAAAGAAGTATTTTCTTCCTTGGCTCTCTCTTTTTGGAGTTCTTTTCCTTAGGAAAGAATGAGGAAGCCTTAGAGGAAGCTTTAAAATCTTTGCTCAACAAAAAGATGAAGGAATTAGAAGTCTTTCTTTATCAAAGGATGCTTTGCAGAAGAATCCTATGGAGATTTTGTTCTGTGTTGATTTTTCTATCCTTGGGAATTCTTTTAGAGAAAAAGAGGCGGCAAGAGCTAGAATACTGGAACTGTTTTTACAGCTTTATCTCTATAATCAATCAGAGTTTTTCTCTGGAAAGAGGAGCCTTTCAGGATATTTTTACTCTCATTTTTATGATTACAGCGATGATTTTATGAAAAGAGCGTTTTGAGGAGGAGAAAGAGAAACCGTTTTTGTATAGGAACAACATTCTCTTTTTTGGCTGGATGCCCTATTATGGAAGCTGTGAGTATTTTCCGAACAGCTATATAGACAGCCATCAAAGGGACATGGCCTTATTTTTTGGAGATCGCTTCTCCTCACACTTATATCAGGCCTATGAACAGGAAGAGAAGCAATACCTGCTGGAAAATGGAGAAAGCAGATTAGCGAATTTAGAAAGAGGACGAAAGGAACTACAGCCCTCTACAGCTCCGATAGACGCTTCCAAGGCCCTTAGCTTTCACCCTCATCAGGAGAAGGTATGGAAAAGCTTTTTGGAGAAAACCCGGGGAGCAAGATTGGATTTAGAGAAAGAGTGAAGGGAAAACAAGAATAGCAAGCACAAAATAGCAAGCATAAAAATAGTGTTTCAGGCTTTAAAAGTGAGGAGTAAGAGGCAGAAATTTTTGTAGTGGAAAAGGAAAGGAAACAGGAGTATTTTGGCTAGTATAAAGGAAAAACAAGGAAGAAGCAGGGGGAGTATAGTTTTGCTCCTTTCTTTTTGCTTTTTTGTTCTTTTTTTTAGCATCAGTAGTATAGCAGCCACTTGGCCTACGGTAGAGTTAAATGCCGAGGCGGGAATCGTGGTGGATGTGAGAAACCAGAGCCATTTTATTTGATGGTGGAGTTAGAGTATCCTGCCAGCATTACGAAGGTAATGACTGCTCTTGTGGTACTGGAACACGCATCCTTGGAGGAGAAGTCACTTTCTCTCATGATGCGGTCTATAATGTGGACAAGGGCTCTTCAATGCGCAGATTGAAGGGGAGATGTTTTAACGGTTAATGATTGTCTCCATGCCCTTTTACTAAAAATCTGCCAATGAGGGCAGCCAATGCCTTAGCGGAGCATGTGGCAGGCTCCAGAAAGCCTTTGCGGAAATGATGAATGAAAAAGCAAAGGAACTGGGATGCACCGGTACTCATTTTCAAAAATCCCTCAGGTCTTCAAAATGAAAAAGGCGTTATACTACAACAAGAGACATGGCTTTGATTGGAATATAGCTTTCCGGAACAAGTTTTCTTGCTATTGAAAATAATTTAAGCCATACTCTGGAAAATTTCAAAGCGTCTTCCGGAGGAATACCATTTACATGGAACATGAGATGCTATTGCCTAACGCCAAGTATTATGACAAAAGGGTGGTAGCCGGAAAGACCGGATATACCCAAATTGCCGGAAATACCCTGATTACCCTGGCTGAATCAGAGGGAAGAAAGGTAGTGGCGGTGGTGCTGAAGGATAAAAATCCTTTCCACTATACGGATACCCAAAAGCTTGCTTTTGGATCGGCCTTTTTCAGAAACTGAAATTCAGAATCTGGGAGAGCATCATACTGCCTTGGAAACCCTTAGACAAGGATTGATTACGGAAGGGAAGATTACAGAGGAGAATAAAATTCATTTTTTAGAAACAGTAAAGATTTCTCTTCCTAAGGGAGCAAGCCAGGACGGCATACAGTATTCGTATGCCGAAGCGGAAGAGGGGCTCCACATCAGCCATCGGAAAGGTAATCATTAGCCTGGAAGGCAAGGTTTTGGGAAGCGGGTATATCGGAAAAGAGGCAGAATATTCAGCTTATTTTAGAGAATCAGGAAGCAAAAGAAAAAGGTAGCAGTAGCAGCGGTGACAGTTAGCAGGGGTTACAGTTTTAGCAGGCTTTGGCTTCTTCCTCTTCGGAGGAGGGGCTCTCTACAGGGGCGAAGAATATCCACGATGAGCATAAACGAAAAGAAAAATGGAAGGAAGAGACGAAGAAAAAAGCCGTGAAGAGTTGAAGATTTCCGAAGAAGAATTTAAGCTACTCTTAGAGAAACGAAAGTCTGAAAAGGGAAAGAAATAGCAACATAATTGGGCAAAAGGAGACTTTAGGTAGATGGATGAAAAAGAAAGAAAAGATTTTTCCGGAAGATTTTTGAAGAAGAGAAAAAGCCTTAGAGCAAGAGGCAAAAGACTTCGAGAGGAAAGAAGAGAAAGAAAGAGAAAAAGAGGCTTCCAGAAAAGCCGGACAGAGAAGACAGCTCCTTCTCTTCCTATCCTTATGTGTGGCAGCAGCGTTTTATTGCTATTTATCCTAAAACGAGGAAAGCAGGAGACCGGAGTCAGGGAGGATAGCAGCAGCTCTTCAATATGGAAAGCAGGACTTTGGAACTTTATGTGCTGGAGGAGGAAGGTGGTGAAGGAGAAGCCCTTCGTGCCTATTTGGAAAATGCCGATGGACTAAGCAGGATTGTAAACCTTCATTCCATGAACTATGAGGAAGGAAGGAAGAGGAATTAAAGCGCCAAATCAAAGAAGGCAAGGCAGAATCATTGCTGGGAGAGGGCAGTGAGAAGCTGGAAGCATTTTTAGAACAGCTTTCTGAAGAAAAAAATCTACCTTAGTCCAAAGCACAGGAAAGTTGGAGCCAGGGAAAAATCACTTTGTCCTGGAGAAGAGTTTAGAGGATCGAGGGCAGTAGATATTGGCTTTTTGTATAACAAAGCCTTTCGAAAGATAGAATTCTCCTGAAAGGAGATGATAAAGCACTGGCGGAAAAAAATTATCTGAAAAGCTTTAGTCAATATGGGGAACTGTAGAACTTCGCTCTTACCAAGGAGAGGAAGACTTCGAGATTAAGATTTCAGAGTTGGAAAATGCAGAAATAGACATTCTCTTCCTCCCTACTGTGGGAGAAAAGGAAAAGGCATTATTATCAGAGGCAAAGTCCTATAATATTCTTTTGGGTAAAGACTGGGATAGATCGAATTTTCCGGGGGAGATGGAATTAGCGTACTCCCTTTATCTCTATGGAAGAGAGAATAAAGCTTATCCCCATTTACTAGCCGAGAATTCACGGAAGAAAGCAATGCCGGGAAGGGCAGTCCCCTAATGCAGGAGAGTCGGAACAAGGGAAACACAGGCGGAAGAGGCACAGAGGAAAGAGACAAGGGAAGAAGCACAGACGGAAGTGACAGAGGAAGAAGCTAAGGCGGAAGCAACAAGCAGAGATACTTACTATCAGGATATATTGGGGATTTTAAAAAAGCTAAAAGAAGGGCAAAAGGAAAGTCCTTTGGATGCTTTGGGAAATCTGGACTATCAGGGAGCCTGTGGAGAATATCATTTCCTTCCCGGAGAATATTGTTTAAAGGGACAGGGACAATTTTATGAATTACAGGGCAGGAGAGAAGAGACCTGAATCCATAGGAGAAATAAGGCAGTTCTTTTTAAAGAAAGGGGTAAAGATGAAGTTTACCAAGATGGAAGGCCTAGGCAATGACTATGTTTATGTGAATGCTTTTGTTGAAAAGGTGGAGAATCCGGAGGAGCTGGCAAAACGCATTGCCGACAGACATTTCGGTGTTGGAGGCGACGGCCTGATTCTGATTGAGCCAAGTGATAAGGCGGATGCTTATATGCACATGTTCAATGCGGACGGTTCGGAAGGCGCTATGTGCGGGAATGGAATTCGCTGTGTGGCAAAATATATTTACGACCACGGCATTGTAGACAAAGAAAGAAGACAGCTTCATATAGAGACAAAATCCGGTATTAAAGACATTGAAATCTTTGTAAAAGACGGAAAGATGGAAAAGGCCACTGTGGATATGGGCGAGGTTAAGTTGGATGGAAAATTACCGGAGGATATAGAGGTACGGGGCATGGCTCTTCAGTTTGTGGGAATTGATGTAGGAAATCCTCATGCGGTATATTTCCTGGAAGATAACCCCAACTTATCCGTTTCCTCCATTTCGGAACTGGATTTAGAAAGAATCGGCAAGGACTTTGAGGAACATCCCCGTTTTCCCAATAAGGTTAATGCGGAATTTATCGAAGTACTTTCTCCTACGGAAATCCGTTTCAGAGTCTACGAAAGAGGCTCCGGAGAGACCTTGGCTTGTGGTACAGGAGCAACTGCGGCAGTGGTTGCCGGTATTCTGATGGGAAGATTAGAGGATAAGGCCACCGTACACCTCTTAGGAGGGGATTTGGAAATATCTTATGATAAAAAAACAGGTCATGCCTTTATGACGGGACCTGCCAGAGAAGTCTTTAGCGGGGAATGGGTATAGAAGTTCATGTGCTTTATGGCATATAGGCTTAAATGAGGGCACTCTCTCGCTAGCTTAATCCCTATGTATTGATGAACTGTATTTATTATAAAGAAGCGCTCTAATGCAGTATGGGTCTATAATCGGGGCACGCTCCCGCTAACCTCGCCTTCGTATCAGTACTAAGTTCAAGCTGCGTTTCACTTGCTTTCACTAAGTACTGACGGGCTCAGATTACCCCTATTATAGACCCATACTGCATTTTCACTTCTCTTATTAATATTTACAGTTCTTCGCTTCACCGGATTTCGGCAAGTATCGGGCTCAGATTGCCCTTATTTTAAGCCTATACTCCATAAAGCTATGTTGTGAATCACTAAATCCCATTCATCCTTTTAAAGAAGAATCATTCCGTTTCCGGCACCGATACGGTCTGCACCGGCTTCCAGTAATTCCTCTGCGAAGGCCTTGGTACGGATTCCGCCGCTGGCCTTAATCTGCATTTTGGAAGAGACGGAGGCCTTCATCAACTGAATATCCTCCAAAGTGGCTCCTCCGGTAGAAAATCCCGTGGAGGTTTTTACAAATGCGGCTCCTGCCTGCTCCGAAAGCTGGCAGGCTTTTTTGATTTCCTCCTTTGTCAGTAGGCAGGTTTCGACGATAACCTTTACAAGTGCAGGGGCAGAGGCTTCTACAACGGCACGGATATCCTCCTCCACGGCTTGAAAATCCCCATCCTTTAAAGCCCCAATATGAATCACCATATCAATTTCATCTGCCCCGTCTTCTACAGCGCATTTGGCTTCAAAGGCTTTTGCTCTCTTGGACATGGCCCCCAGAGGAAATCCTACCACGGAACAAACCTTGACATCACTGCCCTCTAAAGATACCAATGGTACATACACACTATTCACACAAACAGAGGCAAAGCCATGCTCCCTGGCTTCCTGACAATAGCGGACCACCCACATCCTTCCCCGCCTCCGGCTTTAACATAGTATGATCAATTTTTTTCGCAATATCCATCAAACCCTCCTAAAACGAATCACTTACTTAGTTTCATAATAAACCATAAGCATGATTATAACAAAAAATCAGATAGTGTGAACAAATAACACACTACCTGATTTTATAGCCTGATTTTATAGTTCTGTATAAAGCTTGTTATTTCCTTCCATGTCATCTTGAAATAAGGGGTAATCTGAGCCCGTCGGTACTTGCGAAAAACAAGAGAAACGCAGTTTTTCGCTTAGTATCCGCTACGAGGCGAAGTTAGCGGGAGCGTGCCCCTGTTTCAAGGTGGCATGGGAGGAAATGCTAAGATATTTATCAGAACGCCCTATGCCTGCTCTCTGATTTTGTTCTGCGCCACCGTCAGCATCAGCTTAATTCTGTTCAGCTGATTTACCTCGGATGCTCCTGCATCGTAATCCACGGCAATAATATTGGCACCGGGGTTATGACGCTTTAATTCTTTAATAACACCCTTACCTACGATATGGTTCGGGAGACAGCCAAAGGGCTGGGTACAAACGATATTGTCCACACCCTCGTCAATCAGCTCCAGCATTTCTCCGGTTAAGAACCATCCTTCACCGGTCTGATTTCCTAAGGAAACATACTGTCTTGCCTTTTCGGCCAGTTCTCGAATATCTCCGGGAGCAGTGAAGTGCTTGGACTTTTCCAGTTCCTTTCTTGCGGTCTTTCGGAAGGATTCCAAAAGAGCAATGGCGATATTACAGAAGGTCTTTCCCTTCCAGGAAGCCCCCAGATTTTCATGCTTAAAGTTCTGGTTATAGAAGCAGTAGAGGAGGAAGTCCATAAGATCCGGCATAACCGCCTCAGCGCCTTCCTTTTCCAAAAGCTCTACAATATGGTTATTGCAAGCGGTGAGAACTTTACCAGAATTTCTCCCACAATACCAACCTTAGGCTTCTTTAAGCTTATGTTCATGGGCAGGGCATCAAAATCACGAATAATGCCCTTTACATTTTTTCCGAATTCAGGAAGGGGATACTCTTCTTGGAAAGACTTTCCTGACAGATTTTCTTCCACTTTTGGTGAAGTGCCTCTGCAGAACCCTCCTGCAACTCATAGGGACGGGTACTGTAGAGGAGACGCATAAAGAGGTCTCCGTAAACAATTCCCTGCATAGCTTTGGTGAGAAGCGGAATGGTCATGGTAAAGCCGGGAGTAGATTCCATTCCGTTGGCATTTAAGGAAATAACCGGAATCTGTCCCATGCCTGCCTTGTCCAATGCTCTACGGATAAAGCCGATATAGTTGGAGGCACGACATCCTCCTCCGGTCTGAGACATAATCACCGCTGTCTTTTCCAGATCGTACTTTCCGGAAAGCAAGCTTCCATAACCTGTCCTACCACGATAATGGAAGGATAGCAGGAGTCATTATTTACATACTGTAATCCCGTATCGATGGCGGAACGGTTGTCATTGTCCAAAACCACCAGATTATAGCCTTCAGAACGAATCGCCGGCTCAATCAGTTCAAAGTGAAGAGGGGACATCTGGGGACAAAGGATGGTATAGCCTTCCTTCTTCATGTCCTTGGTAAAGAGAGTTCTCTTATAGCTTTCGGAACGAATGGTTCTCTTATAATTCTTTTCTGCTCGAACACGGATAGCCGCAAGAAGAGAGCGTATACGGATTCTTGCCGCTCCCAGGTTATTGACCTCGTCAATCTTTAAAACGGTGAAAATCTTATCGGAGCCGTTCAAAATATCCTTTGCCTGGTCCACGGTTACCGCATCCAGTCCGCAACCGAAGGAGTTTAACTGGATAAAGTCCAGGTTTTCCTGGGTCTTTACAAAAGCTGCGGCCTTATAAAGACGGGAGTGATACATCCACTGGTCGGTTACAATGATGGGACGCTCCACCTCTGCCAGGTGGGAAACGGAGTCCTCTGTTAAAACCGCGAAGTTAAAGGAGGTAATCAGCTCCGGAATACCGTGGTGGATTTCAGGGTCTGCATGGTAGGGACGACCTGCCAAGACGATGCCTCGATTACCGGTTTGCTCCATCCACATCAGGGTTTCTTCACCCTTGTCCTCAATATCCTTTCTGGACTGTAAAAGCTCCTCCCAAGCCAGGTGAGCCGCCTCTCGGATTTCTTTCTCCGTAAAGTTCCACTCTTTAAACTTTTCTCCGATTTTTTCCAAGGTCCAATCCCCGGCAGGCTTGATGGAATCCTGAATATCTTTAGGATGAACAAAGACCTTACAAAGCTGATCCGTTAAAATCTTTTCGTTGGTAAAAGGCCAGGAAGGGCTTCATAAATAAAAATACTTTTTTTCTTCCAGACTCTCCACATTGTTCTTGATATTTTTTCCGCATAGGAGGTAACCATGGGGCAGTTGTAGTGGTTGCCCGCATCGCTGGTTTCATTTCTCTCATAAGGAATACAAGGATAGAAAAATGAATTTCTGCTCCTTGGCGATTAACCACTCGATATGTCCGTGTACCAGCTTTGCAGGGTAACACTCGGACTCGGAAGGAATGGATTCGATTCCCATTTCATAGAGTTTTTTGTTGGAAGAAGGGGAGAGTACGGTTCTGAATCCCAGTTCTTTGAAGAAAATAGCCCAGAAGGGATAGTTTTCATACATATTCAGAACACGGGGATTCCCACTTCTCCACGCCTTGCTTCTTCTATACTTAATGGCTCATAGCCGAAGACACGCTTAATCTTATACTTAAAGAGGTTTGGCACTTCAGACTTTGCCTTGGGCTTTCCCGCACCTCTTTCACAACGGTTACCGGAGATAAAGCTTCTTCCCCCGCCGAAGTTGCTGATGGTCAGTACGCACTTATTGCTGCAAAGCTGGCAACGGCCCATGGTGGTTTCGTATTCCAGGTTCACAATCTTTTCCAGAGGAAGCATAGTGGTCTTTTTATAACCGCTGGCATCCAAGTATTCTCTGTCAGCTTCCCCGGCAAGAATTTCATTTTCCAGCTTGTCGGTTTCAATGCTGTAGCGTTCTCTGGCAATGAGAGCTGCCCCGAAAGCACCCATAATACCGGCAATATCCGGACGGGTTACATTTTGACAAAGAATCTGCTCCAAAGCTCTAAGCACGGCGTTATTATAGAAGGTTCCCCCCTGTACCACGATATGCTTTCCCAAATCTCTGGGGTTCGTTACCTTGATAACCTTGTACAAAGCATTTTTTACGACGGAGTAGGCAAGACCTGCGGAGATATCCGCAACGGTAGCGCCTTCCTTCTGGGCCTGCTTAACATTGGAGTTCATAAATACGGTACAACGGGAGCCAAGGTCTGTGGGAGTTTCCGCAAAAAGAGCCTCCTGAGAGAAGTCAATCACATTGTATCCCAGGGACTTTGCAAAGGTCTCCAAGAAGGAACCGCAACCGGAGGAGCAGGCCTCGTTCAGCTGCACATTGTCCACGGTACCGTCCTTGATATGAATACACTTCATATCCTGACCGCCGATATCCAAAATACAATCCACCTCAGGCTCAAAGAAGGAAGCGGCATAGTAATGGGCAATGGTTTCCACCTCTCCCTCATCCAGCTGAAAGGCGGACTTTAAGAGGGCTTCTCCGTAACCCGTGGAGCAGGAGTAGCTGATTTCCGCACCCTCCGGAAGCTTCTCCTTGATTTCCTTCATGGCCTTGATGGCAGTAGCGATGGGAGAGCCTTCATTTCCGGAGTAAAAAGTATATAGTAGTTCTCCCTCTTCGGAGATTAAAGGCGACCTTGGTGGTGGTGGAACCTGCATCAATTCCCCAGGAAGATTTTTCCCTTATAGCCGGATAAATCTCCGGTGGGCACCTTTGCCTTGTTGTGGCGCTCAATAAAGCTTTGGTAATCCTCCTCTTTTTCAAAGAGGCAGTCCATTCGACTGATTTCGCTATCCATCCGGAAGCCGGCACGAAGGCTCTTAGCCAAAGACATCATCTGTACTTCCTTGGCATCCTCCTCAATGCTTAGGGCAGAACCCATGGCGGCAAAGAGGTGGGAGTTTTCCGGATTGATAATGGCATCTCCCTCTAACTTCAATGTACGAATAAAACAATTTCTAAGCTCTGACATAAAGTGGAGAGGCCCTCCTAAGAAGGCAACATTTCCACGGATGGGCTTTCCCTGAGCCAAACCGGAGATGGTTTGGTTACATACGGCCTGGAAAATGGAGGCGGCCAAATCTTCTCTGGCAGCACCTTCGTTAATCAAAGGCTGAATATCCGTTTTTGCAAAAACACCGCAACGAGCGGCGATGGGATAAATCATTTGGAAATTCTTGGCCAATTCATTCAGACCTGAAGCATCCGTATCCAAAAGAGAAGCCATCTGATCGATAAAGGAACCGGTACCTCCTGCACAGATTCCGTTCATTCTTTGGTCAATACCACCCTTGAAGTAGATGATTTTGGCATCCTCTCCTCCAAGCTCGATGGCCACATCCGTCTTAGGATAGAATTCCTTTAAAGAATTTTGCTACAGCCACAACCTCCTGACAGAAGGGCTGTCCCATGTGCTTGGCCAGACTCAGTCCGCCGGAACCGGTGACCATACAAGTTAGGGTACAATCCCCCAGTTTTTCTTTTGCTTCCTCCAGTAAATCTGCCAATGTTTCCTGTATATTGGCAAAGTGTCTTCGATAGTCTGAAAAGAGAAGGTTCTTCTCTTGGTCTAAAATGGCGACTTTCACCGTTGTAGAACCGATATCTATTCCCAGTCTATAAGTTCCTGTCATAAATTCACCCATTTCTATACTTTCTAAGCAAGTGTATACAAAATCTGTCTTTTTCCTACGGAAAAGTTCAAGAATTTACTCTAGCACAAAGGAGAGGGGGCAACAAGAAAGCCTTTCTAAAAAGAATAAAAATACTTATCCTTAATAGAATTTTAATAATGTTCCCAGTACTTTCCTAAAATTATCTTGAAAAAGACAGGGGAGACAAGTATACTCATGCGGTGCAAGGAAATGGGGGAAATGCGTTTCATTTCCGTGTTTTTAACAGACGCAAGCATTAGGAAAGGCAGAGGAAAATGAATATCTTGGATCGTTTGGAAAAAAAGTTCGGAAGATATACAATTCCGAATTTAATGCAGTATTTATGTGTGATTTTCGGTATTGGATTTATCATACAAATTATAGCGCCGGAGTTTTACTTTTATTATTTGGATTTGGATCCTGAGGCTATTTTACACGGTCATATCTGGCGAATTCTCAGCTTTTTATTTTACTTTCCTGCCAGCGGTGGCTTCTCCGGACTCTTTTGGGCCATCATCGGTATCATGGTATATTTCAATATAGGAAGAACCCTGGAATTTCTTTGGGGAAGCTTTCGCTATAACTTCTTCATTGTATTCGGTATCTTACTGTATAATGTGGTGGGAATTTTGATTTATCTTTTCACCGGAATTTCCTTACAGCTAAATCCGACCTATATGGGCTTTAGCATATTCCTGGCCTATGCCTTAACTCTACCGGATACCATGTTTTACATTTATTTCTTATTTCCTATCAAGGCGAAGTATTTGGCGGGAATTGAAACTGCTCTGTATGTATTTTTCTTCCTGACCAGTCCAAGTATGGGAGAAAGAGTGTCCATCCTTCTGTCCTTTGCAAATGTGGCGATTTTTTTCTTTTTGCAAAATCAGGGAAGAAATAAAAATATATTTCATATAAATCGTTATCGATAGCTTTTTCTTTTTGGGAAAACTTGTCGATGAGATAGAGTAGAGCATTAAGTGAGTGGAAAACAGTGAGCGTTAAATAAAGGAGAAAAAAATGAGAAGAACGAAGATTGTATGTACCATGGGACCCAATGAAAATGATTATGAGCTTTTATTGAAGATTGCCAAGACCATGGATGTGGCTCGATTTAATTTTTTTCTCATGGAAACCATGAGGAGCATTTAGCTCGTTTGGAAATGCTGAGAAGAGCCAGAAAAAGAAGTGGGCAGACCCATCGCCTCCTTTTAGATACCAAGGGACCGGAAATCCGCACCGGTGTACTGGAGGGGGCAAAAAGATTACCCTTTCGGAAGGGGATGAAATCACCCTGACTACAGAGGAAGTAGTAGGAACCAAGGAGAAGCTCTATATCAACTACGGCCACCTTCATGAGGATGTAAAGCCGGGAAATGTGATCTTGATTGATGACGGTTTAATCGGTTTTGAAGTAGTTTCCATTAACAGCCAGGAAATTCATTGTAAGGTAAGCAATGGTGGAGAGCTGGGAGAAAAGAAAAGGGTGTAAATGTTCCCAATGTTCCTATTCAGCTTCCTTCCATCACCGACAAGGATATTGAAGACATCCGTTTCGGTATTGCGGAAGAATTTGACTTTGTGGCTGCTTCCTTCGTTCGTTCCGCGGATGCTATCCGTCAGATTCGTGCCTTAATTGATGAGGCCGGATCTCAGATGAAGATTATCGCTAAGATTGAGTCCCAGGAGGGATTGGATAACTTGGAGTCCATCATTGATGAGGCAGACGGGATCGTGGTGGCAAGAGGAGACTTGGGCGTAGAAGTGGAAGCTCGCCGTCTTCCTCATTTACAGAAGGAAATTATTGAAAGATGTAATTTCCACGGAAAGTTGGTTATCACTGCAACGCAGATGCTGGATTCCATGACCAGAAACCCAAGGCCTACCAGAGCGGAGGTTACTGATGTGGCCAATGCGGTAAACAACGGTACGGATGCTGTAATGCTCTCCGGAGAGACTGCAAATGGAAAGTACCCCTTGGAGGCTGTGGAAACCATGGCATCCATCGTGGAATATTCCGAGCAGTTTATTGATTACAAGCAGTTTAAGACAAGACTGGTGGAGAGAACCGTGTATGAGAGCATTGGAAATGCGGTTTGTGCGGCTTCTGTAACAACAGCTCATGAGCTTCATGCCAAGGCTATCGTGGCACCTACCCTTACCGGCATCACCGCTTCCATGATTGCAAAATATCGTCCAAGAACCAATATTTTTGCCCTTTCTCCCAGTCAGGTAACCACCAGACAGATGATGTTGTATTGGGGTGTTACACCGATTTGGGCAAGACGCGCGGAGACCACTGATGAGCTTTTTGAAAGCTCCATCGAAGAGTTAAAGAGCATGGGCCATGTAGAGTCCGGAGACATCTGCATTATTACCGCCGGAGTGTTAAACCGTCTGCAAAAGCAGCATGTGGCTAACAGCACCAATATTATGCGTGTTATGGAAGTACCAAAATAGAAGATTTCACAGGATTCTCACTTGAAAAGTCCTTTCCTTATGTTTAAGATAGGAAGGGACTTTTTTTATTTTTATTGAGTATCTTTAGTGTAGTGTGGGATGTCTCGTTTTTAAAGAGAATCGCCCGAAAGTGTGCGGTCTCTTGTTTTTCGAAATTGCAGGAGTAGCTTGTATAGGGTAGGAGAGAAGATGAAGAATGCGTATGTGAGTAAGGAACAGGTGGAAGCGATTGCAAGGGAATATCCCAGTCCTTTTTACTTATATGATGAAAAGGGAATCCGGGAAACCGCCAGAAAACTCTATAAAGCCTTTTCCTGGAATCCCGGCTTTAGAGAGTACTTTGCTATTAAAGCAACGCCTAATCCGACCATTTTACGGATTTTAAAGGAAGAGGGCTGCGGTGTGGACTGCTCTTCACAGGTGGAACTCACCATGGCGGAGGCCTGCGGCTTTACCGGAGAGGAGATTATGTTTTCTTCCAACGATACCCCGGAAGAAGAGTATATCTTTGCCAATCAGCTGGGAGGAATTATTAATCTGGATGATTTTTTCCAATATTGCGGAGCTGGAAGAGACTTTGGGAACCCTACCAAAAAAACCATGAGTCTTCGCTTCAATCCGGGTGGCTATTTTTAAAATTGCCAACACCATCATGGACAACCCGGAGGAAGCTAAGTTCGGTATGACGGAAGCTCAGATTCTGGAAGGGTATAGAATCTTAAAGGAAAAGGGCGTAGAACATTTTGGAATTCATGCATTCTTAGCTTCCAATACCGTAAGCAATGACTATTATCCTGTTTTGGCTAAACAGCTTTTTCAGCTGGTCCTACGCATCAAGAAGGAGCTGGGCATTTCTTTAGACTTTGTCAATCTTTCCGGTGGAATCGGTATTCCCTACCGTCCCGAGCAGGAGCAGAATGACATTTTCCTGATTGGACAGGGAGTGAGGGAAGTTTATGAGGAGCTTTTAGTGCCGAACGGTCTTGGACATATTCGCCTTTGTACCGAGCTTGGGCGCTTTATGCTGGCACCTTACGGTGCCTTAATCACCAAGGTGATTCATTTCAAGGAGACCTACAGACATTATGCGGGAGTGGATGCCTGCGCCTCCAACCTGATGCGTCCTGCCATGTATGATGCCTACCACCATATTACGGTGCTGGGAAAAGAGGTGCAAAAAGAGACCAAGGTCTATGATGTGGTTGGTTCTCTTTGTGAAAATAATGATAAGTTTGCGAAGAACAGAGAGCTACCGGTATTGGAAAAGGGAGACTACCTTTTCTTCCATGATGCGGGAGCCCACGGTTTTGCCATGGGATACAATTATAACGGAAAGCTTTGGTGTGCAGAGCTTCTCCTAAAGGAAGACGGTACGGTAAAATGTATTCGAAGAGCCCAGAGAGATACGGATTATTTTGCTACTCTGGATATTGATGAGGATTTTCAGAAGTATTTAGAAAATAGAAAGTAGGAATTATGGCACTTAAGAAAAAGGCAGTGACAGGCATGAAGGATATCTTACCGGAGGAAATGGCCATCCGGCAGAGAATTCTTTCCGCAATCAGACGAGTTTACGGGCGCTTCGGCTTTACGGAGATTGAAACGCCCATCGTAGAGCATTTGGAAAATCTTCTCAGTAAGCAGGGAGGAGATAATGAAAAGCTGATTTTCAAGGTGGAGAAGCGAGGAGAGAAGTTAAAGGAAGCCATTGAAAAGGGGGATTTTGAGGCTCTTTCCGATGCAGGGCTTCGCTACGACTTGACCCTGCCGCTTTCCCGTTTTTATGCGGAAAATCAGGCGAAGCTTCCCAACCCCTTTAAGGCCTTACAGATTGGACCGGTATTTCGGGCTGACCGTCCTCAAAAGGGACGATTTCGGGAGTTTTGGCAGTGTGATATTGATATTTTCGGAGATGCATCCTTCCTTTCGGAGATTGATTTGCTTTTGGCTATGGGAACCCTCCTACAGGAAATCGGCTTTGGAGAACAGTATCCCTTCTATATCGTGGTAAATGACAGAGAGATTCTAAAGGCTATGCAGCGTTATGCGGGATTTCCGGAGGAGGATTTTGAGCAGGTCTCCATTGTCTTAGATAAGGAAGATAAGATTGGAAGAGACGGGGTAAAGGAGGAACTGGCAGGCCTTGGCTATTCCGAGGATCAGATTTCCCGCTATACCGAGCTTTTGGATCAGGTTTCCGGAAAGAAGGAAGACCTCCTTTCTCTTGGGGAGAAGCTAAAGGATGTTTTAGAGGAAGGGATTTGCCAAAACCTATATAAAATTATGGATTTGGTGGAAATCTCCGGTAAGGGAAAGATTCCCCTTCGCTTTGATCCCAGCCTTGTGCGAGGAATGGGCTATTATACCGGACCGATTTTTGAAGTGCGTTCCACCTTGTTCTCCGGCTCTATCGGCGGAGGCGGCCGTTATGACAAGATGGTAGGAAAGTTTACCGGCATAGATACCCCTGCGGTGGGCTTCTCCATCGGTTTTGAAAGAATCATTACCATCCTTATGGAGGGAAATGCGGCAGAAATGCAGGAGGAAAAGAAGGCGATTCTTCTGGAGAAGGATTTAGGGGAAGAAGAATTGAAAAAGGCCTTACTGGATGCTATGGAAAGAAGGGCAAAAGGAGAAGTGGTACTGCTTTCTCAAATGAATAAAAACAAGAAATTCCAAAAGGAGCAGCTCGGTAAAGAAGGCTACTGCGAGTTTATAGAGTATTTTTCTAAAAATTAAAAAGAGAAAGTCGGGGATAGGCGTTTTCTATAAACAAGATACTTTCTATCTACAAAAAAGTATTTTTAGCGAGTATCTTCCTATCCTGTGGAATATTTATAGCAAAGAGTTCGAAAAGCAAGAGTTAAAGGAAAGATTAGAGGGTGAATTATGGCTGAGTCAATGAGAGGTTTACATAGAACCGCAAGATGCGGAGAGTTGGGAGAGGAGTATATCGGAAAGTCCGTCTGCATGATGGGCTGGGTACAGAAGTCCAGAAATAAGGGTGGCCTGATTTTTACAGACCTTAGAGACCGTTCCGGAATCCTACAGATTCTTTTTGAGGAAAATGAATGTGGTGCAGAGGTTTTTGAGAAGGCTTCCAAGCTAAGGGCGGAATTTGTTATTGCGGTAGAAGGAGAGCTTCGAAGCAGAGGCAAGGATGCCAATGCCAGCCTGGCTACAGGCTCTGTGGAACTGGTGGCAAAAAGCCTTAGAATTTTGGCAGAGGCGGAGACCCCTCCCTTCCCCATTGAGGAAGACAGCAAGACCAAGGAGGATTTACGCTTAAAGTACCGTTATCTGGATTTAAGAAGACCGGATTTGGCGCAGCGAATTATGACAAGAGCCAGACTTTCTCAGCTGATTCGTGCCTTTTTATCCAAGGAAGGCTTCTTGGAGATTGAAACCCCCACACTGATTAAGTCCACCCCTGAGGGAGCCAGAGACTTCCCTGGTGCCTTCCCGCCTGCATCAGGGCTCTTTCTATGCTTTGCCCCAGTCGCCTCAGCTTTTAAAGCAGCTCTTAATGGTTTCCGGTATGGACCGTTATTTCCAGCTGGCAAGATGTTATCGTGATGAGGACCTTTAGAGCGGATCGTCAGCCTGAGTTTACCCAGGTGGATATGGAGCTGTCTTTTGTAGATATGGAAGATGTGCTGGAGGTCAATGAAAGACTTTTACAGTATATCTTTAAGGAAATCTGTCAGGTGGAGATTCCACTTCCTTTACAGAGAATGACCTGGATTGATGCTATGGAAAACTACGGTTCCGATAAGCCGGATCTTCGTTTTGACCTGCCCTTGCTGGAGTGTACCGAGGCAGTACGGGGCTGCGGCTTCTCCGTATTCAGCCAGTGCGTGGAAAATGGCGGAAAGGTAAAAGGAATTCTTTTAAAGGGACAGGCTTCCATGCCCAGAAAGAAGATTGACAGCTATGTGGAATTGGTCAAGGGCTATCAGGCTAAGGGCTTGGCGTGGTTTGGCTATGCAGAGGATGGATCCGTAAAGTCCTCCTTTGCCAAGTTTATGTCTGAGGAGGATGTAAAGAGATTAACAGAGGCTACAGGTTTAGAGCAGGGAGACCTTCTTTTCTTGGTATCCGATGAGAAGAAGCAGGTAGTTTGGAACAGCCTGGGGGCTTTGCGTCTTGCCTTAGGAAAGGATCTGGACTTGATTCAGAAGGATCGAGTGGAAGTTCCTCTGGATTACAGAGTTCCCCATGTTTGAATATTCCGAAGAATTGGGAAGATATCAGGCCATGCACCACCCCTTTACCATGCCTATGGAAGAGGACCTTCCCTTGGTGGAGGAAGAGGATCTTTCCAAGGTGAGGGCCAAGGCCTATGATATTGTATTAAACGGAACAGAGCTGGGAGGCGGTTCTGTGCGAATCCACCAGTCCCATATTCAGGAGAAAATGCTGGAAAAGCTGGGATTCACGAAAGAAAGAGCCACAGAGCAGTTCGGCTTCTTGCTGGAAGCCTTCCGTTACGGTGTACCGCCCCATGCAGGGCTTGCTTTACGGTTTAGATCGTCTGGCCATGTGGATGGTGGGAGCGGAGAGCATCCGTGATGTTATTGCCTTTCCAAAGGGCAAGGACGGCTCCGATGCGATGATGGATGCACCGGCAGCAGTCTTTGATCCTCAGCAGTTGAAGGATTTGCATATTGCGGTTACAGAAGATTAAGTACCGTCTAGGCTTAAGGATTAGTTGGGCTTTTCTTGGATTTGTTATAATAAATAGAAGCAAGCTAAAGAGATAGGAAAGCAAGAGATACAGCGAAGATATACAAAAGATGTGCTCAGTCCAAGATTTGACTGAGTTTTTAGGAGGAATAGGTGAGGAAAGAGGAATTTATTCGGGAGCTGGTTTTAGAATTGAAGCAGAATGTTTCGGAAGAAGTGATTTTGGAACAGAAGCGTTTTTTACGAAGAGTATATCCAATCCGAAGTACGAGGCGGAAAAAAACCGAGGAAGAGGTTATCGCCTCCCTTTCCGAGCCCAGACTCCTGGCGAAAAGCATTATAGATGCAGCGGAGGCGGCAGGAGATCGTGTGGCCAGAACTACCCCCTTCCGTTATGAGGAAAGCGATATTAACTATGCTTCCGATGAAGAGGATTTACAGTACAAGGGTGCGGAAGAGGATAGCAGAAGATCTCGCCCTTTGGCGAAAAGACCGGCTACACCCAATACGAAGAAAAAGAGAAGCTCGGATAGACAATCCGTCTTTGGAACCGGGGCACAGGGGCCTAAATTGATTCCTGTGAGCCCTCTGGGCTGCGTCATTTCCTAGTGATTTTTCTTCCTGATTATTGCCGGCATTATTTCGATTTTTGCGGGAATTATTGCTACTTTGGCACCGATTTTATTTCCTGTACTGGCTGTGGCAGTATTACTTTGGATTTTGGCATACTTTTTTCGATAGGAGGGAAGATGCAAAGAATGGAACTGGTGGTACCCTGCCACTTTGGACTGGAAGCAGTCTGCAAAAAGGAAATTCAGGATCTGGGCTATGATGTGCATACTGTCAGCGACGGAAAGGTGCATTTTATCGGAGATGCGGAAGCCATCGTCCGGGCCAATATCTTTCTAAGAACAGGAGAGAGAGTTTTATTAAAGCTGGGCTCCTTCCATGCGGAATCCTATGAGGATCTGTTTCAGGGAACCAAGGTCCTTCCTCTGGAGGAATATCTGCCAAGGGATGCTTCCTTCTGGGTTACTAAGGCCAGCTCCGTGAAATCCAAGATTTTTTCGCCCAGAGATATTCAGTCCGTAATGAAGAAAGCCATGGTAGACCGTATGGCTTCTTACTATCATCAAAGCTTTTTCGAGGAACATGGAGCCAAGTATCCCTTCCGTGTTTCCCTTTACAAGGATGAGGTTTTGCTCTGCCTGGACACCAGCGGAGATTCTCTGCATAAGAGAGGGTATCGTTTGAAAATGGGAAAGGCTCCCATTAAGGAAACCTTGGCAGCATCCCTGATTCTCCTGAGTAAGTGGAGAGAGGATGCTCCCTTTGTGGATCCTATGTGCGGTGCAGGAACCTTCCCCATAGAGGCTGCTATGCTTGCGGCAAAGATTGCCCAGGAATGCATAGACATTTTACCGCAGAGGACTGGGAGAATCTGATTCCGAAAAAGGAATGGGACTATGCTCTTGAGGAAGCGAAGGATGAAATTGATCGGACCCTTCTGGAGAGCAAAAAGAATTCCTTTGGGAAAATGGTGGATATTCAGGGCTATGATATAGATCATGCCATGATTCCGGTTTTGTCGGGAAAAATGCGGAGCAGGCAGGCGTTGGGAAATTAATTCATTTTCAGGAAAGAGAAGTAGGAAAGATGTCCCATAGCAAGCGGGGCGGTATGATTCTTACCAACCCCCCTTACGGAGAGAGAATTGAGGACAAGAGAAATCTACCTCTTTTATATACGGAACTTAGAGAGGCCTACGAAGACCTGGAGGACTGGAGACTTTGCCTGATTACCGCCTATGAGCAGGCAGAGAAATATCTAGGGAAGGCGGATAAAAACCGAAAGCTCTATAACGGTATGATGAAAACCTATTTCTATCAATATAATGGGAAATCTGTGCCAAAAAAATAAGACTATAGAAGAATGGCATAGAGAATCCTTTTCTGCCTTAGACACTTGGGCGGTAAAGCTAATTTAGAGATTGAATAAAAGGATTTTCATAGAAAGCTCTCAGATGAAAAGCTTGAAAAATGAGAACAGAAAAGGAGGCAAAAGGATGCGGATTTTATTTGCCACCCACAATCAACATAAGTTAAGAGAAATTCAGGAAATCTTGTCCAATTTTCCCGGAAGCATACTTTCTGCCAAAGATTTAGGCATGACTAAAGAGGTAGAGGAAAACGGAACAAGCTTTCTGGAAAATGCGGAAATCAAGGCTAGAGCCTTATATAACTTTGCGAAGGCACAGGGGCTTTTGGAGGAAGATGATCTGGTGATGGCGGATGATTCCGGCCTGTCCATTGAGGCACTATCCTTTGGCCCCGGAATTTATTCGGCTCGATTCCTGGGACAGGATACCCCCTACCCGGAAAAACCGTCGTATTCTTGCCATGATGGAAGAGAGCAGCAGTAAAAGCAGGATGGCTTACTTCACCTGTGCCATTGTAGCGATTTTTGCGGATGGAAAAGTCTTGCAAACGGAAGCAAGATGCACGGGAGAAATTGCTAAAGAACCCGGTGGGGAAGAGGGCTTCGGCTATGACCCCATTTTCTACCTTCGGAATATAGAAAAAAACCGCTGCGGAGCTTTCCGAGAAGAGAAGAATAAGATTTCCCATGGGGAAAGGCTCTTCGAAAGATGGAAAGAATGGTTTTGGAAGAGCAGGAGAAAAGAAATTCCTCCCGTTTTAGCAAGGAAGACAAGAAAGCCGGCACAGGAAAGAAGAATCGGGCAGAGCATAAAGTAGAGACGGAGCATAGGGAAGAGACTGAGTTACAGGAACAAGGGCTTCCTGCTACAGGGAAAGAGTCGGGAGACGGAGATCAGCAGCTTCAGGAAAGCGGCGGTAAGTCTACGAATAAAAAAGCTTCCAGCCGGGAGGAAAAGATTCTTGTCCTTTCCGACAACCATAGAAAGCTGGATTTTGTAGAAAAAGTTTTAAGACTCCATCCGGATATTCAGATGTGTATCCATCTGGGAGATTCTGAGGGAGAAGGGGAGGTTCAGGCTCTTTTACCGAAGGGATGCGAATCCTACTTTGTACAGGGAAACAATGACTTCTTTTCTTATCTGCCCAAGGATGTGGAAGTTCGTATCGGAAAAGAACGCTGCTTTTTAAGCCACGGTCACCTCTATGGTGTGAATTTCGGTTTAGAGCGCCTTGCGGAAGAAGCAAGAGACAGAAATTGCAGCATGGCATTTTTTGGACATACTCACAGACCATGCAACAAGGTGGTTAACGGAGTACATTGTATCAATCCGGGATCCATCAGTTTCCCAAGACAGGAAGACAGAAGACCCTGCTATAGTCTCCTTTTCCTGGATCAAAAGGGAAATCTGAGGGTGGAAATGCATAAAGTATAGGAGGGAAAATTATGTACATGGCGGAATTTGTGGAGAAAATGAAGGGGATTCGCATTTGTCCTGTATTGGTTATCGAGGATAAAAATGATGCCATTCTTTTGGGAAAAGCGCTTATGGAGGGGAAACTGCCGGTGGCGGAAGTAACCTTCCGTACCGCTGCGGCAAAGGAATCTATTGCTTTGATGGTAAAGGAATATCCGGATTTGTATGTGGGTGCAGGAACAGTGATTACCCCTGCAACAGTGTAAAGATGCTTTAGAGGCAGGAGCAAAATTTATCGTTAGCCCTTCCTTCTCCCATGAGGTGGCAGCTTACTGTAGAGAAAGAGAAATCCCCTATTGCCCCGGGGTTCTTACCCCAACGGAAATCAGCATGGCCATGTCCTATGACATTCCTGTAGTGAAGTTCTTCCCTGCCGCACAGTTTGGGGGAGTACAGACCATTAAGAGCTATGCCGCAGTATTCCAAAATCTGTATTTTATGCCCACCGGTGGAGTAAATCTCCAAAATCTGGGAGAATACCTTTCCTTCTCCAAGATTCTCTGTGTAGGAGGAACCTGGTTATGTAAGAAGGAGTTTTTGGAAACGAAGGATTTTGCCCTGATTACCAAGAACTGCTTAGAGGCCTACGATTTAAGCCATTAAGGCTTTTGCTGTTCGTAAAGAAAGGAAAGGGGCTGTAAAAAATTAAAAAAAATTTCTAAGCAATATAGGTCTGAATTTGGGGCACGCTCTCGCTAGCTTCGCCACGTATCGGATACTAAGCGAAAAACTTTGTTTCACTTATTTTTCGCAAGTACCGACGGGCTCAGACTACCCCACATTCAGACCTATATTGCCGAAAATCTCTTTAGTGCTTTAATTTTGTACCGACCCTTTTTTGAGATTCAATCAGAGAATAAGCCTTTGTAAGCAATGGTGATTTTGCCATTGCAAACAGCAAAAACCGGCCTTTTTAAACAGCGAAAATTTCTTCTTGACAAAGTAATGGGGATTCGCTAATATATGAGGGTCGCACAAAATGCGAAATGATTCAGTAGCTCAGCTGGATAGAGCAACGGCCTTCTAAGCCGTGGGTCGGGGGTTCGAATCCCTTCTGGATCACTTGCGAGACGGTTTATTCCGTAACATGGTGGCCATAGCGTAGTTGGTTATCGCGCCAGATTGTGGTTCTGGAGGTCCCGGGTTCGACTCCCGGTGGCCACCCTATTTTTCTCGCAGAAGAGGTTCTTATCTCATAGGGCCATCGCCAAGCGGTAAGGCACAGGCCTTTGACGCCTGCAGTCGTTGGTTCGAATCCAACTGGCCCTGCTTATGAGACACTAGCTCAGTCGGTGAGAGCACTTGACTTTTAATCAAGTTGTCGCGGGTTCGATTCCGCGTGTCTCATTCCTGAAAGGGAGATATGCGGATGTGGCGGAATTGGCAGACGCGCCAGATTTAGGTTCTGGTGGGCGACCGTGCGGGTTCAAGTCCTGTCATCCGCAGGCTGAAAAACATGGTTTTTCGTGAGGATTGTGATAGAGGGAGTTATCCTTTATCACTTTTTGTATTCAGAAAGACTAGTCTTTTTGCGGGAAAAGCCTTATGCTATAGAAAATCTATAAACGAAGGAAAGGAAGATAAAGACTTGAGAATAATGGACACAAAATCAGAAGACAAAAGCATCAAGGATTTGATTCAGAAAGCCTTTCAGGCCAGAAGAAGAGCCTATACACCCTATTCTCATTTTCAGGTAGGAGTAGCCTTGGAGACGGATTCCGGTGAGGTTTATTTAGGCTGCAATGTGAGAATGCCTCCTATGGAGCCAGTAATTGTGGAGAGAGAACCGCAGTGTTTAAGGCGGTTAGTGAAGGACATAAGCATTTTTTCGGAGGATTGCCATTGTAGGTGGACCGAAGGACAGTGAGAACCTTTCCTATTGTACACCCTGCGGTATCTGCCGTCAGGTGATGGCGGAGTTTGTGGATTTACACAGCTTTCAGGTGATTTTGGCAAAAAATGAAGAGGAATATAGGATTTTCAAACTGATAGATCTTCTTCCCCATGCCTTTTTACCGGAGGCTTTGGAGGACTAAGGAGTATAGGAGGCGGTATATGCCTTTTCTCAAAAAATATTTTCTTAAACAATCAAGGAGGATAGTATGGGAACAGCACACAATGAAGCAGAGTTAGGACAGATTGCCAAGACCGTTTTAATGCCGGGGGATCCCCTTCGGGCCAAGTTTAGTGCGGAGACTTTTTTGACGGATGTAAAGTGTTTTAATACGGTGAGAAATATGTTGGGCTTTACCGGAAAATACAACGGGAAGGAAGTTTCCGTGATGGGGGCAGGAATGGGTATGCCCTCCATCGGTATTTATTCTTACGAGCTTTTTAATCATTATGATGTGGATGCCATTATCCGTATCGGTTCCGCAGGGGCTTTACACGAGGATATTGCGCTAAAGGATGTGGTTATGGCTATGGGAGCCTGCACGGATTCCCGTTACAGCTACCAGTATGAACTGCCGGGAGACTTTGCGCCTATTGCAGACTACTCCTTGTTGGAGAAGGCGGTGGGAACAGCCAGAGAGTTAAAGATTCCCGTTAAGGTGGGAAATGTAGTCTCCTCCGATGTTTTTTATAACGGCTATACCAAGGCCAATGAAAAGTGGGCGAGCATGGGTGCCCTTTGCGTGGAAATGGAGGCTGCAGCCCTCTATATGAATGCGGCGAAGGCAGGGAAGAAGGCCTTGGCGATTCTTTCCATTTCCGACCATATCTTAAAGGGAACAGAGCTTTCTCCGGAAGAGAGAAAGGTGGGCTTTAAGGATATGATGGAGATTGCTTTACGTTTGGCATAAAGATTTTGCGTTATGTTTGGCATAAAGATTTTGTGTTATGTTTGGCATAAAGATTTTGTGTTATGTTTGGCATAAAGATTTTGTGTTATGCTTGACATAAGTATTTGCATAACATTTAGCACGAGGCATTTGCATTGGCTTTAGCATAAGGAGTTTCCATGATTAATTATTCAGAAGATGAACGTTGTTATCATATCGGCGTAAAAAAGGGAGATTTGGGAAAATATGTTCTCCTTCCCGGAGACCCGAAGCGCTGTGAGAAAATTGCCAAATATTTTGACAATCCGGAATTGGTAGCTGACAGAAGAGAGTATGTGACCTATACTGGTACTCTTTTGGGGAAAAGGTCAGTGTCTGTTCCACGGTATAGGCGGCCTCCGCGTCTATTGCCCTGGAAGAGCTTAGTACCTGTGGAGGAGAGGTTTTTATCCGGGTAGGAACAGCGGGAGGGATGGATCTTTCCGTAGAATCGGGGGATCTGGTGATTGCCCAATCTGCAATCCGTATGGAGGGAACCTCCAAGGAATATGCTCCCATTGAATGGCCTGCAACTGCTGATTTTGAGCTGACTAAGGTACTGGAAGAGGCGGGAAAAAGCTTTCCGCTAAAACCCATGTGGGAGTAGTGCAGTGTAAGGATGCCTTTTACGGACAGCATAAGCCGGAGGATTTGCCGGTTTCTAAGGAGTTACTGGAGAAATGGGATGCCTGGTGCAGATTAGGCTGTAAGGCCTCCGAGAATGGAAAGTGCCGCTTTATTTACTGTCGGAGCATATCTGAAAAAGCAGGTAGGCACCGTTTTAGTTTGTAGTCTCCAACCAGGAGAGAGTGAAGGCGGGACTTTCCAATGAAATCTTACACGATACGGATTTGGCGATTCAAACCGCCATTGAGGCCGTAAAGCTCCTGATGCAAAGGGAGAAAGAGAGAAAGTAGGGAAGATGAAATTTAAAAAGAGTATTTTTAATCGTTTTAGATTCTTTAGGCATTGGAAACGCAAAGGATGCAGCAAAGTTTGGAGACGAAGGTACGGATACCTTCCTCCATATTACGGAAAAGATGCCCTCATTTTCCATTCCTAATTTGGAAAAGCTGGGCATGGGAAATTTAAAGGCTTTAAAGGGGGTATCTCCGGTAGAAAAGCCTTTAGCGAAGTACTATGCCTTAAATGAAGCCAGTAACGGGAAGGACACCATGACCGGACACTGGGAAATGATGGGGATAAAGACGGAAAAGCCCTTTATTACCTTTACCGATACAGGCTTTCCACCGGAATTAATTCAGGAATTGGAAGAAAAGACCGGAAGAAAGGTGATTGGGAACAAGGCAGCCTCCGGTACGGAGATTATTGAGGAGCTGGGAGAGGAGCAATTAAAAACCGGAAGCATGATTGTTTATACTTCTGCGGACTCCGTATTGCAGATTGCGGCTCGGAAGATCCCAAAGTATTTTTAGCTTGGAGGAACTGTACAAGGACTGTGAAATTGCCAGAGAAATCACCATGAAGGACAGTGGAGGGTTGGAAGAGTTATTGCCAGACCTTATGTAGGAGAGAGAAGGGGTGAGTTTAAGAGAACCTCCAACCGCCATGACTTGGCTTTAAAGCCACCTACAAAAACCAGTGTTGAATTATTTGGAAGAGGCAGGGACTTTCCGTGATTTCCATTGGAAAGATTAATGATATTTTTCGTGGGAGAGGGCATCAATAAGGCCATCCACTCCCGTTCCTCTGTGGAAGGGATGGAACAGTGTATTGCCGTGGCAAAGGACGAGGATTTTAAAGGACTGTGCTTTGTGAATTTGGTGGACTTTGATGCCCTTTACGGCCACAGAAGAGATCCCATCGGCTACGGAGAAGAAATTCAGCGTTTTGATGAGAAGCTGGGAGAATTGCTCTCTGTTTTGGAAGAAGATGATCTTTTGATGCTGACTGCAGATCGTGGAAATGACCCCACATTTTTCCGGAACGGACCATACCAGAGAACAGGTGCCTCTCCTGGTTTATCATAAGGGAATAGCAGGGGGACAGGGAGAAGAACAGGACAGCTTCGGCGTAATCGGTGCCAGCGTTGCGGAAAACTTTTCGGTAAGCTTACCTTCAGATTTGATTGGAAAGTCTCTCTATAAGGAGTTTTAAAAAGAAATGAAAACAGAGAAAGACTATATGAAGATGGCTCTTTCCCTGGCGAAAAAAGCAGCGTCCCGGGGGGATGTTCCCATCGGGGCGCTGATTGTTTATGACGGGACAAAGCCGGACTCTCCCATGGGAAGACTTTGCCAAGAAAAGGGGATTCTTCCGGGAACGATATTGGGTAGAGGCTATAACCAGAGAAACAAAAAGAACAATGCCCTCTATCATGGGGAAATTTTAGCCATTGAAAAGGCCTGCAAGAAAATAGGAGACTGGAGATTGGAGGATTGCACCCTCTATGTGAATTTGGAGCCCTGCCCCATGTGTGCGGGAGCTATTTTACAGGCCAGAATCTCCCGTCTCGTCTTTTCTCTTCGAAATCCCAAAGCCGGCTTCTGCGGTTCTCTCTTAAATGTTTTACAGATGAAGGAGTTGAATCATCGGGTGACGATTCGGGAAAATGTTCTGGAGGGGGAGGTAAGGGACTTGCTTTCCCATTTTTTTATCTCCATGAGAGAGAAGAAAGAAAACGGGTAAAGATAAGGCAGGAAAGTATTTCCAAGGCAGGGAAAGTACTTTATGCCAATACTTAGGATGAAAAAATGCTTAAAAGGAAATTTTGCTAATGAGATGGGAGAAAGTATGGGAGAAGGTATGGGAAAAAGTATGGGAAGAAGAGGAATATTAATCTGTGCCGGATATTTTTATGGAATTCCTTTTTCCTTGGAACGAGAAGATCTGATTATTGCAGTGGACGGGGGCTTCCTATACTGTCAAGAAGAAGGCGTTAGCCCCTCTTTGATTTTGGGAGATTTGGATTCTTTGAGAGGGAGCTCCTTAGAAAACTCTCCTTCTGCAACCTATAATATTTTTTCGGAAAATCCGAAGGAAAGGGCGGAGTTTCTTTCAGAGTCCTCTTTCCAAGGCATTCCGTTAAAGCAACTTCCGTGGTGAAAAATGATACGGATCTTTTAGCGGCTATCAAGCTTTGTCTGGAAGAAGGAATCAAGGAAATCCATATCTTTGGGGCTTTAGAGGGAAGGCGATTTGATCATAGCCTTGCCGCATTACAAAGTCTGGCCTATCTTACCGAACAAAAGGCTAGGGGATATTTGTACGGAAAAGAAGAGCTTATTACGGCAGTTCAAGATGGAAGTCTGCATTTTCCGAAAGGGATGAAAGGGACTTGTTCCGTGTTTTCCTATTCTGAGGAGGCTAGGGGGGTAGAGGAGAAGGGACTTCTCTATCAGGTGCATAAAGGCTGCTTAAAGAACAGCTTTCCTATAGGGGTGAGTAATGCCTTTACAGGAGAAGAGGCGGAGATTTCTGTAGAAAAAGGGATGCTTTTCATTAGTTATGGAATAGAAAATCTTACTTGCAAGCCTAAGTCCCCTTTGCTATAATTTTTTTACAGACTTGGCTGGGGCGTTCGAGGTCCACACAATTTGAACCTACAAATATGACATACGGGATTCCGATATTTGCGATTAGGATAGCAAGCCTTCCGTCCTGCGGTTAAGGATCCTTGAGAAATCCGTGAGGTAACCCACCTGGCTTAATGCTAGGAGTCAAACGTGTGGTACGGCGCTTTGGTGAGTCTGATTTTTTGTAGTTAAGCCAAGCTAGAATGCCAAGATTTTATTGTTTATAGTAAGCCGGAATACCCGGCTTGTATATTTTTACTAATAAGCGGAGTACAGGGAAAAGTGATAGATGTTTAGAACGGTGTTTAGAGAACCGTTCTTTTTAGGAGAATAGAGTCATGAAAAGGGAAAATTGGACAGAACAAATCAAGTGGGGAATTACTGCCTTTTTGGTATTGGCGGCAACTTCCCTGCTTTTTATTATAGTGAGCCACTTAGAGACCATTAACAAAAATATCAGTCTCTTTATTCAGATTTTAATGCCTATCATTTATGGGGCTGTTCTGGCTTATTTGATGAGTCCTGTTTATGACTTTGTAGTGAAATATACCGAGCTATTTCTGACAAAGGTTTTTCGAAAGAAGAGTAAAAAACAGAGTACGCTAAGCAGTTTTTTGGCAACAATTTGTAGCTTATTATTCTTAGTATTGATTGGAGGAAGTTTGGTATCTCTCCTGATTCCGGAGCTGACCCGATCGGTCTTTAATCTCTATGTTACTTTACCGGATGCCCTGAACCGCTCTTATGAAAGAATTCAGACTTTGTTGACCAACTATCCGGAGGCAAGAGAATATGTGGAGGACTGGTATAATGAAATCAGTGCCTTCTTTAGCAATAAACCGGAAAGTGCCCAAACGATTTTAGGACATTTACAAAATATTGCCGCCTTTTTCCGAGACGGAATCTGGAATACCTTTACTGTTGTGAAAAATATCTTAATCGGCCTTATTGTTATGGTTTATCTTTTAAACCTGAAAAAGACCCTAAAGCTACAGTTTCGAAAGCTTCTTTTTGCCATATTTTCCAAGGAAAAAGCGAAAGGAATTATTGAAGAGCTGCAATATGTTCACAAGATGTTCGGCGGCTTTATTCTGGGGAAAATCATCGACAGTGTGATTATCGGAATTTTAACCTTCTTTGTTTTAAGCATAATGAAGATGCCCTACACCTTATTGGTTTCCGTAATTATCGGCGTGACCAATGTGGTGCCCTTCTTCGGCCCCTTCGTGGGAGCCATTCCCTGCATTATCTTGATTATGTTAAGCAGTCCTCTGCAGGCCTTGTATTTTTGCCATTGCCATTTTGGCTATTCAGCAGCTGGACGGAAATGTCATCGGACCGAAGATCTTAGGAGACTCCACCGGACTATCCAGCTTCTGGGTGCTGTTCTCCATCATCCTCTTTGGCGGTCTTTTCGGCTTTGTAGGGATGATTATCGCTGTTCCGTTATGGGCGGTTATCCTAAACGGTATCCGTCGTTATGCCAATAAACGCTTGGAAAAGCAAATTCCGAATCAAGCGGAGCACTTTGAGGATTTAGGGAAAATTTAGGCAGCTAAGAAGGGGAGGTAAATAAAAGAGCTAAGCAGTTTCTACATACAGTGCGGAATGAGGGGTAATCTGAGCCCGCCGGTGCTTGCACTAAAGCAAGTGAAGCGTAGCTTGAAGTTGATACCGCTACGAAAACGAGGTTAGCAGGGCACGTGCCCGCGTTCCACACTATGTAGAAAAATGATTGAAGAACATCTCACTCCTTCTTAGCTGTCAAGAATTTGCCCAACTATCGCTTTCGTTGTAAAAACCAGGTTTTTGATATAATCATAAAGTTAGTGGGGACATAACCCTAAGAGATAAGCGCTTTGCGAGATTTGCTCGCTTTGAGTCTAAAGAAAAATGAAGAAATGGAGATCGTTATGGCAAGTTTATTAGAAAATTGGAGAAATACCGCCTACGGCAACGGCATGAATAAGCAGGAGCAGGAAGCTCTTTGGCAGAAGTACTTTGCATTGGAAAAGGGATTCTATGAGGAAATCTTAAAGGATCCGAAGAAGGTTTATGAGGGAAGCGTAAAGGAGCTGGCTGAAAAGTTCTCCATCGATCCCTTCATTTTCGTAGGAATCTTAGATGGTATTGACGAGTCTTTGGCAGGGTACCATAACCCTATCGAGACCATGGAAGAGGATACCGTGGTAAAGATTCAGATTGACCCTGAAAAGCTTTACTATAACATGGTAGAGGCTAAGGCTTCCTGGCTTTATGAGCTTCCTCAGTGGGATGCCATCTTAAGCGAGGAGAAGAGAAAAGAGCTTTATAAGGAGCAGAAAAAGTCCGGTACAGTGAAGAGAGAGAGTAAGAAGATTTATCCAAACGATACTTGTCCCTGCGGCTCCGGAAAGAAGTACAAGAAGTGCTGCATGAGAAAAGACGAAGAAAAAGAGAGAGAATTATTACAAAATGGCTAATATAGACTATATGAGTAAGGAACTGCGGCAGAGGGACAAATTCGTGCCTTTGCCTGCACTACAGAAATACGGCGGAGGAGCAAAGAAAGATTCACAATACCTCCCCCATTGCCACAGCGGCCATGGGAAGACTGATGAGTGCGGCTTTGATGATGGGTCTGGAGTTAAAGGGAGAGAAGGACCTGATTACCCTTTCCATTAAGGGGGATGGTCCTATGAAGAGTCTTGTGGTTACTGCGGATTCCCATGGGAATGTTAAGGGCGTTTGCGGCAATCCCTATGTTATCCTTCCTGCAAGAGAGGATGGACACTTAAATGTCGGCGGAGCCGTAGGAAAAGGTTTTCTTTCCGTCATTCGAGACAATGGCTTGAGAGAGCCCTATGTGGGGCAGACTGCCTTAATCAGCGGAGAAATTGCAGAAGACATCAATGCCTACTACAGCATCAGTGAGCAGATTCCGTCCTCCGTGGGACTTGGCGTTCTGATGAACAAGGAAAACACTGTAGCAGAGTCCGGCGGCTTCATTATTCAGCTCCTTCCCTTTGCGGAGGAAAGTCTCTTGGATAAGCTGGAGGAGAAGCTGTCTAAAGTCCATTCCGTAACGGATTTACTGGCAAAATACAGTCCTGAGGAATTGTTGGAATATCTTCTGGGAGATTTTGGACTGGAAATCCATGAGAAAGAGGCTTCGCTATTTCTGTAACTGTAGTAGAGAGCGTGTGAAAAGCTTTAATCTCTTTAGGACAAAAGAGATAGAATCTTTGCTTTCTGATCATAAGTCTCAGGAAGTGCGTTGTGATTTCTGTAACAAAAAATATGTATTCTCTGAAAATGATTTGGAAAAACTGCTCAATAAATAATCTTATGATAACAGTTCCTTTTTCGAGTTTTCTAAAAAGTGCTGTAAAAACAATCATAAAAATCAAAATGCTGGGATTCACATAAAAATGCAGTTGACGAAGGAATAGGGATATGGTATTCTTCTGTTGTTGTAATCAATTTCGGTTGCAATTGTTTTTTTGGAGGATATAGTAATGAAAGGTACAGTAAAGTGGTTTAATAACCAGAAGGGTTACGGATTTATCTCTGATGAGACAGGAAAGGATGTATTCGTACATTATTCCGGATTATCTGGAGACGGATTCAAGTCTTTGGAAGAAGGTCAGGCCGTTGAGTTTGAAGTAGTTGACGGAGCTAAGGGACCTCAGGCTACTAACGTAGTTAAGCTTTAATTTTTCTCTTCGGGTTTGAATCATTTTGTAATATAGACGACTTCTCGGTATGGACGGTAGAGTTAGACAACATGAGAAGAAGGACAGCATTGCAGAAGTATCAAGATGAAAGAAAAGAAAAAGCAGGACGGCGCATGCGCCGTCCTTTTTCATGCCATGAAATATATAAACATAGCATAAACATAAATTGAAAGAGATATAGGATATAGAACAAATAGAAAAGGAGAAATAATGGAAGATAAAAAAGAAAAACAGCATCCGAGAAAAAGACTGCGTTCCGTCCATTTAAGCATCTATGCCATGTTTCTGGCGCTTTCCATGATTTTAGGCTATGTGGAAGCCCAGCTTCCCAACCCTATTCCTATTCCGGGAGTAAAACTTGGCTTGGCCAATCTGGTGAGTATTCTCACTCTTTTTCTATAGGCTCTATCCCACAGCTATGATCGAGTTTTACGGATTATTCTTCTTTCTGTCTTATTTGGAAACAATCTGACTCTTAGTTACTCTCTAAGTGGATTTTTATGCAGTTTCCTCATGATGATTCTTTTCAAGAAGTTCTTCCGTTTTTCCACGGTTAGCGTCAGTCTTATCGGCGGAATTTTTCACAATGTGGGACAGGTTTTGATTGCGGCTTACCTTTTAAAGAATGCAGCTCTTTGGTATTATTTGCCTTATTTACTGATTGCGGGCTCTGTGGCAGGAGTGACTATCGGTATTTTAGGAGGGGTTCTCATTAAAAGGTTAAGCCCTTTTTCCAGACAATACTTTTAAGGAAAAATCCAAAAATAAATTCGCATAAAGAGCTAAATAAAAATAAGAATGCAAATAAGAATGTAAGTCTGAATGCAGGCCTGAATACAAGTCAGAATGTAAGTCTGAATGCAGGCCTGAATACAAGTCAGAATGCAAGTCAGAGTGCAAGTCAGAGTGCAAACTGAATGCAAGTCCGAAGCTAAGTCTGAATATAAACTTGAATACGAATATAGACGGAATAGAACATAATATATATGCATAAAATAAGAATTTATTCGATATTTATTCAATATAAACCTTGACATACGGAATATGATTGGTATAATTATTCATGCCTATAGGATAAAAATATTCGCAATATCGGAAAAATTTGAAGTATAAGAGGAGGAAAGAGTATGAAAAAGTATTTACTGATTGCAGCTTTAGCAGGATTGTCTTTGGTGGCTTGCAGTGGTTCCAAAGGGAAGCACAGAAGCTACAGCTAAAACCGGGGAAGCAGGGGCGGAACAGGGTAGTAATGCAGAGAGTGAAAAAGCAACAGATGCTGCCAAGAGCGGGGATAGCAATGGGACCCTTATTATGGCTACCAATGCGGAGTTTCCTCCTTATGAATATTATGAGGGCAAAGAAATCGTTGGTATTGATGTAGAGATTGCACAGGCTATTGCGGAGGAGATGGGGATGAAACTGGAAATCTCCGACCTGGCCTTTGATGCAATTATTCCTGCGATCCAGTCCGGAAAGGCGGATTTTGGCGCGGCAGGTATGACGGTTAGTGAGGATCGTCTGAAAAATGTCGATTTCTCTGATTCTTATGCTACATCCGTGCAGAGTGTAATAGTGGCAGAAGATTCCATAATCACTAGCATTGATGACTTAAAAGGGAAAAAAGTTGGGGTGCAACAAGGAACTACCGGGGACCTTTATTCTTCCGATGATTTGAGGAGAAGACAGTGTAGAGCGTTTTCCAAAGGGAGCTGACGCAGTGCAGGCTTTACAGGCAGGGCAAGGTAGATGCGGTTATTATTGACAAGAATCCTGCAGAGGTATTTGTTTCACAGAATAAGGGTTTAAAGCTTTTAGATAGTGCTTATGCAGAGGAAGAGTATGCGATTTGTGTTAAGAAGGGCAACACAGAGCTTGTGGGAAAGATTAATACAGCGTTAAAGAATTTAAAAGACAGCGGAAAGCTGGAGGAAATTACAGCGAAGTATATTCAGGCAAAATAATTTAAGGGAAGAGTTTGTTTAGAAAAATTCTGTTTAGAAAAATTCTGTTTAGACAAAGCTGTTTAGACAAGGCTGTTTAGATAAAGCTTGTTAAGAAAAAGCAGCGAGTAAAGCTATTTCACTAAGAATGCTTGTATGGATAAGGAGTGCCCCGGGGAAAAGCCGGGGGTTCTCCTTTGTAGAGGGGGAGTAAACTATGTCATTACAGGAACATCTGTATATGAATCTGGTACAGGATGATCGCTATCTCTATTTTTTAGAAGGACTGAAAAATACCTTGATTATCACTTTTTTCGCTTTGGTGATTGGTGTGGCATTGGGCTTTGTCATCGGTATGGTGAGAAGTACCTATGACAGAACCGGAAAAGGAAAAATAGCCAATGCGCTTTACCAACTGTACCGCTAACAGTAATGCGAGGAACTCCGGCGGTGATTCAGCTGATGATTTTTTATTACTGTATTTTTACTTCCCGTATTTTCTCCGGAGTTTTTGTGGGCATTAGTGCTTTCGGCCTAAACTCCGCAGCCTATGTGGCGGAAATCATTCGTTCCGGAATCATGTCCATCCCCAAGGGACAGATGGAGGCAGGCCGTTCTCTCGGCTTTAGCTATGGAGAGACTATGCGCTATATCATTATGCCACAGGCGGTTCGTAATGTGCTTCCTGCCATCTTCAACGAGTTCATTGTCCTGATTAAGGAAACTGCGGTGGCAGGTTATGTGGCGGTACAGGATTTAACGAAGGCGGGAGATATTGTCCGCTCCAGAACCTATGATGCTTGGACACCATTGCTTACGGTAGCTTTGATTTACCTGATTTTAACCATGTTCTTCTCCTTCCTGGAGAAAAAGATGGAAGAGGCATTCCAAAGAAAAGAAAGGGGATAAAGATGGCAGAGGTCTTGATTAAGGTAGAACATCTCCATAAGCAATTTAAAAATCAAGAGGTTTTACATGATATCTCCGTGGAAATTCATAAGGGGGATGTGATTAGTATTATCGGACCCTCCGGCTCCGGAAAGTCCACCTTTCTTCGCTGCTTAAATGCTTTGGAAAGTCCGACCAAGGGGGATATTTTCTTTGAAGGACAAAGCGTATTACATAGTAAGAATGTAGATACTTTACGACAGAAGATGGGCATGGTATTTCAGCAGTTTAACCTCTTTCCTCACATGAGCATTTTGGATAACTGACTCTGGGTCCGAGAAAGCTTTAAAAAGTCAAGGAGGAGGCGGAGGTAAAGGCTATGGCTCTTTTAAAAAGGGTTGGTTTGGAAGACAAAGCAGGGCAATTTCCCTTGCAACTTTCCGGCGGTCAGCAGCAAAGAGTTGCCATTGTGCGAGCTCTTGCCATGGGAGCCGGATGTGATGCTCTTTGATGAACCCACATCGGCCTTGGATCCGGAAATGGTGGGAGAGGTGCTTCAGGTTATGCGGGATTTGGCAGAGGAGAAGATGACCATGGTGGTGGTGACCCATGAAATGGGCTTTGCCAGGGAGGTTTCCAACCGTGTTCTTTTCTTGGAGGATGGATATTTTATTACAGAGGCGGCTCCGGAAGACTTTTTCTATCATAGTGAAAATGAGCGTGTGCAGAGCTTTTTATCCAAGGTACTTTAAAGCTTGGAAGGCATATTTTCTTGCGGTGATAAGGTTCTGAAAAACTCCGCCATCCCTCCCTAAGAATAAGCCCTTGAAAAGCCCCTATAGAGGTGTTAAGCTTAGTCGGCAAACAAATGTTTGCCGGCTATTTTTGCTTTGTGCGCCTAGGTATTGGCAAGTGAAAAAGTCTGAAAGAAAGATTGCGAAAGAAAAACTGCAAGAGCGACTATAACAGCCGGAATGTAGAGAGAGGTTTGGGAAATACATTGGAAAAGAAGTGGATAAAAATTCGTGGTGCAAATGAGCATAATTTAAAGCATGTGGATCTGGATATCCCCAGAGATTCTTTAGTGGTTCTTACCGGCTTATCCGGATCGGGAAAGTCCTCCCTGGCCTTTGATACCATTTATGCCGAAGGGCAAAGAAGATATATGGAGTCCCTGTCCTCCTATGCCAGACAATTCTTGGGACAGATGGAAAAACCGGATGTGGAGCTGATTGAAGGCCTTTCTCCGGCTATTTCCATTGACCAAAAATCCACCAACAGAAATCCCCGTTCCACCGTGGGAACGGTGAGAACGGTAACGGAAATCTATGATTACCTTAGACTTCTTTATGCCAGGGTGGGAATTCCCATTGCTCGGAATGCGGAAGAGAAATCAAAAAGCAAACCGTGGATGAGATGGTGGACCTTCTGATGAAGCGGGAAGAGGGCACTAAAATGCAGCTCTTTGCTCCGGTGGTAAGAGGAAAGAAGGGTAAACACGAAAAGCTTTTGGAAGTATTCGCCGTTCCGGCTTTGTCCGGGCAAGAATTGACGGCAATATGTACGAGCTGGAAGAGGAGATTGATTTAGAGAAAAATAACCGGCATACCATTGAGGTGCTGGTAGACCGTCTTGTGGTGAGAAAGGGCATTGAGAAGCGCCTTACCGACTCCATGGAGCAGGTGCTATCTTTAAGCAATGGTCTTTTGCTTGTGGACTTTAAATGGAGAGGAGCTGCGGCTTTCACCAGCTTTTCCTGCCCGGTGGACGGCAGCAGTATAGAAATCAGCCAGAAGCTTCTCTTTTGTAATCCTTTTTGGAGCCTGCCCTACCTGCTTTGGAATAGGCTATAGATGGAATTTGATGCGGAACTGATGATTCCGGATGAAAGTCTGTCTTTAAAATCAAGGGCCATTTCCGTAATGGGCTGGATGAATTCCAAGGATGAAGGAAGCTTCACCCATGCCATGCTGGTGGCTTTGAGCGAAAAGTACGGCTTTTCTTTGGATACCCCATTTTGTGAGCTTCCGGAGAAGATTCGGAAGATTATCCTCCATGGTACCGGTACGGAAAGTATTACCGTACGCTATGCCTCCCAGTTTGGAAAGGGAAATGTGCACCGTGTGGTATTTGAAGGCTTGCTCAATAACGTGGAAAGACGGTATAAGGAGTGTTTTTCCGAAAAAATGAAGCAGGAGTATGAGCAATTTATGCGAATTACGCCCTGTCCCAGTTGTCACGGAGCAAGACTGAAACCCGGCTCTCTTTCCGTAACGGTGGGGGAAAAAAATATTTACGAATCTACAACCATGCCTTTAGATCAGTTCCACGATTGGATTTCTTCTGTGACCCTCACTGCTATGGAAGAAAAAATTGCGGACCAAATCATTAGGGAGATTAAGGCCAGAAGCAAGTTTATGCTGGATGTGGGACTGAATTACCTAAGCCTTGCCCGTTCTGCCGGCACCCTTTCCGGAGGAGAAGCCCAAAGAATCCGTCTGGCTACTCAGATCGGTTCAGGTCTTGTGGGGGTTGCCTATATTTTGGATGAGCCCAGCATCGGCCTTCACCAAAGGGATAACGATAAGCTGATTGCCACCTTAAAGCGCCTTCGAGGACTTGGGAAATTCCGTTATTGTGGTGGAGCATGACGAAGACACCATGCGAGAGGCGGATTTGATTGTAGATATCGGTCCGGGAGCCGGAGAACACGGCGGACAGGTGGTGGCTGTAGGTACTGCCAAGGAAATTATGAAAAATAAGGATTCCATAACCAGCCCAGTATTTAAGCGGAAAGAAAAAGATTCCTCTGCCGAAAGCAAAGAAAGGAGTTTTACGAAAAACCTGGATGTTTACGGTGCCCAGGAAAATAATTTAAAAATGTGGATGTGAAGATTCCTTTATCCGTATTCACCTGTGTCACCAGTGTCAGGTTCGGAAGAGTCCTCTCTCGTCAATGAAATCGTCCATAAGCATTGTGCCAGGTCTTGAACAAGGCCAAAATGATTCCCAGAAAATTCAGAAAGATGGAGGGCTTGGAAGCCTTGGATAAGGTCGATTGACATTGACCACCTATCGGAAGAACCCCCGTTCCAACCCCGCAACCTATACCGGCGTCTTTGAGCCTGATTCGTGACCTCTTTGCCAGTTCCAAGGATGCTAAGAGAGAGGATATACGAAGGGCGTTTCTCCTTCAATGTGAAAAGGGGACGTTGTGAGGCCTGCTCCGGAGACAGTATTGTAAGATCGAGATGCATTTCCTGCCGGATGTCTATGTGCCCTGCGAGGTTTGCAATGGAGCGCTACAACCAGGAAAACCTTGGAGGTTCACTAAAGGGAAAGAATATCTATGATGTCTTGAATATGACGGTGGAGGAAGCCTATGACTTCTTTGCCCATATCCCCAGTATTCAACGGAAAAATGCAGACTCTTATGGATGTGGGGCTATCCTACATTCGTCTGGGACAGCCCAGTACGGAGCTTTCCGGAGGAGGGCCCAGCGAATCAAGCTGGCTACAGAGCTAAGCCGCAGAGGAACCGGAAGAACCCTCTATATTTTTGGATGAGCCTACTACAGGCCTACATTTTGAGGATGTGCGGAAGCTGGTGGAAATGCTGCAAAGAGCTGGCAGATGGGGGCAATACAGTTCTTGTGATTGAGCATAATCTGGATGTAGATCAATGTGCCGACTACCTGATTGATATGGGCGGAAGGGGAAGTGGCGGCAGGAACGGTGCTTGTGCCAGCACCCGGAGAGGTAGCGGAAAATCCGCTATCCTATACCGGAAAATATCTAAAGAGATACTTGAATTAGCGAAATTTGGCTAATGTGGTTTTAGGCTAAAGCGATATTTGACTAATGCGATGTTTGGCTAAAGCGGTATTTGAGCCGATGAAGCAGGCAGTACTATTTAAGAGGGATAGTTTTCGAACACTTTTGAGCTGGCTGAAAACTACGGTGGAAAATCCTTTTCGAACCGATATAATAGAGAAAACGATTATTTCAGCAGGAGATTAGCAGGAAAGAGGACAGGAAATGAGCGCAGATTGTATTTTTGTAAGATTGCCAATGAGAGATTCCTTCCGAGACGGTGTATGAAGATGAGGATTTTCGTGTGTGATTTTGGACATTTCTCCGGCGGCAAAGGACGCTGTCTGATTCTGCCGAAAGCAACACGGAAAGAATCTTTGGAGATGGATGATGCAGTTCTGGCCAAGGTTTTCCCATTAGCGATCGGACGAGCTATGGTAAAAAGGCTACCGTGCCAAGGGCTTTAATGTGGTACAAAACAACGGAGAAGTGGCAGGTCAGACAGTGGAGCATTTTTCATGTGCACATCATTCCCAGCTTTTGATGACAAAGGACAGCATGGTTTTATGGACTCCTCTCTTTCTTATAGAGGAGGAGAGCTGGAGAAAGGTGAAGGAAAGTATTGTAAAGGAGATTCATGGCTAAGATTGTATTAACAGGGGGAGGCACCGCGGGGCATGTTACCGCAAATCTTGCCCTGATTCCCGGTTTAAAGGAAAGGAAGCATCAGCTCTTTTATATGGGTTCGGAAAAGGGAATAGAAAAAGAATTGGCGGAAAAGGCAGGACTTCCCTATTACGGGATTGCTACCGGAAAGTTTCGGAGATACTTTTCTTTACAGAACTTTACCGACCCCTTTAAGGTCATCGCAGGATTTTTCAGGCCAGAAAATTCCTGAAAAAAGAAAAAATCAATCTGGTTTTTTCCAAGGGCGGTTTTGTGGCGGTACCGGTGGTCTATGCTGCGGCAAGCCTCAGGATTCCTGTGATTTGCCATGAGTCGGATATGACACCGGGGCTTGCCAATAAGCTGACCATTCCCTTTGCCAAAAAAATCTGTTGTAATTTTCCGGAAACCCTAAATTATCTACCCAAGAAAAAGGCGGTCTTTACCGGTGCCCCCATTCGAGAGGAGCTTCTACAGGGAAGTCGAGAGAAAGGCTTGGAAAGAGCCGGATTTTCCGGTGAGAAGGAGATTTTACTGATTATAGGTGGCAGCATGGGCTCCCAGGCGGTAAATCAGGTGATTCGAAAGCATCTGGATCAGCTCTTGAAAGATTGGGATATTCTCCATGTTTGCGGTAAGGGAAATGCCGATGAAAGTCTAAAGAACAGGACCGGCTATCAGCAATATGAATATGTCCATGAGGAACTGGCGGATTATTAGCAGGCGGCAGACTGTGTTATATCCAGAGCAGGAGCCAATGTGATTTGTGAGCTACTGGCTTTGGAAAAGCCCAACCTTTTAATTCCCTTACCTAAGGGAGCATCCAGAGGAGACCAGATTTTAAATGCAGAGTCCTTCCAAAAGCAGGGATATTCTTTGGTGCTTTCTCAGGAAGAGGCGGAGGCGAATTTTTCCAAGCTTTATGCATTACTAAAGGAACTGAAGGATAATAAGGCAAAATTCCAAGAAGCCATGAGAAACAGTAAGGAAAAGAACGGAAGAGAAAATGTTTTACATCTGATTGATTCTTTTTTGTAATTCTTTCTTTTGGAAAAAATCGATGCAGTTCAATTTTTCAAATCATTCAAATTTTATTAAAAGCCATAAAAGGGTATATCATAAGCTGTAAAAAGGAGGGGGAAGATGATAGGGATTATCGGAGCCATGGAAGAGGAAGTGGCAAAGCTTAAGGAGCTCTGTGAGGACAGGGAAGAAATCCAAAAGGGTCCATACTTCTTTGTAAAGGGAAAGCTTTCCGGAAAGGAAGTAGTACTATGTAAAGCCGGAATCGGAAAGGTTAATGCAGCAGCTTGTACCCAGGCTTTAATTGATACTTTTCTCCTTAGTCAAATCCTAAATACCGGCGTGGCAGGAGCCATTGCGGAGGAAATCCATGTTTTGGATCTTTTGGTTTCCAAGGATGCAGTGCAATATGATATGGACGCTACGGAATTCGGATATCCCCGGGGACAGATTCCCAGAGAAGAGGATTTGGCCTTTCCGGCAGAGGAAAAAATGATTGATAAGGCATTAGCAGTGGGGAAGACCATGCAGGGCTTCCATACTTTTTCTGGGTGAGTAGCTACCGGAGACTGCTTTTTCCTCTCAGGAGAAAAAGGAATTTTTACGGAAGGGTTTCCCAAGCATCCTGTTGTGAGATGGAAGGGGCGGCTATTGCCCAGATTGCAAGAAAAAATGGGGTTCCTTTCTTGATTTTGCGCTTTATTTCCGATGAAGCCAACACTAAAGCACCTATGACTTATACAGAATTTGAGAGAAAAGCTATTGCACAAAGTGTAGACTTTGTCTTAGAATTCTTAAAGTAAGTTTTTCTTACAAAATAAGAAATAAAGTTAGAGTTAACGGTGTATTTTTTCAGGATACACTGTAGGGGCTAAGAAGAGACGGTTTCACGATATATTCGTAAATCATCTCGGAAGAACTACCCTCTGAAGGAATAGAGGGAAAAGGAGAAGGAGGCTATATGCTACAATTTGATTTATCCAAGGCAAGAAAATTCGTCAGTGAAGAGGAGATGGAGAACTTTAAGAGCCAGACCCTTGCGGCAAGAGATACTCTTTTGTCCGGTAAAGGTGCGGGAAATGATTTCTTAGGATGGATTTCCCTGCCGGCGGATTATGATAAGGGAGAGTTTCAGCGGATTCAGAAGGCGGCAAAGAAGATTCAGGAGGATTCTGATGTTCTCTTGGTAATCGGTATCGGAGGTTCTTACTTAGGAGCTCGTGCAGCCAATGAGTTTTTAAACCATAGCTTTTACAATGAATTAAAGAAAGAGGATAGAAAGACTCCGGAAATTTATTATGTCGGAAATAATATTTCTTCCAAGTATATTCTGCATTTGCAGGATGTATTGAAGGGAAAGGATTTCTCTATCAATATCATTTCCAAGTCCGGAACCACTACAGAGCCTGCCATTGCTTTTAGAGTATTTAAGGGATTGTTGGAAGAGAAGTATGGAAAGGATGAGGCGGCAAAACGTATCTATGCCACTACAGACCGTGCAAAGGGTGCTTTAAAGAACCTTGCCGATGAAATGCATTATGAGGAGTTCGTGGTACCGGATGATATAGGAGGTCGTTTCTCTGTGCTTACAGCAGTAGGCCTACTTCCCATTGCCGTAACAGGGGTGAATATCCAGGAGCTTATGGATGGTGCCAATGCTATGCGGGAAAGACTGCTTTCCTCTGACTACAAGGAAAATCCTGCTTTACAGTATGCGGCTGCCAGAAACATCATGCTTCGGAAGAATAAGAAGATTGAGATTTTGGTAAACTATGAGCCATCCTGCCACTACCTTTCCGAGTGGTGGAAGCAGCTGATGGGAGAATCTGAGGGTAAGGATCATAGAGGCTTGTTCCCCTCTTCTGTAGATTTTACGACAGACTTACACTCCTTAGGACAGTTCATTCAGGAGGGAAGTCCTCTGCACTTTGAAACTGTTTTGGAAATCGAGAAGTCCAAGGAAGAGATTGTGCTGGAGAAGGAAGCCATTGACACAGATGGCATGAACTATCTTGCAGGAAAGACCGTGGATTTTGTGAATAAGGCTGCCATGAAGAGGAACCATTCTTGCTCACAGCGATGGAGATGTGCCGAACTTTATCGTAAAGATTGATGAGCAGGGTGCCGGAACTCTGGGAGAGGTATTCTACTTCTTTGAGTTTGCCTGCGGTGTTTCCGCTTATTTAAACGGCGTAAACCCCTTTAACCAGCCGGGAGTAGAGAGCTACAAGAGAAATATGTTCGCCCTCTTAGGAAAGCCGGGATACGAAGAGCTGGCAAAGGAATTGGCAAACAAGTAATGCTAATCTTTTGTAGGACTGTAAAAATCAAAAATAATAAATAGGTTTTCAGCAATATAGGTCTAAATGAAGTCTGAGCTCGATACTTGCGAAAGACCGCTGAAATAAAGGACTGTCAAAAATCAGTAATAGAAGCGAATGATGCAGGGTGGGTCTATAATAGGGGCAATCTGAGCCCCTCAGTGCTACTGAGCAAGCCAAAGCGAAGCTTGAAGTTAATGCTACTGAGACAGACTTTTCATTAGAAAAGTCGTCCTGATAGTGAACCAACTTCCGAAGGAAGTTGCTCTGTGAAACAAAGTGAGCAGTGGTTAACTAAACCACTGCTCAGTCAAACGAGTTAACGAGAGCGTGCCCCATTTATAGACCCACCCTGCTCAGACCTTCTTCTAACGGTGCAGTCCTTTCACATCCTTATTCTTCAATAATCTCTATGCTAAAGCTGTCAAAGGGAATATCCTCCATAAAGGAATCCTCCATAAATACGGTCTTACTTCTTTGCTTAAATTCTTCAATTCTGGCAGGGAGCCAGATAGGAATAGCTAGATCCAGATGCTGACAAATTTCTTCCAAGGCTTTAAAACCTTCTCGGTTCTACTGCAGGGCTTCCTGCCAGGAAACGCAGGAAGCCAATATTTTATTATCCTTCCTCAGGGTACCACTCATACGAAACATAAAAACTCCTTTAAACATCCTTTTCCTATACGGAAACAGAAAAATAAACAAGTCTTTTGAATATAGCTTTTCAAAAGAGATAAAGCAATCCCCAAAAATATTTTTCCATACAGCCAAAAATATAAATTTCTATAAATCGATATTTCTGAAAGAAGAGTGAAGTGATATTTCTGAAAGAAGAGGAAGAGTCTTTACGGAGACTATCTTTTTTGTTATAAAAATCGTCTTTTGACAGTTGCGAAAGAGTCAAGAGCCCATAAACGGTGTAATTACGCCATTTATGAGCTCTTGTTTTCTTTTGAATTCTGCAATATTTCTACTTTCTCGTTGCGGTTAAAATCTTTTTATTTCTCTTTGAGATACAATCTCGTAATCCGTTCTAAAACCAAATGTGTCGTGGAGTTTGTCTGTAAGGTCGGTTCGGGTATACTCAGGGATATAGCCTTCACCGGGAGCTATCAGCATGTTCATTTCTTTCAGTGTTCTTATAATGCTTTCAGTGGTATATTTCTCGCCTAACTTTTTTTCCAGAATGCGATAAAGAATCAGGGCGGTGAAGCAGGTAATGAAATGTGCCGTGATTCGATCTTTTCTACTGAGATATACCGGTCTGGCTTGAAATTCACTCTTATATAGCCGGTGTATATTTGATAAAATTTGACAAAAAAATACAGGCTTTTCAAGTCCTGAGGAGATTTTGGAACGATTTAACTGTCAAACTACCGAGCTGAATAATGGGAACGTGTCTACTTATATTGACTGCTACAGGTTGGAAATCCGAGAATCTAGGTTGACAAACAATCATAAATTATTATAATAAAACTGACTGAAGTCAGTCAATTATATATGAGGTAGAATTTATATGGCAAAAACTAAAGAAGAAAGACGCAATGAAATCATTGAGACAGCTGGAAAGCTGTTTGAGGAGAAGGGATATGAGCAGACACAAGTACAGGATATTGTCAATGAAATTGGAGTAGCAAAGGGACTTTTCTATTATTACTTCAAGTCAAAAGATGAAGTAATGGAGGAGTTGGCAGATAGATATGCAGACGCGATAATAGATGCTGTCAATAAGTTGATAGATAAGGATATAAGCCACCTTTGACAAAATCAATCGTATTTTTCAAATTTTTATTGATTCTGCAGAAAAAAAGTTTGGCATATTTATGGGAATTCTAAATGTGAAAAACGGTATAACACACGAGAGGATTTTTTTCAATGTTGGGAAAAAGATGGTTCCTCTTGTAACAGAACTTATACTTTCTGGAAATGATAATGGAGAATGCAACTGCAGCGATCCAAAGTTTATCACTGAGTTTTTGGTTTCAGGATTGTTTAATATCATGAATCAAATTTCTCCAGATGAGAAAGATCGATTATTTGAAGGAAAAACTACCAACAATCAAGACAATGATTCTTAAACTATATAATTTTGCTGAACAGAAGGAGAGCAAATGAGTAGAAATTACGTATACACAGAATTAACAAATGGCATTGAACAGGCGATGCTAGTAGGCGGTCTTGAGTCAGAAAGTACGCAAATATCTCATTTCATTGCTGAGCATGGTGAACGTTTCCATTTTGATCCCGAAAAAGGATGTATTTTATGAAGCGCTTCTTTATCCAGAAATACAAAATTATCCTGGTAAAGCATGAGGAAAGATTTGTTAATCAAGCAGTGGCTATAAGATGGTGATCAGGCGATTAACACGAATACCTATTCAAGCAGATATCGAAAGTACTAATCTATGCTGCCGAAAATACACAATGGCAACATGCTCTAATTTATGTTAAGTGGTAGATTGTATTCTTTACATAGCGAGGTGAATATATTGAAAGCAGTTACATTTGAGAATGTATCAAAGACATATAATGTTGGTGACAGCGAAGTAACGGCACTTGATCATGTTAGCTTCAGCATTGAAGACGAAAGTGTCACTGTGATTTTAGGACCGAGCGGATCTGGAAAGAGTACGATGCTCAATCTTATAGGTGGCATGGATAGAGCCTCATCTGGGTGCATACGGGTGTCAGATACCGATATTTCAAAGCTCAATGAATTTGAACTAACCGAATACAGAAGGAAAAAGATAGGATTTGTTTTCCAGTTTTACAATCTGATACCATCACTTAATGCGCTAGAGAATGTCAGTATTGTGGCTAAGATGACGTCACATTCGTTTGACGCAAAGGAAATGATCCGTAGTGTCGGGCTGGAGGATAGATGTCAGCATTTTCCTGATGAACTTTCAGGCGGAGAAATGCAGCGCTTGTCTATCGCGCGTGCCATATGTAAAAATCCTGACATTCTTCTCTGTGATGAGCCAACAGGGGCTCTGGACAGCGCTACAGGAAGGAGTGTACTTCAACTTCTTACGGATATGGCCAGGAAATATAACAAAACCGTAATCATAGTGACGCATAATGCTTCTATTGCGCTATGCGCTAATGAAGTGATACACCTAAAGGACGGTAGGATCGAATTTTCTGAGAAAAATGAAAAATCCTTTGAAGGTTGACGAGGTAAACTGGTAATGGGTACACTGTTTCGTAAAATGCTTCGTGACATCTGGCGACTGAAATCTCAGTTCCTGTCGATATTTATCATGTGCGCTCTTGGAATGCTGATATACTCAGGTATCGAGGGAGTATGGAACGGTATGGAGCAGGAAGAGACTGCCTATTTTAAGGATTCAAATCTGGCAGATATCTGGATCAGTGGTCTCGGATTTGACAATGATGATATTGGACAGATCAAAGAGCTTGATGGGATAAACGAAACCCAGCTTTCTGCTGTAGAAAGCGCATATCTGGATAGCGATTCCAATGTCAATATCCGTCTTATATCCAACAAAGACAATAAAATATCAAAGCCTTTATGTATTAACGGAAATGAATATAAGCCAACAGAAGACGGCATCTGGCTGGATAAAGATTATGCAGACAATAAGAAAATCCATGTTGGTGACCAGATTCAGATATACTACGGTGAAAAAAGTCAAAAGTTAGAAGTTAAGGGATTGGTCTACAGCCCTGAGTATATCTGCTATACAGGTTCATCTACATCCATGGTGCCAGATCATTCGAAATATACCTATGGATTCATATCAGCAGATACTCTTTCTCAGATAGTCCCTAATGCAGCCTATAATCAGATAAAAATTACTACAGATAATATAACTGACGTGGATTCACTGCGCTCAGATCTGAAAACTATTCTCAATGATAAATATATGATGTGTTATGACAGAACGGAATACACACCTGTATCTTCATACATAAATAAGATCGGGCAGATAAAAAAGATGTCTGTCATGTTTTCACTCGTATTTTTTCTTCTGGCACTCCTTACCATTTACACAACTATGACAAGAATTGTCAGGAAGCAGCGTACACAGATCGGAATATTAAAGGCGCTTGGTTTTCATCCTCTTCAGATCCAGCTACATTATGCTGTTTACGGACTTGTCATCAGCATTCCAGCAGCATTACTGGGCTACGAGCTTGCACCATATACAGTAACCCCTGTCCTTCTTTCTGCAGAAAAAGTTTTACAGCATGCCTGAATGGCTGGGGGCGTAATTCGTATTATTCAGTAATCCTTATTGTACTGCTTATCACTATCTGTACATTATCTGCCTGGATCTCATGCAGATCTATCGTAGTTGAGACACCGACTGATTTGCTCCGTGATTCTGGCAGGCAGAGTCAGAAAAAGGTCTTTGCTGAACATTTTAAAGTTCTGTGGAACAGACTGAGCTTTGACTGGAGATGGATCATCCGAGATGCAGGACAGAACAAAAATTCGTACAGCAATAGGAATTGTAGGCGTTTTTAGGGGAGCATGATGCTTCTGATGGCAAGCTTCGGATTAAAAGACACTATCAACATCGTAAACAGTGAGATTTATGGCAGGCAATACACTTATTATGAAAAGTTAAATCTCAGTATGTCTCCAACAGAGGATGAAGTCAAAAAAATAGAATCTCTTCTGTCAGGCGACTGTCAGTGGGTAAGCGAACAGTCATGTGAGGCAAAAAGCTCAATGTCTGTTCATTCTGAAAGGCTGTTTATTATTGGTCAGGGTTATTTTTTCACGACATATGATACTGATGGAAATGTGCTGGGACTACCTGTTGATGGAATAATTCTATCCAGTTCTTCAGCCAGAGATCTGAATGTGAAAGAAAACGGATTTATCAGCGTACTTATAGCGGGAAAGAGAAATTATCTGAAGGTCTCCCGGATAGCAGATATAAACAGCCCTCAGGGAATATTTATGTCGCAGTCATACTGGGAATCGCTTGGCAATACATTTACAGCTAGCGCATTATTGGCAGATGACAACATGAATCTGGACGAGGTGAAGCAGATGTCTGTTATCAAAGATTCAGTCAAATTGAAGAAACAATACAGTGAGTCCGAGGAATTGCTGGACAGCGTTCAGGGAGTAATCATACTTCTGATTGCAGCAGCCATTCTTCTAAGTGTTGTAATCCAGTATAATCTCGGATTATTGAACTTTACAGAAAAATACAGAGAATATGCCACACTTCGTGTTCTCGGTAGCTACAATACAGATATAAAGAGTCTTATCTTTAAAAGCAGCATGATCCCCATGGTGACAGGGTGGATAATTGGATCGATTGCCGGATGGTATTTTCTTGGACTATATGTCAGAACAGTCTCAACAACCACGATTTCATATTCACCTCATTTTACGATTGATATCATATATAATTGTCTCATTAATCGTCGTAGGCTGCTCTCTTTTAATCCAGCTTATGGTATGCAGGTTAACAGCACAGATAGATATGGTCGAATCGTTGAAGTCGGTCGAATAAAGTGTTGTCTTCAGAAAAAATAAACGCCGTCTGCGGATATTTAAAATCCGGTGCAAGATTACCGCACCGGATTAACTGCATAAATCTTTTGTCTCTTGGTTCCCTGCAGGTTTGGGCATACGGCATAAAACCGTCATAACATTCCTCTATAAACTCCTATAAATCGATATTTCTGAAAGAAGAGTGAAGAAGTCTTACGGGAACTCTCTTTTGTTATAAAAGAATGGATAAGTGCTGGAAAATTGCAAGAAATTTTCTTTTTAGACCAGGAGGCCAATATGGGATTAGAGCAGGAAAATCCGGTTTTATTTTTTAGAGCAGGCGAAAGAGGCGGTAAAAGCAACTGGAGGATTGTAAGCTCCAAGCGGAATCAGCCTTAGAAAGAGAAAGCAAGGAAAACTTGACTTTGAGCAGGAGACAGAAGCCCTAAAGCAAAAGATTGAAAAACGATTCAGGAGCGCAAGAAGGAACTGGAAAGCAGCTATGAGCAGCAGCTGTCTCAAAGTGACGGAAAAAAATCAAAAAGGTTCAAGAGGCCAGAAAAGGCTAAAAATAAAGGAATCAAGGAGAGGGTAGCGGAAGAATCCACCCTTTTAAGACAGGAAAATGTGGAATTAAAAGAGACAGTATCATGGAATCTGCACCAGAGAAGGGCACCCATATTCTGTACCACCAAGCTTTTTGCCATTCTCTATAAGCCGGTATCCTTTTCAGAAGTCTTGGGGATGATTTTTCTCTTTTTACTTTTCTTTGGGGCGATTCCTATTTCCATCTATTATTTTCTGGTGCCCCATAGAATCCTGTTTTTGGTAGAATTTATCTTTTGGATATCCTGATGCTGGCGGTCTCTATGTCTTTATCGGAGCCAGACCGTTGGAAGTTTAGAGATGTGGTAAATCAGGGGGCAGAGATTCGAAAGAAGATTAATCGAAACAAGAAACAGATGAAGCGTTTAAAGAAGGAGATCAACAAGGACTCCAACGAATCCCATTATCATCTGGAAGAGTATGATGATGAACTAAGCCGTTTGAATCAGGAGAAGAGACGAGTGATTGCTCAAAAGCAGAATGCTCTTCATAGCTTTGAAACCGTTAATCAGAATATTATTCGGGATGAGATGGAGAATACGGAGAAAGAGCGTCTTACGACTTTGAAAAGAGCAATGGCAGCAGGCCTCTCGGGAAAGAAACAGTTTGGAAGGAAGGCTCAGGAACTCAGATTTCCATTACCCAAAAATTTGAGCAGTTTATCAGGAAAAAGCATTTGAACGAAGAAGATTTGCATAGATGATTCAGTTTTGCAAGAAGGCAGATGTAAGAGAGTCTTGCGAGGCGGTTTTTAAAGTTTGGAAGCGCCGGAAGTGGAACCGGTACTTGCTCCTGCCGGCGAAAGTGATTCTGAATAAAAGAATGTATAAAAGAAATCAGTTTCCTTCGGAACAGAAAGATAAAAATTAGCATATTGAACTTGTGTATACAAATAGGTCACTGAAAAGTGTAAAGGATTATACAGTAGCTGTATGCCCCAACTTTCAGACCTATATTATAAAAGTATTTACGATGTATGAGTTTTGTTTATTTTAGTTCCGTTTGCTCAAAGGAATTCCCAGTTCCTTTAAGATTTTCTCCTCTCTATGATGGCAGGTGAAAAGAAGAATCTGGGCAGGGTAGCTAGATAGCCAATACTGGCTGTGATCTTTTTCGTCATACATGGCAATGCTGTCATCAAAGAGGAGGAAGCAAGTCTCTCTGTTTTCTCGTTGTAGTGGGTGCCATAGAGAGCGAAGAGCCAAATACAACTGATCGATAGATGCCGGTGGGAGAGCATTTCCAGGGAAGGCCTGCTTTGGCATTCACATAGATATGACATGCTTCATCAATCCAAAGAGAATCATGGCGTCCTCCTGTAATCTCGGACGAGCCTTCCGCAGTCTTCGTTTAAGTGAAAGGCAAAACTTTTCAGTTTCTCCGGCAATTTGTCGAATACGCTCTTTGGCTTCAAAATAGCCTCTCACTTTTCCTGTAATTTTCTCATTTTTCCTCCAAAGAAGGACAAATTAAATCCTTATTTTGTAGGATGCCAGTATTGGCGAGAGTTCTTCCCGCTGTTCTCTTTGATTTTCTTTGGCAGCTTGTTTCAGCCAAAGGTTCTTTTCCTTTTGGTAACTTTCTTCTTGAAAGGCTGAAGTTTTTTCAGTTCTTCCTTTTCTCCCCATCCAGAAAGGGTATTGAATAATACTGCAATACCTTCGCCTAGAGTATAAGATGAGACCTTCTTCAGAAGCTCCTCTTTGCTGCTGTTTTGGGACTGGGAAGGTGAGATGTTTCTCTTGGATAAAATTTCTTCAAAGCTCCTGCTTCTCTTGTTTTACCCACCTTTGCTGTTGTAAAGATCCTCTTTTGCGATTAAAGCCCGAAGAAGGAAGGTAAAAAGGCACAGAAGAAGGGATACAGGTATGCGAGAAACCCATGGAAAAGAGAGGAATCTGGGCGGAAGACTACACTGGTATGAGGCATATAGAAAGCTTAGTATGGTCAAAACAGCAAAACGAAAGGGCGCAGAAGCAGAAGAGGATAGAGGAGGATGGAGCTTTTACAGTTCCTTTTCTTCCTGTGCATGGCTGAGATATTGCAACATTTTCTCCTGTTCAAGAAGAATTTCGTCTTTGTTGCTTAAGCCCTCCTTTTCTAAAAGAGAGGAAAGTCTATGCAATTCTTCACGGCTTTCTTCTATTTCTCGCCATTTTCCTCTGTGAACTCCAAAAGCTTCCTCTTTCAAGATACAGTCTTTTTACTACAGAGGCAGTTGTTTTCTAGTTCTTCTTCATCTTTCTTTTCTCTATCAGCATCTTCTACAACCGCACCTCTTTCGGGCTAATGCATTTGGGGGATTTTTCTACTGAAAGTGCGCTTCTTCGATTCTAAAGGAGACTCCTCCGGGTATTTATCACTTCTCCTAAGAGCCGGAGTAGCGTTTCGTAGCATCCGGAATCATTTTTCTGTCAGTCTGCTTTGCCTCTCGCTCCAGGTAATCTAAAAGCCTGCGAGGTTAAGCTCACATTGCCGCTTTCTTGGAGATTGGAAAGCATGCTGTAATTCATAAACCATTTCCCGCTCGGTAGAGGACTTCAGCTGTCGTATGGATACGGTATTTTTAAAGCTCTCTAAGGAAAATGGGGAAAGGAGGTCCTGTAAAAAGCGCTCTCCTTCAGACAGCTTTTCTCCTTGGGGAAGAATCGTAATATGGGCTTCTCCTCCCTGTAAAAAGTCCCTTTGTACACAATAGCTTTTCCCCTGATGGGAAAAGTCAAAAGAAACCTCAAGACCCAGTGCTGCCTTGGAGAGGGACAGTATTGGAAAAACTCCTCTTTTTACTGGCCTTGGGGATGCCGTAGAGCATGGCTTGAATAAAGGCGTGAATGGTGCTTTTTCCCGCTTCATTTTCTCCGTACAAAATCTGAAAGGAAGGGGAGAAGTCTAGGGAATAATTGGAAAATTTCCCAAAGCCATCGATATACAATTTTTCCAGTATCATGACTTACCTCCTTCCAGGAGGGCGGAAACGCCGTAAAAAAGACTTTGCTTTTCCACAGGGCTTAAATCCTCAGATGCTTTTTAAGTAGGATGAGAATAAAATCCCAGAATATCCTGTTGATGTTCTTTTATAGAGCATAAAAATCATACTGAGGCAGAGGTTTCATCCAAGCATTCTACGATACGCAGCTCTTTCAGAGAATAGGCTTGGATCACCTTAGTTCGGATCTCTTTTTTCCGCTAAAGCGAATTTTATAAATATTCTGTTTTCCCCGTTCTTCAATCTAAGAGTCCCTGCTTCAGGGCCTCCTGTCCCACAGTGGGATCCAGCTGTAAATGAAAGGGAAACATATTGAAGGGTGGCAATCAGGAAAAAGGAAGGCTTTCCAATCTCTTTGTAATGGGATGAGATGTTTCCCAAATCACACGTGCTCTCCCGTATTTTCAGCTTAGAGTTCCGGAGAACCGGGGAAAGCAGCTTTTCCGATGGCAAAAACGCTTCTCTTGCTTATCCCCCTAAGGCAATATAGGAAAAAGGAAGAGAGAGCTAAAGGGAACTTTCTTTAGCAGCTACTGCATTCTCATTGTTTTGTGCCTTCTCAAGGGATAAAAATTCTTCTGCCTTTCTTTTCGTTTCCCAGAAACTTGGGATGGGAATGGCATCTTCGTGTTCCCAAAGAAAAGATTCCGCAGGGGGAAAAGGAGAAGTCCTTTTCTTGAAGGGCTAATATCTTCCATTTTCCGGTTCCGGGAGATGGAATACTCTCTGTTCTTCTGTGAAAGCTGTAGCATTTTCCGAAAAGAAGCTTCGGAAAAGTAATTTTCTTCCGTCTTTTGCAAAACACATGGCAGAAGGAATCTTCTGAAAATAGTTTATACAGGTATTCCAAGTCCTTTTGCAAGGGAGAAGATGGAAGACTTGTCCTGTCTATCGAAATAAGCTATCATAAAACTTTCACTGTAGCTGGAGCTACAATTTTCTGCTGCATGGAGAAAGGGCATCGCGTTCTCTTCCAGGGATGCTGAGCATCAGATTTGCCATTCCTAAATGTAAGTCTGCTGCATGGATAAAACATAAAGAGATCCTTTCTAAGCTGTTTGCCTCCCGGAGATCCAAGAGGCAAAAATCTTATTCACAGTTCCTACAGTTCTTGGGAAAGGCTATCACGAATATTATATCCTTCTGTTCAACCAAAATTATATAGTTTAAGAATCATTGTCTTGATCATTTAGTAGTTTTTCCTTCAAATAATCATTCTCATCTGGAGAAATTTGATTCATGATATTAAACAATCCTGAAACCAAAACTCAGTGATAAACTTTGGATCGCTGAAAGTATAAGTTCTGTTACAGAGGAACCATTTTTTTCCCAACATTGAAAAAAATCCTCTCGTGTGTTATACCGTTTTCATTTAGAATTCCTTAAATATGCCAAACTTTTTTCTTTGAATCAATAAAAATTTGCAGAAAAATACGTTGATTTTTGTCAAAGGTAGCTATATCCTTATCTATCAGCTTATTGACAGCATCTATTATCGTGTCTGCATATCTATCTGCCAACTCCTCCATTACTTCATCTTTTGACTTGAGTAATAATAGAAAAGAATCCACTTTTACTACTCCAATTTCATTGACAATATCTGTACTTGTGTCCAACCTTCTTTGGTTTTGCCATATAAATTACCCCTCCTTATATATTGTTGACTTCAGTCAGTTTTATTATAATAATTTATGATTGTTTTGTCAACCTAGATTCTCGGATTTCCAACCTGTAGCAGTCAATATAAGTAGACACGTTCCCATTATTCAGCTCGGTAGTTTTGACAGTTAAATCGTTCCAAAAATCTCACTCAGGACTGAAAAGCCTGTATTTTTTGTCAAATTTTATCAAATATGCCAGCTATATAAGAGTGAATTTCAAGCCAGACCGGTATATCTCAGTAGAAAAGACCGAATCACGGCACATTTCCATTATACCTGCTCACCGCCCGGATTCTTTATCGCATTCTGGAGAAGAGTTGAGCGAGAGTTATACCACTGTTAGCATTATAAGAACACTGAAAGAAATGAACATGCTTTAGATAGCTCCCGGTGAAGGGTACATCCCGGAGTATACTCGCACCGACTCATAGATACAACTACGACGATGCATTTGGTTTTCAGAGACGGATTACGAGATTGTATCTCAAAGAGAAATAAAAAGATTTTTAACCGCAACGAGAAAGTAGAAATATTGCTAGAGCATCTGCACAGGGCAAACAAGAGCTCATAAATGGCGTATTTATCACCGCTTGCGGGCTCTTGACTCTTCGCAACTGTCAAAAGACGGCTTTTTACAGATAGCCTCCGTAAAGACTCTTCCCTCTTCTTTCAGAAATATCACTTCACTCTTCTTTCAGAAATATCGATTTGTAGGAATTTATGTGCTGTATGGAAACATATATGTTGGGGATTAGCTTTTATCTCTTTTGAAAAGCTATATTCAAAAAGACTTGTTGTCCACTCTGTTTCCCGGCAGGAGGAAAAGGATGTTTAAAGGAGTTTTTATGTTTCGTATGAGTGGTACCCTGAGGAGAGGATAATAAAATATTGGCTTCCTCTGCGTTTCCCGGCGGGAAGCGGCTTAACAGAACCGAGAAGGTTTTTAAAGCCTTGAAGAAATTTGTCCAGCGA
>BNJS01001603.1_pt1 | contig 53156 bp, 41 predicted proteins | sample 8540461 | NCBI WGS metagenome assembly BNJS01 (sample SAMD00202454, study PRJDB9452) | human saliva metagenome | isolation source: human saliva | place: Japan
AGGATAAGTAAGCTGTAATTAAAGTTGCGCTTATTGTTCTATTCAAAACTAGAAATAATATAAAAAAATACACTCTTTCACCATTCATTTCCTCCACTTTTTTTAATACAAAACAATATCAAATATATATCCTTCTTAAATTCTATTGACAATACCTCATTAGCTCGTAAAATTAGAGTTACAACACAATATAAAAACAAGAAAGTTCGCTTCATGAAAATGAAAGCGCTTTTAATAAATGAAGGAGGTTTCTATGGAAAAAATTTGGAGGGAGAAATCCTGTCGCTACAGTATTCGAAAGCTAACAGTCGGTACAGCCTCTGTTTTTACTTGGAGCAGTTTTTTCTAGCTAGTCATACAGTCTCAGCTGATGGTATTGAAGTAAATCAAAACGAGCCTACACTAGAGAAAACTACAGTTAAGACAGACACTGTAACGAAAGCAAGTGAATCAACGGAGCACACACAGCCAAGCGAAGCAATTGACCATTCAAAACCAGTTCTAGCTGATAATAGTGTTTCTGAAACCAAACCCACTGAGGCTGATGTTACTTCCGCTACAACTAACCAAGCAAGTACTGAGGCTATTGTAAAACCTAATGAAAATAAGGAAATCGAAAAACAAGAACTACCTGTGACAGAACAAAGCAACTATCAGCTAAACTATGATCAACCAACAGCTCCTTCCTACGATGGTTGGGAAAAACAAGCTCTTCCAGTCGGAAATGGCGAGATGGGAGCCAAGGTCTTTGGTCTAATTGGTGAAGAAAGAATTCAGTACAACGAAAAGACCCTCTGGTCAGGAGGTCCCCAGCCCGATAGCACCGACTATAATGGTGGGAACTACAAGGATCGCTACAAGGTCTTAGCAGAAATTCGTAAGGCTCTAGAAGACGGAGACCGCCAAAAAGCCAAACAACTGGCTGAACAAAATTTAGTTGGGCCTAATAATGCCCAGTATGGTCGCTACCTAGCCTTTGGTGATATCTTCATGGTCTTCAATAACCAGAAAAAGGGTCTGGATACCGTAACAGATTATCACCGTGGTTTGGATATCACGGAGGCCACTACGACTACTTCTTACACCCAAGACGGAACGACCTTCAAACGCGAAACCTTCTCCAGCTATCCTGATGATGTCACCGTGACCCACTTGACTAAAAAAGGAAATAAGACACTTGACTTTACCCTTTGGAACAGCTTGACTGAGGACTTGCTCGCTAATGGTGATTACTCTTGGGAATATTCCAACTATAAGAACGGACATGTTACTACAGATGAACATGGAATCCTTCTAAAAGGAACTGTCAAAGATAACGGTCTCAAATTTGCATCCTATCTAGGAATTAAAACGGACGGAACAGTCACTGTTCAGAATGAGACTCTAACCGTCACAGGTGCAAGCTATGCGACCCTCTATCTCAGTGCCAAGACTAACTTTGCTCAGAATCCAAAAACCAACTATCGCAAAGACATTGACCTCGAAAAAACAGTTAAAGGCATTGTAGAAAGCAGCTAAATCCAAAAGACTACGAGACACTTAAAACAGGACCACATCAAAGGATTATCAAAGTCTCTTTAATCGCGTTAAACTAAACCTAGGGTGGAAGCAAGACTGCTCAAACAACAAAAGATGCCCTCCAGAGCTATAAACCTAGCAAAGGGCAAAAACTGGAAGAACTCTTCTTCCAATACGGACGTTATTTATTGATTAGTTCATCTCGTGATCGCACAGATGCCCTTCCTGCCAACTTACAAGGAGTCTGGAATGCTGTAGACAATCCACCTTGGAACGCTGACTATCACCTCAATGTCAATTTGCAAATGAACTATTGGCCCAGCCTACATGAGCAACCTTGCTGAAACCGCCAAACCAATGATCAATTACATTGACGATATGCGCTACTATGGTCGTATCGCTGCCAAAGAATACGCTGGTATCGAATCCAAAGATGGACAAGAAAATGGTTGGCTGGTCCACACTCAAGCAACACCATTTGGCTGGACTACTCCGGGTTGGAATTACTATTGGGGTTGGTCGCCAGCAGCTAATGCCTGGATGATGCAGAACGTCTATGACTACTATAAATTCACCAAGGATGAGACTTATCTCAAAGAAAAGATCTATCCAATGCTCAAGGAAACAGCCAAGTTCTGGAATTCCTTCTTGCACTATGACCAGGCCAGTGACCGTTGGGTGTCTTCTCCATCCTACTCACCAGAACACGGGACCATCACGATCGGAAATACCTTTGACCAATCACTAGTCTGGCAACTCTTCCACGACTACATGGAAGTCGCTAACCATCTAAAAGTCGACCAAGACTTAGTCACAGAGGTCAAGGCTAAATTTGACAAACTAAAACCCCTTCACATCAACAATGAGGGACGTATCAAGGAATGGTACGAAGAAGACAGTCCACAATTCACTAATGAAGGCATTGAAAATAACCACCGCCACGTTTCCCATCTGGTAGGTCTCTTCCCAGGTACACTCTTTAGCAAGGATCAGGCTAAATACTTAGAGGCTGCGCGTGCTACCCTCAATCACCGCGGAGATGGTGGTACTGGTTGGTCTAAGGCCAATAAAATCAACCTCTGGGCTCGTCTCTTAGACGGTAACCGTGCCCATCGCTTACTCGCTGAACAGCTCAAATACTCAACCCTAGAAAACCTTTGGGATACGCACGCGCCATTCCAAATCGACGGAAACTTTGGAGCAACTAGTGGAATGGCTGAAATGCTCTTGCAATCTCATACTGGCTATATTGCACCATTGCCAGCCCTTCCTGATGCTTGGAAAGACGGTCAGGTTTCTGGTTTGGTTGCCCGTGGTAACTTTGAAGTCAGCATGAAGTGGAAAGATAAAAACCTTCAAAGTTTGTCCTTCCTGTCAAATGTCGGTGGAGACTTAGTTGTAGACTATCCAAATATCGAAGCCAGCCAAATCAAGGTCAATGGCAAAGCAGTCAAGGCAACTGTCCTCAAAGATGGCCGCATCCAACTGGCAACACAAAAAGGTGATGTCATTACCTTTGAACATTTCCCTGGTCGCATAACCAGTCTGACAGCAGTTCGACAAAATGGAGTCACTGCCGAGATCACCTTCAACCAAGTAGAAGGCGCTACCCACTATGTTATCCAAAGACAAGTAAAAGACGAATCCGGTCAGGCCTCTGCAACTAGAGAATTTGTAACCAATCAAACTCACTTTATCGACCGATCACTAAATCCTCAACTCGCCTATACTTATACCGTCAAGGCGATGCTGGGCGAAGTTTCCACACAAGTATCTGAACAGGCAACTGTAGAAATTCCTAGTGAATTGATGGACGATCGAGATAACCGCATCCAGTATGGAGCTGCCTTTGGAAACTGGGCAGACTCAGAATTATTTGGAGGAACGGAGAAGTTTGCTGACCTTTCAAAAGGAGACTACACAGACGAAGACCTCACTGCCACCATTCCTTTCACTGGTGTTGGTATCGAAATCTATGGACTAAAATCGTCCGAACTAGGTCTTGCCACTGCTAAAATTGATGGCAAAGAGGTCGGCGAACTTGATTTCCATACTGCTGGGGCAACTGAAAAAGGTAGCCTCATCGGCCGCTTTACAGGATTGTCAGACGGACCTCATACATTGACTCTTAGCGTTAAACGTGAGCACAAAGGACGTGGAAGTGAACGCTCGAAAATTTCATTAGACTACTTCAAGGTCCTATCAGGAACAGGCAACACGATTGAAAAAATGGATGATCGTGATTCGCGCATCCAGTATGGTGCCCAGTTTAAGGACTGGTCTGACCCTGAACTCTACGGAGGTACGGAAAAATACGCTGACATCAACAACAGCGACTCTAGTGCAACTTCAGAAGCTCAGATAACCATTTCCTTTACTGGTACAGGTATTCGTATCTATGGTTTGAAGAGCCTTGCCCTTGGACGAGCACGTGTTACATTAGATGGCAAAGAAATGCCCAGTCTAGATTTCTATACGTCAGGTGCAACTGAAAAGAGAGCCTTTATTGGCGAATTTACAAACCTTACTGACGGTCCGCACACCCTAACATTACGTGTTGACCCAGATTCACCAGAAGGTCGCAAGAAAATTTCTCTAGATTCCTTTGATATCATCAAAGCCCCTGCTATTGGTATAGATAGTCCAAGTATCGCTCCTCTTAAAGAAAATGACAAAGAAATTTCCTTAACCCTACCATCTGGAGACTGGGAAGCTATCGCTGTGACCTTTCCAGGTGTCAAAGATCCTCTGGTCTTACGCAAAGTGGACGAAACGCATCTGGTTACAAGTGGAGATCAGACCGTACTATCAATCCAAGACAATCGAGTTCAAATCCCAATCCCTGAAGCTACTGATCGACAAACTGGAAAAGCGATTGCAGCTTATGCCATTCAAGGAACTACCACAAGTAGCCCTGTCGTAGCTGTCTTTACTAAAAAAGATGAGAAGAAGGTTGACGAGAGCCAACCAACTACAAGTAAGGGAGACGAACCAGCTCCTACTGTTGAAATTCCTGAATACACTGAACCTATCGGTACAGTAGGACAAGAACAACCACCTGTAGTCAATATTCCTGAGTACACGAAGCCTATCGGTACAGCAGGACAAGAACAGCCACCTACTGTTTCTATTCCTGAGTACATGAAGCCTATCGGTACAGTAGGACAAGAGCAAGCGCCTACGGTTTCTATTCCTGAGTACACTAAACCTGTCGGCACAGCGGGACCAGAGCAACCACCTACTGTTTCTATTCCTGAATACACTAAAACTGTCGGCACAGCAGGACAAGAACAAGCGCCTACGGTTTCTATTTCTGAGTACACTAAACCTGTCGGCACAGCGGGACAAGAACAAGCGCCTACGGTTTCTATTCCTGAGTACACTAAACCTGTCGGCACAGCGGGACAAGAACAGCCACCTACTGTTTCTGTTCCTGAATATAAACTTCGTGTCTTAAAAGATGAAAAGACTGGAATTGAAATTATTGGAGGAGCGACTGACTTAGAGGGAATTTCTCATATCTCTAGCCGACGTGTCCTAGCTCAGGAACTCTTTGGTAAGACCTATGATGCTTACGATCTTCACCTTAAAAATCCAACAGATCAGAGTTTGCAACCAAAAGGAGCTGTCTTGGTCCGCTTGCCTATTTCCTCTGCTGTCGAAAATGTCTACTACCTAACTCCATCAAAAGAGTTACAGGCACTCGATTTTACTATTCGTGAGGGAATGGCAGAATTTACGACTAGTCATTTCAGCACCTATGCAGTCGTTTATCAAGCTAATGGAGCATCAACTACTGCAGAGCAAAAACCAAGTGAAACAGATATCAAACCATTAGCCAACAGCTCTAAGCAAGTTTCATCAAGTCCAGACTTTGTTCAATCGGCAAATTATTCTCCTAAAGAACAACTTCCAGCTACTGGTGAAACATCCAATCCACTACTATTCTTGTCAGGATTGAGTCTAGTCTAACAGCAACTTTTCTACTTAAGAGTAAGAAGGATGAGTCCAACTAACTTTTAACCACACAAAAATCAGGATGAAGATAAGCTTCATCCTGGTTTATTTTTCAATAAAAGATTATTTTTTACAGTAGGTATAAAAAGGCTAGCGTCAAAAGACTTGCTAGTAGCCCCACTCCCCAAAAGAAGAAATCAACCTTCCACTCGCTCCAAGGATTTCCTTTACCAGACAATCCTCCAAGCTCAAAATGGTGATGGACAGGCGTCATACGGAAAATACGTTTACCACCTGTCAGTTTGAAATAACTGACTTGCATCATAACTGAAGTTGTTTCAAAGACATAAACAATTCCGATAATCAAGAGAGTCCATTCTTGGTGGAGGGCCATAGAGATAGCTGCCAACATTCCACCTAAAGCCAAACTTCCCACATCTCCCATAAAGACCTTAGCAGGTTTATGGTTAAAGACAAAGAAACCGAGCAAACCACCAATCATGGCAAGAATTACTAGAAGGATATCCATCTGACCTTGCACATAGGCAATAACTCCATAGGCAGACAAGCTAATCACAACTGAAATACTAGCTAGACCATCAATACCATCTGTCAAGTTGACTGCGTTTGAAAAACCGACTAGCCAGAAAAGAGCGAAGATAATATAGAATATACCTAGATGCACTTGGTAACCAAAGACAGAAAGCATATCGCCACCGCGCTCATAGAAAAGGTAGAAAATAACACCACCTAGAAGCTGAAGAGCCAATTTCTGCTTGGGATTTAGCCCCTCATTGATCTTGCGGAAGACCTTGAGGAAGTCATCTAAAAAACCAACCAAGCCATACAAGACCAAAATAAACAAAATCATACCAACATTATTGGTCAATTGTTTTGAAAAAAGAGCGATGAGGAAACTCACCACAACTGCAACCACGAGGAAAACAAGTCCCCCCATGGTTGGAGTTCCAGCTTTTGCTTGGTGTTGTTTGACATCTTCATGCATCTGCTGGCCAGTAATCTGGGCTTTTCGATAAAATTGGATAAAGGCTGGAATACCAATAACTGTTAATAAAAAGCTAAGAATTCCAGCGCTAATGGAACTAATCATGTTAATCTCCTAAAGTTACTTTCAAATTTTTTTAATATCTTTGATGGCAGTATTGGCACGAACACTCTGTTTTTTTGAACCGTTTTACCTGTACCATCCACTCTACTTCAATATTCAACCATTTGGCAAAAACGCTTGAACATTTTCCTGTGTCCATCCATACATATCCGGCATTTCTTCAAGCTTATCAGATAGGATTAAGATTTGCTGATTGGCTCCCAAATTATTTCCTTCAGAAACAGAACTATCTTTAATCTTAGTTCCTGTTCCAATGACGATTGGTTGAACAAGGTTACGTCGTAATTCCTCTGCTAAATCCCCCGGCGTGTAATCCTTAGTTGCAGGCATTGCATAATTTGTAGTCTTACTAAACTGCTCTAAATTCTTAGCAGTCGACTGAAGATTAAGCGATTCTTTCATAGCTGATGCTCTTTCAAGAATTGGATTGGCAAACTCTCCAAGTTGAATACCTGAATAATGCTCAGGTTGTTGAACCGTCACATAGAGAATAAAGTCAGGATTTTCCGCTGGGTGCATAGAGACAACTGAGAAAATATAGTTTGTTGAACCTGTAAGATAACCACCATTTTTCTCATCCGCAATCTGTGCAGTCCCTGATTTAAGGGCCACATTCTGACCTGGAACATTGACAGTTGCCTTGCCTGTACTATGATTATACATAGTTCCATATGTAGGATCTGTTCCAACCATAACCATGTGGTCACGCGTAACTGATGCCGCTTCTTTCGATACAGGATTTCCAACAACCTCTTTTTGAGACTTACGAACAGATTGATCATTAGGATCATAAAGTGCACTGATAAATTTCGGCTCTAACATAACACCATCATTGGCAATGGCTGTAAAAGCACGTAGCATCTGGGTCTGCGTTACAGAAATCCCCCTGACCAAATGCACTCATGGCAATATTGACAATATTATCTGCAGGCAATTGACCTGTGTACTCATCAGTCAGACCAAAACGCGTCGGCACTCCAAACTTAAAGCGATTGAGATAATCGAGCCAAGTCGCATCTCCCATTTTCTGCTCAAGCAGGGTCATCCCGATATTACTAGAGTGAGCAAAACCTTGAGAAAAGGTCATGGTTCCACCACTCGTCAAACCTTCGTTAACGTCCCAGTCTCGAATGGTGGCATCTGCCAGTTTCAATTCGCTACTGTTAAAGTATTCTCCACCAGGGAAAGTCTTATTATCAATAGCTGCTGCCAACATCATCACCTTCATGGTTGACCCTGGCTCGTAGTTACTTTGATAAAGGATATCGCGCCAGACAAAGTCTTTTGTAATGCCATCCTTAGTATCGGCATTAAAGGTAGGTCGTTGAGTCGTGGCGAGGATTTCACCTGTCTTAGCACTGACCAAGGTAGCCGTCATGTACTTTCCTTTTACCTTTTCTTGAAAGGCATCCATCTGGGTTTCCATGAAGGACTGCAAGGGACTTGAAAGAGTGGTATAAACATCCTTACCGTCTACAGTTTGTTGAGAAGCTTGCTCTGTACCTGGCACAATGTGTCCTAGACGATCTTTTTCGTAAGTGATAATCCCATCTGTTCCCGCTAGGATGCTATTTAAGGAACTCTCTAAACCAGATGTCCCTAATAAATTCTTGCTACCATCTTCATTTTCATGAAGTTGTGCTAGACCAATAAATGATGAAGCAAACTGACCATTCGGATAACTGCGGTTAGGACTAGTTGTAAAATCAACACCCTCCACACCAGCAGTCTTGAGGTCATTTTTAATAGCCATCATATTGGCATAAGTAATACCATTTCCTTTTGTACCAAACGATACCTGTTTCAGATTGGGCTGAGCAAGTTGTTCTGTCACATAAGACTCATCCATCTCTAGGTATTTATGAAAAATTTCTGCAACTTTGCTAAATTGTGAATCTTCTACATAAAGAACTTTCCCAGTAGCCGACTTGTATGTCTTATCAATAACAGCATACACATTATAAGAAGTCGCATCTTCTGCTATTGGCGTTCCATTTCGATCATAGATGGTTCCTCGTTTCGCCGGAATGGTCTTTGTTGTCTGGTGAACCTTCTTAGCCTCTTTTGACCAAGTCTTTACCAAATTTACTACCCGTTCCAATAATGACCGCAAAAGTTGACCAAAAAGACAGCGAAAGAGTACGACTGCCAATAAACTTAGGCTCTTCCCTACTCTTCGGCGATTTTTCTTCTGGAGATTTACGATTACGAATCGGCAAAACGGATAATTTTTTTCTTTCAATTGTTTCATATCTTACTCCGCTGTTCGGATATTTTCGTTATTCAATTTTCAAATCCTTCGAGTTTGCAATTTCTTTCAAACGTTCTGAACGAATCAATTCATTTAACCTCTTGCTTTGGCATCGTCTAGTTCTGTCTTCTTTTCTTCTATCTGAGCATTAATCTTGGTCAATTCATTTCTGAACTTGTAATAGCTTTAGTCTGCATAAACACAACACTAATTGCTAAAACAATTGTAGTCAAAAGCAATCGAAAGATAAAAATGCCTTCTCTACTCGTGAAAATCTCTTAAACTTGGTTTGCAGTGACTGGCTTGTTTTTTCGATTCTTTCTGCCATCTTTTTCCCTCTTACTTGTGAATTTTTCTGGCCACGCGCAACTTGGCTGAGTGCGAGCGGTTATTGGCTTCTAATTCTTCTGCACTTGGCAAGATTGGCTTACGGGATACCAATTCCATCTTGGGCTTGAGATCATCTGGGATGAAAGGCAAACCTTTTGGAACTTCAACTGTTGAAGCTTCCTTGAACAATTGCTTGGTCAAGCGGTCTTCTAAGGAATGAAAGGTAATCACTGAGATTCTACCATCTAGAGCCAACATCTCCATAGCCTGCTGGATGGACTCATCTGCCGCTCCCAGTTCATCATTGACTTCAATTCGAATAGCCTGGAAAATCTGCTTGGCAGGATGGCCCTTCTTCTTGAGCTCCTTGGCAGGTTTGGCCGACTTGATAATCTCTGCCAACTCAGTCGTTGTCTCGATTGGCTTGACTTCACGCGCTTGTTCAATCTTACGCGCAATCTGTTTAGAGAATTTGTCCTCGCCATATTTGAAGAAAATACGAACCAAGTCATGATAGTCATAGTGGTTCACCACTTCATAGGCTGTCAGACTAGCATCCTGATTCATCCGCATGTCCAGTGGCGCATCCTTTTTATAAGAAAAACCACGCTCACGCTGGTCCAATTGAGGACTAGACACTCCCAAGTCATAACAAATTCCATCAATTTCCTGAACACCAGCTTCGCGCAAACGTGCCTGTAAATGACGGAAGTTATCCTTGATAAAAGGTCACCATCCCCTTTTCAATGTAGGGTGCCAAGCGTTTTTGCGCATTGTCAATGGCATTCTGGTCCTGGTCAAAGGCATAGAGATGGCCCTTTTCACTTAATTTACTTAATAAATATTCGCTATGGCCTGCTCCACCCAAAGTCGCATCAACGTAGATACCGTCAGGTTTTACGTCGAGCATATCAATCGTTTCGTGGAGTAAGACCGTTACATGATGAAATTCTTTTGTCATATCCTATCTATTTTACCACAAATCCGACCAGCTTGCACTAGTCAGACAAATAGGTCAAAAACAAGTAAGATTTCTTTAAGAAATATGTCAAATATGCTTGACATTCACTCCATAGAAGAATATAATGTAGTCAAATATATACGACACAAATCAGAAAGGAGAACAGATGAATCGTGTGAAAAGAATTTCGCAAAGGAACTAGGGCATTTCCCAGCTCGAGCTCGCCAAGGATATCGGTGTCTCGAGACAGACCATCAATATGATTGAGAAACGACAAGTACAATCCAACCCTGGAACTCTGTCTCAATCTCGCCCGCAGCCTCCAAACTGACCTCAACAGTCTCTTTTGGGAGGATGATTTTTAAAAAAGGAGCCAAACTCATGAAAAAAAGAAACCTTCACTGAAAAACTCATCAAGCGCACATACGGTATTTCTGATCCACTTGACGAATACAAACGACGCGAGGCTGATCGTATCGGCAATCAAGTCTTTATCTTCCTCTTTTATCTGATGATTTTCGGAAATCTTATTCCACTCCTTCTGGCCTATAAATATCCTCAACTAGTGGCTCTAGTCTATCCTCCTCTAATTTTAGTGATTGCCCTCATCGTTGCTGGATATCTCACCTACCAAATGCAAAAAACAGGGATTACAGCTATTGAACCAGATATGCTGAGTGAGAAAGAAAGTAAGCAACTACATTACCCTGGTCTGAAAGCTGGAATAGTCTATGGATTAATGAGTTTTTTTACAACCCCTCTTCTCCATATACTGCTAGGTGAGAGTCAGGACTATCTTCAGTCACTTCTTGCTTTTAAAAATATTTTTTCAAGCATCCTCCAGTCTGTCTTTTTCGGAGTGGTTATACAGTTCCTCATCTCCCGTCGCATTGCAAAAGCCAAGAAAGATCAGGATAATGATTAGGAGGAAACTCATGAAAAAAGAAAAGAAACAGTTACGTCATCCTGGTCTGAAAGCAGGTTCGATTTATGGAATAGTGATATTTTTTATAATTCCACTCATTGATACCCTAACAAGTGAAAATCCAAATTTTATCACTTCTCTTCTAAATACAAAACATATTTTTAAAACTATACTGGGAGCTTTCTTTTTCGGAGTGATGATGCATATTGTCGACTCACTTCGTATTGCAAGAGCTAAAAAAGACCAGAATTAGGAGGTACCCTATGAAATCATTACTAACTTTACTGACCTATCATCTTTTGTTCAGTTCTCTGCTCATCTTCATCATCGTTTCAGGGAACTTGCCAATCTACGAGATAGTCCTCCTTCTAGTCTTTGTTCCAGCACTCAACAAAGGATTGACTTATCTAAAGATCGACTCCCAAAAAACGCGCATACTCAACTTAGCACTGTGCTTTATGATTCTATCTTTACCACAACTGATGCTCATCTCAAGCAATTGGAAATATTATTTACTGCTCACTATCGCTATCCTTTCTTCTATCACTTATCTTTATTATCTCTATCAATTCGTTAAAGAAGTCAATCAAAAACCGCTCATTTAGGAGGTTACTAGCATGAAAAAAGAAGACTTAACCACTCGCCTACTTCGAAATCTCTTTCATATCCAAGGCCCTTTTGATGAATGCCGACAAGAGATTATCTACAAGGCTTGTGCCCGTTCCATGGTCCAAATCGTTTATTCTTCCTTCTTTCTCTTCTTGTTTTATCTATTATTTGGACGCTTCATAGAAGCCGTTCGCTATGCCATGCCCTACGTTTACTCTGGACTCATTTTTTTCATTACTTTAAAAACTCAAAGAGCCGTCAAAGAACTCCATCTGGAAAAAGATGACAAGTCAGAAATCATCCTCAAAACCTACAGCAAAGCCCAAATCAAATTTCGAAGCTGGGTTGTGTTTATCGGTCTTCAGATTGGCCTCTTTACCCTACTCATCTTTCATAAAGTCTTCGTTCAGCAGATGTCCCTTTCAGATTTTGGGAAGTTGCTCATGCAATTCGATAAAAGTGTTCCTTTCCTGATGTATGGCCTGATTATCGGTAGCATTTTTGGAACCCTGACCTACGGATTTCTATCACTACAGGAGGAGAAAACTCCTAAAAATACCAAACAGAAGGAGAAAAGCAATCAATGACTTCACTATACGATTTTTCAGTCTTGAACCAAGACAATCAAGAAACTCCACTAGATGCCTATCGTGGGAAAGTTCTCTTGATTGTCAACACTGCTACTGGATGCGGTTTAACGCCCTCAGTACCAAGGACTTCAAGAACTCTATGATCGCTATCAAGAACAAGGTTTTGAGATTTTAGACTTCCCTTGCAATCAGTTTATGGGACAAGCACCAGGCAGCGCAGAGGAAATCAACAGCTTCTGTAGCCTACATTATCAGACCAGCTTCCCACGTTTTGCCAAAATCAAAGTCAACGGTAAGGAAGCAGATCCCCTCTATGTTTGGTTGAAAAGATCAGAAATCTGGCCCACTAGGAAAACGAATCGAATGGAATTTCGCTAAGTTTCTCATTGGTCGAGATGGGCAAGTCTTTGAGCGCTTTTCTTCAAAAACAGACCCAAAACAAATTGAAGAGGCCATACGTAATCTACTCTAAACTTCGTTAAAATTCATCCTTCTATGTTCCCCAAAATAGCAGGAGGGATTTTCTTTAAAAAGTAAACAAAATTCTTTAAATTAGATGGATTTTCTTGCTTTTCCTTATTGCTTTTTTTGGAATAATTTAGTATATTTGTTATATTAAAGTTTTTAGGTCATTTTAAAGATTAAGATGGCAATTTTAATTTTTTATCTTTAAAATGAAAGCGCTTAAATAGAGGGGGTAATTAGATTCAAACTATTACACAAAGATTAACTATCGCTAAAGAAAATCGTTTCCAAGTCATACTTGGGCTCAGACAGTAGCTGACTGTCTTTATTCAAACTAGGAGTACATTATGAATCGATACCTTTTTGAAAAAGGGCAAACTTTTAGCATCAGAAAATTAACCGTTGGTGTTGCTTCGGTTATGGTTGGTCTCGCTTTTTTTGCATCTGGTACAGCACTAGCTGACGAAGCAAAAATTGAAACTACAAGTTCTCAACCAAACTTAGAAAAATTGGCCGAGGCTGAAAAAACCAAACCAGAAGTCAAAAATGAAAGTCCTGTAATTTCTACACCTCAAGAGTCAGAGAAAGCAGAAAAAACTGCTAAACCAGTAGAGGAGAAAACTGTAGCAGATACTAAAACTGCTGATTTGCTTCCTGAAGAAATCCACGATCAAGCTTATCCTGATACACCCGTGAAAAACATAGATACTTCAGCAATCGTAGACAAGAAGGATAGCCCAAAAGTTGAGACAGAAAGCATTCTAAAAAACAAGGAAGATCTTCCAAAAGAAGCTGAAAATGGTAATCGTGCGATTATCAACGGTGGTCTAGATTTGAAACACGTTCCTTATGAAGGGCAACCTGCTACTGCTGCCAGTATGATTTACACTATTTATAATGGTGGTTCCCAACGCTATATCGTTTCTGGCTCTGGTATTTTTGTGGCACCAAATGTCATCTTGACTGTTGCCCACAACTTTTTAGAACCAAACCGTGATACAAAAGAAGGACATATTCGAGGTGGAGATTCTGCTAAGTTCTACTATAACCTCGGTTCTAATTCTGGTGTTCGCAATTCTCAACCTGTAACGGGTAATACTACTCTCTTCAAAGAAGAAGATATTCATTTTTGGAACAAGAAAGAATTTGGAAAAGGATATCAAAATGACTTGGCTGCTGTTGTAGCACCTGTTCCTCTTCAAATCGCTAGTCCAAATAAAGCTGCTACCTTTATTCCCTTGGCAGAAAATAAAACCTATCAACCAGGAGATCCTGTTAGCACGATCGGATATCCAACCGATTCAAGCTCACCTGAGCTCAAAAAACCAATTGTAGCTGGTCAACTTTACAAGGCTGATGGTGTCGTAAAATCTGTTGATAAGTATGATGATAAAGGTTCAAAAGGTATCACCTATCATATGACTTCAGTTTCAGGACTTTCAGGTGCTGGTATTATCAACGGCGATGGGAAAGTAGTCGGTGTTCACCAACACGGCACAATTGAAAACGGTATCCCTGACAAAGACCGTTTCGGTGGCGGCATCGTTCTCTCACCTGAACAAGTCAAATGGGTAAAAGATATTATCGCAAAATATGGTGTCAAAGGTTGGTACCAAGGTGATAACGGAAAACGATATTACTTTACTCCTGAAGGAGAAATGTTCAGAAATAAAACTACTGTTATTGGCGAAAATCAATATTCTTTCGATGAAAATGGTGTTGCAACACTCATTAAAGGAATCGATTACGGACGTGTAGTGGTTCAGCACATAGACGAAACTGGTAATCCAATCAAAACTGATGATACTTTCGTTGAAAAGACTGAAGTCGGAACAGCTTTTGACTATGACTTCAAAAAAGAAATCTCTAAGACCGACTTCTATACAAAAAATCAGGAGAAATACCAGATTGTCTCTATTGATGGTGTCGAAATCAACAAGCAACTCAAAGATGAGTGGACTTACAAGGTCGTCAGCAAAACAGCTCCAGGAACACGGGTCATCAAGGTGGTTTATAAAGTGAATAAAGGTTCATTTGCCATTCATTATCGTTTAAAAGGTTCAGAGCAAGAATTAGCAGATGTAGCTACTGATAATAACGACGGAAAAGAATACGATGTTTCTTTTGTAAACACTTTTGAAGCAAAAGAAATCGCAGGCTACCGCGCGATTACTCCACGCTTAGAAGCCAGCATCCATCACAAAGGTGTGAATGATGTCGTCTTTGAATACGAAAAAATCTCTGATAGCTCTAATCCTACTTCAAATGTTTTACCTGCTGCTCATCCAGAAGATAAAGAAACTGAGATTGGCAATCATGGACCTCTTCCAAGCAAGGCCCAACTCGATTACCACAAGGAAGAATTAGCAGCCTTCATCCACTACGGAATGAACACTTATACCAATTCTGAATGGGGAAATGGGAAAGAAGACCCTCGATACTTCAATCCAACCAACTTGGATACAGACCAATGGATTCGCACCCTGAAGGAAACTGGCTTCAAACGGACCATTATGGTTGTTAAACACCACGACGGTTTCGTTGCTTACCCTTCTAAGTATACGGATCATACCGTAGCTGCTAGCCCATGGAAAGATGGAAAGGGTGACCTTCTCGAAGAAGTTTCCAAGTCTGCTAGCAAGTACGACATGAATATGGGGGTTTACCTATCACCATGGGATGCCAACCATCCAAAATACCATGTTGCAACCGAAAAGGAATACAACCAATACTATCTCAACCAACTGAAAGAAATCCTGGGAAATCCGAAATACGGTAATAAAGGAAAATTCATCGAGGTTTGGATGGACGGTGCGCGTGGTAGCGGTGCCCAAAAAGTAACCTACACCTTTGATGAATGGTTCAAATACATCAAAGAGGCTGAAGGAGATATCGCCATCTTCTCTGCTCAACCGACAAGCGTTCGCTGGATCGGAAATGAACGTGGTATCGCAGGGGACCCTGTCTGGCATAAAGTCAAACGTGCCAACATCACAGACGATGTGAAAAATGAATACCTCAACCACGGTGACCCTGACGGAGATATGTACTCTGTAGGGGAAGCGGACGTTTCGATCCGTTCTGGCTGGTTCTACCATGACAACCAACAGCCGAAATCACTCAAAGAGTTGATGGATATCTACTTCAAGTCTGTTGGTCGTGGAACCCCACTCCTTCTCAATATTCCACCAAACAAAGAAGGAAAATTTGCAGATGCGGATGTAGCTCGCTTGAAGGAATTCAAGGCAACTCTAGACCAAATGTATGCGACTGACTTCGCCAAAGGTGCCACTGTAACAGCAAGTTCTACTCGTCAGAACCACCTCTACAAGGAAAGTCACCTGACAGACGGTAAAGACGATACTAGCTGGGCTCTCTCAAATGATGCCACAACAGGTAGTTTCACAGTCGATTTAGGGCAAAAGAGACGCTTTGACGTTGTTGAACTCAAGGAAGACATCGCCAAAGGTCAACGTATCTCTGGTTTCAAGGTTGAAGTTGAAATCAACGGACGCTGGGTGACTTACGGGGAAGGTTCAACTGTTGGTTACCGTCGCTTGATTCAAGGACAACCTGTAGAGGCACAAAAATCCGTGTAACTATCACTGGTGCTCAAGCCACACCAATCTTGACCAACTTCTCAGTCTACAAGACACCTACTAGCATTGAGAAGACAGACGGTTACCCTCTTGGACTCGAGTACCATTCAAATACAACCGCTGACAAGGCTGGTACAACTTGGTACAATGAAGCTGAAGGTGTTCGCGGTACTTCAATGTGGACCAACCAAAAAGACGCAAAAGTAAGCTATACCTTCACAGGAACCAAGGCCTATGTCATCTCTACAGTCGATCCAGGTCATGGAGAAATGTCCGTTTATGTTGATGGCCAAAAAGTTGCGGATGTGCAAACTAAGAATGCTAGCCGTAAACGAAGCCAAAAAGTATTTGAAACAGACGATTTAGCACCTGGCCAACACACCATTACTCTCGTTAATAAAACAGGTGAACCGATTGCTACAGAAGGGATCTACACTCTGAACAATGATAGTAAGGGAATGTTTGAACTCGAGTCTACCAACTACGAAGTCGAAAAAGGAAAACCAGTCACTGTTAAAATTAAACGTGTTGGTGGAAGCAAGGGAACTGCTACTGTTCGCTTCATCACGGAACCTGGAACTGGGGTTCATGGTAAAGTTTACCAAGATACAACTCAAGATGTGACTTTTGAAGATGGAGAAACAGAAAAGACTGTGACCATCCCAACGATTGACTTTACAGAACAAGCCGACTCTATCTTTGACTTTAAAGCCAAGCTCACTTCTGTTTCTGATGGTGCCTTGCTCGGTTTTGCTACCGATGCAACAATCCAAGTGATGAAAGCTGAATTGCTGATCAAGGATCAAAAAAGCTATGATGACCAAGCTAGTCAGTTGGATTATAGTCCTGGCTGGCACCATGAAACCAATTCGGCAGACAAGTACCAAAAAACGGAGTCTTGGGCTTCCTTTGGCCGCTTAACTGATGAGCAAAAGAAAAAGACAACCGTAACAGCTTACTTCTACGGTACTGGTCTTGATATCAAGGGCTATGTCGATCCAAATCATGGTATCTACAAAGTCTTCCTAGATGGCAAAGAAGTTCCTTACCAAGATGGCATGGGAAATGCTTCAACTATTGATGGTAAGAAATACTTTAGCGGTCGTGCAGCCCAACGCCAAGGCAATCAAACTCTGGTTAGCCTAAAAGGTCTGGACGAGAACTTGCACGCAGTCACCCTTCAACTCGATCCTGATCGAAACGATTTGTCTCGAAATATCGGTATTCAGGTAGACCAATTCATCACTCGTGGCGAAGATAGTGAACTATACAGCAAGGCAGATATCATCCAGTCTATCTCTAAATGGAAAGACGATCTGTCAAACTTTGATCCAGCAGGTTTGAAAAATACGGCTACTGCACGCCAAGCATTCAAGTCTAATCTTGATAAACTCACTGCACAATTAAGTTCTGATACTGTAAATGTACAAGATGTGATGTCAACAGTTACTGCTTTGCAAGATATTCTTAGCAAAGACGAAAATTACCAAAAACCTGGAGACGAAACAAACCCAGAACAACCGGTGGAACCAAAACAACCGGAACAGCCGGAAATCAATTATGATAAGGCTATGGCTAGCCTGACTGAAGCTATAGAGAAAAAAGTGGCTGAACTCGGTACTAACAACGATGCTAAGAAGAAATTGGTTGAAATTACTGACAAAGCAATCGTAGCTATCCAAGAAGCTAGAACTCAAGAAGACGTCAACAAAGCCCTCAATAACGCTCTTGAACAAATCAAGCAATTGCAGCCTAGCCAACCAGAACAACCAGTTGAACCGAAACAACCGGAACAGCCGGAAGTCAATTATGATAAGGCTATGGCTAGCCTGACTGAAGCTATCGAGAAAAAAGTGACTGAGCTTGGTGCCAACAACGATGCTAAGAAGAAATTAGTTGAAATTACTGACAAAGCAATCGCAGCTATCCAAGAAGCTAGAACTCAAGAAGACGTCAATAAAGCTCTCAATAACGCTCTTGAACAAATCAAGCAATTGCAACCTAGCCAACCAGAACAACCAGTTGAACCGAAACAGCCTGAAAAACCAATTACTTCTTCAAGTCCTGAAGAAGGGGTTAAAGAGCTTGTCTTCCAACTTCCAAGCTTGGATATTGTCAAGAAGGCAGTACCATTCAAGACTATCCGTCACGAAAATCCAAACTTAGATAAAGGAAAAGAACAAGTCCTAGCAGAAGGAAAGACGGCTTGCTAATTGAGTATGTCGAAGTAGATGGAAATAATCGCAAGGTAGTTCAAAATGAATCAACTCCAGCTCTAGATAGAGTAATTGAGGTCGGAACTAAACAAAGTTCTGTAGGAACAGATACTCCACCAATTGTGACTCTTCCTGAGTACCTTCTACCAAAAGAACCTGAAAAGCCAATTACTTCTTCAAGTCCTGAAGAAGGGGTTAAAGAGCTTGTCTTTAAACTTCCAAGTTTGGATATTGTCAAGAAGGCAGTACCATTCAAGACTATTCGTCACGAAAATCCAAACTTAGATAAAGGAAAAGAGAAAGTTCTAGCAGAAGGTAAAGACGGCTTGCTAATTGAGTATGTCGAAGTAGATGGAAATAATCGCAAGGTAGTCCAAACTGAATCAACTCCAGCTCTAGACCAAGTAATTGAAGTTGGAACTAAACAAAGCTCTGTAGGAACAGATGCACCACCAGTTGTAACTCTTCCTGAGTACCTTCTACCAAAAGAACCTGAAAAACCAATTACTTCTTCAAGTCCTGAAGAGGGAGTTAAGGACCTTGTCTTTAAACTTCCAAGTTTGGATATTGTCAAGAAGGCAGTACCATTCAAGACTATCCGTCACGAAAATCCAAACTTAGATAAAGGAAAAGAACAAGTCCTAGCAGAAGGTAAAGATGGCTTGCTAATTGAGTATGTCGAAGTAGATGGAAATAATCGCAAGGTAGTTCAAAACTGAAATCAACTCCAGCTCTAGATCAAGTAATTGAGGTTGGAACTAAACAAAGTTCTGTAGGAACAGAGGCGCCCCCAGTTGTGACTCTTCCTGAGTATGTTCTACCTAGAGAAACTAAAAAACCAGCTCCTGCAGTTGTAACAGAAGATTCACCAAGAAAAGATGAAAAAACACCTGTTGCTACTACAGTTAAACAAGACAAGGAAAAACAACTCCCAGAAACTGGAGAGCAAGAAGCAAATGCCTTCTTATTCTTGGCTGCTATTACTTCAGTATTGTCTCTACTCATCTTCCAAAAGAATTTCAAAGACTAATTAAAATCTTTACTTAATTCTTTTCAATGATTCTAGTTCCCCCAAAGAGAAGACCAGCTGGTCTTCTCTTTTTCTATATATAAATCAAAAACATACATAAATTTCTATGGATGTCTTGGTATATATAAAACAGAATGATTACTTTGGGATAAGTACTTTTCAAATTCAACAACAATTTCAAGTAAACGATTATCTAAAAAAAGATGGGCTCTCTTGTCTGAACTCATCAGAAAGACCATAATAAGCTTCTGCAAGTCCTCTTCAGGTAGCTGCAATGGTGTACACCAGAGAACGATTTCATCTCCTACCAAATCTACTGGCCACTATTTTTAACCCCAGCATATACATAGGTTCTATTTCTAGAACACGCTTTTTCCGTTACCACCCTAAAATAAAAGCGATGCTCCCGCCCATCCTTGGCATTTTCCTTGTTTAAGACAAAGTAGTTTTTCTGATTCATCGCCATGGTTCGTAGGATGTCATCAATCAAAAAAGTCAAGGGTATGTTCATGGCAGAGTATTTTTGAAAATCCTCTTCAAAACGAATATAGTTATCTGAAAAATAATCCATCTGTAGTTTGTTTTCATACAGCTCTTTTCTAGTCATAAAGTTCCTCCTCCCACAGTCGAATTTCGAGGACATCTGCAATCTCTACCAGCTATATCCCTCATTTGTCCTAATAGATAGGGTCTGATGTGATAACTCTCTCACCTCACCGATAATCGTGGTTTTCTGCTTCTTTCCCTTGACCACAAAACTTCCCTTTAGTTGGCCAACATAAAGCTGAGAAAGCAGGTGTAACTTCTCAACTGGGGCCAAATCCGTTGAAAAATCAACCCGATTTTTTTCTTCACTCAGCGAACTAGTATGTTCTGAAAGGTAAAATCCCATCCACTTCTGCATACCTGGATCTTGATAGTCTCGCGCAGATTGAAAAGGTAAATAAGAACGATCAATCATTTTAATCCATCTAATCCTCCAGCAGAATGTCCCCCAATCAGCTTGCTTCTGGCAAGACTCCTAGAGGCTTCTTCCAGTGCATTGGCCTTTAAAAGAGAAGTGAAACCAAATTGTTCCCGAATGGAGTCAATAGCCGTCTGGAGCCTTTCTTCTTTTTCTAACTTGTCAACATCATCAAAGAGGGATATCAAAACCAAAGGACTCGTCTACAAATCCTGAATAGTTTACTCCGACACTTCTGACCGCTCCAGAAGTGTATTTGTTATGAAATAGCTTCAAAACATAATCCGTTAAGACAGCTGTATTATTGGTAGGTTCGACCTTCATTTGTGTGTGAATAGACGGCCTGACCTCCTGTTTAGAGAAACCAAGATAGATAGAGACAAGGGTTGTTTTCTTACCCGCCCTTCTCAATCTAATAGCTACCTGCTCAGCCATTTCTCGGAGAATAATTTCAATATCTCGTAGCTTCACGTAGTCTCTCGGCAAGATTTGAGAATTTCCCCAAGCCCTTGGGACTTTGGCTTTATAGGGACTTATGAACATTGCTCTCATCAATCCCGTTAGCATGAAACCACAAACGCAGGCCAGCCTGACCCAGAGCTTTCTTTAGCTGGTCTGGATTGCTGGTTGCCAATTCCTTGATGGAAAAAATCCCCAGAGCATGCAAGCGTTTCTCCATCCGCCTGCCAATCCCCCAAAAGTCCGTCATCTTTGGAGATGGCCCAGACCTTCTCTTCCACATCCTGGTAAGACCAGTTGGCCCTCATGGTCGGGGTGTGCTTGGCCTCATTATCCAGAGCCAACTTGGCCAGTAAAGGATTGGCATTTGGACATGCCTACTGTAGAGTAGATCCCTGTCTGCCTCCAAATATCCCTCTGAATACGAGCAGAAAGCATATCCAGCTTGTCTTTGCGAGAGAGACTCTTATCTGGGATGAAATAGTTGAGCGAGCTAGTCAGGTCGATAAAGCCCTCATCAATAGAGTAGGGATAAATATCATCTGGACTGCCATAGTTTTGAAAGATTCGCTGGATTTCCATATTGACTGCTATGTACTCATCCATCCGAGGAGGCACAATCAAGGTCACTTGAGCCCAATCTTCGATGTAGCGAACATAGTCTGAATCGGTAGGTAGCCCTTGCTTTCGAGCATTGTAATAGGAAAATTTGCGGGTCTTGATATCAAAAGGCAGATCATAGGCCCGGCCAACATTTGACTTGCCAAAAATCTTCTTAAACATGGGAGAGGAGGCTAGGATCAGACCAGTCGAATTATCCGCGCGACTCATGACACAAAGCGAGGTCTTCAGCGGATGCAAGCCCCGTTTCACACACTCGACACTGGCATAAAAGGATTTCATGTCGACAAAGGCAATATCACTTTTGGGCTCTCTGGAATAATCAAAGTAGCCCATAGGCTAGCCCTCCATCGGCACAAAGTTCCCAACGATAATCCCCACAATCCGAGGATCTTCCTCATAGGAGATGAAAATATCCTTGTATTTGGGATTGATAGAGACCAGACGCAAGCCATCTTCCTCTCGATAGACCCGTTTGATATAGGTCTGGTTGTTGCAAACCACTGCATAAACCGCCCCATCATAATCAAATCCTGTCTCTCGAATCAGAGCCACAGAACCATTTTGATATTTGGGTTCCATGGAGTCCCCAGAGACCCAGGACGCAAAATCATGAGCCAACTCCTCATTAAAGTAAACCGTATCAAAATTCTGGTCATCGTAGACCGAAGCCCCAATACCTGCTGACATGCGTTCGTAGACACGGTACTCGTAAAGTCGCTCTGGCATGGTCGCCACTTTCTGGGCTTGTTCCTCTTGAGCTAGGTTGCGAGCATAGAGTACAACCTTTTCCTTCCCTTGCTTGGAGAGGCTATGGTAGAGACGGACAATCTCTATCTGGGTGAAATAGCCCTTGGGTACTTTTAAAATGTTTTCTAGCTGAGCCACCTTTTCTTTGGATGGTTCCTTGACCCCACGTTCCCAAGCCGAATAAGCCTGAAAACTAATCCCCAAGTTGCTCTGCAATTTCCTTCTGTGTCAGTTTTAACTCTTTTCTCCGAGCCTTTGATTTTTCTGGTTGATACATACTTCACCTCCTGGTATAGAACATTATCTTAAATGACATTATCTCCCTTAGAAAAGACCAAATCTGTACGATTGAGCTCATTTTTTCAAAAACTCAACCAATTTGATTTAATTTTATTATATAAAAAAAGTAGACGATTGTCCACTGGGAAAATCAAATTTTAACAGATAGTCTTATCCTTTCTGAACAAAAAAGAACACCCCGAAAGGTGCTCTTTGTAAGTATAGTAATTCTCTCGAATTAACGTTTACTAAATTGTGATGCTTTACGAGCTTTCTTAAGACCTGGTTTCTTACGTTCAACTTTACGTGAGTCACGTGTAAGAAGGCCTGCGCGTTTCAATGAATCGCGGAAGTCTGGGTCTACTTGAAGAAGGGCACGAGCGATACCGTGACGGATAGCTCCTGATTGACCAGCGTATCCACCACCTACAACGTTAACGAAAACGTCGTATGAACCTACAGTTGAAGTAACTGCGAATGGTTGGTTGATAACAAGACGAAGGTCAGCGTGTGGGATGTACTCTTCAACATCTTTTTTGTTAACAGTGATTTTACCAGTTCCTGGAACAAGGCGAACGCGTGCAACAGCGTTTTTACGACGTCCAGTACCTGCATATTGTGCTTGTGACATACTTTATTGTTCCTTTCCTTAGATAAGTCCTGAAATATCAAGAACTTCTGGTTGTTGTGCAGCGTGAGTGTGCTCAGCTCCAACAAATACTTTCAACTTCATACCTTGAGCGCGTCCAAGAGTATTGTGTGGAAGCATACCTTTAACTGATTTCTCGATCAAACGTACTGCGTTTTTAGAACGAAGTTCACCTGCAGAGATTTGTTTCAATCCACCTGGGTGGTTTGAGTGAGTGTAGTAGATTTTTATCAGTTGCTTTTTACCAGTCAATTTAACTTTTTCAGCATTGATAACAATCACAAAGTCACCTGTATCAGTGTGTGGTGTAAATGTTGGTTTGTTTTTTCCGCGAAGTACGCTAGCAACTACTGCAGAAAGACGTCCAAGTGGTACATCAGTTGCGTCAACTACGTACCATTTACGTTCAACTTGGCCTGGTTTAGCCATAAATGTTGTTTTGTTCATGATTTCTCCTATATATAGTTCGATTTTTGTTTACGGTGATGGGTGTTCCTTCCCATCGAAAAGTATTTGGAAGGTTCCGGGGCCTTTCAAATGGGGTAAACAATACCGCCTACTATAATACCAAATTTCACCCCTAAAAGTCAATAGATATGAAAAATATTTTTCTAAATTCCACTCTTTTTGTCTCTAGAAAACCTCGCTTTCGCGAGGCTCTTCTATTTATAAGATAAGGCACGTTTAAAGGTTTTCCAAGGACCTAAATCATCTGTTTGTAGAACGAGACTAGCATACATACGTCCGATAAAGACTGTTGCAGTTACTGCAAAAGCAATCGTGATTGCAAGAGAAATCCAAGCTTCTAACCCATTTGCATAGCCATTAATAGCTCTAAATGGCATGAAGAAAGTCGAAATAAAGGGAATATAAGAACCAATTTTCAAAATCAAATTGTCCCCCGCAGAGCCTAGGGCAGTAACCCCCACAAAGCCTACCATAATCACAATCATCAAAGGAGACAAGGCTTTTCCTGCATCCTCAGGACGAGAAACCATGGAACCTAGGAAGGCCGCCAAAACTACGTACATAAAGAGACTGACCAAAATAAAGAGCAAGGTATTCAGAGAGAAAGCATCTCCCAAATGGTCCAAAATACCAAACTGGGCTAATAATGGCAAATCTTTAAATAGCAGAATGGCAGCGACACCACCCACGACATAGATTCCGATATGAGTCAAAATCACAAGTAACAAGGCAAGCATACGAGCATAGAAATAATGGCTGGCTCGAATGCTAGAGAAGACCACCTCCATGATTTTAGTCCCTTTTTCACTAGCCACTTCCTGAGCAGTGACGCTGGCATAAGTAATTAAAATCATATAGAGAAAGGCTCCAACCGCTGTAGCCGCAATTGTTTGAATCATTTTTTTATTTTCCTTGGATTCATCAATTTTCTCCGTAAAGTTAACTGTTTGTTCCAAGCGTTTTTCCTGTTCTTGCGACAAATTGGCTGCCGAGCGATTGAGTTGACCTTGAAGCTCATTTAACTTGCTCGTTACTCCTAGCTTAATAGCACTCTCAAGGGAAGTTTCACCGTGATAAACGGCCTTCAAGACACTATCCTCTTGGTCAATGGTCAAATAACCTTTTAATTTTTCATCCTTGATAGCAGCTTGAGCACTTGCTTCATCCTGATAATCAAAATTGAGACCATTGGTAGATTTGAGACCTTCTGTCACCGCTGGAACCGTGCTAATCACTGCTATCTTGCCACTCTGAGCCATTGAAGAGCTTGGAGATAGCCAATTCCTCCAGATAGACCAATAAACAAGAATGGTGAAATCACCATAAAGAAGAAACTCCATGACTTGATGTGTCGAAGATAGGTTTCCTTCATTACAACCCACATATTTCTCATACTTCCACCCCTGATTCTAGTTTAAAGATTTCATCGATTGTTGGTGCTTGTTGGTCAAAGGTTGCGATATATTGCCCCTGAGTCAAGATTGGGAAGAGTTCCCTTCCAGCACTCTCGTCTTCCAAAATCAATTTCCAACTGCCTTGTTTGGTCAAGCTTACCTGTTTGACATGAGGAAGGTTTTCCAATTCTTCCTTGCTTCGTTCACTGGAAACAAAGAGACGCGTTTTCCCGTATTGATTGCGGACATCCTGAACCGGCCCATGCAAGACCACACGGCCGTCTCGAATCATCAGAATATCGTCACAAAGTTCCTCGACGTTGGTCATGACATGGTCAGAAAAGATAATGGTTGCTCCACGCTCTTTTTCCTGAAAAATGACTTGTTTGAGCAATTCTGTATTGACTGGGTCCAATCCACTGAAAGGTTCATCCAAGATAATCAGGTCTGGTTCATGAATCAGAGTAATAATGAGCTGAATCTTCTGCTGATTTCCTTTTGACAGACTCTTGATTTTATCTGTCAGCTTCCCTTTTACTTCCAACCTCTTCATCCATTGAGGGAGTTTTTCCTTGATTTCCTTAGTATCCATACCTTTTAGAGTCGCCAAATAACGAACTTGTTCAAGGACTGTCAATTTAGGCATGAGACTGCGCTCTTCAGGCAGATAACCAATTCGAGCATAGGTCTCCTGACGAATATCCTGACCATCCAGACTGATTTCTCCCTGATATTCTAAAAACTTCAAAATACTGTGGAAAATCGTTGTTTTCCCAGCACCATTTTTTCCGACTAGTCCCAAAATACGACCTGGTCGCGCTTGAAAGTCAATACCAAACAAAACTTGCTTGGATCCAAAACTTTTCTCTAGACTTCTTATTTCTAGCATCTTTCACCTCCGAAATTTCTTGCACCCATTATACTCCTTTTTAATAGCCTTTACAATGATTTGTGTCCATTTTTAGAAGACTATTACTATGTAAAATATGACCTGGAGCACTTTTAGTGATAAATCCATTATACAGTGGTAAACTCAATTTATCTCCTCAGCTCCTCAACTGTCTATTTTTGATCCTGAATTGTTATTTTAGCAACTCCTTTTTCCTTACAAAATTTTCTTCCTCCTAATTTTAAAACCACTGTTATGTAAATAGCTTTTTCCCTAAAAATCATTACATCATATGTTTTCATTTGTCAAAAATAAAAATCTTATATGATATACCTATACTACTCAAAAAAATCTCCTAGCAGGAAAGCCTGCTAGGAGATTTTCTTATGAGAGGTACTTGTTTAAGCTTTGAAAACCGAACTTATCATCTGATAATTATCAAATAATCTACCAATTAAGCTTCTTCGTCTTCTTTACGACGACGGCCTGCAAGACCAAGACCAAGTAATGCACTTGCGGCTGCTGCTACCATAGCTACAGTAGAATCTGCTGTACCTGTATTAGGCAATTCTTTAGCTGCTTTACGCGCATTTGCTTGTGCTGATGCTGTTTGGTCAGCATTAGCTGCTGCTTGAGTTGTAGCTGCATCTACTGCCGCTTTAGCTTTGTCTTTTCCTACTGGGTTAACTGCGGCTACTGCGGCTGTTCCTTCAGTGGCTTTTGTGTCTACTCCAGCTTGATCTGTTGCTGCGTCGATGGCTTTCTTAGCTTCGTCGGCTGCTTTCTTAGCTTCCTCTTTCGCTGCTGCTTTTTCTGCATCTGAAAGTTTGTCGTTAGCGTCGATCGCTGCTTCTTTTTCTGCCAATGCTGCATCTACTGCGGCTTTAGCTTTGTCTTTTCCTACTGGGTTTACTGCCGCTACTGCATCTGTTCCTTCAGTTGCTTTTGCGTCTACTCCAGCTTGGTCTGTTGCTGCGTCGATCGCTTTCTTAGCTTCGTCGGCTGCTGTCTTAGCTTCTTCTTTCGCTGCTGCTTTTTCTGCATCTGAAAGTTTGTCGTTAGCGTCGATTGCTTTGTCTTTTTCTGCCAATGCTGCATCTACTGCCGCTTTAGCTTTGTCTTTTCCTACTGGGTTTACTGCCGCTACTGCATCTGTTCCTTCAGTTGCTTTTGCGTCTACTCCAGCTTGGTCAGTTGCTGCATCGATGGCTTTCTTAGCTTCGTCTGCTGCTTTCTTAGCTTCTTCTTTCGCTGCTGATTTTTCTGCATCTGAAAGTTTGTCGTTAGCGTCGATTGCTTTGTCTTTTTCTGCCAATGCTGCATCTACTGCCGCTTTAGCTTTGTCTTTTCCTACTGGGTTTACTGCGGCTACTGCGGCTGTTCCTTCAGTTGCTTTTGCGTCTACTCCAGCTTGGTCTGTTGCTGCGTCGATGGCTTTCTTAGCTTCGTCTGCTGCTGTCTTAGCTTCCTCTTTCGCTGCTGCTTTTTCTGCATCTGAAAGTTTATCGTTAGCGTCGATCGCTGCTTCTTTTTCTGCCAATGCTGCATCTACTGCGGCTTTAGCTTTGTCTTTTCCTACTGGGTTAACTGCGGCTACTGCATCTGTTCCTTCAGTTGCTTTTGCGTCTACTCCAGCTTGGTCTGTTGCTGCATCGATGGCTTTCTTAGCTTCGTCGGCTGCTGTCTTAGCTTCTTCTTTCGCTGCTGCTTTTTCTGCATCTGAAAGTTTGTCGTTAGCGTCGATCGCTGCTTCTTTTTCTGCCAATGCTGCATCTACTGCGACTTTAGCTTTAGCTTTTCCTACTGGGTTAACTGCGGCTACTGCGGCTGTTCCTTCAGTTGCTTTTGCGTCTACTCCAGCTTGGTCTGTTGCTGCGTCGATGGCTTTCTTAGCTTCGTCGGCTGCTGTCTTAGCTTCTTCTTTCGCTGCTGCTTTTTCTGCATCTGAAAGTTTATCGTTAGCGTCGATCGCTGCTTCTTTTTCTGCCAATGCTGCATCTACTGCGGCTTTAGCTTTATGTCTTTTCCTACTGGGTTAACTGCGGCTACTGCATCTGTTCCTTCAGTTGCTTTTGCGTCTACTCCAGCTTGGTCTGTTGCTGCGTCGATCGCTTTCTTAGCTTCGTCTGCTGCTGTCTTAGCTTCTTCTTTCGCTGCTGCTTTTTTCTGCATCTGAAAGTTTGTCGTTAGCGTCGATCGCTGCTTCTTTTTTTCTGCCAATGCTGCATCTACTGCGGCTTTAGCTTTGTCTTTTCCTACTGGGTTTTACTGCGGCTACTGCATCTGTTCCTTCAGTTGCTTTTGCGTCTACTCCAGCTTGGTCTGTTGCTGCGTCGATGGCTTTCTTAGCTTCGTCTGCTGCTTTCTTAGCTTCTTCTTTCGCTGCTGCTTTTTCTGCATCTGAAAGTTTGTCGTTAGCGTCGATCGCTGCTTCTTTTTCTGCCAATGCTGCATCTACTGCCGCTTTAGCTTTGTCTTTTCCTACTGGGTTTACTGCCGCTACTGCATCTGTTCCTTCAGTTGCTTTTGCGTCTACTCCAGCTTGGTCTGTTGCTGCATCGATCGCTTTCTTAGCTTCGTCTGCTGCTTTCTTAGCTTCTTCTTTCGCTGCTGATTTTTCTGCATCTGAAAGTTTGTCGTTAGCGTCGATTGCTTTGTCTTTTTCTGCCAATGCTGCATCTACTGCCGCTTTAGCTTTGTCTTTTCCTACTGGGTTTACTGCGGCTACTGCATCTGTTCCTTCAGTTGCTTTTGCGTCTACTCCAGCTTGGTCAGTTGCTGCATCGATCGCTTTCTTAGCTTCGTCTGCTGCTTTCTTAGCTTCTTCTTTCGCTGCTGCTTTTTCTGCATCTGAAAGTTTGTCGTTAGCGTCGATCGCTGCTTCTTTTTCTGCCAATGCTGCATCTACTGCCGCTTTTAGCTTTGTCTTTTTCCTACTGGGTTTACTGCCGCTACTGCATCTGTTCCTTCAGTTGCTTTTTGCGTCTACTCCAGCTTGGTCTGTTGCTGCGTCGATCGCTTTCTTAGCTTCGTCTGCTGCTTTCTTAGCTTCTTCTTTCGCTGCTGCTTTTTCTGCATCTGAAAGTTTATCGTTAGCGTCGATCGCTGCTTCTTTTTTTCTGCCAATGCTGCATCTACTGCCGCTTTTAGCTTTGTCTTTTCCTACTGGGTTTACTGCCGCTACTGCATCTGTTCCTTCAGTTGCTTTTGCGTCTACTCCAGCTTGGTCTGTTGCTGCATCGATCGCTTTCTTAGCTTCGTCTGCTGCTTTCTTAGCTTCTTCTTTCGCTGCTGATTTTTTTCTGCATCTGAAAGTTTGTCGTTAGCGTCGATTGCTTTTGTCTTTTTCTGCCAATGCTGCATCTACTGCCGCTTTAGCTTTGTCTTTTCCTACTGGGTTTACTGCCGCTACTGCATCTGTTCCTTCAGTTGCTTTTGCGTCTACTCCAGCTTGGTCTGTTGCTGCGTCGATGGCTTTCTTAGCTTCGTCTGCTGCTTTCTTAGCTTCTTCTTTCGCTGCTGCTTTTTCTGCATCTGAAAGTTTGTCGTTAGCGTCGATTGCTGCTTCTTTTTTTCTGCCAATGCTGCATCTACTGCGGCTTTAGCTTTGTCTTTTTCCTACTGGGTTTACTGCGGCTACTGCGGCTGTTCCTTCAGTTGCTTTTTGCGTCTACTCCAGCTTGGTCTGTTGCTGCGTCGATGGCTTTCTTAGCTTCGTCTGCTGCTTTCTTAGCTTCTTCTTTCGCTGCTGATTTTTCTGCATCTGAAAGTTTGTCGTTAGCGTCGATTGCTTTTGTCTTTTTCTGCCAATGCTGCATCTACTGCCGCTTTAGCTTTGTCTTTTCCTACTGGGTTTACTGCCGCTACTGCATCTGTTCCTTCAGTTGCTTTTTGCGTCTACTCCAGCTTGGTCTGTTGCTGCGTCGATGGCTTTCTTAGCTTCGTCTGCTGCTGTCTTAGCTTCTTCTTTCGCTGCTGCTTTTTCTGCATCTGAAAGTTTGTCGTTAGCGTCGATCGCTGCTTTCTTTTTCTGCCAATGCTGCATCTACTGCCGCTTTAGCTTTTGTCTTTTTCCTACTGGGTTTACTGCCGCTACTGCATCTGTTCCTTCAGTTGCTTTTGCGTCTACTCCAGCTTGGTCTGTTGCTGCATCGATCGCTTTCTTAGCTTCGTCTGCTGCTTTCTTAGCTTCTTCTTTCGCTGCTGATTTTTTTCTGCATCTGAAAGTTTGTCGTTAGCGTCGATTGCTTTGTCTTTTTTTCTGCCAATGCTGCATCTACTGCCGCTTTAGCTTTGTCTTTTTCCTACTGGGTTTACTGCCGCTACTGCATCTGTTCCTTCAGTTGCTTTTTGCGTCTACTCCAGCTTGGTCAGTTGCTGCATCGATCGCTTTCTTAGCTTCGTCTGCTGCTTTCTTAGCTTCTTCTTTCGCTGCTGATTTTTCTGCATCTGAAAGTTTGTCGTTAGCGTCGATTGCTTTGTCTTTTTCTGCCAATGCTGCATCTACTGCGGCTTTAGCTTTGTCTTTTCCTACTGGGTTTACTGCCGCTACTGCATCTGTTCCTTCAGTTGCTTTTGCGTCTACTCCAGCTTGGTCTGTTGCTGCGTCGATGGCTTTCTTAGCTTCGTCTGCTGCTTTCTTAGCTTCTTCTTTCGCTGCTGTTTTTTCTGCATCTGAAAGTTTGTCGTTAGCGTCGATTGCTTTGTCTTTTTCTGCCAATGCTGCATCTACTGCCGCTTTAGCTTTGTCTTTTTCCTACTGGGTTTACTGCGGCTACTGCGTCTGTTCCTTCAGTTGCTTTTTGCGTCTACTCCAGCTTGGTCTGTTGCTGCGTCGATCGCTTTCTTTAGCTTCGTCTGCTGCTGTCTTAGCTTCTTCTTTCGCTGCTGATTTTTCTGCATCTGAAAGTTTGTCGTTAGCGTCGATTGCTTTTGTCTTTTTTTCTGCCAATGCTGCATCTACTGCCGCTTTAGCTTTGTCTTTTCCTACTGGGTTTACTGCCGCTACTGCATCTGTTCCTTCAGTTGCTTTTGCGTCTACTCCAGCTTGGTCAGTTGCTGCATCGATCGCTTTCTTAGCTTCGTCTGCTGCTGTCTTAGCTTCTTCTTTCGCTGCTGATTTTTCTGCATCTGAAAGTTTGTCGTTAGCGTCGATTGCTTTTGTCTTTTTTTATGCCAATGCTGCATCTACTGCCGCTTTAGCTTTGTCTTTTCCTACTGGGTTTACTGCCGCTACTGCATCTGTTCCTTCAGTTGCTTTTGCGTCTACTCCAGCTTGGTCTGTTGCTGCATCGATCGCTTTCTTAGCTTCGTCTGCTGCTTTCTTAGCTTCTTCTTTCGCTGCTGATTTTTCTGCATCTGAAAGTTTGTCGTTAGCGTCGATTGCTTTGTCTTTTTCTGCCAATGCTGCATCTACTGCCGCTTTAGCTTTGTCTTTTCCTACTGGGTTTACTGCCGCTACTGCATCTGTTCCTTCAGTTGCTTTTGCGTCTACTCCAGCTTGGTCTGTTGCTGCGTCGATCGCTTTCTTAGCTTCGTCTGCTGCTGTCTTAGCTTCTTCTTTCGCTGCTGATTTTTCTGCATCTGAAAGTTTGTCGTTAGCGTCGATTGCTTTGTCTTTTTCTGCCAATGCTGCATCTACTGCCGCTTTAGCTTTGTCTTTTCCTACTGGGTTTACTGCCGCTACTGCATCTGTTCCTTCAGTTGCTTTTGCGTCTACTCCAGCTTGGTCTGTTGCTGCATCGATGGCTTTCTTAGCTTCGTCTGCTGCTTTCTTAGCTTCTTCTTTCGCTGCTGATTTTTCTGCATCTGAAAGTTTGTCGTTAGCGTCGATTGCTTTGTCTTTTTCTGCCAATGCTGCATCTACTGCCGCTTTAGCTGCTGGTTTTGCTTTGGCTGCTGGATCTACATCTGCTACTTTTGTAGTTCCTTTGTCTTCTGCTGCCGCTACTGCATCATCTGTTTTCGCTTTATCAACATTTGCTTTAGCTGCATCTGCCAATTTACGTGCTTCTGCTTTTGCTGCTGCTTTTTCTTCAGTAGTTAACTCAGGACGTTTCTCAATTTCTGCAACTTTTGCAGTATAAGCATCTTCAATCGCTTGTTTTGCGGCTGGTTTTACTTCTGCTTTTGGTTCTACAGGTGTAATTGTTCCTACTCCTGCTTCTTTAGCTGCTGTTACATCCGCATTAGAATCCGCTGCATCAATCGCTGCTTTGGCTTCTTCTGCTTTAGCACGTGCTTCTTCCTTAGCGGCTGCTTTCTCCTCTATTGTTGATTCAGGTTTTGCATCGATTGCTTTTTCTTGTGCTTTCAATGCCGCATCAATAGCTGCTTTTGCAGCTGGTTTTGCTTTAGCTACCGGATTTACATTCTCTACTTTTGCAGTTCCTTTGTCTTCTGCTGTTGCTACTGCATCATCTGTTTTCGCTTTATCAACATTTGCTTTAGCTGCATCTGCCAATTTACGTGCTTCTGCTTTGGCTGCTGCTTTTTCTTCAGTAGTTAACTCAGGACGTGCTTCAATTTCTGCAACTTTTGCAGTATAAGCATCTTCAATCGCTTGTTTTGCGGCTGGTTTTACTTCTGCTTTTGGTTCTACAGGTGTAATTGTTCCTACTCCTGTTTCCTTAGCTGCTGTTACGTCCGCGTTAGAAGTTGCTGCATCGATGGCTTTTTTAGCTTCCTCTGCTTTAGCACGTGCTTCTTCCTTAGCGGCTTCTTTTTCTTCTTTCGTTGAATCAGGTTTAGCATCAATCGCTTGCTCTTGTGCTTTTAATGCTGCATCGATCGCTGCTTTTGCTGCTGGTTTGGCTTTAGCTACTGGGTCTACGTCTGCGACATTTGTAGTACCTTGCTGTTCTACTACTGCAACTCCTGCATCTGTTTTCGCTTTATCAACATTTGCTTTAGCTGCATCTGCCAACTTACGTGCTTCTGCTTTGGCTGCTTCTTTTTCTTCAGTAGTTAAATCAGGACGTTTCTCAATTTCTGCAACTTTTGCAGTATAAGCATCTTCAATCGCTTGTTTTGCGGCTGGTTTTACTTCTGCTTTTGGTTCTACAGGTGTAATTGTTCCTACTCCTGTTTCCTTAGCTGCTGTTACGTCCGCATTAGAAGTTGCTGCATCGATCGCTGTTTTTGCTGCCTCTGCTTTTAGCACGTGCTTCTTCCTTAGCGGCTTCTTTTTCTTCTTTCGTTGAATCAGGTTTTGCATCAATCGCTTGCTCTTGTGCTTTTTAATGCTGCATCGATCGCTGCTTTAGCGGCTGGTTTTGCTTTAGCTACTGGGTCTACTTTTTCTACTTTTTCTACACCGCGGTCTTTATTACGTTCCACAGATTCTTCAGTAGTTGCTGCATCCACTCTATTTTATGCATCTTGTGCTAAACGCTCTGCTTCTTTTACAGCGGCTTCTTTTTCTTCAGTAGTTAGGTCATCACGAGCTGCTATTTGAGTCTTCTTCTCTTCGAGTACGCTTTGAATATCATTTTTAGCTGCCGTCTTAACTTCTTCTGCTGGAAGTATTGGAGTAATCTTGTTTGTTTCTTCTGTCAGTTTTGTTGCTACATCAGCTTCGGTTGTTGCTGAGTCTACTGCTTTTTAGCTGCTGCTAGGGCTTCAATTACTTTTTGCTTTAGCGGCTTCTTTTTCTTCTTTTACTGAACCATCAACTGCTTCAATCGCAGCGATTTGATCTTTAGCTGCTTTTTCTAAGTCTAATTTAGCTTTTTCTTTTTCTAATAATACTAATTTAGTGTTAATTTCAGATTGATTTTTTCGATCAGCTACAGGAACATTATTTTTTTCTTCGTTTAGGATATTCTTAGCTTCAGCAAGTTGATCTTGCATTGCTTTCCAGCTTTCTGGAGTATAGTCGGCTTGATTTAACTGTGCTAACTGAGTCTCTAATTCATTAACCTTATTCTCCAAGTCTGTTTTATACATGCTAACTGTTACATTTTGAGGTTTTACTGGAATATTACGAATCTTCGCTCCAGGTGTACCGATTACAGTACCACCTACAACTGTTCCTTCTAACCCATTAAATGCAGTGTTTGTTTTCCATGTACTAATTCCATTAAAATCAGTAGAACTTGCTTTATCTGCTGGTAAATCTACTGTATATGTTAGTGTTTTTTTCTCACCAGGTGCTAATGATTTATAATTGATTCTTAAAGTACCATCATTTACATTTGCAGATGTCCCACCTTCAGATGATACATAAGTCGCATTATCTGGTAATTTTACAGAATATATATTATTTGCTGAGTCGGCGTGACCTTCGTTTACTAAGTCTACACTAATGGTAGCTCTTACAGTTGTTGCTGTCGCTGATGGTGATACTTCGTTATATGTTACAGTTGGTGTTTTAGCTACAACGTGAGCTCCTGTTGTGATAGACAGTTTTGATACCATAGCACCTACATAGTATGTTTGTCCATCAATTTCAATCTTACTAGTATCGTCTTGACTGAGATTCTCTGGACCAGCCTCAAGACGAACACGAATTTTCGTTACCCCTTTAGGAACTGTAAATACTCCTGAATACGGTGCTACAAGTGGACGCCAAATAAGATTACCTTGTTCTTGGTTTCCCTTTTCAGGATAAGAAACTGTTAACTTAGTTCTGTTTGCTCGAGCCCCAAATCCACCAAAAGAAGTTGTATTTTGACCGATAACAATCTCTTGACCAGGTTTTACATCGATATCTTGGTAAATACCACCAAATTTATCACTCTTACTATTTGGATCATTTTTCACCGTATATAGTGCTAATGGAATTCCGTATGGGTGAGTTTGGTCAACTACGCTTCCATAACCACCATAAGATGACGCCTTACCGTTTGCGATAACAACTTTTGTTTGGTTAGGATTACTCAATTTCCAACCAATTAAATCAAACGCATCAATTACTTTAAATTTTTCTTCTTTAGTTGGTGTTCCGTTGGCTTCAAAAGTGTGGGTTAACTACCTCTACGTAGCGTTTTACAGATGGATATCATCTTCATCTGCTGTCGTTGCCGCTGGATCTGGATTCCACCGCACGTCTTTTACGTGATTTTGGTTTTGTTACTTTCTGTTGTTGCAGCAGTTGCTTCTGCTGGTTTTGTTGTTTCTGCTGCTGTGTTAGATGTCTCTTGAGTTTTGGTGTTGTTTGCTCTTTGTTTCTGCAGTGTTTTGTTTCTGTTGCTAGTTTTTCATTAATTTTCAGCTGCTTTTTCTGCTGTTGTTGGTGTCGTCGGTGCAGTAGTTGTTGCTACTGGTGCCCGCTTCTCTTCCTTTTATTATCCTGTGCTGTTGTGTTGTTGTTGTCGCTGCGTTGTTACATTAGCTTCTGTTGCTGTGATAGTTTCGGCTGCTGATGCTGATCGCTTGTCTAATGCCATAAATAAAAGCTGATACAGCCACGCCTGCCTGCAAAACTAACTTTGAATAGAAAAACGGAGTCACCTTTCTCGACTTGGGTCTATGTTGTAATGATTTATTTTTCATTTACATTATCTCCTCTAATTTAAATTTTTCAACTGGACTATTATTACATAGATACCTAAAACTTACCTTAAATATTTTTCTTAAATATTTTGAAAGACTATAGAGTTAATTTTATATATCTCCCTTTCACCATGTATTTTATCACTTTTGAATGCATATTCAACTTTTAAAAGTTTTAAATATAACTTTTTCTTATATTACTTTTAATAAAACTATAATATATTTTAAAATGTAGCGTTATTCTTTGTCTATATATTCTTATAATAAAATATATTATTTTTCATACGAAAAACATCAGAATATATATACTCGTAATTTTTAATAATTATGTATTCCCCAGTATATTTTTATCTCCTTTAATTTAAATATATAGTTCACCTATAAAAGATTATATATTTTTCGATATATTGACAGCAGTCTAACTATAATTATTATTTTTACTATTTATTGATATAACAAATATAATCTTGCTATTAATTTCTGATATCATTTTTAACTTTTCACCACCTATACTATAAATCTATTTATTAAACTACAAATTAATATTCTTCTTTGACAAAATACAACAAAACTCATATCATATTATTTCCGTTTCTTCTCTAAATAGACCGTTGATTTATACATAATCTGAATTTCAACAGTCAAAACTACCCCTAAAATTTAATAAAGTAGTGTTTTTCTATAATATATTATTTAATTTAAAATCTTATTTTACTATCTTTTTACAAAACTTAATGAGAGCGATTAGTAGTAACGCACCCTAATACTGCTCCAATTACTCAAAGCTAATAAATACATAAAGCGGATTGCCCACAGCTCCTGCAACACGTGTAGCGAAAGATTCCTCCGTGAGAGCTTTTGATACAGCACCAAAAAGTCATACTTAGGGCTCAGCGATACCACTGGGAGATAGATAACTGTGGAATAACACGTGCTGGGTTACTCTGCGAATGGGATAGCTCCTTCTGTAATGAATGATAATCCCATTACGTAGTTTACTAATGCTCCACTACGTTGAGCTTTTGGCGGATATGTTTTGTTGATTGTTGCTGAGAGTTTGCGATCGCTAATGGAGTACCATACCACCGATCATAACCGCGGCTTCATCACATCACTTTCCTGCTGAATCCTGCAGATGTTAATAGGAAGCTGTACCTGTTACGTAAGCAGCTTTGTTGGACCGCCCATATCGATAGCCATCATCGCAGCTACTATGAATCAGGATGAATTTACCGCTTCCATTAAGACTTTCGATAAAATGTTTTTAACTTCGCGCAACGCACTTGCCATTGGCGCGTTGATTGGGAAGATCATTGGCGTCCCATGATTAACGATCTAAGATGAGGGAATGGGAAGTTGGTTTTAATACCATCTAATGAACGGGCATCAACTGAACGCAAATTTTTAATACGTGGATAATTCCGCAGCTAAGAACCCGGCTACTAACGCTCTAAGAATCCTGAAGGGTGTATGCTAATAAATCACTTTTCAGACCTAAAATACTTGGATCTTAGCTAAAAATACCACCAATCATACCAACGATGAATCAGGACGGTCGGCGATAGAACGACCGATGAATCCAGCTGGGATTGGTAACATCATACTAGATGAAATTTTACCGAAGTAGAATAATACTTCTGCAACTTTGTTGTAAGATGGATCTTTCGGATCAAATGAGTTAATACCCCGAGATGAATGATAATGCGATAGAGATACCACCTACTACAAATGGTAGCATGTTGCCCCACCTTCCATTGGGTGTTTTGTAAGCACGACGTCCAATACTTTCATTTGCTGAAGAATCTTCTGAGCATCTACAGCTCCGTCGTGTTTGTAGATGGAGCTTTCCATCTAAGATTGTTTGGATAAGTTCTTCCGGTTTGTTAATTCCATCCACAACTTTTTGTCATAATTGTTGGTCGTCCATCAAAACGAGCAACTTCTACTTTTATCAGCCGCAACGATAATCCCGCACTGCCCTTTCATATATCTTCTTTTGTAAGTTTGTTTTCTACACCATTTGACCGTTTGTTTCTACTTTAACATCTGCCCCATCAGCTTTTGGCTGTTTCTTTTGATTTTTCTCAGCCAGCCATGAATATGTGGGCAATACCCGTTGGACAAGCTGTTACCGCTATGATATATGGTTTTTCTCCACTTGGAGCTGCTGATTTTCTCTCTTTTGAGCTTCTGTTTTCCTCTACGAAGTCTGCGAATACTTTTCTACATCTACTTTCGTAGTAGCTTTATCTAATCCTACTTTTTACATCTGCTATCCATAAGAGCTTGCGATAATGAAGCTAGAGCTTTAAGGTGCTCATCTGCTCCATCCATCTGGTGCTACAAATCATAAAAGATGTGTTTTTGCGGGTTGTCCATCAAAACTTTCCCCTCAACACCTTCATCACTTTTTCGCATAAACGATCATCGCTTTATCGAAGTCTACACTTTTTGCGTGAGGATAGCTACATTTTCTCCTACTCCTGTGAGTTGATTGAGCTTCACGAGCTAGTAAGGCAGTTAAGATTATCTTTACTAGCGATAATATTTTCACTAACATACTTGTTGAGTTTATCCCGAGAAACTTCTTTTTATCAACAGCACTGAATCCGAATTGAACTAAGTCATAATTTAGAACATCTGTTAATTTCATTTCTTTCTCCTTTGTTAGTATGTATTTCCGAGAAATACTTTTAACAATTTTATTTTTCTGTAAATAATTTATTGAAATTTTATTTTAATTTCTTAACTTCGATTTGCAGTAGTAATTCTTCAATTAGCTTTTTACTTCCTACTCCTACTGAGAATGATGTCGCACCACCTGCAGCCGATGCATATCGTAGAGCTTCTTGATAGTCTTTTGTTTCATTGTATTTTGCAACGAACATTGCAAGCATGCTATCTCCTGCCGCAACAGTCGAAATATCTACTGTCACCTGAGCTACGTTAACTTCGAATACTTCTTTGTCTTCAGTTAGTAGTAACGCTCCGTCTGCTCCACGTGAAACAAGGACGTTTTTCGCTCCACGTTCTTGTAATTTTTCAGCGTATTGTAGATTTCTTCTATACCATTTAAGATTACACCGAACATTTCTCCAAGTTCAAATTCATTCAGCTTAACTACAAACGGTTTTATACTGAAGTGTGTCTAACACTAGTTCTTTATTACTATCTACAACTAACGTTGCTCCTGATGCTGATACTCTCTTGGCGATTGCTTTAAAGTCTTTCTACACCCATTCCCGCTATAACATTTACCTGATAAGATACTACATCTTCTTTCGTCAGTACTTCTAATTTTGTAAAGAAGTCACTCACATTATCTAAAATTACACTACTACTCTGACCGTTTATTTCAGTCTCAGTTTCTGTGAGTTAACTTCATGATTGATTCTAGTTGCTCCACGTGTTTCTACAAAAATCATGTTTTACACCTAGTTTATCTAGTTCAGATTTTTATAAAATACCCTGTGAATCAGCGACAAAGCCCCCACGCCTTGCACTATCAACACCAACGTTGTTTAGTAAGATAGAGATGTTAATACCTTTTCCACCTACTACGTACTTTGCTTCTTGGGTTCTATTTAACTTTCCAAGCGCGAAATTTTCCGCCGTCGTCAGCATGTCAACAGCTGGATTTAAAGTAATTGTATAATACATTATTAGTCCTCCTTTATACTTTTGCTTCTATTATATTTTTAAATTTCTTATATTGTTTACTGGGACTTCACTAAGATACCAATGATTACATCATCTAATTCGGCAATTTTTGAATATGTCCGAGTCTGACTTATCCAGCAGAATGTGTTTTCTCTTGCCTATTTTTAGCTTTCGTAGCTTTTGATGAATGATTCGTTTTCTTCGGCTGTCGTTACACCAAAAGTTTCATCTATCCCATTGCAACCCTACAAAACACATATCAAAGCTGTATTTCTTCAGTTGTTCAATAACTGATCGGACCGATAACAGCTTGTGCAGAATGTTTATCATTCACCTAATATTATTGTATGAATTTTGTTATTAATTAGTTTCTGTAAATGATATGTTGAATTCGTCACAACAGTTATTCTTCTACCGAAGGTATTCTATCATTTCATATGTTGATGTCCCGCATCAAGATAAATCGTCTGTCCTGATTGTAATATATTATTACAAATGTACTTCATGACCTCTCTCTTTCCTGTAGAAAGTCTGCGTTTTGCTTCGACACTTTCTTCACTTCCTCGGGCTGCTGAGCGTTTCATCGCACCACCATGTGTTCTATATAATAAGTTCTTATCTTCTAGATTTGTAAGATCTCGTCTTGTGTAGCTTCAGAAACATTACAGTGTTCCATCAACTCCTTTAGATTCAATGAACCTCTCTCATCTAATAAATCTAAAATTTTATTCCATCTTTCATTCTACCAATGTCTTCTCTCCTATCCCCGCAGTTATTATATCTAATATAATATAGCTATTCAATCAAATTCAAAGCAAAAAAACACTCATAAATAATCAAAATAAATGATTAAAATGAGTGTTTTTATCTATAATATCTGATTGTTTTTCCTAAATGATGAGCGATATTTTTCACAAAAGAATTCCAAAAAGTTTTCATAATACCGACAAATTAATCTAGTGAATTTTATAATTCCCCACTGCGAAGATTTTCATGCGCGATTGATGAGCGATTTATATTATCTATAATCTACAAATAGAAAGTGATTAAACACTGTTTATCACTCAATCCTCAAATATTTCAAAATTAGTTTTGTTCATTTTCACTACTCGTAAGCTATGCTTTAAAAGTATAAAATTATCAAATATAGAAAATTAATAAGTATCTCTATTAAAAGGGAATATACTAAATCCAAGGATAAATTTTCTTATCTTTTTATTAATTTTATGAAAAATGTACTTCTAATTTTTACAAACAACTAGATTCTATCAACTTCAAAAGCAATATTACATTCTTTATATTCCTGTACGATTTAACACTTCTTTTGCTTCATTGCTACATCTTCTATTATGTTTTTAACAGGACGCACTTCAGTTACCAATCTGCTATTTGCCCTGCCATTACGAGCCATTTTCTACATCACCATCATAAACAGCGTCATAGTGACCCCAATGTTAACTCTTCTAATTCCATAAGTGTTGAGGATTGTTCTTCTAATTCTGGTATCTTTTTGTGAGTTCATTTTTATACGACGAACTGGCGCCAATTTTTCTCCAGTTAGCGTAGTTGGTGTATCATCCGCTTCTAATATCATATTTTTATATCTCATCTGTTACCGGACACTCTTCTGAGCTAAGAATCAGTTTCCCCATCTGAGACTCCACTCGCTCCTAAACAATATGCCGCAGCCATCCACGGCCATCAGCAATACCAGCTGCAACAACAGGATTTTCACCGCTCTTGTACGCGTGGTAATAACGCCATAGTTGTACTAGTTTCCAACATGCCCTCCAGCTTCCATCCCTTCGACAACGACAGCATCACAGCCCTAACTCTTCCATTTTTCTTTGCAGCTTTCTGCAGAAGGAATAACTGGAATAACTTTTATCCCCTTCTTTTTAAACGTGGCATGAATTTTCTAGAGTGTTCCCTGCCCTGTTGTGACTGATGTTTGACACCTTCTTCAATAACAACATCGATTATTTTATCGATATTCGGCATCATAAGCATAAGATTAACCGCAAAAGGTTTATCGGTAAGTTCTTTACACTGTTGAATCTCTTTACGTAGTTCTTCGGGCTCACTCCCCTGAGCTAGTATCCTAACGCTCCAGCGTTGAGATACTGCTGAAACTAATTCATGTCTCGCTATTTGAGCCATCGCCCCTTGAGATTGGATATTTTTATTCCTAAAAGGTTTGTAATTGTCATAATGTTTCTCCCTTTTATATTTTTAATTATATAGCTTATTTCTTTATATCTTTCTATTTTTCATATAACAAAACACTACGCACATACTCAACAGAATATATACGTAGCATCTGCACGTTATAACTCCATGAATCAATAACGCTAATTTCCTCTACACACGTGTACTATTTCTCTAATTAACCGTCAGGGTGACTCAAAATCACGATTCGTAGAATCGATTTTGTTGATCATCCCCACATGTTATTAGATATCTAAAAAGCTTTTTCATAAAGCCGAATTTGATATCAATAAATCACTATATCTATAATTCTCATATGAACTTTGTTAAATTCTAGAACTTAGAACAACCCTATTTATCTGTATTTTTATCCTATTCGGATTATCCTACTTTTTAAAAATAAATTTAGCAACTACGTAGCAAACTATCATTAAGATCACCGATGATAAGAAGCACGCTGTGAATACTCGCACCACGTTCTTTAATAACTATCAAAGTTAACACTCATACCAAGAGCTGCCATCGCCATTCCTAAGAAGATATGCACGCTGCGTCAACAAAGTAAGGCAGCTAACTGGTTTTAAGAAAGTAACATAACTTTCACTAAAAATACTCATAAATAAATCCCTAAAATAAAGTGCGGCATCGCACCTTACCTTTTGTTTCATCTTGAGTCTATTAACTACAATCAATATACACCTTCTAATAAGCATAAGCACACGTGATAACTAGTAAGAATCGCAGCATCTCGAGCTGCTTGACCTCCTGCACCTCCTGCCGCAACTGCGTGGGCTATTTCATGAAGACTTCCTCCAGTAAATACTCCGTAGTTGTAGCCATCGAGCCCTAAATAGGAGGTTGTAAGGTTACTTCTATCAAGGTAAAATACTGTACCTAGTTGCAACTACCGCAACAGCAAGAACACTGTTGTCAGTTTTCGCACGAGCTGACCACTGACCCCCATAACTGCCGCAGCTCACAGATACCACAACCAGCGATGAAAGCAAAGTGGGGCGGTTCAGCGATCTACTTTAAACGCGACACATAAAAAGTAAGTTAAGTAATCATAAATACGTACAATAAAGAGGCAACGACTAATGTTTTCTTTCCTTCGGCTAAAAGTCTATCTAACGCTAGCTTTAAATCCTAGTAGAAATTATCCCAAGGCGCAAGAACTTATTACTTATAAACGGAATATCCGCCTTAACCTGTTCCTTTTCAATCCTTTTCGACGTTTGTAACGCCATACCAATAACAAGCGCAATTACCAAAGTGTCCAAAAGTTTTAACGGCTGGTACTTGCGCAAGATATTTCTCGACTAACGAAATAACTAACATTATACCTAAGGTATAATAAAAATTAACACTCTTAGAAATCTACTCATAAGAATTTCCCTTTTATAATGTATCTAAATAATAACTATTTATAGTTTTAATTATACTACTTACAATAGTGCTCTTCAGGAAAATATAGAAAAAGGCGTAACTTTCCTCTAAAGTTCGTCTTTCTCTCAACTCATTATTTAAATATGTTATCTAATAATAGGAACAGGTAGTGCGCAATAACCCCTGCGCTATACCTATTGTATGAGATAAAATGCTTTTGAAGATAGTTTTCTTACTCCAAGAGCATCCATCATACCGATATATTGTATAAGTATCACTCCAACACATACCCATCACTATAAATACGCGATATCATTCGGTCCAATAAGACCGTCTTTAAAATTCGGGCACTGGAAAATCGCTCCACCACAGCTCCTAACGCTGTTATCAGGAGCTAGTAGCTGCAGCAGTGGAATCAAATAATGGTTCAATACAGATATTGGTTACTCTAACCAAGGTAAGAAGCCAACTCCTCACACTGCTACGTATCCTCAGCCGGCATGCAAGTATTAACATCATCACAAAAGTACAGACAGTGCATTACTCCTGATAATTGCATATTCCCATTTCTCCTGTTTTCCACGTTCCAAAATAGTGTCTAAAACTCGTTTGGACATATTACCATCACGAACTTCTTACTTTATCAGGCGCTTCTTCTTCGCCATCTAATTCTACCTGGATCTTCCTTCATCACCATAGATATTTTTAGTTTCTCTGACATTAAACAGGCACTTATAAACACTACCTAATATTGCTCGACATTTTCCTATAATTTGCTGCTTTTGATAAATCCTTCTCCTTGTCCCATCATAAACATCGTTACAATAAGTCCCATTCCGAAGGCTGTACCTAAGTTACATAACGCTGGCACTGATATTTTTAAGAGACCTACAAAACACTTATCTTTCGCAAATGGAATAATTGCTGGATTATCCATTAAATAAGTAGACTGCTCAGTTACATTGCTCCCGGCATCCCCAAAGTGGTTTCGTCAGCGATATAAATGTTTTATTAATTAATACAATTGCTCAACTCTGATAACAGTGCTGTGATTGCTCAGCAATAACTGCCATCGCCATAATGAAAAATACTGTGTTCAGTAATAAGTCGTGCGCAGTAGCCATCATAGTTTTGACTTGCCATTGGCTCCCATTTTTCCTTGCCTGCATGATATCGGAAAATATAGCTAGATAAACGTCTCTAAACTAACAGCTTTTTTACCACTAGTATTTTCTGTATCTTTATTTTTATCTTGGTCTATCCCCGTCCATAAAAGTATCGTCTTTAATTTTGATTAAATTTAATTATCCTTGTTTGAGATTCATTCAAACAACTGTACTAATACAACACATATAATATTATAAGCATATTTTCTTTATTACCCAACTATCTCAACAATTTTGTAATTAATTTAACTATCCTTGATATTATATATCTTTTATTATAATAAAAATTAACTCTTTCAACACTTTATAACTAATCTTGAACATTATAAACATGCTTAAACTATCTATCTTTAAAATATTATTGTTTACCATTTTATCATTCAACAAAAGTTTGGTGTGATACAGAAGCCTTGGGTGTTATATTTGATTCTATAATCAATACTAAATAGTATTATTTTTATATTTTAAACTTTCAAAACTTTAAAGATTTAAAATCTTTTCCTTTTAAACAAGTTAGATTAATTGCAATTACACCTCTTTTTGGTAAAAGTGACTAGCAACAAATAAATTTGATGGGAGAAGATATGCGAAAAGAAAAATAGAAAATAATATAAAATTTTAAAGTTTTCAATTAGAAAATTATCTCTTGGTGCAACACCGGTTGTTATCAGGCTTTATTTTTGGAAGCTATGTACTAAGCGAAGCACTTGCAAATAAACAACACAAGCGTTAAATATGCTTATCTAGCTGACGTTGACCGATGCAGACTTTGGTTAAACGAGTATACCTACCAATGTTAAACAAGATGAAACATACCCATGGTTTTATAAAAACTACAAACTTCTAGCTAAACCTTCAACTGAATTCAAAATCACTGCCAAATACTGGACAAGTTTCATTGCCAGTTGCTGGACTTGCGATTGGCTGCTGCGGTATGATCTCGTGGTTATAACACCGTAACTCCACCGCAAAGTACTTGCGGTATTAGTCGGATGCTATGGCCCGAGCCTGGTTATGCCGCCGCTCAATCGTTGCTGCTTTGACAGAGAGTTAGTCGTTTACAACGCTCGACAACGGTGGCGTAATTCAGATGGAGCTTGCGAATGGTTGTAATCAATGTAGATGGTTACCGTTATGTTGGTTGCTCACATGGTGCATTTGGGTACGTCGCCTCAGCAAGAACAGAAACTGTCTGTCCTAAACCAGCACAACATCAACTGAGCCTACAGCCTCAGCAAACAAAGCTGAGGGTAACACTGCACAACACCTGAGTAGGCACCTAAAACATGTGAGCGAAAACAAACCGAAACCGTCTGCCACAGAGATCTGTCCTTTCAAGGGCTGTAGAAACAGCCTGATGCCACTCTACCTAGAGGGCAAACTAAAGTTGTTCAGAAAGTTGGCGAAGAGACAAATCGTATTTAGCAGATAGCTACTGTTGATGGCAAATCAATCTAGTAAGTTATTAAAACTTCAATTACAAAACGCCTGTGATAGTAATCGCTATTGGTACTAGAGAAGTTGCTACTCGGTCAGTTGCTCCAACAGCTACAGCAACACCTGAGCTGTCCAGAGGTGAAAACTCCGTCTGTAGTTAAAACCTGAGGTTGTAGCTTTCTAGCGAAGTACAGTTCCATTCAAAACTATCGAGCTCAAAACTAGGCAGCTACTTTGCACCTAAAGGGCAAACTAAAGTTGTTCAAGAGCTAGCGCAAAGCGTACTATTTTAACAGTGTAACTTCTGTGATGGTAAACTAAATCTAGCACAGTACTAGAGCTACAATTACTGACAGACTATAGCACAAATAATCGCTGTTGGTCTAAGGAACGACAGTCTCAAACCTATCCGCTCGCCTGAAACTCCAAAACCGAAACTAAACCTACTCCTCAACCTGAAATCAAAACCTGAGGAATCGACCTGCTCCTCAGCCTGCAATCCAAGGCACAGTCTCGACCTGCTCCTCAACCTGAAATCCAAAAGCCTGAGAATCTAAACCAGAGAAAGTTGATAGCAACTACAAAGCTCAAATCGAGTAGAGCTGCTTGCCTCTGCTGATTATTCGGCTGCAGCTACAATGCTCTAAAACCAATATTGAGACGCTGCTCAAAACGTCTACGCTTCCAGATTCTGTAAAACAACCTGAAGTAGATATGCCAGACGAAAGCTAAACTAAGCGGCCACTCATCGGCCTTTAACTGTTGATAAAACGAACAAAACAAAACTATCGCCGATGCAGAAACTCAAAAACTAAAGAGCACTACTGTGACATGCGTCTGGCTAATCTTCCAAGCTGTGTTAGCTGTGCTGAAAAAGTTACAAACAACCCAGCAGCCTAAAACAAAAGCAAGTAGAATCACATTAGCGAGAAACTTAAAGCCGCTATTGCTGGTGAAATACGAAGACAAGACTGAACTTGAAAAAGCAACTTGCACGATGCTAAAGTCACAAGACTGACTACGAGTTACGCACTCATCTTGGAACGCTCTAGAAGAAGCGAGCTGCTCAGAGCGGTGAAGACAACACTGCTGCTACTCGAAGCTCTCAGATCGGTGAAAGCCGCTAAGACCTTAAAAGCTGCTATCAGCGCGTATACGAACCAAGACTGAACTTGAAAACAACTTTCTGATACTAAATCTAAGACTGCTTCCTGATTACAGCACTACATCTTGAACTCTAGAAGAAGCCCAGCTGCTCAAGAAGTAGAAGATAACTCTGCTGTTACTCAAGCTCAAATCGATGGGCACCAAAACTTGGCACTATCGGTGCGTTAAACGATGAACTGAACGACAACTTGCTGACAAGTCTAGGTTGCCACTGCAACTGGCCCTGACTTGGGCTGCATTAGAAAGCGAAGCGAAAAGCTGCTCGAGTGGTGAGAATAACGCTACTGCTCAAGCTCAAATCATGGTGGTACTGCTAAAACAGCTTTAAAAGCCGCTATCGACGCTCTTAATGTTGACAAAGACAAAATGCAAGCAATTAAAGATGCAGAGACCAAACAGAAAGCTGACTACCGGCCCACTTTGGAATGACTTCAAAAATGCTGAAACTTCAAAAGCATAAAGAAATCAACAGCAAGCTACTCACGCCTAAACAAAGTGAAATGAGATGCGGCTGCTCAAAGCCCTTACAAGACGCTGATTGAGCTCTTGCCGTGGGTAAAAACTGCGTACAAAGATGCTATTAGCAGGCTAACAGCAAACGTAAAGAAGAATACACTACTCAAACATGCAGAGAAAACTTTGAAGAAGCCCGCTTGCAACAGCAAACCCCTGTAAACGCAGATGAGGCTACTCGCTCAAAAGCAAAAGTAGATACTGCTGAAAAATTGAGAGAGCTATCAAAAACTTGGTTCCGTAAGCTGACAAACCGATGCTAAAGGTTTCGTTGATACTGACAAGAAATTATGAGATAAAAAGTGAGTTTGCTAAGTACTCTCTAGAAAATCCAGCTAAGAGCTATTCAAAGTCAATCACAGCTACTCTGAGATGGACAAGTTGTTAAAGACTATTGATTTATCAGAAAAGCAACTTAGATGCATTATTAGATAATCTAAAATACTTCCAGGAAATATACTCTATCTGCTACTATGGTTTTACGATGGGGTAACGGTGAAAGAAACTGAAACTTTAGAAGATCGACCAATTCAATTGAGATGCTTAAAGAAGTTGAAATTAAAAATATTAAAGAAACAAGCATGTAGCGTTGATGATGCAGCTGAAACTGACATCAGTCTACTTTCAAGAAAAACCAACGAATGTTGCTCCGCTTTACCTACGAGTTACAACTCACGACCTCAACAAGTGACAAGACTTGCTGTTGATAAAAGTTGAAGAAGTAGTTAAAGACGGAGAGACTTTATACAAAGTTACTGCAACTAGCTCCTGATTTGAGTCCAACACGGGCATGCGTCTAGTCAGCTAAACGAGTATGTTCATTGCTTCGAAAACAAAAATTCAAAAAGAAGGTAATGTTGTATAAGCTTCAACGAGCTTGTGCAAAAGATATGCTGACTAACCCTACTGGAGTTTAAACTTGGTGCTGATCTTGTGCAGCTGATATTACCTACACCAAATAAAGTATGTTCCTGGTACATTTAAAGGTAGAAGTTATCCAGTGTTGACGGACAACGCTGACTCTATCCACAATAATAATGTGCGTCCAACTATTTGAAGGTGGTATTGAAAGGTGGCTCTGTTAAAGTATGTCAACGTGCTGGCGGTCGATATTAATATGCTTGGTTGACAATATTTCTGCTCTTGCTAGAACTGTTAAAGAAATGCTGCTGTTGAGAATATTAAAGTAACTGGTAGCATTCACTGGTAGAGATGGAATTGCTGGTACTTGATGGCAGTGAGATACGGGAATGGACAACACTAATGTTGCGTATATCAGTGGCAATCTTACGGTGTACGTGAGAGGTTGGGATTTCCGGTGGTATTGTCGTGAAACTCTGGAAAGGTAATATTGTAAAAGGTTATGTAGATGCTGATATGGTTGCATAATAAAGAGCTCGTATCCAGTGGATCTTGTTGCTAGAACGGATCACGGTGTGACAACGGAATCGGTAATACAGTGCTGTCCATTCGTAATGCTGTTACTAAAGGTACTGATAGTAAGGTAAGCCTCCTGTTGAGCAGGTGGTTTCATCAGTAAAGGAAAACTGAGGCATGTAGTTGCTGACTCTGTGTGTCTATGATGAAAGTTGAGAACGTGAGGTATTCTATGGGATCTAAAGATATTGCTAGATGATGGTTACTTCTCAAACAATGCATTAGAACAACTTTATAGTTAAAGATGTAAGTACAGGTAAGCGTTCATTTTAGATTCTCTGCTCTAGCGAATTGAGAGTTTCTCAAGAAGAAGCGAGATGAGAAAATTGCAACATTAGTTGACTGCTAGCTCATGATTATGTTATCAATCCTCTTGTGTCAGATTACCCTTAAATAATCATCAAAAATCTGAAAAGCTGACACTTATAAAGATACTCAAAGATTACAAAGCAGACCGTGAACGCTTATCGCAATATTGAAAAACTTCAACCATTCTACAATAAGGTGGATGTTAAACAAAACAGATTCGTGGTCGAACTATTAACAAAGTATTATCTATTTGCGATGAAGGACAATGAATTCGTCTGAACTGGTGATGTTCTTGTTATCGTTCACTACGCTGATAAGACAAAGGAATCTTTAACATCTCCTTAAAAGATTCTCATGTGAAACAAGTTAAAGAGTTGCATCGCTGAACTTGGAGAGATAGTTTACTCTAACATCGTTGATAAGGGTAATTGGGTTAGTTAATGATATCGTAGCTAAATTAGTCCTGTTGAATTGATTACAGTGTTTACAAATTATTTGGAAGAAATGGTGATGGAAAAGTTAACGCAGTTGGAGCCTATACTTAGAAGAAGCTTCGCATGTCTTAAAGAAAGTCTTAATAAATTCGTTACTAAGATTAGTTCAAACAAGATCGTCAACCGCACAGATGAAGCTGCTAAACGTGCATTAATTAAGAAATTCGGTAGCAATAAAGCTGCAGTCTTCTTGGGTTAGCTTATCTAAGCGTTACTGCGGCGTTAAATTCCATTAACTTTAATATTAAAATTAATATACTATTCAAACCACAATTTCTACAGTAAGAATGTTAATGTATTGAACTTCTTAGTAGATTGGTTCTAAAATAATATTAGGCGATAGAACACAGAAGCTTATCCATGAAGCTATCAGTGATTGTGGTATAGAGTGAGTTAAACAGTTTCTTGAACTATTATGCATCCTATTCACAAGTGGCTGAACTTAAATGATTGGTTCATAAAAGCAACTGAATGTTCTTATGTCGTTGAACCAAAATAACTCGTTGCGATAAGAAACCTTACCGACATACGAAGGATTAAACAACAGCGTGCATGGTAAGATAGTTTTACCGCTGCTACTTAAAAGATGCACATATGTTCTTAATCTCAACATACTATAACTTATAGCTTCTACAGTTCATTCGAAATACCGGTAAGAACACAGCAACCAGGCGTGAGGCAAATTTTAAGAAAATCAATCGTGGCTCAAGGTCAACAAAATTATCGAACTTCTGGTCACTTATCATTAGATAAAGTTCGTAATCAACTGCTTGAGCAACAACATAGGTACCAACACCAGTGCTAGATAATCAAAATTATAAAGGAATCAGTACAGATAAATATGAACACACTAATAGTGGTAAGATGTGGCTCCTATCCGTGAATTATACGGACCAACAGGAGTTATCTGCTTCTACTGACTGGCGTATGGGGCTGGCAGCTCGTGTTTACGGTAACCCTTATAAGGATGATTCAGTCTTCTTTCATGGTGACGGATATGATTAGTGACTTTTGCACAATATCTGCAGCATTCACTCACGAGAACGACTCTCCGTAAATGACCGCATGGTTTACTTGGGTGAGGATCTAGACTTACCGTGGAAGGACTGACCTAGAGGCGTTCGCACGCACAGGTGTGTTACAATCACCTGCTGAAACAAGTCAGCGGTGACTTTAAAAGCATGGGATTGAAACATGGCCTACGAACGTCCAAATGACGGAAACCAGTGGTAGCAACACTAATCCAAACGATGCGCTTCTCGCGCTGAAATCGATCGGCACCATGAAAGGTTTCAACGATGCGCATTAGTAGCTTCTGTGATTGTCGTGAAGGAAAGCTGCTCATCGATAAAGCGCAGTAAAGAACTAAACAACGCTTGGTTTCAAGAGGTAGATAAAGCAACTTCGTGGAGCTAATACGAAGAACCAATACGACAACGTTAGAGATTAAATGCAGAAGAAATATGAGTGCTAATTTAACATCTGTTAACGACTTAGTGAGAAAACTTCATGACTACGTACGGTCCCTGGTAATGGTCAGTATGAGCCCAACTGGATTCAGTTCTGCTTATGTAACTGTGCCTATGCGCTGGTATCTATGGTGGTAACACAAGGTGAAGAGTGCTCCAGGAGCAATAGTCATTTCAAACGCATAACACTTCGCATGTGAGATTTACTTTGGATATGAGGATTCCTAAATTACGCTTCTAACATGCTGAAAGCTGAGGTCTAAACAAAGCTGGTCATGCTACTCTAGGTGAATGAAGCTTTCATCAATCAAGAAAGTTTCTGATGGTAAACGTTCCAGCAGTCCTAGAAGATTGGAAGAAAGCATACTTCAAAGAAGTTGTTGATAAAAGCGAAAGCAGGGATTTAACCCAGTTTACAATCAGCGGTACTACATACAGTAGTTACGATGACTTGAAAGAATGCATTTGCTGCGGCTGTTGATAAAGTCAGCTACTCTAAAATGGATCGGTTAAATTTGATAATGCTTCTTGTATCACTTAAAGAGTATTCAAAAACTTCTTCAACAAACAAGCAGCTTTAAAACTATCTTCAAATCATAATTTAAACAACAAAAAACCTAGATTTAGAAATTTCTAAATCTGGGGTTTTCTAACTATTTCAGAGGAGTGTTCCTTTAATGTTGAGATTATATAAACTAAACAATCTCAAGACTCTAAAAAAATTCAGACCACTACTGAGTCTAGTTATAATTCCTATATTACTACTTCTTTTTCTATGTTGATCGTAAATAACATCAAGAACATCATCACTGATGATTGCTGTCAGATCTTTAGTTGGAAAATGTATAAAATGTGAGTTGAAAACTTACTATAATCCGCTAGAACGCGTTCCGGTTGCATTGTAAGAATCGTCTCGTTACAACGCCCTTCTTATTATCAGAGATAATGTGCTTTCTCTAAATCTATACCATTTTACTCCACAAATGGCACAATAACACTTATTTTACTAAGTGCATCTTGCGTAAAATACCCTATAAATCCTTTTGTTTTTTGACGATATCTTCCTCCACGTGAAGATAAGATGTGAAGGATTATCTTGAACTGTTCAAAAACTGTCAATGAATTAGTTACTATATTAAAGATTCTTGTCTTGTAAAAATTCTGCCAAGTAACTCGTTGTACTTCCAGCTCCTATAAAATAGATCATTATCTTTATAAATCGCTACTTTTCTAGCTGTTGTTTTTTCTTCAACATTTACAGAAATCTTCTTATTGTAATTATCTTCCTGGTAAAATTTTCGGTTTTAATTTTGCGCCCTCCATGTATTCTAGTAAAGATGCCCATAGTCTTCCAACTCTTGTAAATCACGGCGTATTGTCATCTGTTACTTTCTCATTAGCAAGGTTACTCACACACATTTTCGTCCTTTGTTTTTAACTCGTTTAAAAATATAGCTGTGTCTATCTATCTTTAACATTTTTTCTCACTCTAAGGTAATAAGTTTACCCATCTATATTTTAACACTTTTTGAAAATATAAAACTGAAAACATAGAAAACAATAAAACGAACATTAATTCTAACATAGAACATAAGAAAACTAAGCTGTTTTAGGTTTATATCACCACGTCGGCTAGTTTATTTATTATTTATCTTCTTTTTATTTTTTCTTCTTTTTGATTTGTTCTGTACAACTTCTCACATATTCAACAGTGATCTATCATATAGCATTAGTGAATCTTTACGTTTCAGTACATATGTTTCCTTAGCCAGAATGAGTGCTGAAACTGGTACTGCTCCCCAACCAATAGTTACTTCAATCAAAGATTACTCTGATTGGATATCTAGAAAATTCTATTTTTTGTATCAGTTGGAACTATTCTTAATTTAAGAAGTTTTTTCCGTTATTTGACCTTTCCATCTCTATGGTAGGTATCCATATAAAAAAGAACCGCAAAAATAACTATAGATATCGTCATGTATAATGCGTTTCTTTCATTTTCTATCACCTTGAGCTCGTAAATTTGTAGTTGTATATTGGAATACAAAAAGCTATCAGTGGATAAATTGCCAAGTCTATTAGATACGCAAAGAAACGTTTTAACTGATGCTGTTTCTCCGTTCACATCTAAATGGTTCTTTAATTGGTCACGAAATATCACTAAATGTTGGTTTTATATTTCTATCATTATAACCTTATGATCTATTCTTTTTCAATTTTTTTTTTTTTTTACCATAAGTCACCTGGGCTTCTAAGTCAACGTTGTGGTATACTTGTTGAACATCTTCACAGTCATCAAGCATTTTCTTGTTCTTTCAATTTAACTTTATCTTCTTGGCTTAGCAATGATACGTAACTTCCG
>BNJS01002233.1_pt1 | contig 53120 bp, 50 predicted proteins | sample 8540461 | NCBI WGS metagenome assembly BNJS01 (sample SAMD00202454, study PRJDB9452) | human saliva metagenome | isolation source: human saliva | place: Japan
ATAACATGAATAATACAACATCTGTTTCTTCTTATTTAATAAATAATAATATGTTATTTTGCTATTCCTATTTTGTAAAGACATTTAATTGATATCCTTTCTAAGTTCTTTTGATGATTGTTGCTTTTCGCCTTGAGTTGCACAGCCCATTTTTCGCCTCAAGGCTATTAATTTTTTTATTATTTCTTTCCGCTTTAATATTGATTTCCGCTTTATAAATTTATTTTCTGCACGTAATCTAATTAATTTCTTCTTCGGATTCTTTTAATGGTTTAGGACTACTATTTTCTTTCTCATGATAAGTACCTTCTTGGTCTTCCTTTTCTCATCTACAAGTCCATTATAACCTTTTTCCTTATATTTTTGAACCCAATTATATAATATCTTATAATTAATTCCATTCTCTAGTGCAACGGAATTATATGAACAACTAGCTAAAAATTTTGGAAACTAATACCAGTTTTTCTTCTGATCCCAATTTCTTTATTTTTCGTTTTATGTTGTAAGACGCCCATCCCTAATGAATCAATCATTCTTTTTCCATTTCCCAATAGTATCTCTAAATTTTCTAGTGTTATTCCATTAGGTATCTGGCCTTCATACATTTCAACACATTTTACTTTAAATTCATAACTATAACGCATAAAAATACCCTTCACTGGTTGTCCAGCAAAAGGCATATCAAAACCGATTTTGTTTGGAATACCCCGCAAAGTTTATTAGATATCGAAAAGCTTTTTAAAGCGAATTTAGATATCAATAACCACTGCGTCTATGAATTATCATACACTTTGTTGTACCCTAGGGACTTTTTGATCAGCCCCTGCAGTCTTTATTATTACACCTATCTAAATATAACTTTATTATATTCTAATTTTCCCTTATTTTAAAATTGAGTATTTACATATAAAATTATATTTTTATATAATTAATCCTCATGCTTTTGTTAAGTGTGCAATATTTCTAAAGCATATTTTCTGTTAATACTATCATAACTATGTTTATGGTAATTTATTTTAATTTAAGTTATAATATAAATATCATTAAAAAGGAGTATAAAAGTGAAAGCAATTATAGTCGGTGGCGTAAAGTCGGAGAGACTTCTTTTGCGAGGATTTTTCTAACACGATTTTGAGTGCAGTCACAATTATAGACACAAATGGACGTCGTAAAGTTGAGAGACTTGTGAAACTTACGATATCAAACGGACTAGTCGGTAACGGTGCAAATTCAGATCCTATAGGCAGAAAGCGAACGCAATGTAATTCTGATATGTTTTCATCTGTTACTAGCAAAGTGATGAAATCAATATGACATTGTGAAACATGCGAAAAGCTAAACAAATGCAAAAGATACACAATGGCGAGAATTCGCCAGCTCCGAATATTCTAAAACAAAAGAAATTTATTAAACAATCTCTGAGGATTGATCTATGTGAACACAACCCCTGAGTCGAAGCAGCCGAGCAAATTTTTCTGTATGTTGCACATCCAACTGCTACTACAAGTCGAGAGTTTTTCTAACAATAAATTTAATATTCTTGAAGTTATAATAGATGCAGAACAGCTTTACCAAAGGAGTGTATCTTATTGAAAGTAGATATATAGATCCTCTCACTTGTATGTTTTGAGTAGAAAAGAAAAGGAGAAGTTTTTGCGCCCTCAGACTTCTATGAGGTGGAGATAAAGTTCATATAACCGCTTCTAATAAAAACTTAAAAATTCTATAAACTACTAGGAAATAAAGATAATCTAGAAAAGAAAACAACTTTCTCTAATTGATTGGTGGTGAAAAGTTGCTCAATACCTTGTAGAATTTTTACAAAAGTTTGATTTCTACACTGAAGTAATAGAACTCGATAAACAAAAAGCTATTTTCATTGACGAAACATATACCTGATATCGATGTTATTTGGGCCGATGGGAGGCGATCGTGATACATTAATCGAAGAAGGATTCGAAACATTTCGATAGTTGTATCTCATTAACGGGACTTGATGAAGAGAAATATCATAATTAATTTAGTATGCACATAAACCCACTATAAAGAAAACTGTCGCTAAAAGTTAACGTGCTTCTAGAAACAGATAGCTGAAGATATTTGGTCAATACTCATATATCACCCCTAAAGAAATAGTAAATATAATACATACAAAATCTCTACAAGTGTAGCCGACGCTCAGATATAGAAAACTTCTATAGGAATCTAAATAATAAAGGTTGAAGTAATTAGAGTTTAAAAATTACCAAGTGAAAATTCAAAAGTTATCGGTACTAAATTAAAGATCTTGATATTAACGAAATGTATAGCATTTATAGTTCAGAGCAACAAACAAAATTTTCCCAAATGGTGATGATGAAATTAAACTGAATGACAATGTAGTCGTAGTTAGTTATCAACAAAAAGCTTGAACATATTGATGACATTCTTTGTGGGAGGTAACCTATGAATTTTAAAATGATTTTTCACGTTCTAGGAAAAATGATGATACTTTTGGTAGGATTACTAATTCTTCCTACTATTGTATCTTTGATTTATGAAGAACCTTCCAATGTTACAAATTCATTTTTCATAACAATTATGATATGTTTTGTTCTAGCATTAATATACATTTTTCAACAAGAGATGTTACCGAGACGTGATTTTCTATAAAAGAGAAGGATATGTAATAGTAACACTTACTTGGGTTATCTTCTCATTACTAGGGGCGTTACCTTTCTATTTATCAGGAGAAATACCTCATTATATCGATAGTTTTTTCGAAACTGTTAGTGGATTCACTACTACTGGTTCAACTATACTAGAAGATATCGAAGCTTTAAATAAAAGTTTATTATTCTGGAGAAGCTTCACTCACTTCATCGGAGGAATGGGGGTTATCGTCTTTGCATTAGCAGTCTTACCTCGATCACCATACTATTCATATAGCTAAAGCAGAGGTGCCAGGTCCATATTTCGCAAAGTCGTCTCTTCTATGAAACAAAACAGCAATTTATTTCTATACGGGAATATATATAGCAATTAACAATCATGCTATTTATATCTTTAATGTTTGGTGGAGTTGGATCTTTTCGATAGTATTAATCTTGCATTTTCAACTGCTGGAACTGGTGGTTTTTCAGTAAGAAATGCAGGTATTGCACATTATAACAGCACTTATGTTACAGTTGTAATTGCGATATTTATGCTTATTTTTCACATACGAATCTTAGTTTACTTCTTTATTATTTTTAAAAGATATTTTCAAAGTATTGAAAAAGTGAAGAACTAAGATGGTTCTTTGGGATGATTGGAATTCTTTCTGTAATCATGTTTTTAGATATCTATCGTTCATATGATACACCCAAATCATAGTTTATTAGATGTATTCTTACAGTTTCATCAGTTGTATCAACCACTGGTTTTTACATATAACGACTTTAATATTTGGCCAGTATTTTCTAAAAATGATAATATTAATACTTATGATTGTTGGTGGATGTACAGGAGGTACAGCTGGAGGTATAAAAATTCCTCGACTTATTTTCTTTCGTTAAAAATGCCAAACTAAGTATAAGTAAAGCTTTAAACCAGGGAAAAATAGCTATGGTTAAAAATCGATGGAAAGTAATCAGGACACTACTCCACTTTCGAATTATTTATTATTATTCGATTTGTATATGTTATAATTTTATTTTTTAATAACTTTCCAAATAAACGATTTTGAAGATGCGATTTCATTAACAGTAACATCAATTAGTAACGCTGGACCAGATTCAATCACTATGGTCCAATGAGTAACTTTTTCTAAAATCCTCATTTTTACTAAAATGATATTATCGGTATCTATGTTATTAGGTCGTTTAGAGTTAATGCCATTAATTGTATTCTTTTTCACAAAACATGGAAAACGTAGATTAGAGAGAATCAAAGAATTATAAACAATTGTAACGAATAATTTGAATCAGTATGGAGTGACTCAAAAATCGTAATTTCTCCAAAAATCGATTTTTGTCTAGTTATCCCGCAAAAGTTTATTAGATATCTAAAAAGCTTTTTATAAAGCGCATTTAGATATCAATAAATCACTGCGTACCATGAGTTATCACATACTTTTTAAAAGTTAGATTTTTGGATCAGCACCTCATCTTATAAACAAAAAGACGAGTTCTACTTATAGATCTCGTCTTTTATCATTGAAACTATCTCCGAATCTTCATTGATTCTTTCATCTAGTTCTTCTTTAGTAATTAATTCATCATTATGTGCTTCGGCATATCCTAGAATTACCCCAAAGAATTCCTTTACATTATGCAACATAATTTTTCTTCTGTTCATTTTTATCCAACTCTGAACTTCTTCTATAAATCATATATATATTTAGGAATACAAAAATGTTACGGCAGGAAAAATATTTTAATATGATATTGCGGTGATTAGAAAATATCACTATTAATATATTTACTATTATGAAACTAATCATATTTTTCATGATACAAAACTATAAAACCTCTTTTATTTATGCGTATCTTTAGCAATATTTTTAATAGCTTGATACACCACTTTGTACTTTTTCGCAAAATTTATTACATCATTTAGGTTAAGCTCTTGAGATTTCTTCTAGATGGAGAGATAACAACAAACTCTCCTTTCAATCTTTTCACCCACATTTAGTATTACATTAGCTTCAAATGTTTCAATTTGTTCGAACATTTCGTAAAGCTCGCTACTGCAATTTTTCTTGTCGGTGAAATTTTTGAAATTTCTTCCACTAAGTTCTTCACCCTATGTGACTCACACAAAATACCAGTTGTTTTTGAGTTTAAAATAACTTCTAACCTTTTGTTTAAGCTCTTTAGCTCGTAGGAATCCACAAAAGGGCATAGTTATGAGATTCTATCCACCAGCTACAAGCGCAGTGGGGTCCTGCACTAGCTCCAGGTGTGCTAAACAAACGTCAAGTCTCTGCACTTTTTACTTTATCTACTAATTCATAACCCGGATCTGAGAAAATACAAGGCACACTTGCACTGTTACCACGCTATCTCTAATCCATCTTCTAAGTATTCTATTATTGTCACTCATCTTATCCTCATCATGTTCGTGAGACCATAGTACACTTTCATTTCATCATGTACTCACTATCATCTATGTAAAGTATATGTATCTCTCACCAAGCTATCAACTGAGCACTTTCTATTAATGCAATCAGTTTCACTAGTTGGTCTTTACTGTAAACAAATTCACCTGTCTAATAGCTACTCCATTTTGTTTCACTATCAATATAATATCGTTATTCTATCGTTCTATGAATCAATGATCTTTTCACTATTTTGCTACTTTGATATCCAAATCGTTGAACACACTATAGCTACTAAATTTTCCTCGTCGTGAAAGTATTTGATCAAATTTTCTTTCGTTGCATCGTGTCTACAGCACCTTACGGTGATTACAAATTCTTCATAATCAAATGATGTCGGTCCACTGGTACCTTACTCCAGTATTTCATAATCACCATGGCGCAACATGAGTTTTATTCATCTACCAAACCTTTCTATGATATATCCATACCAAATCGTCTTGTCATTTCTAACATCTGCTAACTTTGCATCAGACTCTAAAGACCACTCATTGAACACCAATTAATTACTTTCAAAGTTCAATAATATCTTTCTGTATACTCTACCATCTTGCTTGTGCAAACATATAAAATGAGTCTGTTTGACGTGCTTTAATGATCGAACTTTGTATGATCTCACATTTTCTCGAACTGCATCACACCCATCCATTATGGCATACTGTCTCGTCGGTAAACTGTCTAAATCTGTGTATTCACTAAATTATCGCATATTTCTCCAGTCTATCAGATTAATATTAGCTCAAATCACTTACAGTCATACAAATTTTGCTCCTTGAACTTTAATAATCTCACTACATCATGTACACCATTATCTCATAACTATTAGTTGTTTGAATGCTCAAAGTGTTTTACTGACCATATCCTCTTTGTGTTTTAATTTTCTAAGATACAAACATTTTGCTAGATGAGGGTTTTCACTGCACCTTTAGCATACCCAGCCATTAGTTTAGCTACCTCGTCATTAGTTTCAACAACTCCATCACTTTTCACTTTGCCCTACTAATTTTATCTGTTGACATCGTGAGACAATGGCTCTAGTACTGCACTAACATTATTTACAACTCAAAGAATAGCAACAATATCATCTTCTGGTTCCTCCAAGAATTTAAGAAGACGTTAGCTGCTTGCTTTCGTCATCAATATCTTTTATCCAGTATCTTTCTTACGTAAAATGATTTTACACTTAAACTCGGATTTTAACATGTTTGATTTCATCTTTCTTTATCGAAGTTTCTACTTACTAGTTTATAAAAATCAACATAATTCCCACATGATTTATACTATTGGTAGTTTTACAATTTTCACAATCATAAAATTCCTTTATTTTATTTTCTAAACAAAAAATTGCTTAACAAAACTTAAATAAACTCATTTAGAATATAAACTATCCTCAAGCCTACTACTAGATAGGCATGATAGTCATTGGTTTTAATGTATTTGTTAAAGATTTTATTACAACTGTATTTTACTTAAAGTTCATTGTTCATAAATCCTTCCAATATAGAAAGTGCCTTGCACATTATCACACGTATCACCAGCATCAATTACTTTAATACGTTCACTATATTCTTTTGAAAGATCATCATAACTGTTTGACATTTTATAAAAATCTAAACTTTGATCCATCTGATTATCATCATCTCTATGGTACGGCTAACCCTACTCAACATCTGGCACAAAAGTATAATGTTAAATCCGCCTCTAAAATTATCAGTTGTACAGCGCGTTTACTATCTACATATCTGCTTTATTAAGACCATCATTGCCCATACAGACTGATAAGCTACCGAACTATATCAACAAACCGAATCACAGATTACAATGGCACCCGACCATTTACATATGGTAGTATACTATACGATCACGACGACTTCCGCACAAAACAGCAGACTTTCAGCTTTTAGCGTCACATGTCGTTTGAACTATCAAAAAGAAGCTCTTTACTTTTTCACTAAAATCTGTACCTCCTGGTTCACGTGTCGCTATAACTTTATACCCCTTTCTTTTAAATATTCTAGCATAGTTGATAAAGCTTGTTTTTCCCTGAACCATCTGAACTCTACTGTTATGAATTTACCTTCATTTGAATAACCTTTCTACTATATTATGATCTATAAATTGAGAAATTCTTTTCAACAGCCCTCTCTACCGCTTATGCCTGTTGCATAACTAATTCTAAAAGAAGTCGTTGTACGCTCTCCCAAATGCTGTACCAGGAATAACTAACGAGCTTTCTTTTCGCTAATAATTTACAAAATTCCATCGCACCCTAAGTCACGATACTCACTAATTTTAGCGAAGATATAAAATGCTCCATCACTCAGGAATTTCAAATCCTAATTCACGAAGTTTTGAGAACTCGTATAATCTTTTCTTTCTATATGTTTCAATCATATTTTGCTGTATTTATCTACATTTGCATCATTTTAAAGCAACTACCGCATGTACTCTTGAATAAAATGTAGCTGCACCAGATACGGTGAACAGGTGGAATACACCTATTTTTCTAATCATTGCTAATGGAGCAGTTATAAATCCTACACGCCATCCTGTCATCATGCACGAGATTTAGATAATCCACCAATTAGTACTGTTTGTTCCGGTATAGAATTCTGCTAATGATGTGTGTTTGATAATTGTACGTAATATCTCCATTATCTCATCACTAATTACAAATATATCATATTTCTGACACATCGAGCAATTGATCTTTAACTTCTTCCCTTGCATATGACACCCCACTTGGATTGTTAGGATAGTTAATTAATATAGCTTAGCATCTTTATTTTCTTCTAGTTTTTTCAAATCACTAGGAAGAACTTTAAAACCATCATCAACAGTATCGATAAATTTAATATTACATTTATTTAAAAATACCTAGACCTTCATAAGCTGAGAAAGTAAGGTGTTACATTTACTAAGATAGTATCCTCATTTGTAATCGCTGAAATCGTGTGTTCCATCGCAGAAGCACCAATGTTACGATAACTTCCTCTAGCACTGTAACTTTGAAATTATATCTTTCTCTAAAGTTTTCAGCCCATGCTGTTCGTAATCTTCAATACCATTATCACTGAATAGTGTGTTCTATTATTATCTCAGCATGCTTTTACTGCTTCTTTTACTTCTTCTGCAGTGATCAAAATCTGGTTCACCCAATCGTCAATTTAATGACACCTTCTATAGTAGAGGCATATCTCGTCAAATTCTTTATCGCATCCCGTAAGATTTCAGCTAAAGATGTGTTAAATTTGTTTTTCTAATGTTTTAATTTTCATATCTATCTTCCTTTTTATGTATTTTAGATACATTGTTGATGTAATATCTCACTATTGTATACATATTTTCAGCAAAAATAGAATTTTAATTAGTAATATCGAATACAAATTATCCAAACAATGATTTAATAATAATTCTATAGCATCTTTCAGATTTTCAATATGTAATTTCGGATATTTCAATTAAAAATTTCAGAAAATTTAAAGAAAAGTATTGAAAAACTTTAGATTAGTATTATAATAATTTTTAAGAAATTTTTAAAAATTAATTGTTTAGAAAAAGGAGAAAATATAATTATGACAAAACTAACAGTAAATGATATAAGAGTAGAACTTACTAAAATCCAAAAAGAAAAACACCTAGATGACAAATTAGGATTTGGTTCAGTGTTCACTGATCATATGTTCATGGGGATCTGGTCACAGACAAAGGCTGGTATGATCCACGTATCGCACCTTATGGACCAATTCCCAGTATCACCAGCATTAAAAACGTGTTACACTACGGACAAAGTGTTTTCGAAGGAATGAAAGCATACAACGCAAATGGAGAAGCTGTTCTATTCCGTCCAGAACAAAACTTTAGACGTTTAAACAATTCTTCAGATCGTATAGCTTTACCACAATTAGATGAAGAGTTCGCATTAGCCGCTCTTTATTAATCTCTATCGATAAAGACTGGATTCCAAAAATCTGAAGGTGACTTCACTATACGTAAGACCATTTCTTATATGGTTCTGAAGAAGCACTTGAGTACATCCAAACAACGAAGTTAAGTTTATAATCATCTTATCTCCACTCAGAAGCTACTTCAAAGCTGGTCTTCAACCAAATAAAATCTTTCGTAGAACACGAATATGTACGTGCTGTACGTGGTGGATTCGGATTCGCTAAAACTGCAGGTAACTACGCTGGATCTCTTAAAGGTCAAAAGAAAGCACAAGAACTTGGTTACTCTCAATCTCTATGGCTTGATGGAGTAGAACAAAAATACATCGAAGAAGGTGGAGCAATGAACATTTTCTTCAAAAATCGATGGAACATCTCGTTACACCTGAACTAAACGGTTCTATCCTACCAGGTATCACTGTGCTTCTGTATTAGAATTACTTTAAACTCATTAGGTGCAAAAAGTTGAAGAAAGAAAACTATCTCTAGAAGAAGTTTATACAGTCATGACAATGGAAAAACTTGAAGAAGTATTCTTATGTGGTACTGCTGCGGTAATCGCTCCAGTTGGTGAATTATCTGATGGAACTAAGAAATTAGAACTTATCAAAGATGATAAACCAGGAGAATGGACTCAAAAATCTACAACCTCACTTACTGGTATCCAACTAGGAAAAAGTTGAAGATAAATTCGATGGGTTGTTAAAGAGAAGAATAATATAAATAAAAGATTCCAAGTTAAACAATGAATCTTTTATCTTTTGTTCATTCAAAATTTACTACAGAAAACTTAATATGCATTATATCAAAAAGATGAAGTATAGACTAGACCAACTTCATCTTTTTATATTTGTCACAATATTATTAATGTAAATCTAGTATCTCATAACTATATGCTTATTTTTATAAGCAAATGTATAGAGCAGAAACTAAAGCAACAGCCCCCTACAAAGTTTCCTAAGAATACTGTTCCCATGTTTTGGATAAATTGTAAAACAGAGACATTTGACACCTTTCAAACATAGTAGCTGGGATCGATGAACATGTTCGGAACCAAGTGTTGAATCCAATAGCAACGAATGTCATAATTGGGGAACCATACACCAAACATTTTATTACCCTACATCTTTAGCAGCGAAGTTTAACCATACTGCCATACCTACTAACCAGTTACAACTCCAACAGCTGAGAAGAATACTTGCCAGAATGTTAAGTATACTTTTGATCTCACCAGCTGAAATAGTTTTAGCTGCAATACTCCACCAGTTAATCCAGTGAAATGTCCCTAAGAAATAAGCAATAACTAGTGAACCTCACAAGGTTTGCAAAACGTAATAACAACCATATTTTTAGCCAACAGTTTAAAAACTAATTTTTCTTATTGAAATCATGCAACAGTTACAGCCATCATATTACCTGTAACTCAACTCTCACCACCTACTAATAAAATACAAATAAGTCCGATTGGGAAAACAGATGCTCTTTAATAATGCACCAATTCCTCCAAATTCTTTAGGAATTGATCCTGATACACGAAGTAAAGCTAAGAAACCTACTCGATAAATGCACCACCTAAGAATCCTAAACTTAACATGTATTTAAGGCTTGCAGTCGCTTTAGCAACACCTTTTTACAAGTTAACTCGTAAGTTTCTTGTGGCTCTAAAAATACTTTAGATTCTACAGTGTTTGATTTCATAATAACACTCTCCTTAAAAATTTATAATAATTACATAGATACCTTTTCATATCTACAATAAAAGATTATACACAACAATGATATTTTTTCAACCCCTGTTTTAATACAGATTTCATTAAATGTACAAATTAATAAACCTTATATATAATTTATTATATCCAAAGTATACAAATATATCTACTAATCTATATATAAATAAATATAATAACCACTAGAAATGAAAACGTTTTCAATCAGTTATACTAATTATAATATTTTAATCATTCTTTTTATAGGCTATTGTATATAAACCTGCAACCAATATCGCTCCACCTAAAAATTTCCCATTACACACATATTATTAAAAACTGCATTAGTGTAATATTAGCACCACCAAAACATTGCTGCTGGTATAACGAACATATTGGCTACAACGTGTTGAAAACCAACGTTACTGAATGTCATAATTGGAAAACCATGTCCCAATTATTTTTCCACTTACATCTCTTAGCACAGAAAGATAACCATGCTCCCATACCTACTAACCAGTTACATCCAACACCTGAAAATACACCTTGCCAAAAAGTTGAGTTAACTTTGACTCAGCAGTAGCTAAAGTTTTTGCAAATGTCGCCCCTTCAGTCAAAGTCCAGTCACATGTCCTCAAAAATACGCCACAAAACAGCTCCTACTAAATTTGCTAAAGTTATAATAATTAAATTTTTCACCAGCATTCCTAGACTAACTTTTTTATTAAAAAATGCTAATGTAACTGCCATCATATTACTAGTTATTAATTCTCCACCACCTACTAAAATACAAATCAAACCAATTGGAAAGACAGCTGCTCCTAATAAGACCCCTAATCCTCCAAACTCATGAGGGATAGATCCCTGCAACTTTTTAAATAAGCAAGATAACCTACTGCGATAAAAAGCACTCACCCTAAGAAACCCAAACTCACATATATACTTTAAGCTCCCCTGAAGCTTTAGCCACACCCTTTTTACTAGTGTATCTATATAATTCTTGAGGCTCTAAATAAGCTTCTTGTATGTATATATTCTGACATAACTTTGTCTCCTATAATATTCTACAGATATTATACAACAAGGAAAATTTTATTAACTAAAACACAGTATCAATATGCACCTTATTATATATTTTTCATTTTAATATATATCAAAAATTATTAATTGAATATCATTTCACTTACCTCATTACTATTTGACTGAATTACTCTATATTTCATCATTATATACCCTCATAAAATATAGATATATATTTTTTATTTTTAAATATTCATATTTATTATTTTTCAATTATAAGGTTTCAAACTAGAATATAGAATCGCTATCATTCTACTATTAAATTTATTTCTTTTTATATTATTTCACAAATATGTTTAATAGCTACATGAAAAATTAATTATAATTTTTTTATAATCCCAAAAGGAATAATATATTAAAATCTATATCCATATAACTATACAAAAAGCGACTGGATAATTCCAATCGCTTAATTTCATTATCTTGCAAGCTTAACCGCTCTAACCTCACGGATAACATTAACTTTAATGTTTCCTGGATATTGCATCGTTTCTTCGATTTTATTTTTAACTTCTTTGGCAATTTTGTAAGTTTTTGTATCATCTACTTCTTCAGGATTTACGATTACTCGAATCTCACGACCTGCTTGAATAGCGAATGTTTTTTCAACACCTTTGTGTTCATTTGCGATTTCTTCAAGTTTTTGTAGACGTTTAATATAGTTTTCAATGACTCTTCGAGCTCCTGGACGATGCAGAAAGCGATCCGCTGTGGCAACAATGACAGAAATAGGATTTGTTGGTTCAGTATCACCATGGTGTGATGCAATTGCATTAACAACAATCGCATTTTCTTTATATTTAAGTGCTAAAGCAACACCAATTTCTACGTGAGAACCTTCAATCTCATGATCAAGTGCTTTACCAATATCGTGTAGTAAACCTGCACGACGAGCTGTTGCAACATCTAAGTCTAGCTCAGCTGCGATAAGTCCAGAAATATACGCTACTTCCATAGAGTGTTGTAGTCCATTTTGACCATAACTTGTTCTATATTTTAACTTACCAACAATTTTAACTAAGTCTGGATGCATATTGTGGATTCCAAGATCAAATGTAGCTTGTTCCCCAGCATCTCTAATAACTTGATCAATATTTTTACGCGCTTTGTCAACAGCTTCTTCAATTTTTGAAGGGTGAATACGTCCATCATCGATAAGTGATTTAATCGCTGTTTTAAAGCAATTTCACGACGAATTGGATCATATCCAGAAAGATAACTGCTTCTGAGTATCATCAATAATTAAGTCAACACCAGTTAATGTTTCTAAAGTACGAATATTTCTTCCTTCACGACCGATAATACGACCTTTCATATCATCACTATGGAAGATCAACAACTGATACCGTAGTTTCACTAACTACATCTGTTGCAAAACGTTGTAACGATTGAACAATAAGTTCTTTTGCACGTTTATCTGCAACGCTTTTCGCCTCTAGTTCTTTATTTCTTATATATATTGCCATATCTTTTAGCCATATCAGTTTCAACTGCGGCCATAATCTCTTCACGAGCTTGTTCTTCTGTTAAGTTTGCACTCTTTGCAACTCTGTTTCTTGTTGAATCTTAAGTTGATTAACTCTCAGTACTTTTTTCTTCAAGTAATTGAGATTTTTCTTCCAATTTCATCTCTTGAACTTAACAATTCATCTTTTTATTTAAAAGTTCTGTTTGACGTTCTAATGAAGATTCTTTTTTGAACGATTCTATCTTCTTGTCTTTTGAATATCTTGTTTTTTTAAATTCTGCTTCTTTATTAGCAATATTAATTATCTCTTCAGCTTCTTTTTAGCTATAGTAGTTTTTTTCTACTATATATCTAGCTTCTTTTTCTTGCTTCTCCAATAATATGATCAGCATCTTGCTTTAGATAATTCTAATGAATAGAATTTTTTTGAAAATGATATATCCAAATAAAAGTCCAATAAGTAAAGCTGCAACACTGATTATTCCATAAATCATCTTGCAAACCTCTTTTCTATTTTTGAAAAATTTTTATTATGATATTGCACTATTGTCAATATTTAAAACATTAACAATTTATCACATACCATAATTACAATTCTACACTACCTATAGAGAAATGTCAATAGTTCACTTAGGGAAAAACCTCTATCTACAAATTTTTCTACTATATAATATAGTACTTATAAATCTTGAATAATTGAATATCTTATAGCAATTTTTTATAGTTATTACTTGAATAATTATAAACTTAGTTGTATTATTTTACTATCTACTCAATAATTAAGTAGAAATATTTTTACTAATGCTTATAAAGTTAGAATTTTTTTAAAAACTTAACAAACACTTGCAATTACTTATCCATCTATGATATTATATCTAAGCATGTAAAAATACAAAAACTTGATTGAGTGGGAGAACGAAAAATCTCAAAGACGTTCAAATGACCACATCACGAAAAATATAGGAGGTTTTATCGTGATAAAAAGTTATAAAAGTTGTTAAATTACAAGTACCAGCAGGTAAAGCCTAACCCAGCTCCACCAGTTGGTCCAGCGTTAGGTCAAGCTGGTGTAAAACATCATGGGATTCTGTAGAATTCAATGCTCGTACACAAGACCAAGCAGGATTAATCATTCCAGTAGTAATCTCAGTATATGAAGACCGTTCATTTACTTTCATTACTAAAACACCACCTGCACCAGTATTACTTAAAAAAGCAGCTAAAATTGAAAAAGCATCTTCTGTTCCTAACCGTGACAAAGTTGCTACAGTTTCAAAAGCACAAGTTCAAGAAATCGCTGAACTAAAAATGGCTGACTTAAACGCAGCTTCTCTAGAAGCAGCTATGCGTATGATTGAAGGTACTGCAAGAAGTATGGGTATCTTAATAGGAGAATAGGAGGATAATTATAATGGCAAAAAAAGGTAAAAAATATCTTGAAGCAGCTAAATTAGTAGATTCTTCTAGTCTATACTCTGTAGTAGAAGCAATCGAATTAGCTAAAAAAACAAGCACAGTAAAAATTTTGACGCAACTGTAGAAGTTGCATTCCGTTTAGGAGTTGACACTCGTAAAAACGATCAACAAGTTCGTGGAGCAGTAGTTCTTCCTAAAGGAACTGGTAAAACTGCTAAAGTTTTAGTTTTTGCTAAAGGTGATAAAGCAGCAGAAGCTGAAGCAGCAGGAGCTGACTACGTAGGACAAGGTGAATACATCACTAAAATCCAACAAGGTTGGTTTGATTTTGACGTAATCGTAGCTACTCCAGACATGATGGGAGAAGTTGGTAAAATCGGTCGTGTATTAGGACCTAAAGGATTAATGCCAAACCCTAAAACTGGTACTGTAACTATGGACGTTACTAAAGCAGTTAATGAAATTAAAGCTGGTAAAGTTGAATACCGTGCTGAAAAAGCTGGTGTTGTTCACACTCCAATCGGTAAAGTTTCATTCTCAACTGAAGACTTAGTTGAGAACTTCAACGTTGTTCAAGACGCTTTTAGCTACAGCTAAACCAGCCTGCTGCTAAAGGAACTTACTTCAAATCTGTAGCTGTAACTACAACTATGGGACCTGGAGTTCGTGTTAACACAGCAGAATTCAAATAAGAATTATTAATAAAAAGAAGATTTGTTAGCCATGTCTTTTTATCTTCTTCTTTATAGTATATTTATAGCAAAAACAGTAACTAATTTATTCAAAAAGTCACTGTCTCTTATTAATATTCTGTTTTCTTATCTTAATTTAATTGAATTTTCGTATATTGTTACAATACCTGTTTTCGATGCTTCTTTGACACCCCTAGAAAAATCTTTTGCCTGCATCTATATAAAATTTATAACCAATAGTAATTATTAATAATACCATGATCAATACTATCTTTTATTCTTTCGTTCTTAGTTATTTTAGTATTGTTCTTCATGCTATTTATAACATCAACACTACATAAAATGATAGACTACAATCAATAATAATAGAATCAATATTTTTATTATATTAAATTGTGTACTATCGTATTTAGGTCCTATATACGCAGCATAAAACTCCCAGTAAAATAAATCTAACTATACTTTTCATAATAAATTGGTATATTAATATATCCCAAATAAAGAAATAAATTAATGATTTTTAGTTTTTACCATTTGTGTTATAGCTAGAATTAGACAACGCTATAACGATAATAATAGCGTAAATATATTCTATGACACTACTGATTATATATGAAATCTAATATGAAAGCCAATATTCCTCCTAAGAATAAACTTACATAAGTAGTATAATAAATGTATCTAACTTTTATTTTTCATTGAAATCGAAGATATTCTATATATTGTTGTTCAGAATCATCATATTTTCTTCCATTAATTACTATGATTAATGAACTAATTAAAGCTAGTAAAATATATGTTTTGTCAAATAATAATTCTAGAATTACTGTTATTGTTACAAAGTAATATAATATATATAAACCTTGTAAAATAATGGCATACTATAATTTCTGCTCGATATTAAATTCCAAATTGTTCCAAATTTTGTTTCATATTGTTGTTTAATCATTTTCATTCTCTCCCTTCAATAGCGTAAGTAATATCTCTCTATATCATTAGTCTTGAATCGTTCTTGTAACCCTCACCACGTCTTCTCTTTACTAGTAATTTGACCATTTTCAAATACAATAATATAATCGACTAGGGTTTTGTATTACATATGGTTCTTCAGTCAACTATAATGATTGTTTTATCTTCATCCATATATTCTCTAAGAAGTACTATCATTTCTTTTCTAGCTATTAAACCAACACCTCAGAAAAATGGATTGTCTAAAAACTAATACTTTAGATTTTTGTATAAAATTCCTATAGAAAATAATAATATTTTTCCTCTCTCCTGTGATAGTTCATATTTTCTTATGACGATATACTTTATGTTTACTCAAAAATTCAAAACATTTCTATATTAAATCTTTTCATCTAATTTGTATATTTTATAAAGCACTCAGCATACTCGTAATGAATCAGAGAATAACGGTTCATTCGCACATAGAGTAAAAGTTTTAATATCTACTTCATTTTCATGAAAAATTTAGATTAGCATAAGTAATTACATTTTCTCTGAAGATAAACCCCTAATAATGTTTGAAGAAATAATGTTTTACCACTTCCACTGTTACCTGTAATTGCATAGACATACCTTCTTCAAACTCCAAATCAATTGGTCCAAGTTGAAAATGTTCTTTATTAATCAATAATTTATTAACTTTTATCATAACTCTTTTTCCCTCCAATATCTATTATAACATATCCTTAATCATTTATATTAAGTCCATCATTAACAGCCTTTATCAATTATAGTCTTAAGTTCGTCTAAGTATTCTTCTTTTATCGTTAATACAGTAGCTAAATCTATATCATTTACATGAAAATATCCAACAGCACCTTTTGAATATATTAGCTCTTCTTTGTAACAATACCATTCATATGATTTTTACTGTAATGATACCAACCTCTCAACTCTTTGATAAGCTCCTAATAGAAGGTAATTGATCAATATATTTTAAGATACCATTTAATATTACTTTTGATTTGTGTTGCCACCTCGCTGATATATCGGAACAGATGACAAATTAGAAATTTTTATTTTCATCATACTCCTCCTAATTAATCTGTTTTAATATAATTTAAATAGTTCACCTTAGATAATAAAAACGTTTTTGTATCTACTGTGATTATACAATAGATACAGTTTATTTGTCAATCTTATTTTTGTAATTTTTATATTTTTATTAAAATACTTTAAGTCCTAAATTTAAAAGTGAATATCATTTTTGAAATACTTTTGTTACATGTTATAATTATATTAACTATTATTTTAGAGTGTATTTATGATTACTATTATTGTGCCAATTTATAATGAAGAAAAACAATACGTGATTTCGTTTATAATCTATATTGTTTGCATAATATATAAAAGAACACGAGGTATTATTCATTGATGGTGGTCTCATAGATAAAACAAGTAAAATATTAGATGAACTCTTATTTCTGGTTACACATATCACTTATCGGATAAAAAGGTCGTGCAAATCAGATGAATTCATGGTGCGAAAATCATAAAGGTGATATCCTATGGTTCGTTCATTGTAGATAGCGTTCTTCAAAAAGATGTAATAGAAAAAGTACTTGCTTGCCCAACTGAAGTCGGCTGTCTAAAGATTAGATCTCTATCCGAATAGTTTTCCTATGTGGATAAATTCACTTGTTTCTAACATGCGAAGTATTACTAACCTTGCCTTTGGAGATCAAGCGATATTTCTAACCAAGAAAGTTTTTTAATGAAGTTGGAGGATATAAAGATATGCCTTTAATGGAAGATTATAACTATCGTGAAGATTTATGTCAAGTTATAAAATTACAGTAATTGACTTCTCCTATCACTACATCTACAAGAAGATACAAAATCACTACTGCAAAAACAATGTGGCAAATGCAACAGTACCAAAATGTATCGTCGTGAGTATCTGTGGAAGAAATAGCAAAAATGTATAGAAAGATGCAAGATAAGCGATTTTATACGTTTTGAATGACATTTTTAAAAATCATTTTTACGTAATTTTATGTATTATATAAATAGAACAATTCTCATTGATTATTTATGCAACTAACTTATAATAAAATTATATACAATTTTTAGAAGGAGAGAATAAATATGGGCAGATTATTTTAAAAAGAAACATTTAATAGAATTTGTGAAGGAAAATTTGTGAAGATGCACCTGATTATTGGAAAAACTTTATGAATTACTACGGTAATGCATGGCTGAAGGTGAACTAACAACTCGTGAGAAGGCACTTATCGCACTTGCTGTAGCGCATGCCGAAGCTTGTCCCTATTGTATTGATGCTTATACTAGTACTTGTTTTAGAAGAAGGCTGCGATCAAGATCAAATCGCAGAAGCTATCCACGTTGCAGCAGCAATGAAAGTTCTTGGTATTACCCCTTTGTACACTTTGGTCTTCAGAGTAAAGAACTATCTGATAAATTAACAAACTAGTATTATTATGACAGAATTAAATATTCCTAAATGACCAAGTTGAGGAAAAACAATATTTATTAACTGAAGAATTTTGAAGTTATGCAAATCAACGCAGGTAGTTTGTGCACATTACATGCAGTCACTGTCACGTTGATGGTGGACCTACAAGAAAAATAATATGGTTCGAGAAACTTTTGAACAGATAATTGAAGCATTTAAGGTTGGTAAATATAAAACAATGGATATTACAGGTGGCGCCCTGAGATGAATCCGAACTTTAGATGGTTTTTAAAAAGAAATCTCAGCATGCTAAAAACTATAATTGTAAGGACAAATTTAATCATCCTTGATGTTCCAGCTTATAGAGACATACCAGAGCTATATCGTGACTTAAAAGTTCAAGTAGTGGCATCTCTACTCTACTACAACGAAAAAGTCGTAAGCAAACGTGGAAAAGGTGTTTTTCCTAAGTCACTAGAAGTACTAAGAAGACTAAATGAACCAGGTTATGGTAAAGAAGAAGACCTTATCTAAACCTAGTCTATAATCCAAATGGAGCATTCTACCTCCTAAACAAGAAGCACTAGAAAAACGTATAAGAAAACTATATGACAATTTTTGAAATTGTCTTTACTAACCTATTCGCAATAACAAACAATCCTATAGGAAGATCTTCCTGAATTTTTCACAGAGAAGATTTATAATGAAGGATATATGAACAAACTTTTAAAGCATATAATCCTGCAACATTACCAGGACTTATGTGTAGAAACATGATTTCTGTTGTCCCGATGGTTCACTATATGATTGTGATTTTAATCATACTGAAAAGCTTAAAAATCTCCGGTGAAGTTCAACCATGTGAGTCAACTTGTAGATAATCATACAGGTGTACGTAGAATCTGTTACTGGTATGCACTGTTATGGTTGTCAGCAGGAGCTGGTTCTTCTTGAGGTGGAGAGACTTGCTAGCATAGGTTATGCTAATATACAAAAAGAAGCCATTAACACGGGCTTCTTTTCATAAACTATTTTTTGATTAGTGCATTAATAATATTTCCAGCTACATCACTAAAACCACTTCCACTATTTTTAATGAATTATCCTTAGAATATGATTTAATCATCGGTGCCACAAGCACCGATCCTGCACCTTGATTTAGTTATTCTGATGCTTTTGTTCAATATATCACTGACAAACGATGGAACTTGATTCTCACCAATAATATTATTAATTAATTGTTTAATTTTATCATCTGCTCCATTACTTCCTGAAGATAAAACATTTTCTAACATACTTTTTAACATATTACACCTCTCAAATTTATTTATTCTAGTTTACCATATAAAACATAAATGTACTATATATTTAACTTTTATAATATGATTTTTAGATGGTAGGCATCCAATATCAATTTTAATTTGGTTCTTTGTCAAGGGAATCGTAAAACACCTTATTCCATTTTCCCTTTACGGAGTTTCATTAAAATCATATTAGATTTCCTTCTTTTTGATGAATAGCAAACGTCTAATAGTACAATTTGTTTTGACATTTTGTTTTCCTCCATTTTCTTTTATGTTTGTATTATAAAGGAATTTTTGTTTAGAGGATAGATACCCCGTTATTGGACGCTTAGAAATCAACTCGAATTTGATTGAAGAGTCAAAAAGCCCCTCGATATTTTTCGAGGGTTTTTACTATATTTAAAGATTTATTCTAAACTTAAATTAGTTTTTGTCGTTTTACGACGTCTTGCTGCTGCAAGTAACCACTCCAGATTCCTAATCCTAATCCTGCTAATCCAGTATTAGTCTCCAGTTGTACCTGTGTTAGCTAAACGTTTTGTTGGTTCAACTGGTTTTGTTGGTTCAGCTGGTTTTGTATTTTTACGATATCATGGATTGTATTTCCATCTTTATCTTTTTCAGTACGTACAAATTCATATCCTGAATTGAAGATTTATCCTTCGTACCATTTCTCTATAGGTATTAGAGTTTCATCAACAGATTTCCAAATTGTTGATTTAGATTCATCTGTTTTTGGTGTGCTCGGAGCTGGTCTTTGGTTCCCGGGTTTTGGTTCCGGCTTAGGCCTCTGGGCTTAGCTTGCCTTTTTGGTTCCGGCTTAGGCTCTGGCCTTTTGGTCCCGGCTAGGCTCTGGGCTTAGGCTCTCGTTTTGGTTCCGGCTTAGCTCTGGTTTCGGTTCCGGCTTAGGCTCTGGTTTTTGGTTCCGGTTTTGGCTCTGGCTTAGGCTCTGGCTTTTGGTTCTGGCTTAGGCTCTGGCTTAGGCTCTGGTTTCGGTTCCGGCTTAGGCTCTGGGTTTTTGGTTCCGTTTTGGCTCTGGCTAGGCCTGGTTTTGTTCCGCTCTTGGCTCTGATAGGCTCTGCTCTGGTTCCGGGTTTCTGCCTGGCTAGGCTCTGGGCTTAGGCTCTGGTTTCTGGTCTCTAGGCTCTGGGTTTAGGCTCTGGGCTTAGGCTCTGGTTTTGGTTCCGCTTTTAGCTCTGGCTTAGGCTCTGGGTAAATGTCAATATAAAATGTACAAAAGTGACAAAATAAAATGTACAATTATTCAAAAACTAACATGATTTTTTTAATCGATAAGAATTACCTATAATAGGGTACTACATAAGCATGATGAAGTAGTCTGTCAAGTATAGCCGAAGCCACTTTTTGTCATCAAGCAAACAATGTAGCCCATTCAGAAAAAGGAATATTAGATGTGGCTATTATACTCTTCTTTTCATAACGCCGGTCTATTAATTGAAATAATAACTTTTCATCACCTTTTTCTAAAGGTAACAGCCAATTTCATCTATAATCAATAATCTATACTTTGAATAGTGTTTTAATCGCTGCTCTAAATTTATTTTCAGCTAAAGCTGCTTTTTAAATTTGCTATTAAATCATGACATTTTATAAAAGTATGTTGAATATCTAGAACTAGCTGCCAATCTTCCAATAGCTGTTGCTAAATGAGTCTTTTCCAACACCACTATTACCTATAAATATTAAATTTTTATTGTTTTCATAAAATTTAAACTAGCTAAGTTCCTTATTTCTAATTCATTTATATCAGAATTGAATGAAAAATCAAAAATCATCTAATGATCCATTATAAGGGAAAATTAGCTACTTTTAATCATAGATTCTTTTTACATTTTTGCTTTTTCACATCTACTTCATAATCTGTTAGTTTTCAATAGAATATCTACTACTGACATTGTTCTATTTTTGAGTTAGTTCTATTATCTCATCTAGTCTGTGGTTGAATTGCTTTTAAATTAAGATATTCTAAATTCTCTTTTAATCTAGTATAATTAGATCCATTTGTTATCATTGAATCGTTCTCCTATTATCGCTAGATTTCTTTTAGTTTGTTCTTTTTAATCTTTTTCATCTATATCATTCCAAGTGTGTTTAACAAATTGCTCATAATGAGCTTCTTTATAATTTAATTCTCACTTATTAAATGACTTACTACCAATTTCATGTTAATCATATAGGTATAAATAATTATCTTCTACTTGTAGATTTAGTTTCTTACCCATATATTCAATTGGTACTGAATATTGATTGGACTTGTAAGAAATCATTGCTTGTTTATTTACTTTTACTTGTAGGGTTGTTATTTTATAGCGATTCCTTATTTTCTCATGTGGTAATGGTAGTAAGGAATCTTTTTCTTTTGTAAAGCTGATTATTGGAACTCTCTTGTTGCTTTGATGCACTTGTAGGTTCCATCTCATCATTATTTTATTCACCAATTCTACTAATTCTGCATAATCTAATTTACCATTATAAGCATATATTTCATCTAGTAATTTTACTATATTTTCTACTTTTACCTTTGTTTGTGGTCTGTATGCTACACATGGTTTCAATTCAAATCCCATCTCTTTGCATATTCTTGAAACTTTATATTAATTATCCAGATGTCTTAATAGTTCGCGCTTTATCCATTGTAGTTTTCTATATTATCACATACAATTACTTTTTGGAACTCCTTCAATGATGTTCTAAGCATTCAGTTATACATGAAATTAAGACATCTTGACTTTTTGAAAGTGTTACATGAAATATTTTATACCTTGAGTATGATAAAACCATACAAAATACATTTAAAGACAATTTTTCTCCATATTTAGTTGTGAATTTTTACATCTTCTTTCCAATCTATTTGAGCTTTGTTCTCCGGGAATAGTTTCTACTCTGAGTATAGCTTTTAGAACTCTTTATGTGATTTGTTTTTAAAATAATCATTGTATTTTTGAATTCTTTTAATAAATAGGCTCTAAACGCAGAATAGCTGATATTCAACTCTGTTTGATTCACCAAATATTGCCAAAGTATTCTTTTTTGATTTGAATATTTGTATAGATTCTTCCCTAATAATTTATCTAATAGATCAGTGTATTCATCGATTTTTGATGGCTTTATTTCTTGTTTGTTTTGTTTTTCCTTGGTAATAATGTCTTTTTATTGTACGTCTATCTTTCTTTAAAACTCTAGCTAATTCACTAAAGTTAGGTTTCAAATTAAACACCTCCATTTGTTCTCGTAGATTTTCTAAATCTGATAGTTGAGTTATTTTTATATTTTTTTGTTTATTTTTAGGTTTACGTACATATATTTCTCTTTCTTTTATATGCACTATTATAACCTATTTGTACATTTTTATTTTGTCAAAACTGTACATTCTTATTTTATCATTTTCATCTGGTTTTGGTTCCGGCTTAGGCTCTGGTTTTGGTTCCGGCTTAGGCTCTGTTTTGGTTCCGCTAGGCTCTGGTTTTGGCCTGGCTTAGGCTCTGGTTTCGGTTCCGGTTTTGGTTCCGGCTTAGGCTCTGGTTTTGGCTCTGGTTTTGCAGTTCCACCTATATACATACGTCATGTTTTGTGGTTTTTCCAGCTATTTCTTCCAGCTCCATTTCCTTCCGTAATGTGCTGGTACTAGGTTGTATACTCTTTCCGCTTCATGGCGTTGTGATCCTAGCTGGTTCTCAACGCTTCCTGTCGCTGTATTGAAAGTCTCTTCCTGTTGGGCATCTTTTGCATGTCCTTAGGTGTTTCTGTATCCTTCAACTCTGTACTTCCTCTCAGTATCTTGTGTCACTGTCACATCACCTTTAGCTAATCTGTATGCATGTCACGCTTTGTGGTGTTCTGCACTTTTACCACTCGTCCTTCTGCACGCTGCACCAGGTCTGTATACTTCTTCCACCTTGGCGTCAGTAATCCCACTTTGGTTCTCCAACGCGTCCGTCGCTGTATTGGAAGTCCTCCTGTCGCGCATCTTTCTGCATCTCTGCGTGTCTCGTAGCCCTCAACTGTACTACCCTCCAGCATCCTGTGTCACTGTCATCATCACCTCACTAATCTCATATACATGCTCACGCCTTGTAGGTTCCTTCCGTTACTCTACCACTTTTCGTTTCCCTCCTGCACGTGCTGGCTACCAGGCTGTACACTCTTCCATCCGTCGTCTGTAATCTCACTTGGTTTCAACGCTCTGTTACAGCAGTGCACTTCCTGCTGGTGATTGTGATTCCACACAGTCCTAGGTGTTTCCATAACCCGGAATCCTTGTTACCTTCAGTATCTTTATAAGCTCACTGCTACATCACCTTTACTAATCCATATACATAGTTACGTTTTGTGGTGCTTTCTGCTACTTCTCCACCTTCTGTCCTCTGTACTGTGCTGGCACTAGGTTGTATACTTTTCCACTCTGGCGTTGTCAATCTCACTTGGTCTCAACGCTTCTGTCAGCTGCATTGAAGTCTCTTCCTGTTGGCATCTTTTCTGCATCTTTGCGTTCTCGTAGCCTCCAATCAGTATTACCTCTCAGCATCTTGTAAGCTACTGTTACATCACCCTATGCTAATCTACACATATGTCACGCCTCTATGGTTCTTCCGCTACTTTTCACCTTTTGCGTCCTTCTGCACGCTGTTGAGTACTAGGTCATGTATACTCTTCCATCCGTCGTTGTAACTTAGCTGGTTCTCAAACACATCTGTTACAGCAGTGTACTCCTTTCCTGTTGGTGATTGTGATTCCACAGTCTTAGGTGTTCTCACAACCTGGAATCTTATTACCTTCAGTATCTTTGTAAGTTACTGTTACATCACCTTTAGCTTTTAATCTCATATACATAAGCTCACGTTTTGTGGTTTTTCCGTTACTTTTTCCACTTTCTGTTCCTTCTGTACGTGCTGGTACTAGGTCAGTATACTTTTTCCATCTGTCGTTGTAATCTTACTTGGTTTCAACGCGTCTGTCGCTGCATTGGAAGTCTTTCCTGTTGCTGATCTTTTCTGCTCTCCTTAGGTGTTTCGTATCCTTCAACTGTGTTACCTTCCAGTATCTTTGTGTTACTGTTACATCACCCTTTAACCAACTCATATACATAGTCTACTGTCTTTGTGGTTCCTTCTGTTACTTTACCTTTTCGTTTCCTTCTGCAAGTGCTGGTACTAGGTTGTATACTTTTCCATCTGTCGTTGTAATCTTAGTTGGTTTCAACGCTTCTGTTACAGTAGTGTACTCTTTTCCTGTTGGTGATTGTGATTCCACAGTCTTAGGTGTTTCATAACCTGGAATCTTATTACCTCAGTATCTTTGTAGTTACTGTTACATCACCTTTAGCTAATTCATATACATATGTTACGTTTTGTGGTGTTTCTGCTACTTTTTCCACTTTCTGTTCCTTCTGTACGTTCTGGTACTAGGTTGTATACTTTTCCACTCTGGCGTTGTAATCTAGTTGGTTTCAACGCATCTGTCGCTGTATTGAAGTCTCTTCCTGTTGCGCATCTTTTTCTGCATCTTGGTGTTTCGTATCCTTCAATCTTGTTACCTCTCAGTATCTCTGTAAGTTACTGTTACATCACCTTTTGCTAATTCATATACATAGTTACGTTTTGCGGTCTCTTCCGTTACTTTACCTTTTTCGTTCTCCTTCATACGTGCTGGTACTAGGTTGTATACTTTTCCATCCGTCGTTGTAATCTTAGCTGGCTTTAGTCTCGGTGTTGTTGTATCGAAGCCTTTTTACCTGTTGGCATCTCTTTTCTGCATCCTTAGGTGTTTCATAGCCTTCAATCTTATTACCTTCAGTATCTTGTGTTACTGTTATGTTACCTTTGCTAATCCATATACATAAGTTACATTTTGTGGTTCTTCTGTTACTTTTTCCACTCTCGTTCCGTCTGTACGGCTCAGGTACTCAGGTTGTATACTTTTGGCCACTTGGCGTTGTAATCTTAGCTGGTTTCAACGCTTCTGTCGCTGTGTTGAAAGTCTTTCCTGTTGCGCATCTTTTCTGCATCTTTGGTGTTTCGTATCCTTCAATCACTTTACCTTCAGTATCTTTGTAAGTTCACTGTTACGTTACCTTTTACCACTTCATACACATATGTTACTTCGTAGTTTTTACCCTGCTTCAACATCTCCAGTTCTCGTTACCTTTAGTTGATGCTGGTACAAGTTTGTATACTTTTCCTTCAGGAGTCGTGATACGAGTTGGTTTCTGTCGTTATCAGTAGCTATCGTATTTAGCTCCTGCTCTACCGTCTTAGTATCAACAGCGTCCGCTTGAAGTGTATTTGATCTTTTGTCTCACGTAGTGAACTCACTACTTGTCCTGCTTTTTCGTATACATAAGTGATTTCTGTAGCACCTTTCCACAACAGCACCGTTTTCTGGTTTAGATCCTCTCTTAAGTTCTTTAGCTGTTAAGTAGTAAACTACTCCATCTTTTTCAAGTTTAGCTGGTTTGTTGTCAGTTGTGTCATATTTCTCACTTAGTGATCCATTTTCACATCTTTAGTATCTGCAGCTAATGTGTTTCTTCTCTGTATCAACGTAGTGAACTACTACATTACCAGTGATTTCTTTTGTACACGTAAGTTACTTCTGTAGTTTCTCCAGCTTTAACTTTACCTGTTTCATCACCTTTAGTTGATTGAGGATTAATTCGTATACTTTTCCTTCTGCCGTTGTGATACGGTTTGGTTTCATTCCGTTATCAGAAGTATCATAATCAGATCCTGGTCTTCCATCTACAGTGTCTTTTGCACCTGGAAGCAATATCTTACCATCTGCAGTTCCCACTAATGGAGTTCCATTTTCAGTTTGGTAATTAACGACTACTTGTCCTGCTCTTTTTCGTAAACGTAAGTTACTGTAGTTGTACCTTCTACTACGTCTCCAGTTTCTTTTTAGAACTGTCTTTAAGTTCTTTTAGCTGTTAAGTAATATTTAACACCATCTTTAGTGATTTCATCTTTTTGTGGTCTGCTGTATCGTATTTAACGTTTAGAGAAGCATCTGTTTCTGTCTTTTTTTCATCTTCAGCGATTACGTTACCTTCAGTATCTCCATACTTAACGACCACGTTACCTTTCTACTTTATAAACATATGTTACTTTAGTTTCTCCAGCTACTACTGTACCAGTTTCATCACCTTTAGTTGCATCTGAAACTAGTTCTGTATACTTCTTCCTTCTGCAGTTGTAATACGGTTTGGTTTCATTCTGTTGTCTGCAGTGTTGTACTCCAGTTCCTGCTTTTAGCATCTGTTGTGTCTTTTGCACCTGGAAGCAATATCTTTACCGTCTGCAGTTCCTACTAATGGAGTTCCATCTACAGTTTGGTAGTTAACGATTACTGATCCAGCTTTTTCATAAACGTAAGTTACTGTAGTTGTTCCTTCTACCACATCTCCAGCAGCTGGTTTTAGAAACTGTCTTTAAGTGCTTTTAGCTGTTAAGTAATATTTAACACCATCTTTAGTGATTTCATCTTTTTGTGGTCTGCTGTATCGTATTTAACGTTTAGAGAAGCATCTGTTTCGTCTTTTTTTCATCTTCAGCGATTACGTTACCTTCAGTATCTTCATACTTAACGACCACGTTACCTTTTACTTCTTTATAAACATATGTTACTCTTTAGTTTCTCCAGCTACTACTGTACCAGTTTCTATCACCTTTAGTTGCATCTGGAAACTCAGTTCTGTATACTTTTCCTTCTGCAGTTGTAATACGGTTTGGTTTCATTCCGTTGTCTGCAGTGTTGTACTCAGTTCCTGCTTTTAGCATCTGTTGTGTCTTTTGCACCTGGAAGCAATATCTTTACCGTCTGCAGTTCCTACTAATGGAGTTCCACTCTACAGTTTGGTAGTTAACGATTACTGATCCAGCTTTTTTCATAAACGTAAGTTACTCTGTTGTACCTTCTACTACGTCTCCCAGTTTCTTTAGAACCGTCTTTAAGTGCTTTTAGTTGTTAGGGTAGTATTTAACACCGTCTTTAGTGATTTCATCTTTTTGTGATCTGCTGTATCGTATTTAACGTTTAGAGAAGCATCTGTTTCGTCTTTTTCGTCTTCAGCGATTACATTACCTTCTGTATCAACGTAGTGAACTACTACATCACCAGTTACTTTTATAAACGTATGTTACTTTTTAGTTTTTACCTGATTCTACAGTACCTGTTTCATCACCTTTAGTTGCATCTGAAACTAGTTCGTATACTTTTTCCTTCTGCAGTTGTAATACGATTTGGTTTCATCTCCGTTGTCTGCAGTGTTGTACTCAGTTCCTGCTTTAGCATCTGTTGTGTCTTTGCACCTGGAAGAATATCTTTTACCATCTGCAGTTCCTACTAATGGAGTTCCATCTACAGTTTGGTAGTTAACGATACTGATCCAGCTTTTTCATAAACGTGTTACTGTAGTTGTTCCTTTCCACTACATCTCCAGTAGCTGGGCTAGAACTGTCTTTAAGTTCTTTAGCTGTTAAGCAATATTTAATACCATCTTTAGTGATTTCAGCTTTTTGGTGATCTGCTGTATCGTATTTAACGTTTAGAGAAGCATCTGCTTCGTCTTTTTCATCTTCAGCGATTACGTTACCTTCAGTATCTTCATACTTAACGACCACGTTACCTTTAACTTCTTTATAGACGAATGTTACTACTTTGATCAGCTTCTGTTACTGTTCCTGTTTCTGGCGCTGATGTATTGTATAATCCATTGTTTTCGTTACAAGTTCATATACTTTTCCATCTGCTGTTGTAATCTTAGTAGCTTTTTTCTCAGCTACTTTATTATCATAACTTGAGCCTAATTCTGCTTCAGTGACCTGCTTTTACGCCATCTGCTGTTACTGTTTTCAGTTGTATCACCCTGGCATTGAAGCTGTTCCCTGCTAGTGGAGTTCCTTTTTCATCTCACATATTTAACTAGAACATTTCTTTAACTTCTTCATATACATATGTTACTTCAAGTGTTTTTCCTGCTACTACTTGTCCTTCCACAGCTCCAACGTTTTCTCCGTTTGTTACAACTGCTTCTGCACTGTAAGTTGCGTTAGTTGTAGTAGTACCTGCTTTTGTAACTAGTTTATATTTCTTGTTATTAAATTCAATTGTTGCTGGTTTTTTTCATCAGTTTTCAGCTGCAGTATATGCTGTTCCTGCTTTAACATTTGTAGAATCTTGTACAGATGTTTTGATTTCAGTTCCATCAGTATTAATGTATTTGATCACTACTGAACCTGCTTTTTCGTAGACATAAGTAACTTCTTTTGTTTTACCTTCTTCTACTGTTCCAGTAACTGTTGCTGAGCCAGCTTTTACTCCATTATCAGAAGATACTAGGTAATATACTTCTCCAGTTGCTGTTGTAATCTTATTCGGTTTGTTAGCTGGAGTGCTTGCATCATAATTTGTACCATTTGATACATCTGTTGCATTTGCAACTGCTAAACCTTTTTCTCCAACTGTAGTTGGAGATGTAGCATCATCAAATGTTAATGCACCTGTTAATTTCGTACCATCTGATAATTCATATTTAGTAACTACACTTCCTACTAACTCATATTGATAAGTTACTGTAATTTCGTTTTCTTCTACTTTACCAGTTGCTAGTTTAGAACCTGCTTGTAAACCAGCTCTATCAGCAATTAGTCGGTAAACTTTACCATCTGCTGTTGTAATCTTAGATGCTTTTTTACTAGTAACATCATAGGTAGAATTAATACTTGCTTCCGTTACTGGTTTTAATCCATCAGCCGTTACTGTTTCAGTTGTATCTCCAGGCATTGTTGCAGTTCCTGCAATTGGACGTCCTTGACTATCTACATATTTAACATTAACACCTGATTTTTTCTCTTTATAAACGTATGTTACTTCTAATGTTTCAGCTTTAACACGTCCAGTTACTGCTGAAGAGTCTTTCTTAAGTCCTGTTGCATCATATTGAACATCACCTTCAGTTTTTGCTTCAGTTACTAATTCAAAGATTTTACCTTCTGGTGTTGTAATTTTAGCTGGTTTATTTGTTGCATCTGTTACGTTATATTGTGTTCCCGTAGTTACATTATCTTTATCAGTACGGTCATCTTTAATCTTATTACCTTCTGTATCAATATAGTGAACAACTACGCTTCCTTTTTTCAGCTCATAAATATAAGTAATTTCCTTAGTACCTTCAGCGACTGTACCAGACGGTTCTGCTTTTGTAGCTTGGTTTACATTAGTTCTGATACCGTTAGCATCGTATTGAACAGTACCTTCTGTCTTAGCTACTGTTACTAACTCATAAACTTTTCCGTCAGTTGTTTCATAACGAGTTGGTTTGTTTTCTGAAGTTGTAGTATCGTACGCTTCACCAGTTGGAACATTATCTTTAATAACCTTATCTGCTAAACCGAATGGTCTTCCATCTGTGTCTTGATATTTAACTCTAACTGTACCTTTAGCCAATTCATATACATAAGTAATCTCTGTAGTACCCTCTACTAAAGTACCATAATCTCTTGGTGTGTTTGGTTTCACTCTTCTCAAGTTATAGATTTTTCCATCTTCCGATGTAATCTTATCAGGTCTAAATTTTTCTCTTTTCTCACCTTGAAGAGCACCCATACTATAACCATTTTTATTAGCCCCTGTAAGCTCTGTTCCATCAACATCAGTGGCATTTTTTAATTTCTGATCTGTTACATAGGCCTGCTTAGTTTTAATAACATTACCTTCTGTATCTTCATAATTAATATTAATTGAACCTTTTTTAGCTTCATAAAGAACAGTATATTCTTTATTTTCAATAATATCTCTTGATACAGTTACTGTTACCGGTGCATCTTGACCAGCAGGAGTATAAGTAATATCCATAGTATATGCTTCACTTACCGGACTAATAACAGCATCTTTTCTTATTACTGATTGCAGGTAGACTTGTACTATTTCCATTACTATCTTTCGCTACAGTTGTAACGCTTTGACCAAATTCTCTCTTATCTTTAGAAATCGTTACTTCTCCAGTACTTGCATTTACAGTAATGTTAGTATCTGTTGTAGTCCATCTGTTTCCTTCTTTTGTAACAATAGAAGTAATTGGCTCTGTTTGACCTTTTAGGAATGTAAGTAATTTCAAACGTGTAGTTTCTGAAGCTAATGGAGAAATCACTTTATTGCCCGCATCATCTTTTGAAGAAACATTTGTTAATGTATTGTTTGAATCTTTTGTCACTACAGAAATTTGTGTTCCTGCTTTTACTTTATCAGCTGCAATCGTTACTTTTCCTGTAACTGGATCAACTTGAATATCAGCATTTGGAGCTTTCCATGTAACGATTGGTTCTTTCTCAACATTTTTAATCGTTTCATCATCTTTTCTACCAACTAAATTATATTCACTATTACCAGTTGAAGAATTTTCAGTTGGCCAATCTAAAGGCGCTGTAAAGTGAACTCTTTGCCATGGTCCATAGATTTTCTCTCCAGCTCTTGGTCCCTCTTTAATTGTATAAACAACTCTTTTAGCTGGACGTGTGAATGTTCTTTGAGGGAAAATGACATTTCCTTCGTTATCTTTTTCTACATAGTTGATTGTACGAGTGACATTTTTACGTTCTTCTTGACGATCTGCTTCTACATAAACATAGATAACTTTTTTCGTTTGTTGTTTTTCATATGTTCCACTTGTAGCATCAGACTCATTATGAACATGGCTATAAATATAAGCTTTCCCATCATTCGCTCTATCAATAATACTGTATGATGAAGTAGTATAATGCTCATTTTGGAATCCTTTATCACTAGTTTCTGACATAATATCATTACCTGATAAATTAACATGTTTCACTTTTAACTGACCACGTTGATCTCTCTGTTGTTAATCTTACTTTATTAGATTCTAACCAAGTATTTTTTTAGCATCTTTTTAAGCCAAATTTGTGATTGACCTTCAACGAAGTTAGGATTATCGGTATGCACATTAACATCAAATTTTGTTTGGAATGTTTCACCTTTATTAAGAACATATTCTCTATCGAATACATACTTAACAGCTGTAACAGTACTCCAATCTGTTATCTGATCTGCAGTTAGGTATTGTGCTACAGTTTTTTCAGAGTTTGTTCCTTTAGACGTTGTATATACCACGTGATAATCAGCTGTACTTGGGATTGGTCCTTTCAGACTTGTTTCCGCTACGTTATGAGGTTCAGTAGAATTCTTAGGAATCTCAACCATGACTTCTTTTAACAATGCTGGTGCATCAGCTGCATTTGTTACAGATGGTGTAAGAACAACATCTTCACCATTTTTAACATTGATAATTTCCATTACTCCAACTTCATTTTGCTTAGCAATCGTTAGTTGTGTATAGTATTCTGATGCTACTTTTAAGGTTACATCTGTAGTTGCTTTAGCGACTTGGCGTCCAGGTTCATGACCTTCTAAAACATCCGCACTTAAACTTGGATCCTTACCTACTAATCGTTGTGATTCTTTATCCCATACTAAGTATGAATCAATGTGATAAGTTCCATTTTCTGCTTGACCATTATTGACAACTTCAAAAGTTAAAGCAACTGGACCATCACCGTTCAATTGATTTAATTTTAAGTCAACAGATTTTAGACCTAAATCTTTTGCTTTAAAGATATAAGCTGTTTTTACCTTTTTTTGACCTTTTATAGTCTTTTTATAATTTTGATCTGGATTAATGACCTCTGTATCTTTTACGACGTTTTCATAATCTCCCGCACTGTAGTTTGCTCTACCTTGTGTCGAGAATTTATTTGAATATAGTTTGTTATCCATTGGCATACGGAAATTCGTCAATGGAAGTGCAGAATCTGCCACTAACATAACTGTCGCATTTTTAATACTTTCATCTAACTCTTCTGACTTCAGTACTTTTTTGCCATCTTCAGTTTTTATTGCGTTATTAAAATACTCAGGTGCTGTATAACGGACCATAAATGGTACAGTTTGTTGACGGCTAATATTATTCTTATCTTTTCCGCGGTTCGCATCATAACTTACAGCATTTTTATCACCATTTGGAAGTACTGGACTAATAGCCAAACCTGCTGTAAAACGCTCTTTTGTATGAACTGCTGTATTATATTTATCTGCCTTAATTGTTGGAGGATAAGTCATTGTTGTTGCAGCATCCAATGAATTCCCACTAGTTGATAAGCTCACACCAATATTATTTTCATGACGAGTAATATTATCATTCGCTGCCATTTCTTGCCAGTTCGCCATTGTTGTTCGAACATTCGATCTAAATCCTAATGGAACATAATTATCTCCTGCTTCGATAAATTTATCAGCGATATCTGGATGCTCTAAGACTAAACGTGTGAATTGTTTTGATTTATCAATTTCAACTTCTTCAAATAATTGATTAGCTGTTGACATTTCTTTTTAACTCTTCACGAGTTCCATCTGCTTTTTACACCCATATAATTTAAATGGTTTCTGCAAATGTATAGTTAAAAGCTTTTGTTTACTTGCATCTGAATTATTATAATATTCTAACTTAGTTGTTCCATCTTTTTGAATGACATTTGCAGTGGGTCTCAGTTAATTGGAAATGAGTAAAATAAGTATTTGGCTTATCTTTTGGTACAGAATATACAAAATAATTATTATCTAGTTTATCTCCATTACCTTTTAATGCTCTAGAGTCATTGCACCATTTGCATCTCTTAATGGTCCTGAATTGTAGGCATAAGCAAACATTAAATTCATCCGTATCGCTCTGGTTAGAGAAATAAACGTTGTTTATTTAGGAGTTGTAACCCCAAAGTAGCCATACGTTGTGCTGGTATTGGGTTTGGAATATCATCACCAATCGAGAATTTTCAATTGATTATTTAGAGCTTCTGATGTTGCTAAAATTTGAGTATATGTAGAACCATCTGGACGATGACCAATTGCCTTATATTCAATATTGACTTTTTTACCACCATTAGAACTTAAATATTCTTCCATTTTTTGAGGAGAATCAAAATATCCTTCTTTACACGGAAGACTGGACCATTATTATTAATGTTTAACCCAACTCTTGTAGGTCTCATTATATTTGTCTACAGATGCTTTTATCGTAATTTAACTTAGCAACATTTCCTTCTAAAGTCCAATAACGATTTGTTTCAGCTGTTGGAACTAATTCTAGAAACTCTGGAATACCTGTAATCGTATAATCTACATCTGTTAGACGACCATTACCATTTTTATCTCCTACATCTGTTCCTTGTAAAAATTCTTTTCCACGATCATATGTAATAAATGGAAGAGTAAAATTATTCCCTTTAATTGGATTAAATGATCCGTCAGAGTTTTTAGAGCCTATGATTAGATCTCTATCATAATATCCTGGAACATAATCAAAAAAAGATTTTTTTATTTTCTTTTTATCTGATTCTTTATAAAGAATTTGAGATAAATACTCATATCTAGCTGTCGCAGTAGTTGTTGAAACTAATTCATTCCCCACGATAAAATTCTGCTCTAGCAATAGTTGTATCGCCGGCTGACGGACTCTTATCAATGGATGAACTAATTTGTTGATCAATATTAATTTGACCCTACCGCACCACCAGTAATAGTGTTCAGATTAATTTCATAAATAAAAGTTATCATTATCTGAAAGATCTTTTGAGCTTCCACTAGCTAACGCTGAGTTAGAAAGTGATGGTTTCAACTTTCTGTATTAAGATGCTTTTTTAGGGATAATATAACGAATTTTTACCATCTTTGATTGGCGTTGCTGATGAACTTGAAAAGTCTAATTTTAATTTTTAAAAGACGTTTTCCATCACCATCACTTACTACTGGGATGGTGTCTTCACTTACATTTTTACTATTTCCATTTGAATCTAAAATGATAAATGACCATAAAGTGCTGTATCACTAACACTTTCATCTGCACGGAATCCGTCTGTTTTTGGAATTTTCGTTACCATTACGAACATCACGTCTTCCACTCATTAATCTTGTAATTGCATTCACAACAGAATTACGACTTTTTCAGCACGCTTTGAAATAATCTCGTCTAATTCAGCTTTTGTTAGAGTTGAATTTTCTAAAGAAGAATTTACTTTTTAAGAACTTGTTTTTGCTTTCTTCGACTCACTTTTATCATCTACTGAAGATAAATCTGCCGCATTAACAACTGCTTTCTCGATAATTCCTCACTAACTTTTTAATTCCTCTGAATTTTTGACTTTTCTAATGTCTTTTGAAGAGTTATCCACTTCTTTTTGCTGTTTCTACTTTTTGTCATTATTTTCACTATCTTTTACTTCTGTTTTGATAGATTTTAAAAATTGATACATAAGAACTGATTTCTTTAGCTTTTTATCTACTTTCTTCCTGAGTAGAATTATTTTCTAATAACGTTTCTGCTGATTCAAGCTTTTTAGTTGCTTCATCAATCAATGATTTTTGTTTGTATTATTTTTAACTCTTTCTAATTGAGCTTTTTTAATTCTTCAATTTTTTAGTGTCTATCAATCTTTTGTTGCGCCTTTATCTTGATTATTTTCACCTCGATTGAGCTGCTAACTTTCCTACAACAGCTTCTGCTACTTTTTCATGAGTATTCACAATTTTATTAGCTGCTGGTTTTTACAGCATTTTCTGAAACGATATTAGCGGTATTCGCTCTTCCATCTGGACTATTAGTAGCTTCGTGATTGAGATACACTATCACTAGCTTCTACTGTTCCAGCTCCGAAGAATATACCTACCCCGATTAGAACACTCTGCTGCTCCAACTTTGAATTTTTTATGGAGTAAGTTTCAACTTTTTCTCCACGAAGTTCGTATGTATATTATTTTTTTCCTACCATAAATAACTTCTCCTTTTTGAATTTTCTTTTAATTAACATTATAGTAAATTAACCTAAAATTTACTTAAATATTCTATCATAAACATCTATATTTTTAAAAGTAACTTGTCTTATTATATTCTAATTAATTTTATGTATAGTTATATGACTACATAGTGTCCTTTTTCCATTAAAAACTCAAATTGTCTATACAAAGTTTTAATTTTATACTTATTTCAATATATATATTTTACTAATAAATCAACTATAATTTAATGAGTCTTTTCGTAATTATAAATTAATCCAAAAAGTAGTGCTCTTCTGATATAATCTCGACTACTAGCACGTACCCTCAAGATGATAACTTGCACATTAGATTAACCTTATTGTATTTTTGACCACTGCTATCTGGTAAGAGGACTTATTTATTTCTCCTTATTTTCATAAACTAAATAAAGTTATTAGTAATAAGACCCAAAAACTAAGTTTTTAATTTTGAGTCTTTATAATTCTATACTAAAAACTTTATCGTTTTCTTTCTCTCTTGAGATTGTCTTTACACTTACTTCGATTTTTTTCCCTTTTTGTTTAATTCACGTACTTTTTAATACTGCCCATAATTGTAGCTGCGATGAATAGTGATGAATATAAACCAAAAGATTAATCCTATAAGTAACGCTACGTTGAATGAGTAGATTGAACTGCTTCCCAGTAATAACATCACTACTACAGTAATTATAACTGTTAATACTGTATTAATAGAACGAGTTAACGTTTGTCTTAGCGATACGTCTACTACTTTGTAAATTTGTTCTTTAGATGTTAGTACTTTCTCATGACGCATATGTTCACGAATACGGTCGAATGTAACGATAGTATCGTTAATCGAGTAACCTACAATTGTTAATACCGCAGCGATGAATGTAATATCTATTTCTAATCTTAATAAGCTTTCGCCATGAAAAATGATGATATACATACGTCATGCAGTAAGGCGATAACACTCGTAAGTCCCATATGCCATTCGAAATCTAAATGCTACATAGATGATAATACCTATAGAAGCATACATTAACGCGAATAATGCATTTTTAGCTAATTCTTTACCAATTACTGGAGATACAACACTTAGGTTAGCATCTTTTTCATATTTTTAGCAAAAGTATTCTTTTATTTCAATCGATTTATCTTGTGCAAAGCTCTTTAGAGTGAACTGTTGCTTTGTTTTTATCTGGTGATAAAACTATTTTTCTTCTTTACTTTTTAAGTTATTTAAGTCTTCTTGAAACTTTTATCTATAGATAATTCCGTATTTGCAGCTACATCTATACGAGTACCACTAGAAAAAGTCAATTCCTAAGTTAAGCTTTATTCATTCCTAGAGAAATAGATCCCGCTATCATAATTGCAATACTTAACGCAAAAGAATTTTCTTTCATGTGCTTAGTAAAGCTTAACCATCTGAATTTAGTACTTAAGTTAAGTGAATTTTATACCAAACTTAGTTTCATGGATGCTCTTCACTAACACTCGAAGTAGCCTGGTGTTTGTTAAAAATATTAGAGTTTACTAATAAGCTAAGTAATAATCTTGTACCAAATACCGCTGTTATAAAGCTCGACAAGTATTGATAGTAATAACATTGTCGCAAAAACCCTTTAACACTACTTGCTACCAAAGATAAACAGTACTATCGCAGCAAATAACTGTAGTAAACTGCAGAGTCAAAGATTGTCCATAACGACTGCTTAGCTCCATCTAAATATGCTTTTTCAGTGGATAGCCCTGCACGTACTTCTTCTTTAATTTTTTCGTACATGATGATATTAGCATCGACCGCCATACCAACCCCAAGAATTAAGGCTGCAATACCAGGAAGTGTTAATACACCTGAAATCATATTGAAGAATACTACCGTAATATATACGTATGCGACTCATCATTACACTCGCTACGAATCCAGGAACACGATAAATAAACTAACATGAATAAACAAATAATTGCTAAAGCTACAGCTCCCTGACATACTGTTTGATTTAACGCATCAGCACCGAATTGAGCTCCTACAGAGTTAGAGTAAATTTCGTTAATTTTACAGGTAAAGCACCTGAGTTTAATAACGCTGCCATTTCTTTTAGCTTCTTTAACAGTAAAGTTACCAGTAATTTGAAACATCTTTGAGTTAATAGTTTGTGCTACTTGTGGCGCAGAAACATATTTAGGTTTCTCTTTAGCTGCTTTCAGACTTTTAAAATGAATCTCCTCATTGAAGTCCATCCAAATAACCATTAAGTTTTTGACCTTGAGGACGTTTACTGATTTCTGAAGTAATATTACCAAATTTATCAGCATCTTTTTAATTTCAAGTTAACATCAGGTTTGTTATTTTGATCGAACTTTGAGATGCTCCGTTTTCTTCTAAATCAGAACCGTCTCAACAATACTCTTGTCTTCAATATCACGAATAGTTGTTCGCTTGCGTTGATAATACTTTTACGAGCTGTTTCTTGATCTTTTACCCCTGCAAGTTCAACACGAATTCTATTTCCTGATTCAACAGTACAACCGGTTCACTTACCCCAAGTATGTTAATACGTCTACTAATAGTGTCGGCAGTTGCCTTAACAGACTGCTTCATCTATAGTTTGACCTTCTTTAAGAGGTTCTACTTTGGTATAGCACTCAAATCCTCCTTGAAGATCCAGTCCAAGATTTACTTTTTCAGCATTAGATTTTTGATGTTAATCCCTATTGATGTAAGAATAATAACAACTAATGATAAGAAAAGCAATAATTCTACTGAACTTTTTCTTCTCATTTCTTCTCTTCTCTCATGAAAGTTCTCCTTTATTTTATTTTTCATTGTACAATTTATAGTAATCAAATATAAAATTATTTATATGTAAATCGCTATATAGGTAATTAATACTACTCTAATTTATCAAATTTTCGCTAAGTTATCAAGTATTTATTTAATTTTTCGTAATAATCTTCACATATTTAATGACAGAAAAATCATTATTATTTCCGATAACTTCATCACATATTTCTTGAATTTCTCTTTAGCATTACTTGGACAAACACCTAGCCTGCTACATCGAAACATTTCTTTATCATTGAAATTATCACCAAATACTACACAATCTTCAATTGGAGAATTGTAATATTCAGCTTAGTTTTTCTATTGCAGTACCTTTATTGCACCCTTTTGGCATAATGTCGAAGAAATCAGTCGCTGAGAAATGTACCATCAACTTCTAGAACTCCACTGACCGTGTTAAAGAAATTCACTACTTTCTCAGGATTTTTAGCAATCACTCATACCTTTTTGACAATCTTCATTATTCTTTTTGATTTCACCTATAATGTCATCATGAATATACATTGCGTTTTCAGTCTCCTTGGCATATCCGCTTCAAGTTTCTTCATTCTAGCCATACTAAACGATAAGTGCAATAAATATAATTTAATGTATACACGTGAAAATTCTATTTCATCATCATTTAGTTCTTTTAAACATACTGTAAATCTTTTTCAATTTCTTCTATCTAAACTCTTTGATAAACTATTTCACCTGTTGATAGATTTCTATTAAACTTCCATTATTAGAAATAATTCACATCGTTCATCCCTTGTTGTATTAATAATGCTTAACCGCAATATCAGGTCTTCCTGTGGCAATTATGAATTTACTTCTTTATCTTGCAGTTTTACTATCACATCTTTTCGCATTTGGTAGCAACTTCTTTTTATCATTTAAAAAGTTCCATCCATATCAGTAATAAACCATTTCATTAGTTATTTTTCTCCTTTGTGAAAACTAAAAATTTACTAATAACATAATTAGCAACAAGTACTACGAATTGAATAATAAATTTACTTAAATAAGCATTCATTCCTAAGTAAATGAATAATCTACTCCAAATACTTTATAACAAGCGTAGATAATCTAGCTCAAAGAATTTAATAAGTTCATAAAAATACCTTCTAAATCCCTACAGCCTTCTGAATTAAATACATACTTAGCATTTACAAAATATGCAAATAAAATCGATAATGATAGATATTAAATTCGCTGGTCTAACTTTCCATACCATAGTAATACAAAATAAAATATGTAATAACATTTACTAGTGTCGTACAAACTCCAAAGAATATATAATTAACTATACTTGTATCTAGGTTCTTTGTAAAGATCCAGTATTTTCTTTTATTAAATTCTCATGCTATCCTCTTTATAATAAAAATTTTGCCAACACTTAATTATATACCTATAAGCAGTTTTTTTCAAATTTTATAGTGAAATGAATACAAGTTAGAAATGATTTTATAAAAAATTATTACGGAACCACTCTATAAAATCAACTTCTTGAACTCACGATTTTTTATTTTTGATCCCAAGTATTTTTCTATTATAAAATTAACGACTCACTAATCAAAAATCTCTTGAAAAATCGATTTAATGAACGCCTTTATTATTCTATTTTATTCCATTTTTAACATGGCCTGTTCCAACTTTGAAATATTGCATGCTACCATATCCAATTATACTTCTTTCCTTTTGTTTCTTATAGATTTTTCTACATGTATCTTATCTCTATTTTTCAAACAAAATTTGAATTCTTTTATTAATCAAAACCTTATAACTTTCCTCTAAGTTTTTAAATAAAACTTTTTCATACATTCCTTTTGGAACTGGAATCATTTTCTTGATATCAATTACTCCTAATATATGTAATTTTTGAGTTTTTAGAAAAATCTTTATATATCATAAGATTTTATTCTTTCGTTATCTATTATCTCATAAATTAGTATATGTTCATTAGAGATATTTTTCCATTTCTATGTTTTTCTTTTGCTGATGATAATGGTATAAATACTCAAATTCATTTACTAATAATATAATTCAATAAATGGTTTTAAATCCTTTTATATTTCAAATTATAGTATACCTCTGAATCACACTCATTCAAATATTTTATAAGTAATCAATATCAATTTCATAAAAACCAAATTGTGCTTTATTAATCATAGATACTCTCCCTAAAAAAGAGAGGTTTTTCCAACCTCTCTTCCTTCTTTAAACTTTCACCTTTTGGTATATAGGTAGTGAGACACCTCTTTAAACTTTCACCTTTGTATATAGGTAGTGAGACACCTTCTTTATATTCACAGTATAACAATTAATCTTTTCAACTGTCAATAAAAATTATCTAATTATAAATAAATTTGAATTTTTTATTTAAATATGATTCATTTTATTTAACCTAAAAGTTTACTCAAATAGTTTTACATCTGGATATTTATCACTAAAACCAGTTCATCGCAAAAGTCATTTTCGAATAAGAATACGTAATTATCATATAAGTCTTTAACTAAGATACTTCTGAACTTGACATGTTCTCGTTAATTGAGTCTTCGTTTTCAATCCAGCGAGTTGTTTTTGTCCAATACGTTCCATTATTACTTCAGTATTGTATTCATTTTTTTCATACGGTGTTCAAATACTTTCAAATTGTAGCTGACCCTACTGCCCCTAAGATAATTTGGTTCGTATGTAATGTTTTATAATATTGAATTGCTCCTTCTTGTACATGTTGCTTCAACACCTTTTATGGAAGTGTTTTTGTTTCAATACGTTTTTCGCTGAAACTTTTACGAAAAATTTCTGGTGTAAACGAAGGAAGTGCTTCAAATTCAACTTTTTTTATTTTGATAAAGCGTATCACCGATTTGATAGTTTCGCTATCGTAAAGACCGATAATATCACCTGCGTAAGCCACATCTACAGTAGCCTTATCATCTGCCAGTAAAGTTAGTTGAACGAGAGATTTTTAATTTTTACCTGTTCTTGTTAAATTTACATCCATACCACGGTTGAACTCACCTGAACACACACGTAAGAATGCAATTCTATCACGGTGTTTAGGGTCCATATTAGCTTGAATTTTGAAAATGAATCCTGAGAAATCCTCTCCTGTCGGTTGGATATCTTCTTCATTAACTCCACGACGACCTTTTGGTGTTGGTGCATTATCTACATAGTAGTTTAAGAAACTTTCTACTCCAAATGATGATAATGCTGATCCGAAGAATACTGGAGTTTGCTCACCTTTTAGTTGTTTATCATAATCGTAGTCAACACCCGCTTCAGTAATAAGAATCATATCTTCTACACATTTTTGATACATGGTATCTTGAGCAAGTGGATTATCATCTATAATATTATACTCTTCATCTAATTCTACGAAGTCACTATCTTCTTTAAACGGCTCGATAAAATGATTTTTTCTATCCATAATTCCGAAGAAGTTCTGCCCCATACCCTACAGGAAGGTCTCATCGGATATGTTTCTATTTCTAATTTTTCTTCAATTTCAGCTAATAATTCTAATGGATCTTTTAATTTCACGGTCAACTTTGTTAATGAATGTGAAGATTGGAATACCACGCATACGACATACTTTGAATAGTTTTAATGTCTGCGCCTCAATCCCTTTCGCTCCATCAATAACCATTACGGCACTATCTACTGCCATAAGCGTACGATATGTATCTTCTGAGAAATCTTCGTGTCCTGGTGTATCTAGGATATTGATAATTTTATTATCATAGTCTAGTTGCATTACTGATGAAGTTACAGAGATACCACGTTGTTTCTCAATATCCATCCAGTCACTTTTTGCATATTTTCCTGTCTTTTTACCTTTTACTGTTCCTGCTTCACGAATTGCTCCACCAAATAATAGTAATTTCTCCGTTAATGTCGTTTTACCAGCATCGGGGTGAGAGATAATGGCAAATGTTCTTCTTTTTTTCTACTTGTTCTCTAATTTTTTCTACCACGTTATTTTTCCTTTCAATTTTTATTTAATATTAAATTTTTTCTTCTTCTTCTACAGCAACAATTGGATCTGAGTGCCAAACTTTTTTACCACCTTGAAGAATTTCATAATCTTCACGACCTTTTGAAGCTAAGATTACTACATCTCCAGGTTCAGATAGTTCAATTATTCGTTTAACAGCATCAGTTCTAAACCATACTTTTTCATAATTTTTATGAGTCATACCTTTTTCGATAGATCCCATTAAAACTTCTACATCTTCATCACGAGGGCTATCAGTTGTAATAACAACATAATCTGCTTCTGAGATAATTTCTCCAATTAATGGTCCTTTAGAAATATCACGTCCACCACCCATTCCAGTAACAAGAAGTGTACGTTTACCTTTTCTTATTTCACGAGTTGCTTCTAATAATTTTTCATAGCCATCTGGAGTATGGGCAAAGTCACTTATTATATCTATCGGTAGCTCATCACCTAAGATTTCCATTCTACCGTATAATGCTCCAAGCTTAGGTAAAATACCAACTAGCTGTTCTACACTATAACCTTTTAGCCACACAGCAATAAGAGCAGCAAGGACATTACTTACCATAAAGTCTCCAATGTAATTAGTTATACATTCAAAAGTACCTTCTGGAGATTTTAGTGTGAAACTTGTTTTATAAGCTTTATCCTCTTTATATTGCTTTTATATTATAAGCATAAAAATCAGCAGTTTCATCTTTTAATAGAATAATTAATTTCTTGTTGGTATAAACATTTGGAAATAATTTTATAGTAACTATCGTCTTTATTCAAGACACCATATTTTGCTTCCGATAGATTATTACCTAATGTTGAGAATAGTAAACTCTTATCATAAGCATATGTCTGCATGTCTCCATGAAAATCTAAATGTTCATGTGTTAAGTTTGTAAATATCGCAACATCGATATCTACATTGTAAATACGACCTAACGCCATTGCATGCGATGATGCTTCAAAAGCAAGATTATTAATTTTTTCTTGACGTAGCTCCCCTATTTGATTATGTAATGTTACTACATCAGGAGTTGTATTACCGAAATAAATTGGTTCATTATCATTTTTACCAAAACCATTCGTTCCTATATAGGCACTACTTTCTCCTAAGTTACGTAGCATATTATGAACTAATGTTGATATACTCGTCTTACCGTTTGTTCCAGTTACAGCAACTGTGTGAATATCAGCACCCTCATTAATCTTTTTAGCTATCATACTTGCAATTTTTTCAATTTCATGCTCTTTTACAACAATAACAGCACAATTTTCTACATTATAATTTTCATAACGACTAGCTATTACTAATGCTGCCCCTTGTTCAATAACTTTTTCTATAAAGTTGTGACCATCTACAGTATAACCTTTAATAGCGACAAAGACATCCCCTTTTCCTATTTTTCGTGAATCTTGGGAAATACTATTTACACTATTTGGTAATTGTCCATAAATAGTTTTTATTTTTATATTATTAATAATATCTAAAATATTCATACTATCTACCTTTTTTTCTTATTTTTCTAACTACTAAATTATACCACGCATACTAGTAATACTCAACCAACAACGGTAATTATTTTTATTTTCACTAATAATATTGATAATCTTTTTAGTTCTTCTTTAATGAATTTCTATCGACGTTTGACATTATATTTCAGTTATGTTGATAATTAATAAAAATCTAGTGTAATATATATAGAAATCATTATAAAAAGAAACTAAAAAGGAGCTACAATGGAACACGAAATTATTTCAGAAATTTTGACTCATATAGCTAATAACAACATTAATAAAATAACTTTCTAATATTCGCAATAAAGAATTAGAACTTGATAAAGTTATTGGTAAATTAGTTAGTATCAAAAGAAAGTATTAATCTACAGCTAGAATACAGATACAAAAGAATAATAAAACATACTAATATAGTTACTACTGATTCTTCGAATATTAAAAATACGATTAAAGAACTTTTTCGAATTAGCAAAAAGATATTAATGTTGTTACCATAGATGAAAATATTAATATTAAAATTTCAAAAATTCAAAATTAGTGTAAGTAGAAAGAAAATATCTACTAAAACTATTTCATTTGAACATAATAAGAAAAAGATTACTTCTTAGATGAAAAACAAAAATATCCATTTTTAATTGAGCTTGGAATTCAAAATAAGGATGGTAAGGTTGTTAAAAGTAAGTACAATAAACTTAAACAAATAAATAAATACCTTGAATTTATTAAACAAGCTGCTACTCAATTCGATTCTAATAAACAGATTACAATTCTAGACTTTGGTAGTGGTAAAAAGTTATTTAACATTTTCTACTTATTATTACCTAACAGAAGTTCTCAAAATGAATGTAAAAATTATTGGGATTGATCTGAAAAAGAAGTTATTGAGCATTGTAATAACACAGCTAAAAACTTAATTTCTCTAATCTTAGCTTTATTTATGGTGACGTTATCGACTATGAAAAATAAAGATGAGATAGATATGGTTATTAGCCTACATGCATGTAATACAGCAACGGATATAGCCATACTTAAAAGCTCTTGAATGGAAGGCAAAAGTATTCTTCGCAGTTCCTTGTTGCCAAAAAGAAGTTAACGGACAACTTAACTCTGATTTTCTTCCATTCATGTTAAAACATGGAATTGTTAAAGAAAAATTCTCTACATTACTTACCGATTCAGTTCGTAGCGAAGTCTTAGAAGCATTCGGATATAAATCTGATATTGTTGAATTTATCTCTGAGGAAAACACACCTAAAAATCAACTTATTCGTGCTTATAAAACAACAAATAATGTGGATAAAAATAAATTGTCTAAAATAGAAAAATTCACTTCATCTTTAAATGTAAAGATGTTCTTACTAGAAGAAGTAAACAAACTTATATATAAGAGCATTGGCTCTTTATTTCGAGCTAATGCTTTTAAATTTATTTTCTAATTATAGTTCACTAAAGTCATAAACTTTACCTTTTTGTCTATTCGGTAATACTGCTGCAATTACTAAACAAACTAATGCAGGTACTAACCATTCTAAGCTTTGTGCTGCTAAAGGAAGTTTTGCGATTAAACCACTTAAAGATGCTACTTTAAATGTGCTTCCTACTACAGAAAGAATAGAGATTAGAGTTACTACCACCATAGTTAATTGCATTCCTAACTTAGATAATGCTACATATTTGTTAACAATAACTATTAATACTAATGCAATTGTAATTGGGTATAAGAATAATAACATTGGTACTGAGAATTGGATAACACTTTGTAATCCAACATTTGCGATAGCAAATCCTACAACTGTGAATAATGTGGCATACGCTTTGTATGAAAGTTGCGGGAATTTTTTGTTAAAGAATTCTGAAGTCGCTACGATTAATCCTACTGTCGTAGTGAAACATGTAAGAATTACCATAATTCCTAAGAATACACTTCCGAAGTTACCGAATAATACTCGAGCTGATTCTGATAATACATAAGCACCTTTGTTAACTTTAGGGTTAGCTAGTACATCTGCAGGCACCGCAAATTTATTCCCTAATAATCCTAATCCAACATATAAGATACTGAATCCAATTCCTGTTGCAATACCAGCGATCCAAACACTAGATAAAAATTCTTTTTTATCTTTGAATCCTAATTGTTTTAACGCACTCATAGCGATGATACAGAATGCCACTGAAGCAAGTGCATCAAGTGTGTTATATCCTTCGATAAATCCTGTACCAAAAGCTAAACCACTAGTTGCATAAGTTTTAGCAGCTTCTCCTGTTGAGTTAAATTTAGATACTCCTAGAATTACTAAAATAACAATTAATAAAGCAAATATAGGTGTTAAAAATTTTTACCTACACTATTTAAAAATTTTAGTTGGGTTTACCGCTAATAAAAACGCACATACAAAATAAATAACTGTAAAAAAATTAATAACCATGGTAAACTACTACCAGCTACAATTGGTGCCACTCCAATATCAAATGCAGTTGCTGCTGTTCTTGGAATCGCAAATAATGGTCCAATTGACAAATATAATAATACTAAGTATGTAGTTGAGAATAATGGTGAAATTTTTTCATCCATCTCTGCTCCATATCCATTTGGATTAAGTGTTCCAACAATAAGTGTAACAATAGCAATACCTACTCCTGATACAACAAATCCTAAAATTGCAGGCCAAAAGTTCCCACCAGAACTTACCCCCAGTGCTGGTGGAAAGATTAAGTTTCCAGCACCAAAAAAGATACCAAATAATAACAATCCGGTTAATAAACCTTTTTTCATATATAATATTTCCTTTCTTAATTTATATAGTATATCTATAATACTATATCTCTCAAAAAGGCAAACACTTTTTTTAAAAATAATTAAGAATTTTTTATTTTATTTGAAATTATCAGAAAATAATTGCGATATAAAAAGAAAACGAATTCATAGTTGGTGCAATCCTAATATTATGTATACCTTTAGTCTAAACAAATTGATACTTTTTCTCTTTTTATATATCAACACATTTTTATTATAAATTTATAACTATAATATATAATAATACCCTTTTTACTGAAAAACAGTAAAAAGGGTATATATTTATTAATATTAAATTTATTGTTCGCTATTATACATGTAACCAAAGTAATTGTATTACGAATAATATCGCAAAATACATACATTAATGGATGTATATCTTTCCATTGTTTTTAGATAATTTTAATACTACATAGAAGATAAATCCAAATGCAATACCATCATTAATTGAACCTGTAAGTGGAATACCTACAATTGTTACGAAGGCTGGGAAGGCTTCTGTGATATCAGACCAATCAATCTTAGCAATACTTTCCATCATGAATGATCCAATGATGATTAATGCTGGTGATGTAATCGCCGGTACTGAAGCTAAGCTACTTGCTAATGGGAATAAGAAAATTGAGATTACAACTAAGAAACTTGTTGTTAAAGCTGTAAGACCTGTACGTCCTCCGTTAGCAACCCCTGCAGAAGATTCAATATAAGCTGAAGTTGGAGTAGTTCCAAATAGAGATCCCGCTAATGAAGCAAATGAGTCAGCTAATAAAGCTTCTTTTGCTTTTTCCATTTTTCCATTTTTAACTAATCCTGCTTGTGTAGTTACTGCAACCATTGTACCCGTAGTATCAAATAATGTTACCATTAAAAATGTAAATACTATTCCATATAATCCTAATTGTAAGGCATTAATACTTTCACTAACTGGATTATAAAGTAAACTTAAATCCATATGAGGGATACCGAAGACTTTTTCTACTTTTAACATTCCTGTAAAATATGAAATAATAGCAACTACTGCCATTCCAATAAAAATAGCTCCTTTTACTTCTAAAGCTAATAGAACAAGGATTATAAAGATCCCTAGTATTGTCATGTAAGCTACAGGATTTTTCAAATCGCCTAGTGAAAGAATTGTATGTGGATTAGCAACAATAAGAGCGGAACTTTTAAGCCCTAAAAATGCGATAAATAATCCAATCGCTGCTGAAATACCATGTTTTAAATTATTAGGAATTGAATCTATTAAACTTTCACGGAATTTTGTTGCTGATAAGATTACGAAAATAACAGCTCCTAAAAAACATGTGGCTAATAATGTTTTATAATTATAACCTGATGTTGCAGCTAGTGTAGCGAAATATGAGTTTATCCCCATACCTGGAGCAACTACTATTGGATAGTTCGCTGCTAATGCCATAATCAAAGTACCAATTAAAATGGCAATTATTGTTGCTAAATACTCTATCTAATGGAATACCTGCTGCTGATAATACAGCCGGATTTACTACTAAAATATAACTCATTGAGAAAAAAAGTGATTAAACCAGACACTACTTCAGTTCTAGCATCTGTTTTATTTTCTCTTAGTTTTAAAAAGACGTTCTAACATATATAGAAAAATTCTCCTTAGTTTTTTTATTAATGCCTAAGCACATTAATAATAATAAATCTTTTAAAAATAAAAGTCAAGAGTTTTTTTCGTCAGAAAGTTCATATTTTATTGTTTTTCTATACTTACACCCTTACAACTAACGGAATTATCCTTTTTAAATATTTCTGTTTTTAATTTGTTTACATAACGAAAAATCAATTAAATCCGAACTTTAAACTTTTTATATTTTCTTAATAATTCGAATTTAAAAAAATAAAAAAATTCTTTAAACATTATACTCTCACAACTAAGTATAAATTCTATATTATGTAAAAATATCACTAGAAACATTCTATATTTCTTAGTGATGTACTCTTTATTATAATATTTTTGAGAAGAATTCTTTTGTTCTTTCTTCTTTTGGATTATCAAAGATTTCTGATGGAGTTCCTTCTTCTAATACTACTCCTCCATCCATAAATATTACTTTATCAGCAACTTCTTTTGCAAAGTTCATCTCGTGAGTAACTATTAACATAGTTAATCCTTCTTCAGATAATTCTTTAATAACATCTAGTACTTCTTTTACCATCTCTGGATCTAGCGCACTAGTAGGTTCATCAAATAGTAATACTTCTGGTGAATTAGCTAAGGCACGTGCGATTGCTACACGTTGCTTTTGTCCTCCTGAAAGACTATTAGGATAAACATCTTTTTTATCTTCTAATCCTACACGTTTTAGCAACTCAATTGCCTTTTTCTCAATGTTTTCAGCAGTGTCGTCACCGAACGTTTTTGGAGCAAGTGTAATATTTTCCAGTACACTCATATTTGGGAATAGGTTAAAGTTTTGAAATACCATTCCTACTTTTTTTCTATATTTATTAATATTTTGTTTAGTAATATCTTCACCATCGTATAAAATTTGTCCACTCGTTGGAGTTTTCTAATAAGTTCACACAACGTAATGCTGTACTTTTTTTCCACTACCACTTGAACCTAGAATTACAATTTTCTCCCCTTTTTTTCAACGTTGATATTTACACCTTTTTAATACTTCTAATTTTTCCAAATTTCTTATGTAAATCTTTTATTTGTAATAACAATTTTTTTCACCTACTTCGTTAATTTTTTCTCTAAACGTTTTACTAATAATGATAATATTGATGTAATAATAAAGTATATTGCAGCTGCTACTAAGTACGGTCCAAATGTTTGGTAAGTAGCATTTTTTACAGTGTTTGCTGTAAACATGATATCCGCTACCCCTACAAAGTAAACTATTGAAGATTCTTTTACTAATGAAATAAACTCATTACCTAAGGCTGGTAAACTATTTTTTAAAGCTTGTGGTAAGATGATTAATTTCATAGTTTGGAAATAACTAAGTCCTAATGAACGCCCTGCTTCCATTTGTCCTTTATCAATTGCTAAGATTCCAGAACGGAATATTTCACTAACATATGCTCCCGAGTTAATTGAAAGAGCAATTATCGCTGACATAAATGGTGTAAATGAAATACCAATTTCTGGTAATGCAAAATAGATAATCATAATTTGCACTAGTATTGGTGTATTTCTAATTATTTCTACATATATTGCTGCTATTACATTAAGTACTTTAAAAGTACTAATTTTTGCTAAACATACTACAATTCCAAGTATTAATCCTACTAGTAAAGCTATAAGTGAAACTTTTAAAGTTGTTACCGTAGCTTCTAAATACGTCATGTAATAATTTGGAAGAAAATCAAACATTCTATTTTATACCTCTCTTTTATTCGCTTTGTGCAGCAACTTTAGCGTATTTATCAAGCTCTTTTTCAAATGCTTTTTGATCTTGAATTTCTTTAATTACTGCGTTTACTTGTTCTAATAATTCTTTGTTACTATCATTTTTTCCTTTTTTGAAAGCAATTGCCATACCAGTCGCTTCTGGATCGTTATCTGCAGTAAATTTACTAATTTTAATATCAGTGTATTTGTTCATTGCAATTTTTGCAACGTCGTCCGGAATTAATACTGCATCAATTTTTTTGTTTTTAAGATCTTGTAATAAGCTTGGTACATCAGTTAAAGCTTGGATATTTTTGTCATCCATTTTTAGTTGTTCTTTTGCATAAGTTTCATATGTTGAACCTTTTTGAACACCGATTTTTTTGTTTTTAAGATCAGCTACAGATTTGATTTCTTCACTATCTTTATTTACTACGAAAATACCTTTGCTTGTGTAATAAACATCTGAGAAATCAACTGCTTTTTTTCTTTCCTCTGTTGGGTTAACTCCAGAGATTACCATATCAATTTTGTTTGCATTTAAAGCAGCGATTAAAGAATCAAATGCCATTTGTTGAATTTCAACCTGAACACCTAATTTTTTAGCAACTTGCTCTGCTAAATAGATATCTGCACCTACAACTTTTTTGTTACCATTTTCTGTAGTTAGAAACTCATATGGTGGATAGTCCGGTGAAACTCCTAATACAATCTTGTTTTTATCTTTAACTTCTTGTATTTTTATTTTTTTGTACTGCTACTTGAGCATGCTGTTAATGTTACGACTGTAATAATTGATGTAATGAATAATAATAATTTTTTTCATTGTTTTGTCTCCTTTTATTCTTTATTATATTATATTTTTTTAGAAAAGAACTAATTATAAATAAAAAAATCTCTTTGCAACTAGAATCCTAGCTACAAAGAGACGAATTTTCATGGTGCCACTCTTTTTGGTATACTTAATAATAGAAATATAGTCCATGGTCTATGTAACTTCACGAGATAAATAAAAAGTCTTTTTATAATTTCCTAAGAAACTATAAAAAGACGAAATCAATCCACGTTGCCACTTTTTCTTGGTATTTAGTATACCCACTCCAATCTCTTTAAGGCAGAGTTACCAATTATCTAATAATTTGCCTAAAAAGTGCGTTCATCTAGAAAAATTACTAACCTCACACCAACGTTAGCTCGCTAAAAATTTTTTTACCAAATTACTATTCTTTTCTAAGGTTTTTGTTTTATTGTTAATTATTTTACACCGTTAATAATTACTTGTCAAGTGAAAAATTAAATTTTTAATATTTTTTTGTAGTGTTACAATTGATGTGAGACAAAATATAAAAAAAGAAGAGTAAATCCTGTATAATGAAATTACGACAAATCAAAAAGGAATTTACTCTTATGAAAAATTATTATAACAGAAAACTTACAAAAACACAACGATATATACCTCATACTCTAGAAACAAGATTAGCAGCGGTAAAAACATATAGAAATAAAAACTCTATTAGCTTTATCTGTAGACGCTACAAAGTATCTAAAGCATCTTTAATGCGTTGGAATAAAAAATATGATGGAACTAAAGAATCACTTATGGATAAGTCTCACAAACCACATTCTCAACATCCAAATGCTCATACCGCAGAAGAATTGGCTTGGATTAAAAATCTAATTAAACGAAATCCTAATATTTCTATGATTGAACTATATGCAAAACTAAAATTTAATAAAAGATATAATAGACATCCTTGTTCATTATTTAGGATCCTTAGAAAATTAGGCTTTTATAAAGATATCGAAAAAAAGGCTAAACCTTATATACCAAAACCTTATAATACTCCAAAAGTTTTAGGAGAAAAATGGCAACTTGATGTGAAATATGTCCCTAGACAATGCTACACTGGTACACATCCTGATAAATTTTATCAATATACTATGATTGATGAGGCTTCTAGAGAAAGATTTATTTATCCTTTTAAGGAACAATCTTCTTATTCAACTATACAATTTGTTAAGATGGCTATTTCGTTCTTTGGATACAAACCAAAAATTATACAAACTGATAATGGTTTTGAATTTACGCACTTTAAGGACACTAAACGAATACATCCTTTCGATGTATTGTGTAACCAGCTAGATATAAAACACCAACTCATTAGACCTAGAACTCCATGGCATAATGGTAAAGTTGAAAGGAGTCATAGAAATGATAATGAACGTTTTTATAAATACTTATCTTTTTATTCTTATGATGATCTTATTAACCAAATGAAGAAATATCTTTATCGTTCTAATAGACTACCTATGCAGACCTTAGGATGGTTAACTCCTGTTGAGAAAAGGCGAGAGTTACAGAGAAGCTAGCTTCTCTGTAACTCTATCATATCAGGTATTTATTTTTAACTTTTTTTGTCTCACATCATTTACAAATGTACAAAAATTAAATTTTTTAATATTTTTTTCTAATTACTTTATCTATATCTCCTTTAGAAAAAGAAAGAACTCAAAGAATAATTTCTTTCTTGAGTTCTTTTCGATATAACTTATTATTTATTTAACAAGTTATATAAAGTTTTAACATGG
>BNJS01002052.1_pt1 | contig 53119 bp, 105 predicted proteins | sample 8540461 | NCBI WGS metagenome assembly BNJS01 (sample SAMD00202454, study PRJDB9452) | human saliva metagenome | isolation source: human saliva | place: Japan
AAAGGAGCTATTCCAGAAGGAACAGTTTTTAGGAGATGGCAAAAATTAAGTTTGTATTAGCTCGTATTGATACTCGTTTACTTCATGGACAAGTTGCTACTAACTGGACTAAAAGCAACAAATCCAAATCGTATTATCGTTGTATCTGATTCAGTATCAAAAGACGATTTACGTAAAAAAATTAATTGAACAAGCAGCTCCTCCAGGAGTTCGTGCTCACGTTATCCCATTGGATAAATTAGTTCAAGTGTATAACGACCCACGTTTTGGAGATACAAAAGCATTATTATTATTTGAAAATCCACAAGATGCTTTAGCAGTTATCGAAAAAGGTGTAGAAATTCCTGAATTGAATATTGGTTCTATGGCCCATTCAGTTGGTAAAATTCAAATTAATAATGTATTATCTGTTGACCAAGCAGATGTTGATACGTATAAAAAATTACGTGATTTAGGCGTAAAATTCGATGTTAGAAAAGTATCAGGAGATTCTCCTTCTGATTTATTCAAATTAATCGCTGCAAAAGCAGGCGAAGGATTAAGCATTTAATAGGAGGTCATTATGGATTTTAATATTGTAGCAATTATTGCAGTCCTAGTTGTTGCCTTTTTAGCTGGTATGGAAAGTATTTTAGACCAATTCCAATTCCATCAACCAATTATTGCATGTTCATTAATTGGATTAGCAACAGGACATTTATCTGAATGTATTATTTTAGGTGGAGCTTTACAATTATTAGCTCTAGGTTGGGCTAATATCGGTGCAGCGGTTGCTCCCGATGCAGCGTTAGCTTCAGTAGCATCTGCCATTATTTATGTAAAAGCTGGTGACTTCTCTACAGATGGTCGTAATATCGCGATTGCAGCAGCTATCACTCTAGCAACTGTTGGTTTAGTAACAACTATGATTGTTCGTACTTTATCAGTTGTTCTTGTTCACCAAGCTGATAGAGCAGCAGAACAAGGAAACTTCCGTGGTGTTGAATTTTGGCACTATGTAGCATTAGCTACACAAGGTTTACGTATCGCAATTCCTGCAGGAGCTTTACTTTTCATTCCTTCTTCAGCAGTACAAGCTGCGTTAGGTTCATTACCAGCATGGTTTACTGGCGGTATGACAGTTGGTGGGGGAATGGTAGTAGCTGTTGGTTATGCAATGGTTATTAACTTAATGGCAACTAAAGAAGTATGGCCATTCTTCTTCTTAGGTTTTGCTTTAGCACCAATTAAAGAATTAACATTAATTGCAACTGGTATTATCGGTTTAACAATTGCTGTCATTTACTTAAACTTACAAAAAAATAACTCAGGTGGTTCAGGATCAAATTCTGGTTCAGGAGATCCACTTGGCGATATTTTGAATGATTACTAGAATGGAGGAACAGATATGTCAGAGAAAAAAAGTTTCATTAACGAAAAGCGATCGTATTAGCGTTATGTTACGTTCTCAGTTCCTTCAAGGTTCATGGAACTATGAGCGTATGCAAAATGGTGGTTGGGCATTCTCATTAATCCCAGCACTTAAAAAAATTATATCCTAACAAAGAAGATGCAAGTGATGCTTTAAAACGTCACTTAGAGTTCTTTAATACTCACCCATATATTGCTGCTCCAATTCTTGGGGTAACATTTAGCTCTTGAAGAAGAAAAAGCAAATGGAGCAGATATCGATGATGCTGCTATTCAAGGGGTTAAAGTTGGTATGATGGGACCTTTAGCAGGTATTGGGGATCCAGTATTCTGGTTTACAGTTCGTCCAATTCTTGGAGCAATTGCTGCTTCATTGGCAACTGGTGGTTCATTAATTGCACCATTATTCTTCTTTATTGCTTGGAACTTAGTCCGTATTGGTTTCTTATGGTATACACAAGAAGTTGGATATCAAAAAGGTTCTGAAATTACAAGTGACTTATCAGGTGGTATTTTACAAACAATCACTAAAGGTGCTTCAATCTTAGGGATGTTCGTAATGGGGATTTTAGTTCAACGTTGGACTTCTATTAACTTCCCATTAGTTGTTGCTCGTGCTAAATTATCTGAAGGAGCATACATTCAATTCCCTGATGGAGCTGTTGATGGTTCAACATTACAAAAAATCTTATCTGCATTAGCAGGTGGTACTTCATTAACTCCTGAAAAAGTTACAACATTACAAGATAACTTAAACCAATTAATTCCAGGTTTTTGCTGCTTTATTATTAACATTCGCATGTATGTGGTTATTAAAACGTAAAAGTAAGTCCAATTTTAATTATCTTTGCATTATTTGCATTAGGTATTCTTGGTCGTGTAACAGGAATTATGTAATTAAAGATACAATTTTGAGATGAACAGATTTAAATGTCTGTTCATCTTTTTTTGTTTTTATGATAAAATAGACTTTATTAGTTTATTAAATAAGGAGAAGGTTATGGCACAGTCTTTAAATACAAAAGTTATTTTTACAACGAAAGCCAATGTATTTGTTGGTTGGATTGGAAATAAAGCATGGCGATATTCTTGTTGGAGATAGAGCGTTTTGAGTTTTATAATGAAAAAAATCCGGAGGATTATATTCAAATCCCTTGGAATGAAATTGATAAAGTACGTGCGCAACTGTTCTTTCAAGGATCGTTATATTCGTGGATTTCTTTTATTGATACGAAAATCTGCTGGTTCATTTAATTTTTGTTGTAAAAAAATGCGGGTAAAATGTTTAAAAAGAAATGCGTACATTTGTTGGAGAAGAAAAATATTGTACGTAGTAAACCATTGTTTACGATGAGGAATTTCTTCAAAAAAGTAACTATTAATTTTTATAATGACTTCTATATATAGTAGTAAGGGACGGAAGCAGCCTTGCTTTTGCAAGTCTCATTACTACTATGAGAAGTCATTGGTGGTGTGAGCATAGAGTGTCTGTACGGATAAAATTTTTATTTATGATATATGGAGAAGAGTATGATTCGTTTTGAAAAATGTATATAAAAGAATATATAGATTCAGATATACAATTAAAAAAAGTCTTTTTAAAGAAAAATTATTTACAAAAAAAGGCAAAGAAAACAGTTATTCAAGATTTAAATTTAGAAATTAACGAAGGAGAAATTGTTGGTTATATTGGTGAGAATGGTGCTGGAAAATCTACGACAATAAAGATGTTGTTAGGAATTATCCCCTGCAGATTCTGGTAATGTAACAGTTTTTTTGAAAAAGATTCGTTCAAGAATCGTCGAAAAAAACGCTTCTGAAATTGGAGTTATGTTTGGACAGAAATCTCATCTCTGGTGGGATTTACCACTGTTAGATTCTTTCAAATTTTTTACAAAAAAATTTATTCTAAAAACCTCTGTTGAAGATGATAAATGGTTAGAATGGTTAATAAATGAATTAGAAGTAAAAAGCCTATATAAATCAACCAGTTCGAGAACTTTCTTTAGGACAACGTATGCGTGGAGAATTTGTTTGTGCTTTGCTTCATTCTCCTAAGTTAGTCATTTTTAGATGAACCTACAATTGGTATTGATGTTCAAACAAAAACAAAAAAATGATGGAAATTATTTTAAAAGTTAATGAGCAAAAAAATACGACATTCATGATTACCAGTCATGATTTTCAAGAGATTGAGAAAGTTTGTCAAAGAATTATTATTCTGAACAAAGGCATCAATGCATATCAAGGAAGTATTGAAGAGTTTAAAAATCAATATTCTTATTTGAAAAAAAGTTATCATTTATCACGAACAAGGACAGCATGAATTGATAGAGAATTCAACTATAAAAAGTATTAGCAAAGAATATTTTTTTCTACTGAATATTTTTTTGATACTCGTGAAATTTCAGAAGAATTAGCTATTGAATTTATTCAAAATAATTATCATCCTGATAATTTAGAAGTTGTTTCATTTAAGTTTATCAGAATTAATGACGGTAAAGAGGGTGTTAGAATGAAAGGTTTATTAGCATACATACTTTACCAGTTTAAGTCTAATAAAAAAATATCGCATGAATAATGTCATGACGATTATGAGTACATTTATCGCTATTGTAATTCAGTATTATATTTGGACATATGTTGAAAAACAAATGGAATGAATACACAACAAATTATTATTTATTCTATGTTTGCCTTAACATTATCGTCTTTATTACCTTTATTTTTCTTCTGCTGATTTTTATGAATCATATTATTTTTAAAGGGAACAATAGCTAATTATTTACAGCGTCCACAAATGCTGTTTTTAGTCAATTCCTCTATTCAAATTGGAAATAGTTTTTTTATAAGATTATTTATCGAATTATTCCGATTTGGGTTATTTATATTATTTTTTTCAAAAATAAATCTCATGACTGTAAATAGTGTTCTTTTGTTGGCATTACTATCTTTATGTTTTAGTTGGATACTTTCATTAATTATTGGTCATATTATAGGATTACTTTCTCCGTATTTAATTAGTATAAATGGAACTAAAAAGTTTAATTTCTGGCTTAATATTATTACTTGGAGGGAGTTTTACCGATAGATATTTATCCTGAACCCTTTAAAATTAATTGTATTTAAAACTGCCTTTTTGTTGCATTACAATATTTTTCCTAGTGCAATATTAAGTGGAAGTCAATTGTTTTCTTATACAAACTGCACTTTTTAATTCAATTATGTTGGATTCTTTTTCTTTCTCTTAGTTTTTATTCATTGTACAAAAAGAGTCTACTCAAAACTTGAAATTATGGGAGGGTAACATGATGATTCGTTCGTTAAAATTTTTATAGAAAAAAATTTATACTGAATTTATAAGAATGGATATCAAACGAATAATGATGTATCCTATTGATTTTTGTTTTAGGAAATATGGGCTTTTTTTCTAGAAACAATTTCAACCTTATTTGTTCTTTATATCATTGTTATGAATACAGGATTTTTTTAGGTGAGTTTAGTGGATACGAAGTTTTATTTTTTTATTCATATTTGATGTTAGTAAATGCTCTATGGGAAATATTTTTTTGTAACTGTACTTGAAATTCCATATATGATTCAAAGTGGAGAGCTAGATATTTTCTTAGTAAGACCCTTAAATATTTTTATTTCAATTTATTATTTTTTTCAACTAGATGAAGAATCTGTATTTGAAACGGTAGTAGCTTTTATTGTTATTAATAGGATCAATCACTCAAATTATCTGGCTTTATGGACAGGTATCTTCTTTATTAAATTAATTTTTCTTTATACTTTCTTCTATTTTTGTTAGATATGCTATTTATTTATTTTTTTAAGTACTACTGCATTTTTGGTGGGTATCAAATGATGGGATTAAAAAGTATTTTTTTGGGAAGTTTCTCAACTTGGAAATTATCCAATTTCAATCTATCCTCAATGGTTAAAAAGCTGTATTAATGATTATACCATTTAGTTTTATAGGATATTTTCCTGTACATGAGTTATTACTGAGTACTAATCGATTTACTTTAGAAACATTAATGAATGTTAGTTCAGGATGGATTATATTTTTATTTAGTTTATCAATTCTTTTTGGAAACAAGGATTAAAGAAATATCAAAGTATTGGTGGTTAAATCAATATAATCAAAAAAACTTAAAAATATTATATCACCCACAGCATTCAACTTGACTTTTTCTTTTGAAAAGATTATACGATAATAAGCATTCTATGAGAACGATATCAGGAAGAATGGAAAGGAGAAGTTTAAATGGATCAAATATTTTTACATCAATTTGATGCTTTGTTAGAATTACGTCATTTTTTTATCCATCATTCTTGCATGTTTATGCGGATGGGCGATTGGATATGAACGTAAAGTCACGTAATAAAACAAGCTGGGGTGAAAAACTCACGTCATTGTTGCATTAGCTTCTGCTTTAATGATGATTGTTTCAAAAGGAAGCTTTTTTGGGAAACTCCAGATGCAGCAGATACAACTCGTGTTGCTGCACAAGTAGTTAGTGGAATCAGCTTTTATCGGTGGGTGGGCATTATCTACATGCGTGATATGCGTGTTAGTGGTGTTACGACAGCTGCTGGTTTATGGGCAACTTCAGGAATTGGAATGGCAATCGGCGGAGGATTTCTGGTTCTTTGAAGTGCTTGTTGCGCAGTAGTTGTTATAGTTCAATTATTAACTCATCGTAAAAGTTAGTGTAAATCGACAAAATGTATCAATTAAATATTACTGGAATGATTAGTCACTTTGAAATGTTATTCATGATATTCATCGACATTGTAATTTAAAAACAATATCAAGCTGCCAATGTTGAAGTGAAAGAAAAGTTCCAGGAAGGATATGAGCTATATATTCAAATTGATAATGATGCTCGTGTTTTTTTGTTCAAGATTTTTAAAAAGACAATTCAAGAAAAAGGAATTGATTTTAAAAATTAAGAAAGTGAAATTTAAAGCAACAATTGGGATAATATATTTTAGAAAGCCTTGAAGGAGTAGGATAGCTCACTTCAAGGCTTTTTCTTCAAGTAAAAAAATATAACAATATATCTAACACTTTCGTAATGATCCATAAAATAATGGCATAATAAAAAGAAAATAGAAAAAAATAAGAAATACTGACAATGATTCCTAATAAGACAAAAATGACAATGGAAAAATACCCAAAATAATTTTTAAGATAGAGCAATAGTTTTTTTCACGAATAAAAAAATTCTTCATTACTTAATGTTGATTGAGGGCCATCAAATTTATCAATCAGTTGAATCAATTTTTCATATCTTTTCTTCCTTTCAAAATAAAAAAATAGTATTGTGATTATACACTAAAAGTTTCGCATGTGACTATGAATAATTTTTGAAATAAAAAGGGAGTATGTTAAAATAGTTCAGAATAAAGTTACAAGTAGTAAGAAAGGGTGAAATTGATGGCAACGATACAATGGTATCCTGGACATATGGCTAAAAGCTAAAAAGAGAAGCAATTGAAAAAAATTAAAATTAGTTGATGTTGTAATCGAATTAGTAGATGCGCGTATTCCAGAATCAAGTCGTAATCCAATCGTTAAATGAGATTAAAGGACAAAAAGAAACAATTAATGTTATTAAATAAAACGGATTTAGCTGATCCGATTCAAACTAAAGAAATGGATGAACTATTATCAAGAAGAAGGAATTGAAGTTTTAACAGTTGAAGCTAAAGATGGTAAAGGATTGAATCAAGTAAAAGCAGCGATTAAAAGCATTGATGGCAGAAGAATTTGAAAAATTAGCCGCAAAAAGGGCGTTCGTCCTCGTCCGATTCGTTTAATGGTATTAGGAATCCCAAATGTTGGAAAATCGACATTTATTAATCGTATGATTCAAAAAAATCAAGCTGAAACAGCGAAATCGTCCTGGAGTTACCAAAAGGACAACGATGGTTAAAAAAATTGGTAATGATTTTTGAGTTATTAGATACGCCTGGTATTTTATGGCCAAAAATTTGATAATCAAGAGATTGGGAATAAATTAGCTGTAACAGGAGCGATTAAAGATTCATTATTACATATGGATGATGTAGCATTATTTGCGATTAATATTTTTTTAGAACATACTATACAGATGCTTTTAAGAAAAGCCTTATGGGTTGAGTGAAGCTGATTTAGAATTATCTGATGTAGATTTATTATTACTTATTACAAAAAGTTAGGGATTCAAAGATGATTATGAACGTGCAAGTGAACGTATTATTTTTGATATTCGTGGTGGTAAATTAGGGCGATATACATTAGATACTGCACCAATTAGTTTGGAAGGTGTATAAAATGACTGAAAAAAATATAATATTAGTCAGATTAAAGAAATATTAAGTTCGATTCATTCTGATTGAAGATCCCAATGTTTCAACAATTAAGTTTTAGATATGAGAAAAGGAGTTCAAAACAGCTCTCAAATCTTGTCAAAAAGAATTGAAAAAGAACAAAAAAACGTGCAGAACATTTTTATAGAAATGCAATATTATGAGAAATTAGCGTATCAAGAAGGAGCTAGTTTTATTGCAGGAGTCGATGAAGTAGGTCGTGGTCCATTAGCGGGTCCTGTAGTAGCTGCAGCAGTCATTTTACCGAAAAAAATATTGAAGATTTAGGGTTTGATGATTCTAAAAATTATCTGCTTCTAAACGAGAAGAAATTTATCGACTCATCCAAGAAAAAGCTATTGCAATTGGAATTGGAATTGTGGATGCAGATATTATTGACCAAGTGAATATTTATCAAGCTAGTCGTTTAGCAATGCAACAAGCAGTCAGTGAACTAAAGATTCAACCGGATTATTTATTAATTGATGCGATGAAAATTGATGTGAATACACCGCAAATTGGCATCATTAAAGGAGATGCAAAGAGTATATCGATTGCAGCAGCAAGTATTGTTGCAAAGCAAGTGCGTGATCAAATGATGCAAGAATTTGATGAATTATATCCTGGGTATGATTTTTCTAATAATGCGGGTTATGGAACTCCAAAACATTTGGAAGGATTAAAACAAAAGGAATTTGTCCAATTCATCGTAAAAACTTTTGCTCCAATTAAAGATTATTCAGAATAAAAAAATATTTTTTTAGCCTTTTTCGTATATAACAAGTAGAAATGTTATTTCGAGAAAGAAGGTTATTTTTTATGGAATGGACAAGAAGAACATTAATGATTGCATTAGCGATGAGGGATAAGGGAGTAGCCAACAAAAGATGGGAGTTATATCAACGACTATGTCAAAATGAATGGACAGAGGGAAAATTTACATTAGAAGCGATTCACCAGGAGTTAAGTTTAGAAGAGCTTGAGTGGCTTAGAAATACTAGATTTTTGCTCGTTTAGAATTACAGTATCGAAAAGAAAATATTCACTTTTTAATGTACGAAGATGTTCTATATCCACAACGTTTAAAAAGAAATTTATTTACCACCAGTTGTGCTATTTTATAAAGGAAGATTGGAGTTATTCAATCGTTTATCTATAGGAATTGTTGGAGCAAGAAATCATACAGAATATAGTAAAGAAGCTCTAGCATATTTACTACCCGATATACTTGAAAGAAAAAGTATCCATTATTAGTGGATTAGCTAGAGGAGTAGATAGTTTAGCGCATCAACTTACATTAGATTTAAATGGCGAAACGATTGCAGTTATTGGAAATGGCATTAATATTTGCTATCCTAAGGAAAATCGATCTTTATATGATGCGATAGGGAGTAAAGGGACTGATACTTTCAGAATATCCATTAGATAGTCCACCTTTAAAATTTCATTTTCCTTATCGAAATCGAATTATTGCAGGGATAAGCCATGGATTATGTGTAATTGAGGCTAAGTTGCATAGTGGAAGTTTAATCACGGCAAATGTTGCATTAAGTGAAAATCGTCAAGTGTTTGCCTTACCGGGTAATATTACAAGTGAATATTCTAAAGGGAACAAATGAACTGATTACTGCCGGAGCTTTTCCGTTAAGAAATGCGAATGATATTTTTAGATTCTCTGCATTATTTTCCATAAAATTTTAACTCTTATAGTTTTTTGATTTGACAAACAAACTTTCGTTCGCTATGATGAATTACGATTATTGAAAATAAGCATATACTTCTGTGAAGGGAGTTTCGATATGGTTAAGAAAAACTTGGTGATTGTCGAATCACCAACTAAAAGCGAAAAACAATTGAAAGATATTTAGGGAAAAAAATTTTTAAAGTAGTGGCAAGTAAAGGGTCACTTACGAGATTTACCAAAAAAAGTAAAATGGGAATCGATATTGAAAATAACTATGAACCTCATTATATTTCTATTCGTGGTAAAGGGGATTTAATCAAATCTTTGAAAAAAAGAAAGGCGAATAAAGCTGATGCTGTTTACCTTGCAAGTGACCCGGATAGAGAAGGGGAAGCTATTTCATGGCATTTAGCGCATTTATTAGGATTAGATACGACTAAAACCAATTCGTGTAGAATTTAATGAGATAACAAAGGATGCTGTAAAAGAAGCCTTTTAAAAATCCAAGAAATTTAGATATGGATTTAGTTGATGCACAACAAGCTCGACGTATTTTAGACCGATTAGTAGGATATACGATTTCTCCAATTTTATGGAAAAAAAGTTAAAAAGGCTTAAGTGCTGGTCGTGTACAAAGTATTGCTGTAAAATTAATTATCGATCGAGAAAGAGAAATTCAATCTTTTGTTCCAGAAGAATATTGGACATTAGATGCAACTTTCCAAAAATCAACAAAGAAATTTTCAGCTAGTTATTATGGAACAACTGCTGAAAAAGTTGAATTAAAAATCTCAAGATGAAGTGAATCAAGTCTTAAAAACAAATTGATGAGAAATCACCATTTACCGTTCAAAAAGTTACGAAAAAAGAAAGAAGAAGAAATCCTGCTGCACCATTTACAACAAGTAGCTTGCAACAAGATGCTTCTAATAAGTTAAACTTTAGAACTCGTAAAACAATGATGGTCGCTCAACAATTATATGAAGGTGTATCATTAGGAAGACAAGGTTCAGTCGGTTTAATTACGTATATGCGTACGGACTCAACTCGTGTTTCTCAAACAGCTAAAGACGAAGCGAAAATCTTATATTTTTATCTGAGTATGGTAGTGAGTATTCAAACTCAACACGTTCAACAAAAAGTTTCTGAAGGAGCTCAAGATGCCCACGAAGCAATTCGTCCTTCATCTGTTATGAGAACTCCTGATTCGATTGCATCATATTTAACAAAAGATCAATTAAAATTATATACATTAATTTGGTCTAGATTTGTGGCAAGTCAAATGTCTGCAGCTGTTTATGATACGGTTCAAGTTGAATTAGAGCAAAATCAACAAGTATTTAAAAGCAAATGGTTCTACTATTAAATTTTGCAGGTTATCAAAAAGTGTATCAAGATAATACCGATTCTAAAAATCTAAATGTTTTACCTGAATTAGTTGAGGGAGATACAGTATCTGTACAAAAATTAGATCCTAGAACAACACTTTCACTCAACCGCCTGCAAGATATTCAGAAGCAACTTTTAATTAAAACATTAGAAGAAATTGATGTCGGACGTCCTTCGACTTATGCTCCAACAATTGAAACGATTCAAAAACGTTATTATGTTAAATTAGTAGCGAAACGTTTTTGAACCAACTGAATTGGGAGAAATTGTTCATCAAATGATTAATAATTATTTCCCGAATATTGTAGATACTCATTTTACTGCTGAAATGGAATCTGAATTAGACCAAATTGAAGCAGGAAAACAAGAGTGAGTTCAAGTAATTGATCGATTCTATCAACCGTTTTAAAGCTGAAGTGGATAAAGCGGAAATTCAAATTGAGAAAGTCCAAATTAAAGATGAACCTGCTGGATTTAACTGTGAAGTTTGTGGAAAGTCCAATGGTCATTAAAGTTAGGACGTTTTGGAAAATTCTATGCTTGTAGTAATTTTCCCTGATTGTCGTCATACTGCAGCAATTGTAAAAGAAATTGGTGTAACATGCCCTCATTGTCATCAAGGGCATGTAATCGAGAGAAAAATCGAAGAAGAATCGTTTATTCTATGGATGTGATCGTTATCCTGAATGCGAATTTGTTTCATGGGATAAACCTGTAGGAAGAGAATGTCCAAAATGTTCTCACTATCTTGTAGAAAAAGAAAGTGAAAAGTGGCAAACAAATTGTATGTAGCCAATGCGATTATAAAGAAGAAATTCAAAAATGATGAAGAAGAAGCCGAAAGGCTTCTTTTTCAATTTATTCGAGGGTACGAAATAATCCAAGAGTTAAATACTTCTTTTTGTTTTAGTTGAGGACGCTAGCAGCCACCTACGGTGTCTCATAGCTTAAATTTGAGCCTTGGTCTCAAATTTACCTGTAATAGTATCTGCTTTAGCAGATTCTATTACTTAACTAAAAAGAAGATTTAACTTTTGGATTATAGATAAATTAAAATTCTAACTGACATATGAAATTCTTTCCTTAAAAATAAAGATAGATTTTTTAAGTAGTGAAAATTGTTTGGAAAATTTTGACAATTTAGTTGTCAGTTGTTAGAAACTATGCTACAGTTTTAAGTGGAGAAAGGATGTCGTTAAATGGAAGAACAATTTCATGCATTTATTCAATATTTAACAGTCGAAAGAAGATATTCTTTGAAAACAGTCGAAGCATATCAACGAGATATTGAACAATTTTTGTTGTTTTTTTAAAGAGAAATTCCATTAACACAATTATCAGAAGTTACAGCAGTGGACGTAAGAATTTATCTTGGAAAAATTACATCAACAACAATATAACCGTTCTAGTATATCACGTTTCTTATCAAGTCTTCGTTCGTTCTATCAATACTTATTAGAACACGACCTTGTTGAAGAAAAATCCATTTGCGAGCGTTTCTTATAAAAAAGGACAAAAACGACTTCCTGAATTTTTATGAAGATGAGATGGAAAAATTTATTGCTTCCATTGATGGAAATCAGCCTTTAGACCAACGTAATCGTGCGCTAATTGAAGTATTATATGCTACAGGGATGCGTGTGAGTGAATTAACTGAATTAACTTTACAGCAATTAGATTTAAAAAAATGGCGTTATTTTTGGTCATTGGGAAAGGTTCAAAAGAACGTTATGTTCCAATTGGAGATTTTGCTACAGAAGCTTTACAGCTGTATCTAGAAGAAAGTCGAACTTCTTTAATGAGCCAATATAAAAAAGAACATGCTTCTGTATTCGTGAATCATCTAGGCGATCCGATAACAACAACAGGTGTTCGCTATATTTTTAAATCAATTATTACAAGAAAGTAGATTACAATTGAAAAATTCATCCACATATGTTGAGACATACTTTTGCGACTCATTTATTAAATAATGGAGCAGATATGAAAAACTGTTCAAGAATTATTAGGACACGTTAGTTTAAGTTCTACTCAAATTTATACACATGTCACAAAAAGATGCTTTACAACAAAAATTATCAATTATATTTTCCAAGAGCAAAAACAAGAGGAAGATACTTTTGATGCATCCAAATTTAACCATAAACCATAGGAGGTTTTTAAAATGACAACAATATGTGCCGTTAAAAAGGAAATCAATCTGCTATCGCAGGTGACGGTCAAATTACCATGGGTGAAAGAATTATTATGAAAGGCAGCGCTAGAAAAAAATCAGACGTATTTTTCGGTGGCGAAGTAGTCGTTGGTTTTGCTGGTGGAGTTGCAGATGCGATTACTTTTAGAAGAAATGTTTGAAGACCAATTAAAAGCAATTTAAAGGGAATTTGCAACGTGCTGCTATTGAACTAGCAAAAACAATGGAGAACTGACCGTACCTTACAAAAATTAGAAGCGATGCTAATTGTAATGAATAAAGAGCAATTATTATTAGTTTCAGGTACTGGTGAAGTGATTGAACCAGATGATGGGATTTTAACAATTGGTTCAGGTGGGAACTTTGCATTTATCAGCTGCTAGAGCTTTATTACGATTTTGGGGATGAAAATTTAAGCGCAGAAGATATTGCTAGAGAAAGTTTAAAAAGTTGCTTCAGAAATTGATGTATACACAAATGATGCAATTATTACAGAAGTAGTATAGGAGACGGGAAAATGAATTCAAAAAAATTAGTAAGACACCTAGAGAGGTCGTACAAGAATTAGACCAATTTATTGTAGGACAAGCTAGTGCTAAAACGTGCTTTAGCAGTTGCTCTACGTAATCGTTATCGTCGATTATTATTAGATGAAGAAATGCAAAAAGAAGTGACGCCTAAAAAAACTTATTAATGATTGGACCAACAGGTGTAGGGAAAACAGAATTAGCCAGACGTTTAGCTAAAACTAGTGGATGCTCCATTTGTTAAAGTTGAAGCTACTAAATTTACAGAAGTGGGTTATGTCGGTCGTGATGTAGAATCGATGGTTCGAGATTTAGTTGAAAATGCGATTAGTATTGTTCAGAAACAAAAAGCAAGAAGACGTACGTCCGCAAGCTTATGATAAGGCTGTTCGTAAATTAGCAAAAATTTTAAAAACCTGGTATCATGAAAAAAAGTGGCAAATCCTCAACAAGATTCTCTAATGAATTTATTCCAATCAATGGGCTTACCAAAAACAGACCTACCACAAGAGGAAAAAGAAGAAGTAACAGAGGAAATTGCTGCATCAAGACGTGAAATTGAGCAACAATTGAGAAATGGTTTATTAAAAAAATCAAGAAGTTACGATTGAAGTAGAAGAAAAACCATTACGTATGGCAGGCAATTCAAATGGAATGGAGCAAATGATGCAAATCCAATCCATGTTAGACCAAATGACTCCTAAAAAACGTTCAAAACGTACTGTTAGTGTTGAAGAAGCGTTTAGATATTTTAACAGAACAAGAAGCAGATCAATTAGTGAATAAAGATGATGTACATGCAGAAGCATTAAAATTAGCAGAAACATCAGGAATTATTTTTTATTGATGAGATTGATAAAATTGCTGCAAAAAGGACATAATGGCGGGGAAGTTTCTAGAGAAGGTGTTCAAAGAGATATTTTACCTATCGTAGAAGGAAGCCAAGTTCAAACAAAATATGGTGCCATTCAAACAGATCATATTTTTATTTATTGCTTCCGGAGCTTTCCATGTTGCTAAACCAAGCGATTTAATGCCTGAATTACAAGGTCGTTTCCCAATTCGTGTGGAATTACAAGATTTATCAAAAGAAGATTTCGAACGTATTTTAACAGAACCTAAGAATGCACTATTAAAAACAATATAAAGCACTATTGGCTACTGAAAATGTTGAAGTTATCTTTACAAAAGAAGCTGTTTCAGCACTTGCTAGAACAGCATTTGAAGTGAATAGTAATATGGAAAATATTGGCGCAAGAAGATTGCATACTATTCTAGAAACATTATTAGAAGAATTATTATTTGAAGCTCCTCAAATGCAAATGGGAAGTATTCAAATTACTGAGCAATATGTAGAAATCAAAATTAAATACGATTACAGCTGATCGTGATTTAAGTCGTTATATTTTATAGGAAGGAGAGAGAACATTGCAACAAGTACTAAAGGATTTAAGAAAAATCAATTCGGTTTTACAATATGATAATTTATGGACATTAGATGAAAAAGGCTGATTTACCATTTAATACTTTAAGTGGTGTATTAGGGACTCTATTGAAAGTGGATTTATTTATTGCTTCACCAGAAGGTAGGATACTAGGATTTCATGATCAATTCCAGTTAAATAATGCTCGGATGCATGAATATGTTTCAACAAGACAATTTCCTGATTTTTTTATATGAATGCTTTGAATTCTATTGAAACAAATTTGGAAAATATTTCAGTAGATGCTGAATTAACGATTTTTTTCCTGTGGAATTAAAACAGGAATATCTTGACGCAAAAACAACGATTATTCCGATTTATGCTTCTGGGAACCGTTTAGGATTTGTTGTGATGGGAAAAGCTAAAGAGTCATTTTTCTGCGGGAGATTTGATTTTAGCAGAGCATGCTGCTACTGTTATTGGAACAGAATTATTGCACTGGCAAACGAAAAGAATTGAACAAGAAAACCGAGAAAAAAACAAAATGTCCATTTAGCTTTAAAATCTCTTTCTTACAGCGAAATTGAAGCCATTAAAATTATTTTTATCATTATTTGATGGAATTGAATTACGATTTACTGCATTGAAAAATTGCCAAAGAATTTGATATTACACGTACAGTAATTGTAAAATGCGATTCGTAAATTAGAATCTGCAGGGTACTTGAGAGTAGAAGTTTAGGAACAAAAGGAACATTCTTACGAATCAAGAACCAACACATTCACCAAACGTTGAATGCTGAACTAGCTAATTTATAGACAAAAAGGAATAACTTACCGAAAAATAGGTTATTCCTATTTTACGTATATTTAAAACTTATAGTGGGAAAAACGCTATTAATGTTAAAAAGATAGGAAGAATAATCTTATTTGTTTGTGAGGTCGCCAGCAGCCTCGCCAGCGAGTTCATGGCTAAAAATTTGAGCCTTGGTCTCGAATTTTACCTGTAATGAAAGCTAGTGGCTAGCTTTCATTACTTTCACTAAAAACGATTTTTATTCCTATCTTTTTGTTACGTGTTTATATGGCGCTTTTTGTCAAATAGGATTGGTGGATTTTCCCATCAACCCAGATATAGTATAATTAAATCAAAGATGACAATGGAATCAGGAGGATTTGTTATGGTTAATAATGTAGCTGTTAAAGTCTCAAATCTTTCAAAAAGAGTTTTTTTGTTAGGACAAGACAAAAACTGTTTCTATTTTGAAAGATATTTCTTTATCTGTCAATTATGGAGATTTTTGTATCAATACTTGGTGTCAGCGGTTCTGGAAAGTCTACTTTTACTAAGTTGCTTATCAAGTTTATCTGAACCAACAAGTGGCGAAGTTGTTATCAATGGTGTAAATCCTTACACCTTAAAAGAAGGAAGCTTGCTCAATTTAGAAGACAAGATATTTCAATTATTTTTCAAAAATTATAATCTGGTACCTGCTCTACCTGTACTAGAAAATGTTACACTTCCTCTGAGACTTTCAGGAAAGAGTGTTGATAGCAATAAAGTAAGAAAAAAATGTTGGATAGTTTGAATTTTTAAAGCAGAACTATCATCATTAGTTTCTACCTTGTCAGGTGGAGAACAGCAAAAAGTAGCTATTACTCGTGCAATAATAGCTGATAGTAAAAATTATTTTTGCTGATGAGCCAACAGGAGCTCTGGACAGCGTCTCAAGAAAAACTTATTTTTGAAACACTTCGTAATTTAGCTAGTCAAGGAAAATGTGTTTTTATGGTTACTCATGATATTGAGTTGGCTTCAAAAACTGACAGAGCACTCATTTTTAAAAAGACGGAAAAATATCTCAACAAATTATTAAACCTTCAGCTGATGAGCTCTACCAAGCACTTGAAAGTAGTAAAGATTAATTTGAGGAGGAGTTATTATGCTAAAATTAATCATTTACCAATTTCAGTACTCAAAAAGACAATGGTTAGGAACAATCCCATTACTATTTGTTTCTAGCCTGATTGTTGGAACATCTTTATTTGGGATTGCTAGTTCAATAAAGACTGCTAATATTAACGCTTCACAACTTTTTCAAATGCTAATAATTTTTGGCGGAACTACTCTATTTTTCCTTATTTCAAATAATATAAGACTGCTAATAGATATCTTTAAAAAGGATTACCAATTATGGGCTATCTTAGGCGCAAGCAGAACTCAGCTATCTTTATTAGTATCTGGACAGTTTTATTTAATGGCAGTGATTGTTAGTAGTATTGGCACAATACTTTTCATTTATCATGTCAGATAGTTACTACAAAATTTTTACAAAAATTTATTAGGAAGAGATGAGTTACCTGATTTAGTTATTACAGCCAACATTCAATCAATTTTTTATTGAGTATTTTTATAGTCCCAACAATTGTCGGGATAGGGGCTTACTTTTTATTCAAGCCGAATACTTAAAAATATCATCATTATTAAAACCAAAAAGAAAAAGAAAAGTTACAGTAATTGGTTTTGTTAACACCACTGTTAGTTTATTCCTATGGTTACTATGTATAGGTTTTTATTGTTTCAGCAGGTTTTATCAGTAACAAAGAAATAATTGCAAAACAGTCAAGCATAATATTATTTTTTTATTAATTATTCACATCCTTATTATCCAATCACTATCTCCATCGATTCAAATGTTTCTAATAAAAATTTTTTTAATGAGGATGTTTCCAACTGAAAATTATGTAATCAATACAGGATTTTGGAATCTACTATCCAAACCTAGCTATTTGAAAAAGTATACAAACTTCAATGACCATGGGAGTAACTCTCATTTCTGGGTTTATTCTTTACACCCAAAATATGTATTCATTCATGAATACAGCAAACGGTGTAGACGAAGCAAGAGCTTCCTTTATTGCTTATCTGTCTGCTCCAATTATTCTGATTATTACTAGTTCTATTTCTCTTACAATTTTATCTTCTAATAAAGATATTGAGGACATTAAACAGTTAAAGACACTAGGAGTGTCAAGATTACAACTTTTTAAAAATACGTATAGCCGAGGCAGTAATACATTCGGTGTTAATTTTATTAGTATCAGTAGTTTTCAATTTAATAATTTTTAATTTTAGTAAGCTTTTATTGGACAAGTTTTTAGGCAGTAGTTTAGTAGATATATCAGGTTTCTGGCAACCGAGCCTTATAATTATTTCTTTGTTAGTTATTTTTTTATAGTATTACAAAGGGATTTTTATTTATTTCAAGATAGATAAATTTGGAATAGTTACTGATTCAAAAAGATCACACTTATTGAGATTAAAACAAAAAGCAATACTAAAAACGAAAAAAAGACAAGGATAAATAAAAGTGCCCTCAAAAAGTTAGTTTTTGTGTCTAACTTTTTGGGGGCAGTACATTTTCGGTAGATTATTCTTTTTTTGTGTATTCAGAATTTTTAGTAGAAAAATGTAAATAAAATATAAAAGATAGGAATAAAAATTTTTTGTAGTGAAAGTAATGGAAGCTAGTTCTCTAGCTTTCCATTATTGGTAAAAATTCGAGACCAAGGCTCGAATTTTTAGCCATGAGACTCGCACAGCGAGGCTGCTGGCGACCTCACCACCAAAAAAATATTTTTTTCTTCCTATCTTTTTGTTACGTGTCTAAATTATTTCTTCCATTTAAAAATATCAACTTTAGGTTCGGTACCATTTAATATTCTTTGAATATTCGTACGGTGTCTATAAATGATAAACAAATCAACAATAAAATGCAATCGTTGTTAAAACCATATCCTGGAAGTAGAGAGATGCTAGTACACCAATGGAAATAGTGACCATACTAGAAAAACTCACCATTTTTAGAAATTCCTAAAATAATAACAAATAAAAAAAATAAACATGGAATTAGCAATTCTGGTTTATACGCTAATATAACTCCAGCAAAAGTCGCAACAGCTTTACCACCCTTTAAAATTTGCAAATAATGGATACGTATGACCAACAACAGCAAATAACGCAATAATGAGTGGGGAAATCCCATGTAAATCCATTTGCTTTTAACAGAAGAACACTAATCGAACCTTTTAAAAAGATCCATTAATAAAAACAATCGTTCCTGCTTTTTACCAAGAATTCTAAAAGAATTCGTAGCCCCTAAATTTCCACTTCCGTGTTGTCTAATATCAATTTGAAAAAAACTTACGTCCAATCCATAATCCAGAAGGAATGGATCCTAATAAGTATGCCATCGTAGCACCTAAAAAAATGGATAGCATAGATATGTCTTTCTCCTTTATCCGTTAAATTTAAATTATACTTATTGATTATAGCATATTTTTAAAAAAATTAGTATGTTTTTAAAGGAGTTAGGAAGAATTCTTGCAATATTTGAAAAAAATTAAGTATGATAGAGTAGATATGTTTTATAAATAGGGAAGAAGGAGAATCGTGAATGAGTAAAGTCACTAACCAATATAATGATGATTCAATTCAAGTATTAGAAGGCTTTAGAAGCCGTTCGAAAACGTCCAGGGATGTATATCGGTTCAACTGACCATCGTGGATTGCATCATCTTGCCTATGAAAATTGTCGATAATGCAGTCGATGAAGCCTTTATCTGGATATGCAAGTAAGATTGATGTCACAATTCATAAAAGATGGTTCACTATCTGTTCGAGATAATGGGCGAGGAATGCCAACCGGAAAACATGCTTCAGGAATTCCAACAATTCAAGTCATTTTTACCGTTTTACATGCTGGTGGTAAATTTGGACAAGGTGGATATAAAACTTCTGGAGGACTTCATGGGGTAGGAGCCAGCGTTGTAAATGCCTTATCTGATTGGTTAGAAGTTGAAGTATTACGTGATGGCGTATTATATACTCAAACCTTTAAAACAGGTGGAGAAAAAGTTAGTTCCATTAAAAAAAGAAAAACAAATCGTAAAGGTTCTGGAACAACAGTTCGTTTCTTACCAAGCGAACATATTTTTTCAACTATTGTTTGGTCTTATGAAACTTTAGCGGAACGTTTACGCGAATCAGCCTTTTTATTAAAAGGATTAACGATTACATTAACGGATGAAAGAACGGATACAAGTGATGTATTTTGTTATGAAGAAGGAATCCGTAATTTTATTCAATATTTAAATGAAGAAAAAGATACTTTATCTCCAATTGTTGACTTCAATAGTACGATTGATGGAGTAGAAACGGAATTTGCCTTCCAATATAATGATGGCTATTCTGAAACAATTTTATCATTTGTTAATAATGTTCGTACAAAAGATGGTGGAACTCACGAAGTAGGAATGAAAACTGCCTTAACAAAAAGCTTTTTAATGAATATGCTCGTAAAGTGGGTCTATTAAAAGAAAAAGATAAAAAAATCTAGAAGGTAGTGACGTTCGTGAAGGATTAACAGCGATTGTTTCGTTACGTGTTCCGGAAGAGATTTTACAATTTGAAGGACAAACGAAGGATAAATTAGAACTCCTTCTGCAAGAAGTATTGTTGATAATACGATTTTTGAACAATTAGGAATCTTTTTAACAGAGAATGGTGAAATTGCTCAAGAATTAATTCGTAAAGCTCTAAAAAGCAAGAGAAGCACGTGAAGCGAGTCGTAAAAGCAAGAGAAGAGAGCCGTAACGGTAAAAAGGGAAGAAAAAAAGAAACACTGCTTTCTGGTAAATTAACTCCTGCTCAAGGGAAAAAAATCCTAAAAAGAATGAACTTTACTTAGTAGAGGGAGATTCTGCGGAGGTTCTAGCTAAACAGGGGCGTGACCGTAAATTCCAAGCAATCTTACCATTACGAGGAAAAGTTATTAATACGGAGAAAAGCATCTTTATCCGATATTTTAAAAAAATGAAGAAATTAATACCATTATTTATACAATCGGTGCTGGAGTTGGAACAGACTTTAATATTGAAGATTGTAATTATGATAAAATTGTGATTATGACCGATGCCGATACCGATGGAGCTCATATTCAAGTATTACTATTAACATTCTTCTATCGTTATATGAAGCCATTAATTGAAGCAGGAAAAGTATATTTAGCTTTACCTCCATTGTTTAAGATTTCAAAAAGGTACTGGTAAGAAACAAGTTGTAGAATATGCTTGGACTGAAAAAAAGAATTAGAGGAAAAAAATTAAAAAGTTGGTAAAGGCTACTTATTACAACGTTATAAAGGTCTAGGGAAATGAATGCAGACCAATTATGGGAAACAACGATGAATCCTGAGTCAAGAACACTAATTCGTGTTGTCATCGATGATAAAAGCTCAAGCAGAACGTCGTGTAAGTACATTAATGGGGAATAAAGTTGAGCCACGTAGAAAATGGATTGAAAGTCACGTGGAATTTAGCTTAGAAGATGGAAAGAGTATTTTTAGAAACAGAAGGACATTTAACAGTGAATGAACAACCAAAAAGTTTCTAAAGCTTCAAAAGAAGAAATAAATTCTCCATCATCTGTTGAACAATTATCACTATTAATGGAGGAGGAATAATATGAGCATGCAGCAAGATATCCAAGAGTTAAATCTTGAAGATGTAATGGGTGATCGCTTTGGACGTTATTCCAAATATATTATTCAAGATCGTGCATTACCAGATATTCGTGATGGATTAAAAACCTGTACAAAGACGTATTTTTATACGCGATGTTTGTAGAGGAAATACGAGTGAAAAAAACAATTTAGAAAATCTGCTAAAACTGTCGGTAATGTAATTGGTAATTATCATCCTCATGGGGATTCATCGGTTTATGAAGCGATGGTTCGTTTAAGCCAAGATTGGAAATTAAGAGATGTTTTTAGTAGAAATGCATGGGAATAACGGTAGTATGGATGGAGACCCAGCTGCAGCTATGCGTTATACGGAAGCTCGTTTATCAAAAATTTCTGAAGAATTATTACGTGATTTAGACAAAAACGGTTGATTTTGTATTAAACTTTGACGATACAGAAGAAGAACCAACAGTTTTTACCAGCTCGATTCCCAAATTTACTAGTGAATGGTGCTACAGGGATTTCTGCTGGTTATGCAACTGAAATTCCAACGCATAATTTAGGTGAAGTCATTGATGCAACGATTCATACCATTGATCATCCTAAAAGCAACGGTTAAGGAATTAATGCAATTTGTAAAAGGGGCCTGATTTTTCCAACTGGAGCGATCATTCAAGGAATTGATGAATTAGAACAAGCGTATGAAACAGGTAAGGGTAAAGTAGTGGTTCGTTCTAAAAACATCCATTGAATCCATTAAAGGTGGAAAGAGTCAAATTGTAGTTACAGAAATTCCTTATGAAGTGAATAAAAGCATTATTAGTGAAGAAAATCGATGAAATTCGTTTAAATAAGAAAAATCGAAGGCATTGCAGAAGTACGAGACGAATCAGACCGTACCGGTTTACAAATTGTCATTGAGTTGAAAAAGAAAGCGAATGCAGAAGGAATTTTAAATTACTTTACTAAAAATACCGAGCTTCAAATTAATTATAATTTCAATATGGTTGCGATTGATGCTAGACGTCCGATGCAAGTTGGATTGAAGAAAATACTCGATTCTTATATTGCGCATCAAAAAGAAGTTATTACAAAAGAACTCAGTTTGACTTAAATAAAGCCCAAGATCGTTTGCATATTGTAGATGGTTTAATGAAAGCTTTTATCGATTTTTAGACGAAGTAATTGCATTAATTCGCAATAGTAATGATAAAAAGATGCGAAAAGAAAAATTAGTCGAAACTTATGATTTTACAATGATACAAGCAGAAGCAATTGTCAGCTTGCAATTATATCGTTTAACGAAATACCGATATTACAATTTTACAAGAAGAAAAAAATTAGACTTAAATGAACGTGTAGCGACTTTAACAAGTATTTTGAAATCAGAAAAACTTTATTACAAGTTATGAAACAAGAATTACGTGAGTTAAAGAAAAAAATATGCGACACCTCGTTTAACAGAAATTCAAGCGGAAATTAAAGAAATTAAAATTGAAACAGAAATTTTAATTCCGGAAGAAGAAGTGTATGTAGTAGCTACAAAAACAAGGATACTACAAAAGAGTTAGTCCACGTTCCTTTGCTTCGAGTGCTCCTGAAGAGAATGGATTGCGTGAAGGGGACGAAGTTTTACTTGTTCAAAAAGTATCGACTTTGGATCAGTTAGTTTTATTTACGTCTAAAGGGAATTATTTACATCTACCAGTTCATGAAATTCCTGAAGCAAAATGGAAAGATGTAGGACATCATTTAAGTCAGTCGATTTCTTTAGCGACTAACGAAATTATTTTTATCCGGTATGGTGAAAGAAAAAGATAGTAATGATGTTTATCAAGACTGGACAGTTGTATTCTTTACAAAAAGAAGGACTTGTGAAAACAAACTGCGTTGAATGAATTTAATACGTATCGAGGCTATAAAACTCGTACAAGTAATGCCATTAAATTAAAGACTGCAACGGATGAAGTAGTAGCTATTGAGCTAGTTCCAAATCAAGAGCAAGAAATTTTTATTGTGACTCATTGTGGTTTTTGGCTTACGTTATGAATTAAGTGAAGTTCCTGTTGTTGGTACTGTTGCAAGTGGAGTTAAGGCGATTAATTTAAGAAAAAGATGATTTTTGTTGCTGGGGCAATGGTTTATAGCCCAGAACCCTAAAAGTTGTTTCTGCCTTTTTAGTGACTCAACGTGGAGCGGTAAAACGTTTCAATGTTTTAGAAGTTTCAATGCTTACAAGGGCTAAGAGAGGGTTAATGGTCTTACGAGAATTGAAGAGTAATCCTCACCGTGTTGTTTATTTAGATGGTACTATTACTTCAAAAACAAGAATATGTTATTGTTTCGACAAATGGGGAAATAAAAAGAGATTCGTCCAATGGACTTAAGTTTAGTGGATCGTACAAGTAATGGTTCAGCATTGTTGAATGATGCGGATGGATTGACGAAAAACGGTCTTGAAGAAGTTTGTGTATAATCTTTAATAGACTTTCTGGGTATAGTAGTATTAGGACGCTAGCAAACTCGCTCTGCGAGTTTCATAGCTAAATTTTGAGCCTAGGTCTCAAAATTTCCTGCGTGATAAGCCGGTTTGGCTTATCATGCTCATACTACTATAGAAAGTCTTTTGGTATAAAAAACGACAGAACCTTTAATGATTCTGTCGTTTTTTTCATCTTAAAAATCAATTTCTGTTGAATATTGACTGGCTGCATTCCATAGTAAGTATTCTTTAATTCCAGCTTCTTTTAAAGCTTTAATTTCTTGGCTAATAACATCAGCTGTGTACAATTGGAAGTTGCCTTCACCTAAATAGTCAGCTGTAAAAGCTTGTATCCAAGGTCTTGAAGTAGGAGATGGATTTAATTCTTTCACATATCCATTTTCAATTTTCATATATTGAGTCACAATATCATATGGTTGCTTATCTGGATCTTTTACACCAAAAGCTCCATTTACCCAGTGACTTGGGAAAAATCATTGAGAAATAACATCTACATGATCTGCAATATTCGTGAATTTTTGTCCGATACCACCAATTTTTAGAAGCAGTAATTGCGTGCGCTAAAAATATCAGCCGAAAAGATGAACCCCATACGGTTTTTAATTTTTCACGAACAAATGAGACGAAATCAGTAACTGCAGCGATACGTGCTTCATCCATATCTGTATAATCACTATAATCACCTAAATCGTAATCTAAGTATTTTTCCACTAATTCAAAATCCAAGAGGGAAACGAACATAGTCTAATTGAATATCTTTAAATCCAGCTTTAGCAGCACCTATTGCAATTTCAGCAATGTATTCCCAATTTTCTTTTAAGAAAGGATTTAGGAAAGCTTCGCCTTCATCATTTTTCCCAAACAGTACCTGCTAGAGTACGGAAGGTTAAATCTGGATTTTGATAAGGAACTAAGTGGTCCCCAAAACTTACGATTCGAGCAATTGGATAAATTTGATGTTTTTTTCCAAAGTTTTTCAGTAATTGTTTTGTGTCTGTAATTTCATTAACAGTATTGTTTTTGGATTGTTTGATTATTAGTTTCTAATGGCATAGTTATTTTTCCCATAACCATCTCGGACATCCACGACAACAGCATTAATGTCTGTTTTTGTCTACGTAACGAACTATTTTATCTAGTTCTTCACCTTTCGCTCTAAAAGCTTGAACATAAATTCCTTTTTACACCTTCTTTAGGGTATGGAATATTAATGCCAGAATCATAACTACTAGTTGTAGGGAAGTTTACTGGAACTTTTAATAAGCTAGAGGTTCTTAATGTTAATTTTTGTGTTACTTTCTTCTCAGCACGAACAGATTGGAAGAGTAGAACAAATATTCCTAGAAGAAGGACACGATGATTCTGTTGACTGTTTTCATCAGCAGCTACTCCTTTCTAGCATTTAAAACGAGCTTTTTAAAAATACGGATTGGTTTATCAATTGCTGAAAGAGGGTCATTAATTTCTTCTAAAAATCTTTTGACGCTCCAACGCCGCTTCGTTTAATTCTTTAATTTTATCTTTTTAAATCATCTTTTAGATAATTTATTTCCAGATATTTCAACAAAGAATTTTTGCTCATTATTCAATTGTTCTTCAGATTTTTAATATAATCTGTTATACTGTCGACAATTTTTTTGCAAGTTTGAACTTACAATTTTGATTTCAACACTTGGCAAGTCCTTTGTCTTGTAAATTACTAAGGTGAGACGCATCATCACGAATCACTTTTAATGTTTTTAGTAATTTGTTTTTGAATATCTTTTCTTTGTTGAAGATTATCAAAAACTTTACCTTTTTTTCTTAGCGTAATTTGCTAGAGTCGAATCATCAGCGATATCATCTTCCCAATCACTTTTGCAAATTGGCTTCAAAAAGTTTGGATGTTGTTTAAATGATCAACAACCACAGGTAAGGTATCTTGTACTTCTTGAACAGTTTTTCAGCACTCTTCTTTGTATTAGAGCAGGCTGCAAATACTAGCAAACTTGCACTAATCAAGAATACCTTCGTTGCAATTTTTCATAACGCACTCCTTACTTTTGAGGTGCATTCTTATAGAATGCGCGCATCTTAATTTATAGACACACAAATTACTTTGTCATTATACAGTTTTTGTGAAATATACAAATTATTAACCGATTTGATAGGGTTTTTCATGTGAAAATGGGGCAAAAAAACAGCTAAATTTTTGGTGAAAAATGAACTTTTTAAAGTAGATCTTGAAAGTTTTAATGGTTCTATTCTCATGTTTGACGAAGAATAGTAGAATAGGTACAATAGAGCTATTGAGAGTAGAAAGAGGTATTTTTATGATTATTTATTTAGTTTTTAAGTTTATTATTGATTGCAGCAGACCAAGTAATGAAAATGTGGATTGTTTCTAATTTTTGCGTTACATACAGGACAAGAATTGTTACCAGGTATTGTGAAGTTATTTTATATTCAAAATACTAGGTGCAGCATGGGGTATTTTTAGCAGGACAACAATTTGTTTTCTATCTTATTACAGCTTTTGGAGTTTCTGCTATTTTATACTTGATGTTTCAAGAAAGAGGGAAAATCAAAATTTGCATTAACAACGTATAGTTTGTTATTAGCTGGAGCATTAGGAAATTTTATTGACCGTGTTCGATTAGGATTTGTTGTTGATATGTTTCAGCTTTGAATTTATCGATTTCCCAATTTTTTAATATTGCAGATATTTGTTTAACTGTTGGAGTAGCGGCATTATTCTTATATATTTTAATTGTCGAAAGAAAGAAGGAAAAAAAGTGGAAAATAAAATTATTGAATTAACACTATCATTAGAAAAAGCGAAAGACTCGATAAAAATTTTTAACGAAAGAATTAGCTCATACGCGTTCAGTCATTCAACAATGGTTAAAATCAGAATTTGTATCTGTAAATGGTGAAGTTGTCAAAGCTAACTATAAAGCAAAAGATGGAGACCATGTTACCATTCAAATTGAAGAAGATGAAGAATTAACGGTTCTTGCAGAAAATATTCCATTAGAAATTGTTTATGAAGATGAACATTTATTAGTGATTAATAAACCAAGTGGAATGGTTGTACATCCTTCAAAAGGACATTCAACTGGTACATTAGTGAATGCATTATTGTATCATGTGGATCAATTATCCAAGGGTTCTGAAACTTATCGTCCAGGAATTGTGCATCGAATTGACAAAGATACATCTGGATTATTAGTAGTAGCAAAAACCCACAAGCTCATGTTGGGTTATCCAATCAATTAATGGATCATTCTATGACTCGAAGTTATGTGGCAATTGTAGAAGGAAGTTTTGAGCATATTACTGGTACAGTGGATGCACCATTAGCTAGAGATCCACATAATCGTCTAAAAGCGTTGTGTTCAAAAAGAAGGAAAAACAAGCGATTACTCATTTTACAGTCATTCAAGCGTTAAAAAGAGACAAGTATTTTACGACTAAATTTAGAAACAGGAAGAACTCATCAAATTCGTGCACATATGGATTTTATTCATCATCCGATATTAAATGATCCGATGTATCATCCAAATGGGAAAAATGCCACAGAATTCGGTCAATATTTACATGCAGAGACTTTAGGATTTGTTCATCCGATTACTCAAGAAAAAAACTATATTTTGAAAGTCCATTACCAAAAGAATTTGAAGAAATGATTCAAGAACTACAGTAGAGGAGTATGGATATGTCAGAAAAAAATTCTTATTAGATGAAGCGACAATTAATCGTTCGATGACTCGTATTTCTTATGAAATTATAGAACAATATAAAACGGTTGAAGATTTAGTGCTTGTTGGAATTAAGACAAGAGGAGTTCATATTGCTAAACGATTGCAAAAAGAAAATCGAATCCATTGAAAATAAACCTGTTTTTACTAGGTGAAATTGATATTACTTTTTATATAGAGATGATCGTCATGAACCCTGATCCAACAGTAGATCCAATTATTAATGGAACGAATATTCCTTTTTCATTAAAATGGAAAAAATGTTGTATTAGTAGATGATGTCATCTTTTACTGGTAGAACGGTTCGTTCTGCATTAAATGCTTTAATGGAATACGGTAGACCAAAAACGATTAGTTTAGCAGTCTTAATTGATAGAGGACATCGTGAATTACCTGATTCGTCCGGACTATGTAGGAAAAATATTCCAACTATCAAAAAAAGAAATTTTAGTGAAATTACATGAAGTTGACGATGAGGAATGTGTTACTTTAAAAAAGTATAAGGAATGTATCAAAATAGTTGCATTCTAATTCAGATTAGTGTAATATAACTAACGGTATAAAAACCATATTTCACACCTAATTGGATGATAAAGGGTGGTGCTTAGGAATAAGTACCCTTGTCGATGAAAATTGGGGAGGAAAAAAATAAAACCAAAATTGGAGGAAAACAAAAATGGCAGTTATTTCAATGAAACAATTGTTAGAAGCTGGTGTACATTTCGGTCACCAAACACGTCGCTGGAACCCTAAGATGAAGAGATACATCTTCACAGAAAGAAATGGTATCTATATCATCGACTTACAAAACCGTTAAATTAGTGGACGACGCATACAACTACATGCGTGAAGTTGCTCAAGACGGAGGTATTGCTTTATTCGTAGGTACTAAAAAAACAAGCACAAGATGCTGTTAAAGATGAAGCAATCCGTACTGGTCAATACTATGTTAACCATCGTTGGTTAGGTGGTATGTTGACTAAACTGGGATACAATCCAAACACGTATCAACCGCTTGAAAAAAATTAAAGAAATGCAAGAAGACGGTACATTCGATGTATTACCTAAAAAAGAAGTTGGTGTTCTATTAAAAGAATTAGACAAACTTGAAAAATACTTAGGTGGTATTAAAGATATGCCACGCATTCCTGATGTAATGTTTATCGTTGACCCTCGTAAAGAACGCATTGCAGTTCAAGAAGCTCACAAATTAAACATTCCAATCGTTGCTATGGTTGACACAAACTGTGACCCTGATGAAATCGATGTTGTTATTCCATCAAATGACGATGCAATCCGTGCGGTTAAATTAATCGTAGCTAAAATGGCTGATGCATTCGTTGAAGGTAACCAAGGTGAAGACGTAGCAGTTGACGAAGAAGACTTAGATAAAGATACTTCATTAGAAGATATTGAAAAATTAGTTGAAAGGCGACAACGCTGAATAATCACTAACCAGTAGGCTGTTTTGGAATCGGAAAAAGAAAATCTTTCATCCAAACAGCTTTTTTTAAAAATAAGTTTTTGTAAATTTATAACATTTAGGAGGAAATTGAAATGGCACAAATTTCAGCACAATTAGTAAAACAACTACGTGACATGACTGGCGTAGGGATGATGGATGCTAAAAAGCATTAGTTCAAACTGAAGGAGATATCGATGCAGCTGTTGACTATTTACGTGAAAATGGTTTAGCAAAAAGCAGCTAAAAAGCTGACCGTATCGCTGCAGAAGGTATTACAAACGTATTAGTAGATGGAAACGTTGCAGTTGTATTGAAGTAAATGCTGAAACAGACTTCGTTGCTAAAAACGACAAATTCCAAGCATTAGTAGCTAAATTATCACAAGTAATCTTAGCAAATAAACCAGCTGACTTAGAAGCTGCTTTAGAAATCGTTACTCCAGAAGGTAAAGTATCTGATGTAATCGCTGAAGCAACTACAGTTATCGGAGAAAAAATTTCATTACGTCGTTTTGAAATCGTTGAAAAATCTGATGCAGATGCATTCGGAGCATACTTACACATGGGCGGACGTATCGGTGTGTTAACTGTATTAGAAGGTTCTACAGATGCAGATGCTGCTAAAGACATTGCTATGCACGTTGCAGCAATCAATCCTAAATATGTTGACCGTTCAGAAGTTTCTGCTGATGAATTAGAACATGAGAAAAAAAGTTCTTACAGAACAAGCATTAAACGAAGGTAAACCAGCTAATATCGTTGAAAAATGATTGCTGGACGTTTAAAACAAATTCTTAGCTGAAATTAGCTTGAAACGACCAACCATTCGTTAAAGATCCAGACACAACAGTTTCTAAATATGCTTCTTCTAAAGGTGGTAAAGTTAAATTATTCCACCGTTATGAAGTTGGTGAAGGTTTAGAAAAAAACGTGTTGATAACTTCGTTGAAGAAGTAATGGGACAAGTTAAAAATAATTGATTTCAATTAGTGGGGAATAAGGTGAAGCTGCCCTCTATTCCCTTTTTAGACTAAATTCACTAAGAAAAAGTATGAGAAGAGGAGTCCCTTACAATGGTTGAACCTAAATATAAACGTGTTGTATTAAAATTAAGTGAGAAGCTTTAGCAGGCCAAAGCAGGTTTTTGGTATTAATCCTCCAACTATTAAGGAAATTGTTAAAAGAAATTAAAGAAGTTCATGATCTTGGAGTTCAAATGGCAATCGTTGTTGGTGGTGGAAATATTTGGCGTGGAGTTACTGGTGAAGAAGTAGGTATGGAACGTGCTCAAGCAGACTATATGGGTATGCTTGCAACAGTGATGAATGCATTTAGCATTGCAAGATGCGTTTAGAAAATATTGGAGTTCCTACACGTGTTCAAACTTCAATCGAAATGCGTCAAATTGCTGAACCTACATTCGTCGCAAAGCAGTTAGAAACTTAGAAAAAGAACGTGTAGTCATTTTTGCTGGGGAACTGGTAAATCCCATACTTCTCAACAGATACTGCAGCTGCATTACGTGCTGCTGAAATAGGAGCAGATGCGATTTTAATGGCTAAAAATAATGTTGATGGGGTTTATAGTGCGGATCCCTCGTATTGATACAAATGCAATTAAATTTAATGAATTAACACATTTAGATGTCATTCAAAAAGGACTAAAAAGTAATGGATACTACTGCAAGTTCATTATCAATGGATAATGATATTCCATTAGTTGTCTTCAATTTAAATGAAAATGGAAATATTCGTCGAGTTGTTCTTGGTGAAAATATTGGTACAACTGTAAGGGGAAATAATATGACAGCAACTGAAATTATTGCAAATGCTAAAGAACGTATGAAAAAACTGAAGATGCGCTTCAACGAGAATTAGGCGGAATTCGAGCTGGTCGTGCGAATGCAAGTCTATTTAGATCTGCCTGCAAGTTGAATATTATGGAGTTCCTACTCCAGTTAATCAACTAGCTTCTGTAACGGTTCCTGAAGCTCGTATGCTATTAATTACACCTTATGATAAATCAAGTTTACAAGATATTGAACGTGCAATTTTAATGTCAGATATTGGCATTACTCCAACAAATGATGGTAGTGTTGTTCGTTTTAGTCATTCCACAATTAACGGAAGAACGTCGTAAAGAATTAGCAAAAACAAGTAGGAAAAGAAGCTGAAGGTGCTAAAGTTAGTGTTCGTAACATCCGTCGTGATGCTATTGAGCACTTTAAAGAAAGCTGATAGAAATCACTGAAGATGATTTACGTGGATATGAAAAAGATATTCAAAAAAATTAACGGATGACAGTGTTAAAAACATTGACTCATTTAGCACAAGTAAAAGAAAAAGAATTATTAGAAGTATAATTCATCAAGTGACAACAAATCTTAGTAATCTTAATAGATTTGTTGTCACTTATTTTTGAATCGTTGAAAGGAGATTTTATGAAATTAACGAAAAACAACAATTTCTATTGGTTAAGTTAGCGATATTAGCCATTATCCTAATGATATCTGGTCTTGGTTTCTTCTCGAAGAATCAGAAGAAAACTTCTAATAAATCGAATACTAACCAAACACAAGTAGAAAGTAGTGTAGATTTTTCTGGATATGACAAATCAAAAATGTATACTCTTCAAGTTGGTAAAGTAGCGGATGGAGATACATTTCACGTTCGATTAGATGGGAAAAGAGTTTAAAATCCGTTTATTATTAATCGATACACCTGAAAACTGCTAAAAAGAGGGAAAAAGCTGCTCAACCATTTGCAGATCAAGCAAAACAAAGAACAGAAGAGTTATTAAAAAAGCTAAAAAGTAGAAGGTAAATTTGATGTTGGTGATTACACAGATAAATATGGACGTGCTTTAATGTATGTTTATTTAGATGGAAAAATTATTACAGCAAACTTTAGTTGAAGAAAGTTTAGCAAGAGTAGGATATGCCCATCCACCGAATACAACTCTATCTAAAAGATTTACAAAAAGTTGAAAGAGCAAACGAAGAAGAAAAAGAAAAATATTTGGGAAAAAGATGGTTATGTGACTAACCGTGGATTTGATACAAGTGTCTACTAATATAATATTCGCTTCTATTATGATATAATTTTATCAAGATTATTGTTAGGGGATAGGGTTATGAAAAAGACAAGTATTCTATTGGAACCAGTTTTTATATGTAATTTATTTGTTTGTATAATCTTTTAACTATCTTTTACCATGATAAAAAGATACTAGTGATATTTGCTTCTATTGGACTTGCTATCTTTGCTGCAACTATTAAAAAGAATTAAAAGATTCAGCTAATGAATAATTAAGTAAAAAGCTAAGTACAAAATATAGTGCTTTAGCTTTTTATGATTTTACTCTGTCTTAAAGCTGTTTTTCCTTTTATATCAAGGTTTTAGACGAATTTACTATAACTAGTTTTTACCCCAATATATTGTGTCGTTAAAAATAAAATAAAAATTTTAAGCACAATATATTGTATTTTGACCGGATATAGGGTATCATACTACCTGTATGAACCAAAAGGGAGAGATGTTTATGTCAAAATCGTCAAATTACACTATATTCAAAAACCAAATTGTATGCAATGTAACTTTTACAGAAACAATTTTTCGAGGATAATCAAGTACCATTTGTGGTTAAAGATGTGTTTGAATCAGAAGAAGCTTTGGAAGAAGTGAAAGCATTGGGGTTCCAATCATTACCAGTTGTTGTAGCTGATGGAATTGAACCATTCTTTTGGTTTCCGTCCCAGACATTTTTAGAACAATTAGTTGGGTAAGATTTTTAACTTTATAATTAAATTTTAAAACGATTTTTCTTTCGTAGTACGATGCTGCAAATAGAAAAAAATCGTTTTATTTTTGTTCTAAATTTATCTTTATATGGTTAAGTTAAAGGGAATAAACGATTGGAGGTTCTTATGAGTTTCGAAGTCATTCTTACAAAAGAAAACAAGTGCGAAAGTTTTCGCATATTGCTACAAAAATTGCAGATTGGTTAAAACAATCTAGCAACTAATCAAGTTATTTATCTTGTACCAGATCATATTAAGTTTTCTGCTGAATTAGAAATGATTCAACAAGTGGGGCACTATTGCAACAACCACAAAATTCATATGCAGTAACGAAAAATGCAAGTTTATAGTTTTAAGCGATTAGCCTGGTATTTTTAAGAGATCATGCTGCACTTCAACGTCCTTCTTTATCGAAGGTTGGAATTTGTATGATTTTACAAAAATATTATCTGAATATCAAAGATGAATTAGTGTTATTTAATAAGGAATCTCGTCATAAAGGATTTATTGAACGTTTATCTGCTGTCATGCAAGAATTTCGTTTTAGGAGGAATCGAAATAGAGGATTTCTCAGAGTGGTTTCGAACAGGATTCTTATGAAGAATTGATCAACGTTTAAAAGAATTTGGCATCATTTATAAAACATTATTTAGATTATTTAAAACAAGATTTTTGTTCAATCGGAAGATTTATTAAAAATATTAGCAGAAGAAATTTCATTGATGGATTTATCCAATACTTATGTTGTAATTGATCAATCGTATCACTTGAAATGCGATGGAATTAGAAGTAATTGATGCTTTAGTGAAATCGTGCGGAGGAGTAGAGTTTTATACTACTGCAACAACAGATGCTTTTAAACCAAAAAGAAACACTGGAATCTAGTTTATTTGATTCCAATCGTCAATTAATTTCTCGTTTACTAAATTGGTTAATGATTGACGAAAAGTAAACCCTGTTATAAAAAGAATTAAACGAAGAGAATAGCGCTTATCATTCTGACTTTTTAGAACTCGAACAATATTGGCTAGAAACAAGTGGAGGACTTGAAACTACTTCTAATCGTACATCAAGAAAAATTGCAGCTTTACAGTGGACGACTTATGAAGATGAACGACAAGAAATCCAAGAAACATTAGCAACGATTAAAAACATTGGTCAATAGTGGGAAAATATCGTTACCAAGATATTCAAATTTTATCGAGAAATTTAGAAGAACAACAAACTCTCTTACAACCTTTATTAGAAACGTATCAAATTCCATATTTCATGGATTTATCAGATACAATGGAGCATCATCCACTCATTCAAGTACTAGACGCGATTTTTGCTATCCAGAAGCATTTCTGGCGTTATCATGACATAATGAACCTATTAGAAGTGAATATTGTTTCTGGCCCTTAAATCGAATAAATTTAGAGAATAAGCATGATGAAGAAGTTACGCTAAGAGATGCTTTGATTCACTATCGTCAAACATTAGACGAAACTGAAACGATTATACTAGCACAAGGCTATGAAGGAAAAGATTGGATTTCAAGTAAAAACATGGAATTATCAACTTGAAAAATATTGATGAAGATAGCTTAAGTAGCAGAGAAGTGCTAGTTCATCAACAATTAACACAAGCACAAGAACTACGAGAGCAAATCGTCTCTTTATTAGAACCATTTTTATAAAAATTAGATAAAGTTGAGACGACAAAAAGAAGCGATAACTCTCCTGTATCAATTATTAGAAAAATTGGTGTATCAGATGCGTTCTTATACTGGAGAAATCATGCTGCCAATAGTGGAGACATTCAAACAGCTCGTAGACAGGATCAAGTATGGAATGAATTTTCTAAAATTATTAGAGGAGTATGTTTATATTTTTGGAGATGAACCATTTGATTGGGAAATCTTCCAATTATTATTACATACAGGATTTGAAACATACACACTATAATATGGCTCCATCTACTTTAGATCAATTAACGTGTACAGGAATCGATTCTGTTCGTTATTCTCCTAAAAAGGTTACTTTTGTCATTGGTTTATCTCAAGGCGTCCTTCCTCGAATGGAAGAGGAGAGTGGATTAATGACTGATGAAGAAAGAGAGTATTTATTAAGTAAATTAGATAGTGGACGTTTCTTACATCCGACAACGATTCAAAAACAATCTAGTAGAACCATTTTTATTTTTATAAAGTGTTAACTTCCGCAACTGAAAAAGTGTACTTATCAATGCATCATACAGATAAAGGTTCTAAATTAAAACCATCTAGCTTTTTGTAGAACGTATTTTTAAAGTCAATATGAATTACTACCCAGGATGGAAATCCAAAACGCAACAAGAACGTTTTGAACAGGGCGACTTTTGTAACGATTCATGAATTATTTACGACGTTTACTAAAAACTACGTCAATATAAAGTTTTCCAAAGAAAGAAGATATTCCATCAATTTGGATTGCTTTTACCTCATTTATTAAGACAAGATAAAGATTTTCCAACAGGAGTATCATACATTAGTGGACAGTGTATTCCATTTGAAATATTGCAAAGCAATTACCAAAAAGAATTGGCTGCTGAATTATACGGAAATCATTTATACTTATCAACTTCTCAAGTTGAAACCTTTTATAAGGATCCATTTAGTCATTTCTTACAATATGGGTTAAATGTCCGAGAGCGTAGAGAGTTTGAATTAACAGCAGCTGGATCTGGAGAATACTTTCCATGAAACATTTGACCAGTTCATTCGCAAAGTTCATGAATTGACAATTAGATATTCGTTCTATAGATGCAAACTACAACAGAAAAAGTATTAAAAGAAATCTTTTGACTCTATGAATGAAGATGCAAGATTCCAAATTTTTAAATGCATCACCTAGAATGAATTGGACAAAAAGTGTTTACTACAAGATACGATTCGACAAACATTAGCTGCTGCACTATTGCAGTTACAACAATTACAAGTAACACCATGGAAAACAGAAGTTGCATTTTGGAGAAAAATCTGATAAGAAAATTGAAATTCCCATTGAAATGAAACTCAATCTCTATTTATTCGTGGAAAAATTGACCGTATAGACCTTTTTAGAAACCGAAAAGTGTTATCACTTTAGGAATTGTCGATTATAAAGTCTTCAGCACAAAAATTTGATATCAATCGATTACGTTATGGCATTCAATTGCAACTATTAACGTATTTATCAGTTGCTAGAAACATTGTTTCTGATCAATTCAATAAACAGTGACGCATATGGTGGATTATATATGCATGTTTTTCAACCAAGCTTTTAACGCTAAAAGATATTAAAAGCAGATGCAGATTTTTGAAGAAACTCGTCTGAAAAATATAAATTATCTGGATTATTAACGAATGATTTAGGCGTTCTGCAACAAGTTCAACCTGATTTTTGAAACAGGAGACTCTATTGTATTGCCATTTGGCGTAAGAAAGATGGAGAATATAAGGCAACTAGCCAAGTCTATGCACCTGATGATATCAATTTATTAATGGACTTTTGCTTTCTATCAATTGAAAACTGCTGGAGAAAGAATTTTTAAATGGAGAAAATCAAATTGCCCCATTTGATGAATTAAAAAGAATATGCAGATTCAGTGAATGGCAAAATTCAGTGTAATTTCAATGTTTGATGCAACAAATCCAGAAAATAATTATCAATTTTTAACGAAAATGCCTCTTCAAGAGAACTTAACTTGGATGAGAAAATAAAATTGATGGAAAGGAGGAATAGTGGGTGATACCAGTAAAAACCAGAGGGTGTACAAGCAACTCCTGAACAATGGCAAGCAATTTGGCAAAAGAGGCGATAATTTATTAGTTTCAGCTTCTGCCGGATCAGGAAAAACTAAAAGTATTAGTTGACCGAATTATGGGATATATCGAAGATGGCGTTAATATTGATTCTTTATTAATTGTGACTTTTACTGAAGCTGCTGCAAAAAGAAATGAAAAGAACGTCTGCGTACTAATTTAGAAAAAGCTATTACAAAAAGAAATAGATATTACTAAGAAGCATATGTATATCAAACAACTAAGTTTATTACCCAAATGCTACGATTTCTACCATTCATAGTTTCTGTATGAAAGTCATTCGTCGTTATTTCTATTTAAGTCAGTTAGACCCTGTATTTTCACTATTAAATGAAGTAGAGGGGACTTTATTAAAAGAAAAGTATGGAGAAACATACAAGATGAATTATTAGAAGAACATTCTTGGATGGATGGATTTAATGCGCTATTTTTCTAGCGATCGTAATGATGATGGATTTACAACATTAGTTTATCAACTATATGATTTTTCACGTTCAAAACCAAATCCAAAACAATGGATTTCTTCTTTAGCAGATTTATATGAAACAAAGGATGAATACGGCGAAATTCCTATTATAAAGGATCAATTTTGCACCTTATATTGTCGAAGAATTAAAGTATTTAGTTTCTGCCTATGATGAATTAATTAAATTAGCTGAAGTAACTGGATTTGAAAAGTGTAAAGATGTGGTCGAAGCTGATGCTCAACAAATCAAGAAGTGTATGCAGCATTTGAAAGTGGGAATTACACAGCAGCGTATACATTAGCGCAGGGAGTGAGTTTTGACCGTTTCCCAACTGTTCCTAAAAAGATGAAACTACAGATAGAGAAGCAGTACAGGCCATTAAACGTAAAAGAGATAGCCTGAAGAAACATTGGGAAGATCAATTGTTAGCAACAGCCTTTTTCGAGTCTCCTGAGGTTCAAAATGAAGCATTTAAGAAATATTTATCCGATGATGTTGCATTTATCTCAAGTTGTCTTTAAAATTTTTATGAAGCTTTCCAATTGGAAAAGAAAACTTCAAAACAAAATTGATTTCTCTGACTTGGAACATGATACATTAGCAATTCTTTCCACTGAGAAAAATGGAGTTTTGATTGCTAAAAAAATATTATCAAGAACTATTTACTGAAGTTTTAATTGATGAATACCAAGATGTAAACCGAGTTCAAGAGCAATTTTAACAAGTGTTGCTAGGGAGAATAATCTCTTCATGGTAGGGAGATGTCAAAACAATCGATTTATGCCTTCCGTCTTGCAGATCCATCTTTATTTAGAGATAAATATGAAGCCTATGCAGATGAAAATGGTGGGAAACGAATTATTTTAGCTGAAAACTTCCGTTCTAGAGATCAAGTATTATCCTTTACTAATTTAATTTTTAGACAAATTATGGATCATGAACTAGGTCAAATTGATTATGATGATTCAGCTGCTTTTAAAAACTGGAAACTTGAATTATTCAGAGGATACAGATAAATTTAGCGAATGCTATATTATTCAAAAATACTAATCTAGAAGAGAGGAAGAAGAATCTTCTGGATTGGAAACGGAAAGTTTGATTGATAGTTCAGCTAGTGCTGAAGTCCATTTTATTGGGTAAAGATTAAAGAAATTGATGGCAAAATCAATTTGAAATCATGCATGAAGAAAGTACAAAGGAAAATCCAAAAACGACCAATACAATATAAAGATATCGTCATTTTAGCGCCAACAAAAGGCTAATAATGGATTAATTGAAGAAAGTTTTTACTCAATATCAAATTCCTGTTTTTAGTCCAAAAAAATCTTCAATATTTTTAAACGAACAGAAATTGCCATTATGATGTCTGCTCTAAAAAAATTATTGATAATCCTACTCAAAGATATTCCATTTGTTGCAGTATTACGTTCAGGAATCGTTGGATTAGATGAAATAGCATTAGCTCATATTCGTAAAAACAATAAAATGTTGTTCGTTTTATGAAGTTTGCGTTCAATTTGTGGAGCATTTTTACATTAGAAGAAGTGACTTATTATGATAGTGTTCAACAACAGCAATTAAAAGACCGTATAAAATTATTCTTAGAACAGTTAGAATCTTGGCGAGATATTGCGAACCATCAATCCATTAGTACGCTTATTTGGCAAATTTATATGGATACGAACTATTTAACATATGTTCATGGGTCAATCTGTTGGACAACAACGTGTCTTGAATTTACATGCCTTGTATAAATATGCAAAAAGATTTTCGAAGACTCTAGTTTTAAAGGATTTACGTAACTTTTGTTCGATTTATTCAACAAATGCAACATAAAAAAACAAGATTTAGAAGAACCTACACAAATTTCTGACGAAGAAGATGCAGTTCGTGTTATGACCATTCATGCAAGTAAGGGATTTAGAATATCCAGTAGTATTTTTTTAATGAATGCTGGAAAGAAATTTAACCAACAAGATATTCGCCAACAAGCGATTCGTAGTGATGAACTAGGAGTAGGTGTTAAATATTTACAACTTCCCTGAAAAGAATTCAATGGACAACCATTCCGTATGTAATGGCTTATAAAGCAGAGAAAAATAAATTACTTTCTGAAGAAATGAGAAAAATTATACGTAGCAATGACTCGTGCACGAGAAAAAAACTTATTATTGTTGGTTCTTTAAAAGGATTTTGAAAAAAATTTCAAAGAAGAACATTCTATGATAGAAGATAATGATGATGAAACATTACCATATTCTCTTCGTTATCATGTCGATAATTATTTAACGTGGATTTTAATGGCTACAATGAGAAAGCAGGAGAAAGTTTCCTTCCATCAAGAAGTCATTGACTTTGAACAAATTAAACAGAATGCACTCAATTGGATTCAAGAGGCTGAAACGGCTTCTATTAATGAAGTAGAGTGGTTACAAAAGCAAGTAGAAGGAAAACCGGTTTAAAAATTTATCAAATTTATTAGAAGATTTAAAAACAAACGTATCCTTATTTATTAGCATCCACTACAGCAAGTTATCAAAGTGTATCTGAAATTAAACGTATGAATGAAGAACCAGATGTGAAACAACTACCTCAGTTGGAAGAACAAACTCAAGAAACAGAAAAATGTGCAACAATATGTTTATTTAACATCTGAATTAGCAAAACCAAGCTTTATTGAGTCTAAACAAAAAGTTTCAGCTGCAGAACGTGGAAGCGGTTTACATTTATTAATGCAAAAAGTTAGACTTTAACTAAGGAAATTACTCAGTATTTCATTCAAGAAACTATTCAGCAATTAGTTGAGACGCAATTTTTAGAAAAAGAAGTTGCTACAGTTATTCCAGTTGACCAAGTATATCATTTCTTCCAAAGTGAATTTGGTCAATGGATACAGGAACATCAAGCATTATTAAACCGTGAACAAGCATTTTCACATGTTGTAACAGCAAAACGTATCTTTAAACATTTACCAGATAATAAAGATTCGATGTTGATACACGGGATTATTGATGGATTTGTGGAATTAGATGATGAGATTATCTTGTTTGATTATAAGACGGATCATGTGGTGCCAACACAAAAAGGTATCCAGAAAGTCGTCGATAAGTATAAACAGCAATTGAATTTATATGCTGAAGCATTAGAAACAAGTTATCAAAAGAAAGTTTCTAAACGTATGTTATGTTTATTGTCGATTGGTCAATCGATTGATATTTCTAATGTTTAATATATGGTAGAAGGACGTTCGTGAGGAGCGTCCTTTTATGTTGGTTTGGATTGTGGAGGAGGAATTGTTTTAGGTGGTTAGTGGTTAAACTGATATACAACTTTCTTTAATATATATTATGTAAACCTATATATCGTTCCGAAATATTCCTTTGTTGTATCAAGCATCGCCAGCAGCCTAGCTATAGCTAGTCTCATGGCTAAAATTTGAGCCTTGGTCTCAAATTTTTGCTGTAATAGAATCCACTGAGTTCTATTTACTTTTGATACTACTAAAAAATATTTCTCACTTTTTACGTTTATCATAGTACTTCAGATACTTTTATTCAATGTATTTGCTCTTTTTACGTTATCAGTCTAGAACGTTATCTATTGTATTCAATATAATATGTACTTTCATACGATAACTTGTAATTTTGGAGCTTAATCGTATAATGTATTTTGTATTTTATATAGTTAAAGGATGGTTTTGGATGAAATTTAATGAGGAAAGTCCTTTTTGGAGATTTGCTACGATGTTGGCGGATTTTTATTTTTGTTGAACTTATTAGTAATTGTAATTAGTATTCCTATTGTAACGATTGGGCCTGTGTTAGCAGCTTTGTTTTTATACAATGATGAAGTTTTCTGAAAATGAAGATGGTTATTTAGTGAAAACGTTCTGGAATGAATTGAAACATTTATTCTTTTGTACGTGTTGCTGTTTCTTTAATTTATACAGCAATCATTGCAGCTACTGTATATGTGATTCAATTTTTGGTATAGTTTCCAAAAATATTTTTTGGCATGATGTTAGCGATATTTTCTTTTTATTCCTATGTATGACGTTCACTGCAATGTTGATTTCATTAGCAAGAACACAGTATTTTGGTACGATTAAGAGTTATATACGTGATGGATATTTATTTATTTTTCATTTTTTTAAAGGAAGCTGTTGCTATTTTGGCAATTCCAGTTATTTTTAATCGGATTTAGTATTTTCCAAGAAACGGTCCTATATTTCATGGGAATTATTGGAATTTCATTAATGGGATATGCATTTAGCTCCATTGTTTTCATAAAATGTTTTCAAAAGTAGAAAAAACGCATGAAGGTTAAGTCTTCATGCGTTTTCTAATTTACCCACGTGCTAAATGAGTGCGAATTTTTGTTGATAAGTATTCAATCACTAATACTAATACAATTAATCCGCATAGGATAGCCCCTACTTCATGCCATTTATAAGCTGTCATGGCAAAGATTAATGGAGCACCGATACCTCCGGCACCTACCATCCCTAAAACAGTTGCATCTCTTAAGTTCATATCAAAACGATAAATAACTGTTGAAATGAATGCTGGAATTAATTGTGGCAAAGATCCCAAAACGAATTTTTTGATAGAAATTACATCCACTAGCATCTAATGATTCCAAAATCTTGTAATCCAAGTCTTCAATAGCTTCGATATATAATTTAGAAATCATCCCAATCGATGCTACAGACATTGTTAGCAACCCTGTAAAAGCACCAGGACCTGTTACACGAATAAACATTAACCCATAAATTAATGTTGGAACCGTACGAATGGCCATAATGGCTGTACGTCCAATCACTGCAACAGGTTTTGGAACGATATTAGTTGCTGAAATAAATGAAAATGGAATAGCTAAAATAGCACCCACTAATGTTCCTAGAAATGCAATTGCAAATAGTTTCTAATAATAAATATGGAACACCTTTTCTGTTGTAAAGTTTAACAATATGATGTTTCAGGAGTTACAATCCTTGTAAAAATACTTTGAGAAATTTGTAAACCATTTTTCTGGAATTTTACTTAATTCAATCGTAGATCCTGACCATGCAAAAATAATAATGAAATAAGAATAAAAACGCCTAATTGAACAATCCATGTACGAGGAGCTTTTTCATATTGTTTTAATACTAGCTTCATTCATGTGTTTAACTCCCTTCTATGTTAATTTCTGTACGTAAGTAGTAACTTACTGATTCAATAATGACTACAGTGATAGAATAATGTCACTAAAATCATCCCTACATTACCATATTCACGCCAACCAAGGTTCTCATTTAAAATAATCCCGATACCACCGGCACCTACATATCCTAAAATAGATGCATAACGAACATTACCTTCAAAAGCAATATAATGAACTTGCTAAAGTAAGTTGGTAAAAATTTGAGGAATAATCGCACTTGTAAAAGCTTGACCTTTTGTTGCTCCTAAAGCTTCAGCAGCTTCAAAAGCTCCCATATCTACTGTTTCAATTTGTTCATATAATTGTTTACCACAGTATGCAAAAGTATACGTTGCAATCGCAAATGTACCAGCCATTGTTCCTAATCCAAAGATATACGTTGCAATTAAAGGCAGTTACAAGAGTTGGTAATGTACGTACCACACTTAAAAATAAACGACTTAAACTAATAATCCATTTACTTTTTTTACAATATTACTTGATGCAACAATTGCAAAACGGAATAACTAAAATAGAACCCTAATAATGATCCTAATAATGACATTTTTAATCGTATCAATTAATGGTTGCCAAATATTACTTGAATATTCCCAAGCTGGTGAAACATACGACCAATAATAACAAAGAAATTGAACACCACGTTGTAAAATAGTATGTAAATTAAAACCCTGTTACTTTTACCAGAATAGTACATGGCAATTAATAAACCAATGATAACAAAAATCAGTTTTTGATTTTTGGTTCTTTTCACAGTTGTACCATTTTTTTAAACGTAAATTCTTTTTGAAGCGAAGAGTTTATTATCCTTCATGTAACTCCTCCGCCTTTCCTTTATAGATTAAATCTAATACTTCTTTCGTTACTTGACTACTTGGGCCCATCGTAAACAATTTCACCATCACGAATACCGATAATACGATCTGCATATTCTAAAGCTAATTCTACATGGTGAATGTTTAATAAAATAGAAATATTTAATTCTTGATTAATTTTTCTAAAGTCTTCCATTACACGTTTAGCTGTAATTGGGTCTAATGCCGCAACTGGTTCATCTGCTAAAAATAATTTCAGGATTTTTGAGCTAATGTTCTTGCTAATGCAACACGTTGTTGTTGTCCACCAGATAATTGGTCTGCACGAATAAATGCTTTATCAACAATGCCAACTTTATCCAATGCTTCTAAAGCATGTAATTTTTCTTCTTTAGTATAAATGCCAAATAATGAACGAACAAATGGAATATCTGGAACAATTGAAGTTAATACGTTTTTAATAACCGTTGTTCTCGTTACTAAATTAAATGATTGGAAAAATCATCCCTACTTTATTTCTACGGAATTTACGAAGAGATTTTCCTTTTAATGAAGATACATTTGTACCATCAACTGTTAAAGTTCCTTCTGTAATTTCAATCATACGGTTAATAGTACGAATTAATGTTGATTTACCAGCTCCTGATAAAACCAATAATTGAAACAAATTCACCTTGTTCAATTTCTAAATTAATATTTTTAAGCCCTTTAACACCATTTGGATAAGTTTTTGAAACATTTTTCAAATTTAATCATAATATGTCCTCTTTCTCAAGGGTCAGGATTTACTCCTAACCCTCATTTGATCATCATTTCTTGTCTTACTTAGCTGATTTTAATTTTTTAGAACTTTTTGTGCTTCACGTTCTTTATCATAATCAGCTGAATTAGCTTTCTTGTATCCTGAATGAGAGTAAATTTTAATGACTTCTTTACCTTCATCTGTACCAGCTAATTTAATCATCGCATTTGCGAAAAGCTTCTTTAAACGCATCGTCTACAATTGGTGAAGATTTACTTACTGAAATTGTGTCATTATAAATATCTGGAGTTACACCAACAACATTTGTTTCTTTCCAAATTTCTTCAGAACGACCATACTCACTGAGTCCATTTCTTAGCATAGTCAGTACGTAAGTCAGCATAACCAACCATAATATCAATTTGTCCAGAAGCTAAACGAGCTGCTGATGAAGCGTAAGAATCAGATTGAACAACATTTTGTAAATCTGAAATATTCTTACCGAATTTATCTTGTAGCCATAATGTGGGATAAATATATCCTGAAGATGAAGAAGTTCCTAAAACTCCCCAGTTTGCTGAATTTAAGTCTTCCCAAGAAATATCTTGTCCACTGTTTACTTTTTCAGCAATTGCTTTCCCTTTTCTGTGGGTCCAGCAATAATTAATCCCTTTATATGAAGTAACTTGTTCGTTAGAACGTTTTGATTCTTTTACCATCGTTCCAATCTTTTTGCATTCGAAGAATTTTTTTCTAATCCAGAACGTGTTGCTGTTAATAAAACATCGACTTCTTTATCGAAATAATACATAAAGTACCACCAGGAATGAAACCAACATCTGCTGTACCTGATGCTAAAAGCTTCCCCTACTGCATCAAAGCTTGTACCAACATTGATATCAACATTGTTTACTGTATATCCTTCATGCTGCTAATTCTTTTTCAATAATTCTTTCAATGGTTCAGTAGCTGTCACGATTGCTTCTGGATCACGTGAAGGTACAAAAGCTACTTTCAAAGTATCAATTGTTTTTAGAGCCTTTTCCTTTAGATGAGCCTGTATCACTTGATTGACTAGAACAAGCTGCAAGTAAAGCTGCTGCTGATACTCCAAGTGCTAATTTTGACCAAAAGATTTCTTCATAAAATATATCCCCTAAGATATGTTTTCTACAAGATTGAAACTCTCAACCTCAATTACAATCATACAAAATACGAACGATAATTACAAGAGATTTGTATTGAAAAATACATTTTTAACGAATTTTCATAAAATAAATTCATTTTTCTAATTAGTGAAAAACGTGTAAAACACGAACGTTATACTGATGAAAGCAGAAAAATCAAATAATTGCTAAATAATGAATCAAATAATTATTCGAAAATAATAAAAATAACCGAACGTTTTTAATATATAACGTTCAGTTATTTTTCGTTCTAATTGAAAATCTATTTTTGACCCTTTAGTTCTTCAGAATCTATTAAAAATACTGCAGACATAGTAGTTGCAACGCTATGCGAGTCTCATGGCTAAACATCTGAGCCTAGGTCTCGAAGTTTCCCTGCAACTACAAAGTAGCTATTGCTACTTGTATTGCTGCTACTATGTAGTATTTTTAATAGATTCTGAATCTATACGATAAAATATCTATTCTCTTATTTTTGAGTCATAATAGCGATGCGTAAAATCGACACATTCTTTCATATCGAATAAATATACATTGCCTTCGTTGATTTTAATGTAATTAACAGTATACTGTTCCCATAAAGTTTTTTTGAATTTCTAAAGTAGTCATCGTAAATATCCAATTCAATATTTTTTAAACGATATCCATTTTCTCCGTCTTCTGTTAATATTTTACTTTTTTTCATGAATGACTTCTCTATTCAACCGATTTTCCGCTAAATGAAGTGATGTATTCGTTTCAAAAATCAGTACCAATCATTAATACTTTTAGCACCTATTGAATACATTCTTCCTAATGGTGATTCGTCTCCAAATGGGAAATCAAAGGAATCCTGTCCAATAATTTCACTAGCCTTCTTTCCAATCGCTGTAAAAGAATACATAGGATGATTACTACGAATAGAATCAGGCAAAATTCAATCAAATTGACTAAAAGCTCCCATCGCTTTACTATACGATAACTCCTTTTGAATAGGCAGGCATAGCATCACGAATGACATCATGCCACTCCTGTGGTACTGGAGGATATTGCCAACTAGCAGGATCTGAAATTTCAACCGTTTGAGAAGGCACAACAATCGTTCCCTGTTCTCCAATAATTTCCGTTAAAGCCAAAAACAAAGCTTCCGCACCACCAACCACATACCCTAATGAAGACAAAGAAGCATGAACTAATAAAAGTATCCCCTTGTTTAATTCCTAACTGAGAAAACTTATGTATTAAAAACCTCTTTCGTAATTGGCGTAAAATTTTTATCAATAGACTTTTTGCATATAAGAATACAACTATCTCACTCTCCTTTTTACGTATCGTTATCCTTATTTTAAACTGTTAGAAAACTAAAAATAAATAGGATTCAGAATACTATAGAAAATACTCCATAGTAGCAAAAAGCAATAAAAGTAGCAATAGCTACTTTTTGTTGCAGAAACTTTGAGACCTAGGCTCAAAGTTTAGCCATGAGACAGCTTTAGCTGGCTGCTGGCGACGCTTGCTACTATATCCAGCAATAGTTTTCATTGTATTCTGAATTCGTATGTCAAAAACATCCCTAGATTGCTCTAAGGATGTTTCATTAAATCTTTAATTATTTTTCTGGGAAAATATGAACGTAAGAATTTGTTAGCGAAATGAATATCCTCTAACCAGTTTTCTTGTCCAACATACCAGAATTCTCCAGTGAAACGACGAACACCAATCGATAAGAATGTGTCCACCATTTTCTTGAAATCAATTTGTCCAGTTCAAAAGGAATTTCACGATAATGTCCAGGAATTGTTTCTTTTTAAGTGAGCAGCTACAATGTGACCTTTTCCCTAATTCAATATCTTCATAAACATTTTTCGCACCAGGTTCTAAAGAAGCATTTTTTTAAAGTTTCCTGAATCTGGATAAACTTGTAAATAAGGTGAATCTACTAAGTTTACAAAAACGCATTGATTTTTTTCCACTGTATTCATAAATGGAGTTTCCATTGTTTCGAACCCTAAAACGATTCCTTTTTGAGCTGCTAATAAAAGTAGCTTTTTTTCAAGTTATCAATAAAGAATTCTAATGTATCTGCATCGCCTTCTTCATAGTATACATCATAACCAGCTAATTGAATCACACGAATTCCTAAGTCATCTGCTAATTCAATCGCTTTTTCCATGATTTCCATACTACGTTCACGTACAGATGCGTCATGTGATCCAAATGGATATTTACGGTGTCCACTTAAACACATTGAACGAATTGAAACGCCAGTTTCGTACATTGTTTTAACAAGTTCAAGACGTTCTTCTTTTGTCCACTCTAAACGAGCTAATTTTTCATCAGTTTCATCCACACTCATTTCTAAGAAGTCGAATCCAGTCGCTTTAACCGTTTCTAACTTTTCTTTGAATGATAATGTGTTTGGCATTGATTTTTCATATAGTCCTAATTCGTACATGCTTAACTCCTACCCTTGTCCATAGTATGCATTCGCACCATGTTTACGTAAATAGTGCTTGTCTAAAATTGTTTGAGACATTGGTTGTAAGTTTGGATTTAATACTAAGTTATGCCAAGCCATATTAGCGACTTGTTCTAAAACAGTAATGTTGTGAACAGCATCAAAAGCATCTTTCCCCATGCAAATGGTCCGTGGTTAAATACTAATACACCAGGAATTGCATTAGGATCTTTATCTTTAAATGTTTCTACGATTACTTTACCTGTTTCTAACTCATAAGCCCCTTTAATTTCTGCATCAGTCATAGCACGAGTACATGGAATTGTTCCGTAGAAGTAGTCCCCTTGTGTTGTACCGAATGCAGGAATTTCTTGACCATTTTGTGCCATTGTAGTTGCCCAAGTTGAGTGAGTATGAACTACCCCTTTAACATCTGAAATTACGGTAAATTTCTAAGTGTGTATCTAAGTCAGAAGATGGTTTTAAAGCTCCTTCGATTTTATTTCCATCGATATCTACAATAACAATATCTTCTGCTTTCATTACATCATATTCTACCCCCGGAAGGTTTAATAGCGATAACGCCAGCTTCACGGTCGTATTCTGAAACATTCCCCCAAGTGAATAATACTAAATTATGTTTTGGTAATAATAAGTTTGCTTCAAGAACACGTTGTTTTAATGCTTCATATGCCATGATAAAAAGACTCCTTTTTTAATTAAAAGCTCTAAAGCTGCTGAAAATTTTTTCAGTCATTTCTTTTTCTGATAATAAGTTTTGTAAACCAACGATTTTAGTGTTTGGTAAATCTAATCCGTCGAAGATGTCTAATAATGCTTGAGAAACAACTACCATATCATAGCTTTTAGCTGATGATTTTGCTTCTGAAACTGCACAGTGATGTACTTCCAATGGAATATTTAATTTACGGAATACGTTTGTTAATTTCATTTTGATAATTTGGCTTGATCCCATTCCACTTCCACATGCTGCTAATACTTTCATTGATATCTCTCCTTTAGAATTTGATAACGGGTAAGTCTGTCTTACCCGTTACCTATTTTATAATAAAATTTTTCTGTTTAAAAACTAATTAAAGCTTGTTTGTTTTTCTAAATATGTTTCGTAATCTTCAGCGATTAAGAAATAATGTTCTTTATCACGGCTGTATTGTAATTGAGGGATTGCTAAAAGAATAACTAATACAATACCTAAACCAACATATTGGAAGTGTTGCATTAAGAATCCAAATCCAACCCAAACTGTATCCCAGTCGAAGTTACCATGCCATCCACCGAATGCTGCTAATCCAAATGCTCCAGCTGCGATTGCTCCACCTAAAACTTGGATAACACCTGATAAGAATGTCATGATTGAAGCAGCACGTAAACCACCTTTGTGGTTAGCATATACTGCTAAAGTAGCGTTGTCGAAGAATACAGGAACGAAACCTGTGATGATTAATACTGGTGATTTGAACACAATTAATCCTAAGATTGCGATTACTTGTCCTAAAACCCCGAATAAGAAACCAATTGTTACTGCGTTTGGAGAACCAAATCCGTATACAGCAGCACAGTCAACGGCTGGCATAGAACCTGGTAATAATTTGTTAGAGATACCTTGGAACGCTTCTGATAACTCAGCAACGAATAAACGAACCCCTAATTGTAAAATTTGTACATATACTGTAAATGTTAAAGCAATTTGTAAAATATAGAAGAAGAAGTTGTCGCCTTCTTTTAATGTAGCCATTTTGAATTTAGAAGCCATCACTACGATTTTCTTGACCGTTTACGCCTACTAAGTAATCTTTACCTAATACTAATAAGATAGCTCGAAGAATACTACCATTAAGATAGAAGTTGCTACGATTGATTCTTTAAAGATTGATAAGAATCCTGGTAATTCTAAATCTTCAATTTTTCTTGTCGTTTTTACCAGAGAATTTGTGTGCAAAATTTGTCTACTAACCAAACCCCAAACATTTGTTGGTGACCAATTGCGAAATCCGCCACCTTCTGTTAATTCTTGAGTTGCTTCTACAGTTAAGTTAGCTGCTACTGCCCAATAAAACCCCCTAATACGATACCTAATAAAACAACAAATTGTAATTGTTGTACATTGTCACCTAAAGCTAATGCCATTAACCAAGTAGCTGTAGCTGATTGTTGTACCATGATATGACCAGTGATGAAAAACAGTACGTACTTTAGTTAATTTACGGAAAAATTACAAGTGCTAAGTTAGTTAAGAATGCTACTAAAAGTACTTGTACTGTTAAACCAGTTGCATGACCAGCTTGTTTTAAAGCTGCTTCTGCTGCTGCTTGACCAAAATATGGGTCAATAACTGCTGCTTGTAAACCGAAACGGTCACCTAATGCTGCTAATACTGGACGGAAATTTGAAACTAATCCACCAGCCGCTACGTTTAAGATCATATAACCAACAACTGCTTTTAATAAAACCAGCTAATGCGTCATACCATTTTACGACCTAATAATAAGTAACCTACTAATACAATTAAACCTACAAAGTATTGTGGTTTAGTAAAAAATGTTTGTATAGAAAAATTGCCAAAACCAAATAAAAATTCCATATTATTCACCTATTCCTTGTAAAATATTTTTCTAGATCTTCTTTTTGAGACGTGCATTAACAAAAAGCATTGATGGTATTTTCATCTTCAACTAATGTTACAAGTTCTGATAAATTCCTAAATGTTTTTCATTGTCAGTTGAAGCTAAAACAAAAGGAATAAACGAGGTTTATATTCAGAACTAGGTCCGAAGTCAACTGCCTCTTCAACGTTCATGAAGGCAACCGCTGTTTCGTTAACACCTTTTTCCTTCTTGTGCATGTGGAATGCAAATTTCTGGTGCGATTACAATGTATGGACCAAATTCGTGAACATTATTAATAATGTAACCTGAATAGTCAGCTGTAATAATGTTTTTGGTCTAACAATGGTTGACACGCTGGCGAATCGCATCTTCCCAAGAAGAAAAACCTTTTTGGAAACTAAAACGATTGTTTTTGAATAATTTCTTTTAACACTGCTAAAAACTCCTTTGTGATGATTTTAGTTAAGAAATCGATATTCATCCATAGTTTTAAGATTTGACCGTTACCGCAGTAACGGTCAATCGAGATGATATTATAAGAATGATGGAATGGATACGTCGTTTTCTACTGAGAATACGTCGTCAAATCCACAGTAGAGTTAAATTCTAATTTATCTTTATCTGTTGGATAAGTGTATTTACCACCTACTTGCCAAATGAATGGTTTGAATTTATATTCTAAGCGATCTTTTTGAATTTCCAGATTTCTGTAATTTCTTTAGGATCTGCTTGGAAGTTAGCCCAGATATCATAGTGAACTGGAATAACAACTTTGGCGTTTAATGATTCAGCCATACGTAACATATCAACTGAAGTCACTTTATCTGTGATACCACGAGGGTTTTTCACCGTATGCACCTAAGCACACATCGATTTCGTGTTCGTTACCATGTTTAGCAAACATGTTTGAGTAGTGAAGTCACCAGCATGGTATAAGTTACCACCACTTGTTTTGAATAAGTGAGTTAACTGCGATTTCCGTCCATATCTTGAGGCATTTTACCTTTTAATACTTCGCCATCTTTAGCAGTTACTAAAAGCTGTACGGTCAAATGCTTCTAAAGCTACGATTTCAATATCTTTAATTTTAACTGAGTCTCCTGGGTGTACAACTATTGTGCGTTCAGCTGGAACTCCCTCAACCCTAACCAAGTGTTTACTACTTCTGTGGTCCAACAAATTTAGCTTCTGGACAGTTGTTCGCAACTGCTGCTGCTGTATTGATATCTAAAGTGGTCTGAGTGAATATGAGTTACTACTAAAGCATCTACATTTTTCACTTCAAATGGATCGATAACAAATGGTTGTGTACGTAAGTTTGGTTGTAAGTTTTTGCAACCGCTCATACGTTGCATTTGGTGTCCAGTTTTCATTTTTCCGTTTCCGTGGCTACGTTTACCAGTTCCACACCATAGAGTCACATAGGATGTTAGTGTTTTTCTGATTTTTAACCAGATACCTGTACATCCCTAACCACTCATAGCAAATGTTCTGGTTTAACTTCCTCACGTTCGATTTCTTCGTTTAACCATGTACCCCATTCTGGGAATGTTGATAGAATCCATGATTCTTTTTGTTACATCTTTAATGTTTGCCATTATTCTTTCTTTCCTTCCTTGAGATTAGCTCCCCAAATTCTTCTAATTTCTTCTTTAAATTCACGAGCTGATTGTGCAGGATTTTCTGTAGCATAAATTCCACGTCCAGCAATAGAATGTATAAATATCGATCACCTTCGAATACTTTCAATGTATCTTTTGTTAATCCACCAGTTGCAGAAACTTAAATCCCATCTCAATTAAAACGTTTGATTTTATTCAAGTCACTTTCTGTCCAAGTTGCTCCAGCGAATAGAGCGTCACGACTTTGGTGATAGATGACTTGGTCGATACCAGCTTCACGCCATTGCTCTGCTTGTTCAAATGTCCAGTCACCATATACTCTACTTGTAAAGTGCAATTTCTTTTTGAGCAGCTTTCATAGTAGGGAATGGTAGCACAACAAATGACAGTCATCCAGTCAGCTACCAGCATCTTTACAGTTTTTAGCAACTGTTGATCCAGCATCGGCACATTTGTATCTGCAATGACAACTTTATCAGGGGAATACATTACGTAAGCATTTAATTGCTTTGTCCCCTTCATTCAAGATTAAAAATTGTACCAGCTTCGATAATGTCTTCATCACCAACAGCAAGTGCATCTTTTAACGCATCTTCGATACGTAAATGGTCTAATGCAACTTGTAAATTTGGAATAGCCATTTTGTCATTCTCCTTTTCTCTCAGGGCTTTTTGCCACACAAAAATTTGAAACAATCATAAACTTTTAAGACGTCTCTTAATATATTGATTATTTCATAACTACTAGTAATTATTCATGTAAATATTATAATATAAAACGTTTTTCTACAACAATGCTATCTAGTTAACTAATCTTTATATCAAGTTTTATGAACGTTTTTCATTTTTTTATGATTTTTGATAAAATCCTTTATTTATAAGATTTCTTTAAGATTATTTGTAAAATATTTATCGAAAATCTTGCAAATATACTTTCTACTTCATACTGTTTGAGTAATCTACTTTTTAAGGAGTTTCATATGATTTTATAAAATTTACGATATTTATTGTGCGTTTATTACTGATCTTATTAAATGGGTTTTACGAAAGTAATGGGGCGTGAGAGAATCTGCCAGAAGATACGGGTTATGATTGTTGCTCCACATCGTTCTTGGTTAGATCCGGTACTAATTGCAGTGCGGTTTATCCAAAGTCTTTTGAGTATTGATGGCAGAAGC
>BNJS01003856.1_pt1 | contig 53094 bp, 72 predicted proteins | sample 8540461 | NCBI WGS metagenome assembly BNJS01 (sample SAMD00202454, study PRJDB9452) | human saliva metagenome | isolation source: human saliva | place: Japan
GATCATCGTGTCCTTGCCGCAGCAACCGGTTCCAGACGGCTCGGTGACGACGGGCTTCTTCGTGCTCTTCGGTGCCACATACCACGTTTCAGGATCAAAGCCGGTCGCTGGTCTATATTCGACATCGCTGCCGACGCAGGACATCATGCGTCCCGACGCATCCGAGAGCGGATTACCCGCATAGGCTGCATCCGCCCATCCAGAACGTCCGCTAAAGACCACACCGGCACCGACCAGATAGTCGGCCTGCAAGCATTTAACACGTACATCGCCTCGACTGGCTGCCGGCTGCGCATCCGGTCGGCTGCTCCATGAGCAGAGAGAATGCGCTCGCGCAGATCCTCCCCGGACCGCTGAACGCTCTCGTAGCGTGAGAGGATCGTCTGAGAACGTCCCCAGCTCATTGTACCATGCGCGAGCCATCTCGAGGAGCTCGTCGCTGCACGATACCCTTACAAACGCAACGAGAATCCCCACCATCACCGCCACACCGGACGCAGATGATGAGGTTCATCTGGAATCCGACAATTCTTCCCATCTTCTTCCCTTGATCCAAAATTTTCTCCTTTCTTTGACGCGGATTCCCCACGAGTATCGCGTCTCGCACAGGACCGATAGCCGAGCCAGAGCACGATCAACCGCCCAGGCAGGATCGGCACGGCAATCTGCATCCCGAGGATCTATTGCCATCATGATGACAACCCCGCGAGGAAGATGAGGCGAGGTAGTTGATCCACCAGATGAGGAGCAGTGTGCGGAATTTGATCGGCTTTCCCTCACGCGCGCACTGTCTGCGGAATTTCAGATGACGACGATGGTCGTCCAATGATGACCGCCACAGGTCACCAATCGCGATCAGGTAAATGCGTCCCCAGGAAGAAGTAGTTGAGAAAAGACGACAATAAGCGTCATCCCGAGGGGAGATGAGGATGCCGCGCACGGGCACCCCGCGGTGCAGGCGGCAGAGTGCCTGCGGTGCATCGCCGCGCTGTGCGAGTCCGTAGAGCATACGGCTGTTGCGCTGTAAATCGCGGGTTGTGAGCCGAGACCGCCGCCGTGGGTACGACGAAATTCAGGATATGCGCCGCCGCAGGGATGCCGACGTTGCGGAAAATCTGGACAAAGGGCTCGCATCGCGCCGACCTCATTCCATGGCCAAAAGAGCCATAAAGAATCGCCTATGGTGCCGACGTAGAAGATGAGATACGCCAGATGACTGATTGATCGCCTGCGGGAGTAGTTGCCGGCGGTCGGGATCCTCTGCCTCCCCCGCTGTGATGCCCGATGGGCTCGATGCCGCCGAACGGGAACCGACGCTTCGCCGTTGCCGAGGAGGAAGCCCCACCAGCCATTCGGCAGGAATCCCCGATGCGCCCAGGGTTGCTGACGATTCTCGAGGAACAGTGCGCCCGTCACGAGCAACCCAGCCGCCGAGCCGATCATGAGCACAATCGCCGTGATCTTGACGAGTGCCATCAGAACTCCATCTCGCCAGGCGCACATTCGTGAGATTGAGGATGGTGATGACCGTGAGACAGACGAGCGCAAGAGAGCCACTGCGGCGAATCAGGCAGCCAAAAATTCATACTTATAGATGCCGACCGCCGCCGGCTCCGCCATGGAAACGATAATGTAGTTAGACAGTAGTTTCCAGCCGGAGAGGAAGTAGCCCGGAAAGTCGCCCAGTACTTTCCCGCATGAAGTGACTAGACGAGCGGAGACGGCTCATCCACCACTCATCTCACCGAGCATCCGCGCGGTGAAGAAAATCAGCGCCGCCGAGCAGATATGCGAGCATGACCGCCGGCACAGGCGCGATCGTCGAGACAGAGCCGTAGAAAAGCCCGTGCCGATCGCGCCACCGAGGGCGATCGACATGGAATTAATGCCTGTTCTTTGACCACGCCGAAGGGCGAGCGATGCTTCCTTTCCTGCATAAATCTCCGTCCAAAACAATCCTATCCGCTGACGCGACACAACGCCTGTTCCGCCGCTTTTGCCGCCTTTTCGCTAACGACTGACGCTTCGTAGTTATGCGCGCGCCGCGAGTGCCAGCTCGAGCTTTGCACGTCCGCGCTTGAAATAAACCTTCAGCGGGATGAGCGTCATGCCCTTTCCGCGTCTTGCCAAAAGAGCTTCAGAATCTCCGCCTTATTGCATGAGCAGACGGCGCACGCGCAGCAGGTCATGAATTGAACTGATTGCCCTGATCGTAGGGGCTGATGTGCATGTGATCGAGGAATACCCCCGTTCTTGATATAGGCGTAGCTGTCGCGCAGATTCGGCATACAGGGACTTGACCTCCATGCCGACCAGCTCCATTCCCGCCTCATAGATCTCGTGGATGAAGTAGTCGTGCCGCGCCGCGCGGTTCTCACAGCGATCGTACGCCCTCGTTTTCCCATCAGTGTTCCTCATTCCGGTGCCTCGCGTGCCGCCCTCCGTCTTGCGGTTCATACGGCGTGCAGGCGCGGCACGCTTGCAACTTCTCATCCGCTCCGGCTCCTCGCTCCAGCTGCAAAGTAGCCCGGCGGATCGATAAGACGCCGCGCTGTTGAGCCCCGTCACCTTGACGCGGTGATAGTCACGTACTGCGCTCATCGTCACGACGGCTCTCGCTGCAGCTGCGTCCGCCGCGTGGCAGGCGGTCTGCGTTTAACCGCCGCGCTCACTGCGCCGCGGGGCCTGGCTTGCCGTCCGTCCGTGCTTGCGCGGCGCTCTCCGCCGCCGCATGGGCGGCGCGGTCCGCCCTTCTGGGCATGTCTGCCCTCGTACCATGTGCGCCGCGCGTTTTCCTGCCGCCGTTCGCCATGGCTTTTCGCCAAACTGCAGCGGCGGGGTGTCATGACGCTCGCCTTCCTGCGACGCGGGCTGCGCATTCTCCGTCCCACATCCTTCTTCGCGGGGCGCGGGCAGCACCGCGTTCACAGGGGCGACGCGCGTTCGGACAGACGCCGTTGTCTTTCAGGACGAAGTCGACGTCCCGCGCCTGTACGTCGGCGCGCGTGATGATGGTCACCGTATCGCAGGGCGATGGCGTGACCGCGTGCGCTCGCCCACCATCGCCGCCTGATCCTCGACGTAGGTATAGTAGTCGTTGATCATGGTCGAGACGTGAATGATAAGCCCCTCAACGCCGTTCTCGAGCTCGACGAGGGCCGAACGCCGTTACGCCGCTGATGACACCTTCAATGGGTCTCGCCGAACTGCCATGTACTCGATCTTTTTCATATCGGTCGTCTCGCTCCGCCTCGTTGGCGATGCGCTCACGCGCCGAGGAGTGCTCCGCCTCGAGGAGGCGCACGCAAACGCTCGCGTTCTCCGCCGCGATATGCCCGTAGCGGAAACGTCTCGCGCGGAGACGATGCACGAGGAAGTCGGGGTAGCGTCGGATCGGCGAGGTGGAAATGCGTATAGTAGCGCGCCGCAAAGGCCTAAGTGCCGGGCTCGCCGTCCAGATAACGCGCCTGCTGCATCGAACGCAGGTGACGGCGATGATGCGCTCCTCAGGCTGTCCCTTGACACGGTCGAGCACCTGCTGGATGTCAGAGGGCGCGCACGTCCTCTCATCGACATGGAGGCGCAGGCGAGTGCCGCGAAGGCTCTGCAGACGCTCGATCTTCTCAGAGGTGGGTGTCTCATGCACGCCAGTGAACGAACGGCTCTTCCTTCAACTCCATGTGACTTGGGTCTCGTTTGCCGCGAGCATACACTCCTCGATGGACTCGCCGACCGAGCCCGATACGCTTTCACCGACGATGGGATGCCCATCAGCATCGGGGACACCTTGACCTCGGGCGGCTCAAAAGTCAATCGAGCCGCGCCGATGACGCGGCGCACCAGCACCTCGCGCAGACGGCGCAGCGTCTCTCAAGCATCGGGCGGATGTCGCCGTTGTCCGGACAATTGGCTCATCACCGGCAGAACGGTTGACGAGCGTATGGGTTAGGCGACGCGCAACATGGATCACGCACGGCACGATCATGAAAAGCTTCTGACCTCGCCGTCCATGCCGATCTCCATCTCGCACGCCATCGAGGGACGATCCACGCCCTCGTTCAGGCTGCGGGTCCGTTCGACATCCTTCGGGGCATCGGAATCACGCGGTCGACGAGATAGACGCTCGTCGCGCCGCGCCGCCTCACGATCGAGCGGCTCGCCCGCACGGACATGAAAGTGGCTGACATCGGCGATATAGACGCCGAGGAAGAAACCACCGGCCTTCTCATGGGCGTAAACACCGTCGTCAATGTCCTTCGTATCCTCACCCGTCAATCGTGACAGTAAATCACGCCGGTCACGCCGCCCTGCGCCTCCTCGAGCCGGATCCTTCGGTGGCGCATAGCCGCCCTCTGCAACATCAATTGGGAACTTCTCATCGAGATCGTAAGGCGCGCATGACGGCGAGCACGTCACACCGGGGTCGCCCGTCTTGCCGAGCACCTCGACGACACGATCCTCAGCGCTCCTGCGCTGCTCCGGCCACTTCGTGATCGACGACGGCCTTGCTGCCCGTCTTTTGCCCCGCCAAAGTCCTTTTTCAGCACAAAGACATCGCGCCCGATCTTCGTGCTGTCGGGCGTGACGAAACCGAACGCCTTGCTGCGCTCGAACGTGCCGACGATATGCGTATTGACACGCTCAGGATGCGGATGATCTCCCTGGCGCGTCCGGCTGCTCGGACGTGACGCGTGCGACCACCGCGATCACCGTCATCGCCATCCCCATCGCACTGCCGGGGACAAGACATCTGTCTCCTCCTCCGTCTCGCGCACATCGGGGATGATGACCGAACCCTTCGGCGACATGGAAACCGCCCACCACAAGGTTCATGCGGCGGCGGCTCGGCTTGGTCGCAAAGGCGCTGCGGTTTGCGGATGACCGCACCCTACGGCCTCAAGTGCGGCAAAGAGCATCGAAGAGCTCCTTCCCTGCGCTCCGGGAGCCCCAGCCCCGTACGCAGCTCCGCCTCAGGGTGCAGCGGGCGACGAGGCGTCCTCCCGCATAAAAGGCGCCAGATCTCTCCTTGGAGCGTGCATCCAGCTGTTCCCGTTCCAGTCCTCTTTTCATTTCGTTTTGCCGATCTTCTTCCGCGTGCACAGCCTTCTCGATCTGCCGTGCGCTCACGTACGCGCTCCTGACCCGCCCCTCGTCGAGCGGAAGCAGACTGGCGCATCAGGAGAATCACCGTCTCACAGTCCGTGCTTGCCACGTGTGCGCACAGCTCCTCGGCACTCTTCGGATCCCGCGCGCGGTCACGCGCTCCGTGAACGATCCAGGAGCGGCGCGCGCGCACCCAGCTCGCTGCGAGAGCGGCGGCGCAATCGCATCCATCATCTCGCGGACGACGGGCGGCATACGCCGATGGTGTTGTTCGCGGCCCTGCGGAACGTTCCTCCGCTTTGCGGCGCGCGCCTTCGGCTTTACAGCGACCGACGCTCGCCGGCGTATCGTTTCGTCGGCAGATGCTCGATCCTGTCGCGCAATGATCGGGGGCGCACCGGGCTCACAACACAGGTGACCTCCGCCTCGACCGAAAAGCGGCAGGGCAAAGGTCGCATCGAGTGCACGACGGCGATGTCACCGTCATCGCACCGCGCGGTATCTATAGCCGTCACGCACAGAGTCCATCCAGTCCTCATGCTCCGTACGGCTGGAGATCCTCTGCGGCCGTCCCACATGCCCCGCAAGTCGTATGTAGCCAAGCACCTACCGTAAACCGCGCGCACGAAGGTACTCCCCATGAGACGCTGTAGCTCAGCAGGAAGCCCGAGCCAAATCCATGAATGAGGAGCTGCCATGCCGCCCACTCGGCAGAGGCTCTGCGCCCGGTAAACTGCATGACGTCTCTTCCGACAAAACGATTCCATGCGTCCCAGATAAACAGAAGCCCTGCCCCGCAGAGAGCGGCATGAGGGCTCCTGCACTGAATACGGTCAGCCTCGACAGCCGCGCGACAATGATCGTAATCACCCCGAACGGTATCGCGAACACGACCGTCACGCGTGCGAGCAGCGCGTCCATGCCGCGTGCCTGCCTGAGCTACCGTATCCTCGCCGCTGATCCAAGCGTCGCGCATGCCGGCAGACTTTGCCTCCTGCCCGGCAGCAGACGCGAGGAGGATGATCGCGACGATTGCATCAAAGCCACCCGCTTAAAAAGCGTGAGCAAGAAAAAGCCCTTCCTTTTTAAAAGCGAACGATATTTTGCAATCGCCTTAACACAGAGAACGCAAACGGTAGCGAGCGAAATCGTATCCGCACCGCCATGCGGATTCCATCACTTCCTCCCTGCTGACGGTCGGGAGCTCCTGCACCACGAGAGCATCGTATGCGGCATACGCAGCAATACACGCGTAATGCGGATGCCCTCTACCTCCTCCACGTAGAGGAGTGCGCCCGCATGCGCCGCCATCCGCCCGACGCAAGCGGCACCTCGCCGGAGACTGGTCATGAGTATTTCAGCCGCCGATGCCGTCCAACATCCTCATCCACGATACAGACGCCGAGGATCGATCGACGCTCGCGAGCAGCAGCTTTGCGTCGAGCGGAACAGATATCGAGCCCGCGCCACCTCGACGCCTCTACGCATCGACATCGAACTCGTCGCAGATATCGCCGACGATCTGCTCGATGATGTCCTCGACGGTCACGTGCCGCCGTTCCGCCGTACTCATCGACGACGATGGCACAGCTGCGAGCCCTGCTCCTGCATCGTGCGCAGGAGGATGCTGCCGTCCATGCTCTCGCACGATGAGTGCCTTCACGCAGTGTAACGGCGCAGATTCAACCGCTGTCCGCGCATGAGCGGCGGCAGGAGATCTTCTCGCATGGATAAAGCCGATGATGATCTTTTGTCCTCGCAGCAGACAGGATAGCGCGTCTGCTGCTCCTCGACGATGATCTTGATGCGGTCGGCGGGCGGATCGTCGAGGTTAGAGCGAATCACTGCTCCGTGCGCGGCACCATGATCTCTCACGTGCGTTCAGCTCGGTAAAGGGAAAAGACCTTGTCAACGAAGTCCGCCCCCTGTGCTGTTGATGAGCTGACGGAAGCTCTCCTTCAGCTTCGGAGACGGATCTCCTCCTCCGTGTGTGCATCCTCGTTTCGCCCTTGACCTCATAGCCGAGTTTGCGGTTGACGTGATTTGCCACCGTGTTGAGCACCCAGATACGCGACGCGGCCAAAGAGCACCATGGGAACGCAATCGCGAGGAGGATGCGCTCACGTTGGCAATCGCCATCGACTTCGGCGTCAGCTCGCCGAGCACGATGTGGAGCGAGGTGATGAGGGTAAAGGCGATCGCGAGCGCGACCGTGTGCCCGACCTCGTCCGGCAGCCCCATGTGCCGCGTCGCGGGCAGAATCAGCACGGCAATCGCCGGCTCGCCCACCCAGCCGAGACCGAGCGAGGCGAGCGTGATGCCGAGCCGTCACGGACAGCGAGGAGTCGAGGTGATCGGTCAGCTGCTCGGCGTATTTCGCACGGCTGACGCCCTCGGCGATCAGTGTCTCAGGCGCGACGGGCGGATCTTGACGCAGCAGAATTCCGCCGCGACGAAGAAGCCGTCTCATAAAGATCAGAAAGATGACGAGCAGTAAATCGAGTAGTGTGGGCAATATGTCCACGAATCAAGGCCTTTGGGCAGGGATAATCAATCGAGCTGTTTCACATCGAGCTTTCATGCGCGGCGAGTGTCTTCAGCCGCTCCACTTCCTTGGCATCGACGAGCGAGATCACGGCACCCGCTTTGCCTGCACGCGCCGTCCGTCCGCACGGTGACGATAGGGTGCGCACATCCTCGAGCAGATCGATCTGGACGACGCAGTCCACATCCTCGATGTCCAGACCGCGTGCAGCAAGGTCGGTGAAATGAGGAGCTGTGCACGCCCCGCGCGAATCGCATCGAGGGCAGCTCGCCGCTGGTCGCGCCGCTCACCGCCGAGCAGAGCGGCGACGCGGATGCCCTCGTACCGCAGCTTTTTCCACAGCTAGGCCGCATCGAAGCTGCGGCCGACAAAAGACGAGCCCCTGACGAATCGGCAGGCGGCGCGTCAATTTTGCACAGCCTTTATTTTTATCACGAAATGACACAATATGATAGTGAGTTTTCACATCGTCGTTTCCTGTGCCGCTGCACGAATGAGGCGCGGCGTGCAGAGCTCCTCCGCCGCCTGCACAGCCCCTGCGGCCGCCGTCGCCGAGAGCAGAAGCATCTGCTGATCACGGGGCAGGAGATGCAGGACGGCACGCACCTCCGCGCTGTGCCGCTTGCCGAGGAGACGGTCGAACTCATCGAGTACACAGAGGCGCACCTCCTGCAGTTTTAGTTTGCGGAGGCGGTGCAGCTCTCACGATGCGCGGCGCGGAGCCGACGATGAGTGCGGGCTTTTTCTTCAGTGCGTCAATCTGCCGCCGCATATTCGCCCCGCCGATGAGTGCCTGCACGCCGACAGAGAGCCCCGCCGCCTGTACGAGCTCAGCGCGACGCTGGCGATCTGCATCGCGAGCTCATGCGTCGGCGCGAGGACGAGTACCCTGCGCGCGCGCACGGCGGGGTCGATGCGCTGAGTGCGGGCAGGAGGTGAGCGAGCGTCTTGCCTGTTCCTGTCGGCGCCTCGCCGATCAGGCACTCACCCGCACACGCGGCAGGGAATCACCTCCCGCGATCTCCGTCGGCTCCGTGATGCCGCGCGCAGCCAGTGCTGCCGCGATCGGCGCGGGCACGCCAAGTGATGTAAAAGTCCATCGTATCCTCCTAAGCTTCAGCAGGCGTATCCTTCAGACGCCCCTATAGCCGCGCATTCGCTCGACCGTCTCGCGTTCCTCAGCCTCCCCGCCGCCGCGGGGAGGTAACCGCCTAGGTGGTAGGGCGCGCGAGCAATACAGTGGAGACTCACCTTACTGGTCAAAAACAGCGCATCCATCTCCGCCTGCTCATCTGCCGTCGGCGTATAGCTGCTGCGCGCCGTCATCGGCGGCAGGGGACGCGTGCCCGTCCTGCCTGCAGCGCCGCGCGGCACACGCCGCCCGGCAAAGTTCGGCTTTGCCGCCCGCATCATCCGCCGTCATGCGGCATTGCGGAAATGCCGAGCAGCCCCAGAAGTCACCGTGCTTTCCTTGCGGCTTCAGCATGACGCCGCGCCCGCAGGCAGGACAGGGAATCCCCGCCGCCCGCCATCTGTGCCGTCCGCGCTGCATCACAGAGATCACGCGCGAACGCCGCCTGCCCCGCGAGGAACCTCGGGCGTCCCCACGCCATCCGCCATCGCGTGCAGCTGATCCTCCCAGATCGCCGTCGCATCGGGTACGTCATCGCGTCGGGCAGTGCATCGATGAGCAGGTACGCCTCCGCCGCCGGCGTCAGCACCTTCTTCTTGCCCGCAGCATGGAGAAACTTGCGGCGGATGAGATCCTCACATGATGCTTGCGCGTGTCGCCTCCGTCCTCGATGCCGGACACTCGCGCAGCATCTTTTTCGCCGCCTCGTCCCTTTTGACGTACTCTATGAATCTCCTTCATCCCTTGAGCAGGGTCGCAGGCGTAAAGCGCGCGGGCGGCTTTCGTCTGCCGCTCCTTCATCTCCGCTGAGACGAACGCCGCCGCGTCGCCCTTTTTCATCGGTGGGAGAACCGCGCTTCCTCGTCCTCCTTCTCTGCATCCTCGACTCGTTCTTCCCCGTGCGATACATCGTGCGCCATCCCGCCGTGCGTTCCGTGCGCCTGCGCGCCGTGAACGTCTCGCCGTGATGCGTCACCCCGGCCTTCGTCTGATGCATAGACGTAGTTCGGGCAAAACTGGGCGATATAAGCACGCGCGATCAGCTCGTAAATATTGCGCCCCATCGCCGTGAGCCGCGCGAGATTCACAGGCACGGTCGTCGGATGATCGCGTGATGTGTCGGAGATCTTCGCGTCGTTCCACGCACGCGACTTCTTCGCCGGATCTGCTTCCGTGCCCACGCCGCAAGCGGCGTGATCGGGAGCGCGGTGAGATTGCTGAGATCTTCACCGCATCCTTAGTGCTGGCTCACGGGCAGGTACTCTGCATCGGAGCGCGGATAGCTGGTCGTCCTCGTACAGCTTCTGTGCCGTATCGAGCACCTGCTGCGGCTCATAGCCATAGCGTTTGCCCGCGAGCACCTGCAGTGCCGAGTGAAAAGGGCAGCAGCGGCGGCGTTCCTCCTTTTCTTGCGCTCATACTTCCGTCACCACGCCGTCCGCAGCGGCGCGCTAAGCAGACGCCACGGCATTGACCGCCGCAGGATCCACGAGCCGCCCTCAGCATCAAGCGGCGTACGCCCTCCGACGGCTTCCACCGCGCACGGAACGTCTCTCCCGCCCTGTAGCGAAAAAGAGTGCATCGACGAGACAGTAGGTCGCGGGCGTAAAAGTGCTCGATCTCGCGCTCACGCCGCACGACGAGTGCCAACGTCGGCGTCTTGACCCGCCCGATGGGCAGGACGAGCCGCGCATGACCTGTCCGCCGCGCCGCGAGCGTATAGCGCGTAGAGATTCATCCCGATGAGCCAGTCCGCACGCGCACGTGCCAGCGCCGAACGTTTTAGCGGAAGAAAATCTCCCGTTATCGCGCAGGTCATTCAGTGCATCGTGGATACTCTTGTCATCGAGTGCATTGATGAGAATGCGACGCACGGGCTTGGTATTGCCGAGATAGTCCAGCACCTCATCCACTCGGAGCTCGTCCTCGCGGTCGGGGTCGCCACCGTGCACGATCTCATCAGCGCGCGATCAGCCCTTTACCACGGGCGAACCGCTGCGCGCACCTTTCATTCACAACGAGCTGCCACTCCTTCGGCAGGATCGGCAGATCCTCTGCGCGCCAGCGCTTTCAGCGCAGGATCGTACCTCGGCCCAGCCCGACGCAGCACATGCCCAAAGAGCCACGTCACCGACACCGCCGCCCGTCTCGATCCATCCTGAACCCTTGCGGTGCGGCGCAGGGAAGACACGCAAGCGCGCGGCCGACACTCGGCTTCTCCGCGATGTAGAGCCTCATGAAAACACCTTGATGAGTGCCCAGATGAAAAATGACGATCCACAGCACCATCGAATGGATGCGCTGATGAGCAGCCATGTACCGTGATCGCCCACGCGCCGCTCGCCCTCCGTGCGTGCATGTGCGGGCGCATGCGGATCAGCAGCGACGTCGCCGCGGGAGGATCACCAATCATCCACCGCCCCTACGAGGCGGAATCGTATCGGGATCATGTCCACCGGACTGATGAGATAGAGCAGCGAGAGCGGAAAGAGAAATTTCACGACACGCGGCGTATCGCGCTGCAGCATTGCGTAGAGCAGCAAGGCGATGTTGTGCCGCATGGCACGCAGGAGAACAAGAAAGCGCAGCATAAAAAGCCTCCGGATCATGAAGTAAATATGACTAGTATACCATTCTGTCCAATCTCTTTCAAACGAAAAAGGACAGGTGGCATGCACCGTCCTTTCCGAGATGAAACGAAACGGTCTTACTTCAGCGTCACGAGCGGCTTGCCCGCGTCATCCTTCGGGATCGGGAAGCCCCGCCAGCGTGAGGAGTGTCGGCGCGATGTCACAGAGCGCCCCTTGTGATATCCTTCACGCGGTCCAGAGACGACGATGACTGGTACGGGATCTCGTCGTGCGTCGTGAACGGCTGATTGCCGTCGTAGTCCCACATTTTATCCGCGCTGCCGTGGTCTGCCGTGATGCAGACTCGCCGCCGACCTCACGGATGGCATCGACGAACCGGCCGACGCAGGTATCGACCGTCTCGACCGCCTTGATGACGGCAGGACGACGCCCGTATGCCTGACCATGTCGCAGTTGGCATAGTTGGAGGATGATGAAGTCATACTTGCGGGACTTGATCGCCCTCGACGACCTTGTCCGTGACCTCGATCGCGCTCATCTCGGGCTGCAGATCATAGGTCGCCACCCTTTCGGCGAATGCACGAATGCTAGTCTCGCCCTTGTACGGCTGCTCGACACCGCCGTTGAAGAAGAACGTGATGTGTGCGTACTTCTCCGTCTCCGCGATGCGCAGCTGTTATAGCTGAGATCCTGCACGTACTGGCCAGCGTATTGCTCGATCTCTCGGCGGGAACGCCACGAGTGCGTTCATCCTGCCTCGTACCCGAGAACGTTGCAAAGGGATCTTCAGCGACTCGTCGCGTGCGAAGCCGTCAAACCGCATCGACAAAGGCGTGTGTGAGCTGACGCGCACGGTCGGACGGAAATTATAGAAAATCGCGCCGTCGCCGTTCTTCATGCGCAGTGATAGCCCTCGACCGCAAACGGCACGACGAACTCATCCGTCACGCCCCCGGGCTTCTCGCTCGTATCCGCAGCGATGCAAGCAGTCCTGCCACAGCGCGACTTCGCACAGTCTTTGCCTTCGCATGAGCAATCGCCTCATAGGCGAGCTGCTCGCGCTCCCGCAGCGCTTGTCGCGATCCATGGCGTAGTAACGCCCGCTGACCGCAGCGATCTTGCCGACGCCGATCTCCGCCGCCTTTTTCTCGACGCGCCTCGAGATACTCCTGCGCGCCTTTTGGCGGCACATCGCGCCCATCGAGGAAGGCATGAATCCAGACCTCTGTCAGACCAGCTCGCGCTGCGAGCTGAGCACGGCAAAGAGATGATCGATAAACGACTGTGCACGCCGCCCGGGGAGACCAACCTCAGGACGTGCAGCGCGCCGCCGTGCTCCTTGACCCCGCGCACGATGGTGAGCAGCGCCTTATTCTTGAAGAAGTCACCGTCTGATATCACGCGTGATGCGCGTGAGCTGCTGGTAGACAATGCGCCCCGCACCGATGTTCGTATGTCCGACCTCGAGTTGCCCATCTGCCCGTCCGGCAGACCGACGTACTCGCCCGACGCCTGGATTTCCGTATGCTGGAACCCTTCATCAGGCCGTCGAGTACAGGCGTCTTTGCCATGGCGATGGCATTGTACTTCAGGATCGTTCGGATCGCCATCCCCGAATCCATCCATGATGATGAGCGCAACAGGCGCATTCTAAGTTTTGCCATAATATTGGTATCTTTCTAAGAGCTCGCTCAAAATCTCATATGCGCGCTTCATTTCGCTGAGCGGAAAAATCCACGCCATACAAAATGGGAATACGATAATCAGAAATTCACGATTGCCGCGGAAATCCCTGTGCCTTCAGCGAGGCACCGCCGACGAGTGCACTCGTCGACATCTCGGCTGCTCGCATGAGATCCTTGATCGTCGCCGGCTTGACGCCGCCGCCGTACCGAATGCGGATCGCGTCGGCTGCCTGCTGGTTGAACTTCTTCGCGACGGCCCCGCGGATCGCCTTGCAGACCTCCTCCGCCTGCTCGAACGTTGCCGTCTTGCCCGTACCAATCGCCCAGACTGGCTCATAGGCGATGACGAGCTTGCCTGCCCTCGTCCGCTGTAAAGCCCTCGAGCGCGGCGTTGATCTGTGCAACGACGTCGCGATCATACGTGCCCGCCTCGCGGATGGCAAGCGACTCGCGCCGCAGCAGATGATCGGCGTGATGCCGGCCGCGTATGCAGCACGGGCGCGCTTTGTTGACGCCCTCATCCGTCTCGCTGAAGTAGTCGCGGCGCTCACTGTGGCCGAGGATGACGTAGTCCACGCCGATCTCTTTCAGCATATCCGTCGAGAGCTCGCCCGTATAGGCACCGCTCTTTCTCCCAGTGCACATTCTGCGCACCGATGGATGTTCGTGCCCCTGACCGCATCGGCGACAGCGGCGAGTGCCGCTGCCGTCGGGCAGGCGACGACCGTGACCTGCATCCTTGACGAGCGGATCAGCCCCTCGACGAGCGAAAACGCCCTGCGGCGATCGTATTGTTCATCTTCCAGTTGCCGGCAATAATCGGAGTCCGTGCCATAGTTTTCTCCTTCTGTATCAAACGTAAATGTTCTTACTTGTCTGCGATGGCTGCAATGCCCGGCATCTCCTTGCCCCTTAAGCGAACTCGAGCGTCGCACCGCCGCCCGTCGAGACGTGGGAGATCTTGTCCGTCAGCCCCGCCTTCTTGAGCGCCGCGATGGAGTCGCTGCCGCCGACAATGCTCGTCGCACCGGCCTCGGTCGCATTCGCAACGGCCTTTGCCACGGCCAGCGTTCCCTTTGCGAACTCATCGCACTCAAAGACACCCATCACCAGTTCCAGATGATCGTCTTGGCGCTCTTCAGCGCATTGACGTACTCCTCGGAGGTCTTTGGCACTGTCGAGTGCCCTGCCAGCCATTTCGACCTTGTCGACATCGACGATCTTAACCCTTGCCCTCGGCCTTCCACTGCCCTCGTCGGCGAGCGGGAACATATTCGCAACGGCGACGTCGAGCGGGAGAACGACCTGACGCCCTTCGCCTCGGCCTTCTTTGAGCAGGTCGCGGGCGAGATCCATCTTGTCCGGCTCACAGAGGAGTCGCTGATCGGCAGACCTTCGCCGCATCAAAGGTATGCGCCATGCCGCCGCCGATGATGATCGTGTCAACCTCTCGATCATGCGTTGTGATGACGCCGATCTTGTCGGAGACCTTTGCCCCACCGATGATCGGTAAACGAACGGACGCTGCGGGTTCTCGAGCGTCTTGCCGATGTAGTTGATCTCCTTCTCCATCAGGAATCCTGCGACCGTCTCGATGTACTTCGGCACGCCCGCATTCGAGGCATGCGCACGATGCGAAACGCCAAACGCATCGTCCACAGCGACATCGGCGAGCGATGCGAGCTGCTTTTGCGAAGGCGGGATCGTTCTTCTCTCTTCCCTGTGATAGCGCAGGTTCTCGAGCAGGAGCACGTCGCCCGGCTTCAGGCCTGCCGCGAGCTTCTCCGCCTCAGCCGACGCAGTCGGATGCCCACTTGACCTCACGGCCGAGGAGCTTTGCGAGATGTTTGACGAGATGCTTCGTGCTGAACTTATCCTCACGTGCCTCGGTCGGACGGCCGATGTGGCAAGCGATGATGAGCGCCGCGCCGCCGTCGAGCAGATAGTTCAGCGTCGGCAGCGTGCGCACCATGCGCGTATCGTTCGTGATGTCTCATCTCGGCATCAAAATGGAACGTTGTAGTCCACGCGGACGAATACCTTCTTGCCCCTTTGACGTCGATATCCTTAATTGTCTTTTTGTTCATGCTGTCCCTCCAAAGAAACGGGCATATCTATCAAACATCGGCTGCTAATTCTCGAAAGATCAGAGTGCTGTAGGGAGGGCATGGAGCATATCCTGCCCTCCCAAGAAAAACAATACGTTTACTTATCAGCCGAGTTCAGCAAAGTACTTGATCGTGCGAACCATCTGCTCGTGTAGCTGTTTCTCGTTGTCGTACCAGGAGATGACCTGGACGAGCGTGCGTTGCCGTCGCCCGGTCGTTGACCATCGTCTGCGTTGCATCGAAGATCGAGCTCTGTAGGTCGTGCCGATGATGTCGCTGGAGACGATCCGTCCGTGTTGCAGCCGAACGACTCCGTCGCCTCTTTCTTCATCTGTGCTGACCTGATCGACCGTGACCTTGCCTCGACCCAGCGTAGAGGAGCGTCGTCGAGCCCGTCGGGGTCGGAACGCGCTGTGCCGAGCCGATGAGCTTGCTGTTGAGCTCTGGGATGACAAGGCCGATCGCCTTTGCCGCGCCCGTCGAGTTCGGAACGATGTTGACTGCTGCCGCACGGCTGCGGCGCAGGTCGCCCTTTGCGCTGCAGCCATCAAGCGGCATCTGGTCGCCCGTGCAGGCATGAATCGTCGTCAGCGATGCCGCCTTTGATCGGAGCGAGATCGTTCAGTGCCTTTGCCATCGGTGCAAGCGCAGTTCGTCGCAGGATGCTGCCGAGATGACCTTGTCTCTCCTTCGTCAGCGTCTTGTGGTTGACGTTGAAGACAATCGTCGGGAGATCATTGCCCGCAGGAGCGTGAGATGACAACCTTCTTTTGCGCCGGCCTGATATGCGCCTCAGCCTTTGCCTTTGCCGTGTAGAAGCCCGTGCACTCCGAGCACGACATCGATCATCATGCTTGCCCCAAGGGATCTGTGTTGCATCCGCCTGTGCGTAAATGTTGATCTTCTTGCCGTTGACCGTGATGGAGTCCTCACTGGCCTCAACGGAATCTGTATACTTATAGCGACCCCTGCGTGGAGTCATACTTCAAGAGATGGGCGAGCATCTTAGCTTTGTCAGATCGTTGATTGCGACGACTTCATAGCCGGGCGCATCGAACATCTGACGGAAGGCGAGACGACCGATACGACCGAATCCATTGATAGCAACTTTTACCGCCATTGAAATACCCCTGTGCGTTCCCTAAACATCGTGCGCTGCAGGGCATTTCCTGCCGCGCTCTCATTACGCTTTATATTATAAACCATTCCTCAATAAAAGTCAAACTGTTTATCCTTCTATCGGCACTCATTTTCATGATTTCCTGACGGAAAATGCTTGCAAAGCCTCGTGAATTTTCGCAAAATATGACTATGCGATAAGGAGGAGCGGCATCATGTTGGAAGCAATCAAAGAAACGGTACTCCACTATGCACAGCAGGCGGAACGCGACGGGCTGTGCCGTCATCGTGCGGGCAATTTCTCAGCATCCGCGACATAGAGAGCGGCTATATCTGCATCACGCCGACGGGCATGGATCGCATGGAGATGACTGCGGATGATATCGTTGTCACTTGATATGGACGGTCATGCGATTGAATCGTTGAATGGACACAAACCGACCAGTGAACTGATGATGCACACGGCAATCTACAAAAGCCGCAGCGATGTCCGCGCAGTTGCCCACACACACTCGCGCGCAGCGACCGCCTTTGCCGTCATGAATAAGCCCATCCCCGCCATCGTCTATGAGCTCTCCCTCCTCGGCTGCCGCGAGGGCTATGTTCCCGTTGCACCTTATGGTCGGCCAGGCACACGAGCGGCTGCAGAAAGATGTCTCCAGCCGCCTCCACTGCCAACGTCGCCCTCATGCAGGCACACGGCGTCGTCGCCGCTGCCGCCGACCTCAAGGAAGCGCTCCTGCGCGCAAGCTACGTCGAAGAACTCGCCGACATCTACTATCGCACTCTCAACGTCCTCGGACATGAGCCGGATACTATCCCAGCAGACGAACTCGCCAAGTGGAAATATCCGACCATGTAATGCAGTCACCCAATCAGCTGTGCCCCTTGGGGCTTGCTTCTGGACAGGTCAGCAAGGCGACCGCTTAGGCGGCAGAGCCACAGCCTTCATTCCGTCCCCTATTTTAGCCTCCCCGTCGCGACGGGAGGGACACGCAAAGCGGTGGAAGCGTGCCGATGTATTTTACGAACAAGAGGCACTCAATGAACACAAACATCCTCGACATGGAAACCCTCGCCCTCGACGAAGAGGAGCGCGCCTCGTCATCATTGACCAGACAAAACTCCCGAACCGCGCCGAATACCTCCACCCAAAACGCAGGGCGAAATCTGGGCGCAATCCGTGAGCCGCTAGGTGCGCGGAGCACCCGCCATCGGCGACGCCGCCGCCATCGGCATCTACCTCGCCGCCCTTGAGATCGACACCGACAACTACGCCGAATTCGCAAAACGTTTCCACGAAGCAGCCGACCACTTGAACCTCCCGCCCCACCGCCGTCAACCTCCTCATGGGCACTCGAACCGTATGGAAGCTGTCGTCAAAAACGCTGAGGGCAAATCCATCCCCGAAATCCAAGCACTCCTGCGTGACGAAGCCCTCCGTATCAAGCAAGAAGACATCGACATCTGCAAAAAAATAGGCGAGCACGCGCTCACCCTCGTAAAACCTGGTATGGGACTCCTCACCCACTGCAACGCCGGTCAGCTCGCCACTGCCAAATACGGCACCGCAACCGCTGTCACGTACCTTGACACCAAAAAGGCTACAACTTCAAAATCTACGCCGACGAAACGCGCCCTCCCTGCAGGGCGCACGCCTCACCGCATACGAACTCCAGTGCCGCCGGCATGGACGTCACCCTCATCTGCGACAACATGGCAGCCACCGTCATGAAAAACGGCTGGATCGACGCCGTCTTCGTCGGCTGTGACCGCGTTGCCGCCAATGGAGACGCCGCGAACAAAATCGGCACCTCCGGCGTCGCCATCCTCGCCAAGCACTACGGCATCCCCTTCTATGTCTGCGCACCCAGTTCTACCATCGACCTCTCCACCCCCACGGAAAGGACATCCAGATCGAACAGCGTCCCCCGAGGAAGTCACCGACATGTGGTACAAGGAACGTATGGCACCAGAGGGAATAAAGGTCTATAATCCCGCATTTGATGTCACCGATCATGCGCTGGTTACGGCGATAATTACGGAAGAGGGAATACGGCCTCCTCAGAGTCTGAAGTGAAGACTAGTATCCACCTCGCCAAAAGATAGCAATCCCCCCCCTATATCTGATTCTCTGAGATCCCAAATCGTCATAAACACCAATCACTCCTTTTTAGATTTTATAATACGCTTGATTTTTAGCATATGTCTTCTTGTGTTGCGCGAAATGGGTTCATCTTTTCCAAATAAACATTGGGCGCGTAGCACATACGATAAGTAGTTACCATATTTATGTTTTCTTTATCTTTGTCCGTAACAGGGACTTTGATTTCTATGTGAAGAATACAGATTGTATAGGCTCTTTGCTTGTAACCTGCCGCTTTTTTTCGCCCAACGTCGAATCACCTTCGCCTTGTGATACATCCGATAATAGTATTTAGATACAGTCTTATCTCGCAAAGTTACCTGTTTGCCATCAAATGTAAATCCCAGATAGTCAAGTGCGTCTTTCCCGGCTATACCGCCAGGAATAAAAGATTCATTGCAGTTTAACATTACCCCCGCAGAATATTGATATACTTGTGTTTTCTTGATTCCAACACCAGAGAAGGAGTCTTATCTATTTCGATCGAATTTTTCTGATACTGTCCCTCTAAAAATACCATCATCACTTCCTGGTAAGATAATAACAAAGTCATCACTATAGCGCATATACAAACCCTTGACACGACTTCACATACTCATGAACATTCTTATCAAAAGCAAGCATATAAATATTTGCAAACACCGCGCTGATTGTTGATCCTTGAGGAATCTCTTTGAGGAGAGATGTTTTTCAACAGCCTTATGCCTGGTTGTTTCTTGTAGTCCTCTCGTTTGTTTGCAAAAGAACATGCCCTTAAAGGTCTTAAAATCCTCGTCCGACATTATTTTATGTTTACTATTAAGTTCTTTCCTGTTTCTATGATTATTCTCTTTTCCCAGGAACTCCAGTATGTCTTCCAATCTACACATTGCATATTTTGTTATATTTTTGTAGATTGTATAATAATCATCTGAAGCTGGTCTGTCTCCATCAAATTACATAGCTGGTGTTTTAGATAGAGGTGGTCGAACGAATCAAAAAAAGTTCTAAAATCACCAACTATAATATAGCATTGATTCATAAAGCGAATAAAATCTATTGCTTCTTTTTGCAAAGTGTATGTTGCTTTTTATGCAAGTTGTTCCTATAGGCTATAGAAACATCATTTATATCATCTTTCAGAACACGTTGATTATATATTTTATTTAAGATCGCTCCATAACATTGGTATATACAGCGATCTAAGTGCGTAGAATAGCAGAGTTCTCTGTATTTCTCTTTTTCCGATCTTGAGGATTCTGCTCTTCCCATTATATTTTGTATAATTCTTTTCATATGAAATAAATGGGTAAAAATTATGTTTTTACCTTTTCAGGATCGATAATGTATTCCCATATCCAGGCATCCTTCATGGATCCTCGTCTGCGCAAAATGTGCGTATGCCCGTTGTTGGTTCTTTTCTTAATTCGTCGAAAGAATTAGGCATTATACCTCCTCGATACGCAAAAACCCATCGGGTCAGGGTGACAACATCCCGCTACCGATGGGTATACACATTATGATGCTAAGTCGTCGAACAACTTAACAGTTGTCAAAACACAATCCTTCATTGTGTTATAATAATGATAGGAGGATGTCACGATACTATCAGTTTCCACCGTTTACTTAACAGCTAACCTGATCGCTCGGGAAGCCGTAATAACCTTGAACGTTCATGGTTATTACGCGCTGAGCGTCTCGCTATTAACAATAACTACGCCCTAGACCCTATTCGCCCTAGGACACGTTTAGTATATCAGCACACATTAGAAAAGTCAAATCAGCCATTTTCTTTTTGATACTGCGATGCTAAACAGTCATCTTCGCTGACGACACATCATTCTTTAGTTCGGTGATTGATCTCTAGTGTCCTTTTCGCCGCTTCTCCTCACATGGATCGAAAATGCACCTGAACCCCATATTAAAGATCAGTGCTGAGAAGAATGAATATACCGCCCATATAATGATATCAAAGGAATCGATCATTTTTCCTAAGCCAAGAAAAATTTATAAACTCCGATAAGAAAACAATCATCATTGTAAACAAAACATCGCGTATGAATTCCGCACCTTCTGTCTTTATACACAATATTTTGTTCCCTGTATCTCGTACCCTGTCTAAAAATATGCAATCGGATTTCTTCCTTCTCTTGGTTGCTAAGTTGTTCGGAGCAGATGCTTTTTAGTATATATATGTACTATTGTCGTGTAAATATCATCAATTTGGCACACTGAATATTATATCGCTTACTAATCTCATTCTTTAACATATTGATTTCATTAGCAGAGGGCACCTCACCAATAGTAATAAAAATTTGACTCCTGTTTCAAAAAGCAAGGTTCGCTTTTTCGAACAGGAAGCCACCAAGCACCAATATATTCGATTGTTTTCTTAAGAACATATGATGCTAGCGAAAGAAACAAGGCTCTAAAAAGATACGATTTTCCTTCATCCAAATTAAACATGTGGGTACATCCTGTTCTTATTCATTCTCTGATACATCCTCCTAAAGATACACTCGTCCCTTATAAAAAGACAGTACCATACCCACACCACGCGCGAATACGATACTGCCCTTTTCATTCCTACAGATTCTCTTTACCACTGGATCGCTTCCTTGATTCCCTTCTCGAAATCATATTCCGGCGCATAGCCGAGGTTCCTACAGATCTTTGAGATGTCCGCTCCACTGTGACGGATATCGCCCTTGCGCTCAGGGGCCAAATACAGGCTTCAAGTCCTTCTCGAACAGCGCACTGAGCACCGCATACACCTCATTGAGACTTGAACGCTTCCCCCGCTGCAACATTGTACGGCTCTCTACCCGCCGCCTCATGCGGCCAACACACGCGAGGAGATTTGCCCTGCACACGTCCTCCACATAGACGAAATCACGCGACTGCTCCCCATCGCCGTTGATCGTCGGCGGCTCATCGCGCAGAAGGCACTCGATGAACTTCGGGATCACCGCCGCGTATGCACCGTTCGGATCCTGCCGCCGTCCATAGACATTGAAGTAGCGCATCCCATAGCAGTCGAGCCCATAATTCAGCGTATACCGATACGCATACTCCTCATCGACAAATTTCGTCACCGCATACGTCGAGAGACGGTTTCCTGACAATCTCTCCTGCTTTGGCATCGTCTCATCGTCGCCGTAGACGGCCGCGCTCGAAGCATAGGTCATCTTCTTCACGCCATGCTTTGCCGCCGCCTCCATCACGTTCACCGTGCCGATGATATTCGTCATCGTATAGCTGACCGGCTGATCGATGCTCTCCGGCACGCTCACCTCTGCCGCCTGGTGCAGCACATAGTCAACGCCCTCACACGCACGATCGCACGTCGTGGCATCGCGGATATCTGATAAATTCAAACTTCGCTGTCGCGGAGTCCTGCGATATTCTTCTCGTAGCCCGTCAGCAGATTGTCCAGCACGCGCACCCTGTGCCCCATATTGAGCAGTGCTTCAACGAGGTTAGAGCCGATAAAGCCAGCGCCGCCTGTCACTAAGAATAAGCTATTTTCTGGAAATATGATTGTACGATAGTTCATAATGAAACACCATTACCATTATTCGCAACTGATTTTCTTAAAATATCACGGAAGAGTCACTTAAGAAATCGCTGATAAAGTGAAGTCCACCAGATTGGCATAGATTTTCCGCCGAAATGCGGGCAAAAAAGGCGCACTAAGATAACGATGCTGAATTTATCGGTGATTCCTTAACTCAGCTTGCAGCAGCTCATCTATCTGCGAAATTTGAGTTGTTTTTCTTTACCACAACAGAAATATTACGGTTTTAGCCACATGCTATCCGGACGTGCAATTAGCCTAGCATTATTATATGCCATATCAAGCGTCAAACAAGTATGACCTAAATACTGATCCCCCTCATTGTTTTTGCTGACTACCAGTGCCAAATCTGGTACACTCTCACTAATTAAACAAATAGGGATTAAAAAGCTGTATACGCCCTTTATAGTACTGTGGAACAGCTGTTTTGTAATTAGCATCTATCATACACTTTGCTCTTTTAATCGCACCATCAAACAAAAAGTGTTCTATTTGGATTATCACGAATTGCCTCTGGCAGTCGAAGAAAATTCTCCGGTCTCACTAAATATATGATTATATTGTGGAATAATCTCACAGTTCGTATCAAAAACCAATGCTTCTAGGAGCAGAAAAATAATTGTACACTGCCGAGGTATATCATGCACTCCCAACATACCTAACTGATAAGAGGTCTGAAAAGCTCATTCAAAAACCACTTTTTGACGATTCACTATCATATTCTTTTTCAAAATATGCAAAAATCGGCTCATAATAAATAGTAAAAATGCCTGTATTAGCGCGTAATTGTCTTTTTCTAGAATTTTACCTTCTTCTTTTAACTTCAAAAACGTATGTTCAATATAGTTTTTAAAATCATGTTGTTAGAACTGTTTCCAAAGCTCCATTTTTCTGGACAAATTCCAGCAAAGATTATTTATTTTTCTTTCATACTCATGACAAAAAGAAAAATCAAACAGTTTCATTATAGTGAATCCTCCATTCTGAATACAGAAAAAGCGTGTCATATTAAAATAAATATGACACCTTTTCTAAATCAGCATGATCAATTAAAAACATCTTCAATATGTGGTATTATAACTTAAAGATGATAGTTTGTCAACTATATTTTGATGAGTTCACAGGTCAGGCAAATTGCAAAGTTTTAATGTCGTAAGATCTCGTTAAACTTTTTAGATGGTTATATCATCGCAGCATACATATCGTTTGATGACTTATATCCGAAAATCTTGCACGGATCGTTGCTGACCCAGTCCTCGATCCGCTGCAGTTCCTTCGGCTTCAATTTGCTGAAGTCCGTTCCATTGGGAAGAAACCTGCGCAGCATCCGATTCCCTGTTTTCGTTGCTTCCACGCTCCCAGCTGCTGAACGGATGCGCGTAATATACCTCGCCGCATTTGGCAGCACGCTTCATTCCTTCGCCATCCAAAAACTCTGACCCGTTGTCCGCCGTGATGCTCTTGAATACATGCGTAAAGTCTCCTTTGACGCGTCGCTGCAATCGACGAAGTGCTTGCTGTACTTCTTTTTGGCTCTTGTTCTTTATCAGAACATAGAGCGATTTCCTCGTCTGCCGTTCGACCAATGTTAAAATTACCGGCTTTGTCCCTTTCCGACCGACGACCGTCAATCTCCCAATGTCCAAACTCCTCTCCGATTCACTGCCCTCAGGGCGCTCGTCGATGCTTTTCCCGTCCCGGTTGTTCCATGCAACGCCGCGCCTGCTGTTTTCTTTCTGTTTGTCTCGATTCTTTTTGTAGAGGAGGTCGTCGTCTGTGAGTGCGAGAAACAGCTTCTGGTCGATATAGTTATACAGTGTCTTGACACAAATGCGGACATCATAGCTCCAGCCGCGTTGACAGAGCTCACCGATAACTGCCGCAGGAGACCATTTTTCTGTTTTGATCTTATGTTCGATGTGTCGAGCAAGCGCGTGGTCTTTATCGATTTTCAGTCCCCGCCCTTACGAGCAGCGTTTTCCCTCATGACGTTTCTGTGCTGCATCGGCAAGATACACCCACTGCATCTGCAGTGGACTGCCCCCAAGAAAGCGGACAAGCAAAAAAGTCCCTCCTGTTGTAGAATAAAAACTACAGCAGGAGGGATTTGTCATGCCTAGGAAGTATACGAAAATAGAACTGCTTTTCGGATGAAATCTTTCGTCTGAAAGAACACGGCAAAACACATCGAGAAACTGGAGAGATATACGGACTTACAAAAGAACAGATCAGCGATTCGTCAATCGAAGGAACAGGAAACAGCGCTTGCTGGGCAAGGCTATATACATCGCGTCCTAAAGGACGCCCGTGTAAAAACGCTGCCGATGAACATACTCTCGCTCGAAAACGAACTCATTGAGCTGCGTGATGAAAGTCGATGTCCTGCAAAAATTTTCTCTGCGCCATTGGAAGGATGTGACCGTAAAGTATCGTGTCATCGAACGCTTGCGTAAGAAGTATCCCGCAAAAGATCTTTGCCGTGTCCTGATGTGTCGCGTAGCGGCTATTATGCTTGGCGGCATCGTCTTGGTCAAGAAGATAGCGATGCTTGGTTGAAGGAACAAATACGGTGTTTGTCAGACAAAGACAAACTCCACCTACGGTTACCGGCGCGTCTGCCTTTGGATCAAGAAAGCGACAGGGATCACCGTCAATCAAAAACGTGTGCTACGTGTCATGCGTCAGATCGGTGCGCTTTCAAAGATTCGTCGTCACCGCGCATATACACATCATAAGGCAGCACTGCACCGCTATGAAAATATCCTACATCGTCAATTTGAGCAAAGACACAGAAATCTGTTTTGGGCAACCGACATTACATATATACCGACAGCACAAGGAATGTGTTATCTATGTGCGATCATCGACCAATGTGGTAAGATGGAGCTGGGCTCATCGGATTGGCAGGGATATGACGGCATCTCCCAGACCGATACCGTGCGGGATGTTCTGCAAAAGGAAAAGGTCGCTGATTGACTTGTCCTCCACAGCGACCAAGGGGCGAGTATACTGCGCAAACATATTATGACCTGAGCCAAGCATACCATTTTACGCCGTCGATGTCAAAGCGGGGATGTCCGTATGACAATTCTTCGATGGAGAACTTTTTCGGCACGCTCAAAGTGGAGTGCCTGAATCGCAGAAAGTTCGCATCGATGAACGAGTTACAGGAGGTTGTGGCACAGTATGTCCAGTTTTTACAACTGATGAACGTATTCAGTTAAAAAGCGGTCTTACCCCTATATGAGATACGGAGTGAGTCTGTGAAGAAAAGTCTGTAAATCGGATCTTCTATGATGTGTGTAAGTGTTAATCAGGCAATCTGCCAGGATACATAATCGCCAGTTCGCCTCGGATTTTACCCCAGTTCTTTATCGGCATCGACCATTTCTTAGTGGCTTCATACGTCGCCAAATAAAGAACCTTTAATAACGCCTGAGCACTTGGAAATACACTCCGCTGCCGGTTTAATCTGCGATACGATGCGTTAAGACTCTCTATGATATTCGTGGTATAAAATGCGGTGCGAACACCCATAGAGAACTTGAATATCGGTGTTATGACGTCCCAATGATCATACCATCTCTGCATGACCGCCGGATAATGGAGACTCCATTTTTATCTGCCTCTTCTAGTCTTTTTGAGGGCGGTCTTTTCATCAGGAGCCGTGTATATGCTGCGAAGATCCTTGGCAAAGAATTTCATGTCCTTATGCGCCACATATTTCAGGGTATTGCGTACCATGTGTACGATGCAGCGCTGATGCTCCGTTTCCGGAAAGGCCGCCTCTACCGCTTCCTTGAGCCCGCTGAGCCCGTCAGAGCAAAGGATAAGAACATCTTGAACCCCTCGATTTTTTAGGCTGTTAAGAACGCCAAGCCAATATTTGCTGCTCTCATTTTCACCAATTTCGATGGTTAAGACTTCTTTTCGCCCGGCATCGTTAATCCCGACAACGACGTAGGCCGCAAGTTTGCTTACGATGCTGTCCTGGCGCACGGAAAAATGGATGGCATCAATGAAAACGATCGGGTAAACGCTGACAAGGCAGCGGTTCTGCCATTCCTCAATGTGGGGCAGAATCTTATCGGTTACGTCGGACATAAATCCTTCCGATGCTTCAAAACCGTAGATGTCATTGATCGTTTCGGAAATCTGTCTCGTAGTCATTCCCTTGGCATACATGGATATGATTTTCTGATCAATCGCAGAGATATCCTTCTGCCGCTTTTTACCACCTGTGGTTCAAAAAGAAGACTGTCGGTCTTGGGGATCTTCAACTGAACGCTCCCATAGCTGCTGTTTAATGTCTTGATTTGTACCCATTGCCAGCGTTCTCATTGGCGGAGCGTTGGGATTTTTCGTAGCCTAAATGGCTGTCCATTTCCGCCTCCATCATTTCTTTGATGGTTCCGCCCAGCAGGTCTTTTAGTGCGTCTTGGATGTCGGATGTGCTTCAATGTCATACTCTTGAAAGAGCTGTTGAACGATCGCTCTTTTCCCATCGGTCATTTTGACTTTATGAACTTCTTTTTGTTGTTTTTGCCATAAACAAAGACCTCCCATGATTTGATTTTACCATAGAAGTCCTTAGGCCTTCGAGTCGGAAGTTTTTACAGAATTTCTTTCACACACTCATACGGAGTAAGACCACATAGGTTAAAAATCATTCTGCAACAGGGTGTTTATTTCTTGTCCTCTCTGTGGGAGCTGTCCAGCAGGTCCCACAGGTCTTAATATTCTTCGTCGCAGGTTTGAGCTGTGCTGTCATTCCCAGACGCCGCTCCCGCTCAATCGTACGCTTGGAGCAGCCGATGTATGCGGCGATTTCCTGCGGCTTCAACTCCAGCCTGAAAAATAGGCTTCGATTTTTGTACCGATCTCGCTCCGTCAGCTGTTTCCATTTCCCTGTTTTTGTAGTACTATCGATTCCGTTCCATTTTTGCAATCGCACCTTCAGTTTCTTTTTGTGTTGTTACTAAAAGTTTAACTGAACCGTTTGGTAAAATGGAACTTTTTGTGTCAATTTATTTTTACAACTTACGGTTTTCTAAAGGCTCTTTCAAAATGTCATCCGTTCCTCTATATTTTTCGATTTTTGCTCTTTGGACAAATGTCACTACATAACAGGGGCATGATTTTTGCACCTTTTTGCATAGGAAACTGTTATTTCATCCGTCTTTTTCTTTTTCGGACTCTTCTCCTCGCATTGCAGAGACTCTTACGCCGTAAACATCGTATTGTCTTGCCTCCCTCGTATTCTCCATAACACACATAGGATCTCGTTTTCTCGGTCACACCATCTTTTGAGTACGGCTTTACGACACTTTGCTTCTCCCCTGCATAACATATAAAGAATACTATTCAGCTTATCGTCTATTTCATTTTCCGTCATCAAAGAAAATACTGTTTCACGCAATCGGACAAAGCATATTCAGTAGTTATAGGAACAATTATTTTGATGGAATGAACTTGGTATACGCCGAAGGTGCGCTTTTTATGGAAGTCTTATGAACAAAGTCAATTGTGCCTGCTGGCATTCTGGGCAATACATTTTTCCTTCATATTTTCCGATTTTTCCACTGTGCCGGTCTGCATATTCAGCAACATCATCCACAGAACATATTTGTCCATCATCAATAAAATAAAATTGGTCAAAACGCTTCGAGTGACATTTCGATATCTCCTTGTATTGATCATCACATTTAACGGATATTATCCCCGAAAAACGCATAAAAGCGCATACTCTTTTTCAGTCAACAGTCCTTCACCAAAATCTTCCATAGCATAATCTCATTCACAAACGGCATCACCATGATCGCATATATATGTGATCACGACGATGCTGTTCTATATATTACTAGATTCTCTTTATACCACTGGATCGCTTCTTTGATCCCCTTCTCGAAATCATACTCCGGCGCATAGCCGAGGTTCTTACAGATCTTTGAGATGTCCGCCCCACTGTGACGAATATCGCCCTTGCGCTCAGGATCAAATCACAGGCTTCAAGTCCTTCTCGAACAGTGCACTGAGCACCGCATACATCCTCATTGAGACTCGACCGCTTCCCGCTGCAACATTGTACAGTCTCCCCGACTCGCCCCATGTGGGAGCAGCGCACGCGAGGAGATTCGCCTGCACGACATCCTCCACATAGACGAAGTCGCGCGACTGCTCACCATCGCTGTTGATCGTCGGCGGCTCATCACGCAGGAGGCACTCGATGAACTTCGGGATCGCCGCCGTGTATGCTCCATTCGTATCCTGCCGCCGCCCATAGACGTTGAAGTAGCGCATCCCATAGCATTCGAGCCCATAATTCAGCGTATACTGATACGCATACTCCTCATCAACGAATTTTCGCCACTGCGTATGTCGAGTCGATGTCCGACGACTCCTCCCGCTTCGGCATCGTCTCATCGTCGCCGTAGACGGCCGCGCTGAGGCATAGGTCATCTCTTCACGCCTTGCTTTTACCGCCTCCATCACGTTCACAGTGCCGATGATATTCATCATCGTATAGCTGACCCGGTTGATCGATGCTCTCCGGGACGCTCACCCATCTTTCACCATTCGATGCACATGATCCATCCCATCACGTCCGCCGTACTCTTTCGTTTTCTCACGGATTTCTTGAACCAATACATGCACCATCGTCGCAGGCACACATTTCCGAGCGGCTTCTTTTTCCATCTCTCTTATGTTGTCTCTATTCTGGATGCGGCAAACTCGATGGCTTTTCCTCATCTCCATTCTTCAAAAGAGCACTCACATAAAATTACGATCTGCTATATAGGGCGCTCCACTCTATTCCGAAATTCATCTCCAAAAAGCACTACAGCATTGCGTTGATTCACTAATGGCAGGCATAAAGTACGCATAAAGCCATATTTCAAAGCACGATTAGACCATCTCGACATAGAAACCTCTCTTGACAGCATCCGAAATGATTTGGTCAAACATAGATACTCTGTCGCGGTCAAAACAATCCAAGGCTTTACGATATTGCGCATCATAAGCAATGCCCTCTTCGGCCTGTTCGAGCAAATGAGCTGTGCTGGTACTCTTCACCTTATCACTAGGCGATCTTGTAATTTCTTTTGGCAAATGTTGCCGCAAGCCGCAAAGAAAACAAGCCTCCGTTTCTTCTGTATCTGTAATAATGATATAGTATCCCAAATCAGGAATTGTGCAAAAGTCTTCTGCTTTACGTGTGTCTTCTCCTTTGCTCTCTCACATTCATTCCCTCCTCAGAGTTTCAACTCTCTCAATATCGAATCGCTCCATATTTTCCATAAATAATTCTCCGCCATAATGTTGTTCCGTATTCTCGTTCACATCTATAAAATCTGCCAAGGAATACAACGCAGTTACACCACTCTCATCTCTTTTCCGTAAACCATTTCATCTTTGCGCAACAAATGATCTGACAACTGCCATGTATCATGTGTCGTAAAAATCAGCTGCGCTCCATTTTTATTCTATTTTGGATCTAAAAAGTCAACAAGAAATTCTGAACCAGCAAGGGTGCAGACGTCATTTAATTCGTATCTACAACAAGGACGTTTCCACGTTCCAGTGTCTCCTGCAGTGCCGGATACAATGCGAACATCTTTAATGTCCCCAGCTGATTCCATACTGAATGGAATTTCTACTGTTTCGTCTGAATCTATGCATGGTGCAAGGTAAAAATCGTATAGCCATCATCATCTCGTTCTTCATCATGAGGGGCTTTCTCAATATGGAATGCTTGAATGCCCTTGTCAAATGCTGAAAAATAGTGAACCACCTTTTCCTGTATGGCAATATCCTCCGCAAATCCCTTTGGAATTGTCTAGACAGAAAGAAATTTGTAAAGAGGATTTCCAAAATCTGTAAACTTATTCGCCAAAAACCAGTCCGACGATTCGGCACAAATCAATCTCTCAGTTTTGCGCCCAATGAAATAATTAAAACTTGCTTATCAAGCGAAATCTCAATATTTTCATGGAATGCTTCTGGTATCCCATCCAATACCAGCTCGTTACGCTTTACATCGCGATAGATTAGTTGGCGCGAAGACTGCCCACTTTTGATTCCTTGCAGTTCAGCCATTCTTCCGACACTCCATCGCCAAATCACAAAACCAGTTATATACAGCTTCGCCCTCATCTTTCCCTAAAAGGTAAAGTATACTTCAAAGGATGACTCAGCAGCGCAGACTGTGCATCAAACAAAAAAGGGGTGGCACGGTATTGCTGTGCATTATCCTCGCCGCCATACTGGAATGACTTTGCGACATAACTCGACATATAGTGGAACGCATCACAAACATTCGATTTCTCGCCGGCGTTTGTACCGTATATAGCCGCAGCTCTTAAAATCTTTTTCTTCTCCAACTTTACGACGATTGGGAAATTCAGGGATATCGGCAGCAGAAAATCCAACGTTGCGTCGTCTCGAAAGGATTTGTAATTCTTGAAATTAAACTGGATCAGCACTTCTACCCCTCATTTCTACGGATATGCACAATCATATAAACCTTGAACATATGGAAAGCAGGCTCTCCCCACCTTTACAGGCACCTCCCCTAAACAAGCATATATAACATTCTCGTGCGTCACATTGAGGTGAATCGTGCAGTAAAAAGAAACTTGCAGTAATTTTTAAAAGCATACTATCTCATAATACTTTCTTTCCCCAAACGTCTGCATCGCAGACGCTTTTCTTCTCTAACTCTGACTCGGATTCCTCATGCGGCTCTTGATTCCACATCATCCACATCTTCTCTGCCAGTTCTTCCGCATTATTAGGGTCAAAGTAAACGCCGTACTTCGGAGCCTGCTCTCTATGTACCCTCAAATCGGACAGCAGTATCCTCCTCCCTCTGTATTTTGCCTCCTCAACGGTCTTTCGTACTCCACTCTAAAGAACGATGGGTTAATATACCCCCTATGCAAAGCCAACGCCTGAACATCTGCATAGAATCAACCCAATATGATATACATATCCTCCAATTGAGTGCTCATGGATAAAGACATCAGCTCCTCAATATAATGGGAGCGTGATAATCCTCGTATTTCCGGTCGACAATACGCGAACAAACTTGTTTTGATCCTTTAAAATGCAAGTGCCAAACAATCTTATGGTTTTAGTGCCAATAGCTCACTGACGCAGGCAAAGAACCTGTCTTTGTCCATACTTCGCAACAGCTTTTATTGACTGTCGGCAACGAAACATCTATGTCCGGGAACAAAATGCTACCCGGCTTTACCTCATATCCAGGATAATGCGTGATAAAATCCTTTTTGCCGCATTATGCAAAAATGATGAGATCCATATTCTAGCGATACCAGCGTAGCGATAAAATCACGCAGCTTTAACCTCACTCTCTGAAACTGTGTAAATACTTATGTTGAAAGTCTGGAAATCCACGCGATATTTTTACGTAGGACAACGCGCTGAGTCGCTATATGTGAAAGTACATCGACATCTATATTTTAGATAATAATCCAATATTTTGTCGTATCCAAAGACTTAATAAAAACCCTATGAACAAACCATCCCCAGCGTCCATCGGTCGAATATTGACAGCGGCACAAAATCTATGCCTTCGGAAAATCTTGTATATAGACTATCCTGTCTGTCCGACATAAACACCTTTGATTTTGATCCTCATTGGATGATAACGTCCGACTGCTGACAGAGATTACGATAGTTCAGCCCACCGACCCAGCCATCTCCGACATTAAGAACAAAACGCCACCATCATCATCTCGCTGAAACCACCTCACATAGTCCTCAACCTCTTGCCGCAGCGATACGGTGTAGGCTCCCAGCCCCACGTCATAATATCATCGACATCCGCCACATAATGATTTGGATTTCACATTAATCCTCGCCGAAGGACGGCGGTACCTGTGCCCCATACACTTCAAACAGCATAGAAGAACATCTTTAATCTTTTACCGCCCTACCAGTTCCCACATTGACAACAGGGCACTGCGCCGATGCTTTTCTCACCTGCGATCAGAAAAGCCGTGCCACATCAGACACATGAACCCAGTCCCACGTCTCCCTCACCAGTGCCCCAAAAACTATTGCGTGACAGCTTGCTGCAGGGCATCCCAAAGGAGCTGTTTTCAGACCATTGCTATAGACCGAAAACAGCGGGCACCGCAGTCTGAACGCCATATTGTTTCGCATATCGCATCAGTTTGTTCTTCGACGATGCTTTTATGTACGCCATACGGAGAAATCGGATTCGGCGTCATGTCCGTTGTCAGCGAAGATGCTCTTGACTCCGTAGACCGCCGCACTGGATGGATACAGTCGTCGTGCTTTTTCGGAGAGTATGTACGAAACGTATTCGAGGCAACATAATGCGTTGTCCAAACGGCCCGTTCAAAGTCCTTCAATGACTGGACAGAAAAGCTGACCGATCCACTTCGCACTAATGAATGATGATACTTGCATCTGAAGCATATTTTGCAGCGAGTCCATATCCACATCAGCATGATGCCACCTCGTCAACGCCCCATTCTCTCGCTTGAGTAGCTCCATCTTCCATGCCCCAATCCAATGACATAGAAGCCCACCTGACCATATCTTCGCCACATAGCGGCCAAGAAGCCATGTGCACCCGTCACCAAAACTCGTTTTCAACAAAAGCTCAGTGTGGTAAGTTTTTCACCCACGTGCTGGATTCCCCACACAACAGTCCATGGTGATACATCATGCGTCACCACTGAACCCTCCTCCAACAACCCCTTCTCCTACTGTAACTCCTTTTTAAAATAATGACATTCATACCAAATCCATGCTTTATCACATATATGAATAGGAGCCGTTCGAACAGAAGACCAGTCTTTATTTGTAATAAAATCCCTGCCCGCTCGAACATCTTTGATCTGGGAACGAATATCCTCTGCCCGTAATCGCCAATCCAAGGAGTGTGAATCATGATCATAGAGCCATACTCCCCGATGCAATTGTTACGTCATCACCAATCACAATCTTACTTCGGGAGATCAACTGAGTTCATTTATAAAGTACGATTTCCAATGGTAACGATCCCCTGATCGGATTCAAATATAAAGGTGCATCCCAAAAGGCAATCTTCACCAATAGAAACTCGTCGTGTTCCATTATCGACACGACAATCAAGACGTGCACTTGGCATAAAATAAAAGATGACTTTCCTACTGATTAAAATACGGATGTCGATGAATTTCTTTACGCATATCATAGTATAATTTCTAACCAGTAAAACCATCTCTAACATATCGACCCCTATCACAGGAAGTATTACTGAGAATGATTAATGATCTTTAGCTGATTCGCCAACAACGACATTTGCGGGCACATTTTGTCACGACTGCATGTGCAGCAATTACACCGTTCTCTATCGTTACTTTTCATGATGATGCACCAAACCTGATCCACCATCATCGCTAATACGAATTTCTCGCCCTCTCAGATCAAATTTTTCGAGAAATCCTTCTCGAAGAATGGACATAAATGGGTGGCGTTCCTCTTTATCCATAGGATGATCATTGAATCGTATATCAACATTATGGGCAATAAGTACGCGATTCCCTATACTAATCCCCATTTCAGACCATATTCTCGTCCCTCTCCAATATAGCAATCATCTCCAATACGAATTTTTCCCTCGATATGGATAAACCAGAATCTCGCCACGAATATGCGCATTTTTTCCTATTATGATATTCTCTCGTTGATGAGACATATTATTTATATTGGACTGTCGATAGACATTGTATTGCCGCCAGCAGCATTTGCTTTCCGCTGGTCTAAATGATGAATACGCTCCCATACTCTCATTAGATAAACATAGAGGCGAGATGCCATAACAAGCAACATTTTCCTGCCCCACACGTAATTAGGATGACAAAAAGTATGAAAGTTTTAACCACAGACTATGACATTTTCTCCCCAAGAAATATTTCTACAATCTAATACCAGCTTCCCTTTCAACTCATCTGCCCTTTTCTCTTATCTGCTGATGGGCAACCATAACAAACCACAAAATCGACACGAGGAAATAAAGTCCTCAAATACAAAAACACTGATGATCAACGACTTTATCATAGCTACAAAGGGGTCATATACCTGAACGCCAAATGCCATATTCTTACTCCATGCGTTCTAATAGCTGCATAGATGGATTTTCTCTCATATCAGGGAACGTTCTCTTTATACGTGGGGACCATATATCCCAACCCCGTTTAGATCCAGTAAGAGAATTCTCGCATAATATCTGACATACGTTCCATAACAAACCATGCGCATTGACTCGTTAACCTGACGCGCTGCCAAAACCAACCTCGCTGTCATGGATAACTCCAACTAAGAACCATGGATCAACGGCAATGTAGTGCCGCCCACCCCTGCGCCGGGAGAAAGAATCGATACAGGGGATGCATGTTAGGATACGAATGACTTCATGTACGTCTACACCCGCAACATGACAATTTTGCTCAATCTATTGGCAAAAGCTATATAATATCACGGTATGTATTCTCTACGACCTTGGTCATTTCTGCCGTTCTGATATTAGTTAAAACGATCTCACCTTTACAGAAACTTTGATATTTTTTCTTGACCTTTTTCCCAATTTCTACATCATCTGCACCGATCGTTCTCGCATTATGAGCCAATTTCGTTCACCATATTGCTAGGAATAATGCGTTCCGGTGCATGGACTAAATGAATTATCTTCCATACGTCTCCTGAGCAGTCGCGATAATAGGCTGAATATACGTATCTATCGTTCCAGGAGATATTGTCGATTCAACAACTACAATAGTCTCATCTGGGCAAACTTTGAGGATCTCTGAAACAGCTTCAATCACATAAGACGGATCTATCTTTTTTGAGTTTTTATTATACGGTGTAGGAACCGCAACGATATACATGTCTGCTGCAACATAGGTCGTTGTATAACTATATTGTTTGCTGCATCTCGTATAGTCGGTCTAGTCCCTCTTCAGTTTCTGCAAAGCTGTCCCTCTCTCAAAGACTCGACCAAATCCTGTCTATGGTCAGTCCCGACTACTTTTTCTCCATGCGACGCAAACATCAATGCAGTAGGAAGACCTATATATCCAAGCCCTATTACGTTAATCATTTCTACGTCACCCTTTTAACATTCCTGTAAGCTCTTCCAGCGTATACGTTTCTTGTTCACTTTTTAGTATACTCGATGCACTCGGATATGAAGTCAGAAAATACCTGTTTTGTGCAGATTCTGATAGGGATCTATGCTCTCCAGAGAAAAATCGTTCCATTCTTCTGGAGAGGGTAGTCTTAATATTTCTCATGTACTTCAAAAATACGGTGTATTAATGACCAGATGCATCGGATGAATATTGATCACCTTAACACCTTTCTGCATAAAATATGACGCGCACTCGTCAAAAATCAAATCTAGTTCATGATATAAATATGCCCCCATCCTCACTGGAAATGACAGCATTCCGGAACGATGAAAGGAAAGGAGGAACAACATCCAGTAAACGTCACATAAATCTCGAGTCATAGCGAATCCCTTTTATCATATAATGATGTATAAAACATCATTATCGGCATACCATCGATGTCCCGAAATGCCTTTTGCCTGAGGAAACTGCGTCATACGGTACTGAACAACCTCTTCTCGAAGCCCCCTGGCAGCTGAGATTGAATAAAGGGTGATGAATGCTAAAGCTACTTCATTATTATAAACCAATTGATCGATATAATGCGACCGATGCGTAAAGAACAAGGTAAGAGGAATCTCTCGCTCCTTAAAATAGTGTACAGCATACTTTATCACAACATCCGAGGCCCAGTCTACATCCATCGTAAAGCAAAATCCATCTGCCTCATTACTTTTTAACTTTGACGCCTCAATAACATCTAATAGCATATCCTCTATCCTTCTTTTCGTTCTAAAACAACTTTGCTCCGTACCCAGAGAAGACCTCGTGTGAATGGCAATATCTTGCCTTTTCGCCAAATATCGGTTCAGACAAACACTATCTCGTGGAGGCAATCGCAAATCCTGAGAGAGTTCATGCAGTTCCGTCTCGAAGCGCGACGTCTTTCCTCTCGTATTTGTTCCTGAGCCATCCCGACCGATATCAGTTGCCAATGCCCGAATAGGAATAACCGCCAAGCCTTCATTAAGGAATTCCATGATGCCCATATATGCTGCCCACGTATCAACTTTTGTGGACTCTCAACGACTGTTTGTAATAAATCACAACCATGATCCGCCCTCGTCTCGAATCATATTGCATTGAGATGGATCATTCAGAATTTCAAGAGCGTAATCCCGCCCCCTCCTATATAGTTTCCAACGGTCTCTCCATGTCCCGTAAGCAACACTTGTCCCACCATAAGTAAAATATACATCATATGGATATTGTCTCAAATACGCAACATCATCCACTACTAAGTCATTAACTGCCTGCACCACAAATAGACATCACTTTAGGTATCTCTATATCACAAGCTTCTGCATACGTTCATAGTCGGACTTTCATACTACATCATCTTCAAGTGCAATTACATTCATGCTCAAGACGTACTCTATCCCCCGGACACAGTAGAATCAGCAAGCCTGACGAGTATCGTCGCAACGTGAATCCACATGAGTCCTGTTCTCCGTTCCAACTCCGCCATGATAGAACCAACTTCCTGCCATGCGTCGGAGTCTTTTGATTCACGCAATCCATCTTGAAACACATAGACATAAGGGAACTATGATACTTTCTATAACTTGTTCTGGTATGTCTCGGACGCTCCATACACAAAAGAGCTACCTAACATCTACCATCTGATTTCTCTCGATTCTTTTCTGCCCATTCCACTAAAATTTTATTTTGATTTTGGCATCCATAAAGAACAGTCTTTATTCCTTTGATTCTCTGCTACATAATATGGTATCCTTGCTCGAGCAAGAATTTCACAGCAGGGTCTTCTTCTATCTTTTTATATCATAGTCATTCTTGCGAAAGCAAAAGATTCCATCGTAATAAAAATGGACGATATCGCTCCCAATCATTTGAATGCAGCACTGGAGGTTCATATCCCTCGACATCAATTGCAAGAAAATCTATGCCAGAACTTGGGTAGACATTACTATCAAAAATTTCCTTTTAGTGGGAGGTCTTGATCGAATACCGATCGAGTAGTTTTGAACACTTGTTGAATAACATAGTCTGCACGATCTCTTATTGTCGTGTTATAGTACCCGGGCTCTCTAAAAAGGATACTCCATCTTCACCAGCCTGCGGAGATGTCCCCGCAATCTCAAATTGACGTCTCGTTGCCTATAGTATTTGAGAAAAGGAGTCTCTCGCTTTCTTTACGAGGGTTCAATATTAATGCCGTGCCATCCCATTAGGTAAAGCGCATAGGGTATTAGAGAACCGAAATGGATCCAATGCGCCAACATCGACACGTACAAAAACCTTTTCGCGACCTCTATGCGAATTACAATAAAATTGAGCAAGGACATCCTCTAGATTCGTTGCATAGGAAAATTCTTGGATACCAATCAACTGGACCTGCCTTCATGTATATAATTTATGCACCACATCATGCTTAGCAAGAACTCTGAAAATAGGTCTGATTAACTTTATGCAGTAAACTCATCGTTATACTCTCTAATTGATTAGTTTCTAAGACACTACGAGTCAAAGTCTTCCTCACTAGAACATACATATTTATTCATGACAGAGAGAATATCATGACAATTCGGGTTCATATCCACCATAAATTTTCTTTATGCTTTGTTGTTCGCATTCTTTATAACTATTAAAACAGTTAAATACGCTATCTGCATGGACAAATGGGTGGAAACTCAGAAAATAATAGAATTGCTTTTCTAGCTGAGACGCCTCCAGCAACGCAGACCCGCCCAAGCTGGCAACAGCTTTTGCGCCTTTCAGCTACTTCTGCGCCATTATACTTACTAGAAATCAGTTCCGCTGGTGCACAGCAATAATACGCTGAGTAAAATGTCTTAAACAAATTACCATTAGTCACAAAATAATACATGAGATCTATTATTTGAGTTTATACTTGGTGAGGATGTTCCTTCATGCAGAAGTCTCCAACCTTCTGGCAAGCACTCCTGCAATCATTTTTATCACAGCCAGTTGTGATTCTTAATACTCATTCTCGTCTGCTGAGTTGTTGCCTCGGGTTCTAGATGTAATGGATAGTAAATATAGAGACCGAGAAACTCGTCTCCTCCTCATGGTTCACAAAATGAGTGGTTCCGTCTCATTTGATAAAAAGCACTTAAACGTATAAAAGAGGCGCGTCAAAGCCGCACTTGAACAAAGGGTGCTCTTCCTTGAAAAATAGAATTTGTGTAAAGCCATTAATAAAAGCCCGGCCATAGTAGTCAAACCACTGATGTGTCTCTCTCAATATATAACTTAGCCTCCCCCAGATTTATCAATAGATATCTGGTCGTTGCAATTAAAATCTGAGATTGATATATCACTATGATCCATTCCTTAGCAAAACTGTATGTCATCTGTCTGTAAAGTATTGTGTATAGATACAATCTGATCTTTTCGATGATCGAAAACGAAAGAGTTCCAACGATTAACCCCTATTGCATTTAAGCTATGCAATTTTGCCATCACAATATTGTTTAGCGACTCCGATAAGCAATTCATCCATCTAGATAAATCCATGTGACATTCCCGTTAATAAAACTACGTCTATTTTATTTTCTTCGAAGACACGATGCCAAAAAGCGAGACCCATATAATATCTATATGTCATTATAATCCGTATCAAATCGTTTCCACTGCATCTCTCGGCCAGTAACGGCACACCTTTAGTAGCTCGTCACGAACGAAGGCATGCCGCCTTTAATGCCATCCATACTATCCAGCTCAGCAACTGCGTATAATATTATTTACTCTAGGATCTATCAGACTTTGTACTTCTGCATCCTGTCCGGTGATTATCTCATAACCAGCACTACTATGTTAGTCTTTGGATTGTCTACAAATATCATCGACAAAACTAAAGAGCTCTGTCTACTCAGGGAATTATATTCATTGCACTTATCCTTCTATCTGATAATCAAAAGATATCCCTAACTAAAATTTATACCGTATACATCAGTGTCATCATATTTCCCCAGTACGCAGGTGCTTTGAAATCAACCGTTTTTCCTTCGTGGCGGTACTGGGCTAGCTCTTGCCATTTCAGTAAATCATTTTCTTCATCTGCATAGGGCGTCTCTGGATAAAAATAGCGTTCACCGATCCTCTATTTCCTAATTCGAGCATGTATTCAGTTAGTACATGCTCGTGAAGACCATACAGTCGGCTCCTCGTTACCGTTTGCGTACGTTCTTTCCAAATAGTCGAAAACCCTAAGGATTGTACATTGGAGCTGTGCTGTTATGAACAAGCACTCCGTTTTAGTCGAATCTATTATTGTTTAAAATCGATGCAGCTTTGCACAGATAACTCTTTTGGATTGGGCACATACTGGAGCACGCCACGATAACAAGATCGAGACGTTTATCACCAAAATCCATCATCAAATACACCATATCGCACTCTGTGAGTTTTCCTGCTGTATCTGCTGCCTCTTTCCCATATTCAACGCCGTATAGCACTCATAGCCATGTCAGTTCATAGGCACATAAATGAAACCAAACCATTTCAATCATTCTACATCAAGAACTCTTCTGATGAAACATACTGCGTGAAAAAGCATAGTCAATCTCCTATACGTTTTATTGCGTGCTTTGTCTCACCGTCGCGGGACTGCGATGGTCTGCACTGACGATCAAGAATCTCCCCAATACTTCGGAAGGCCTTTTTGATTCCAATCAGCCGTTTTCGCGTAAACAACACCGCGGCATCAGAACATCGGACAATTCACAGCCTGGCACATCATCTTGATATAAAAACGCCGCCTCATCTACACTTGCATCATCCACATTGGCACGAATCCAAGGATCCAAAATCCTCGTCCAACAAATCTCACACATATTCCACTTCATCCTTATCTTCAACAGAAATCCAATTTTGCTTTCTGTAATTTTTCCTATCACTGCATGCGAGTTCCTTTCTCACCGTAAAGCTTTTATGATATTAAGTCTTATCAATTCAGACTCATTCATCCCGTCTGCACAGGCGATCAAAATCCGTCATGCTCTTTTACAGCATCATAGCTTCTGGCTTGTTGTCGAATGGCCCCTCTCCCCCAGCTGCGGCTCACCGAGCACTGGACCGGTACTTTATGACGGTGGTCACGTTGCAACGCGCCGATCATGTCACGATAAACTTCATACGGCTGCAGTCCAGCTGGCGAGAGATACTGCTCATACGTTATCCTTGCTAGTGTGGTATTCAGGATGCTCTGCATATTTGGAACGGCAGACGCACAAACGGGCAAATCTACTGCCCGGTGTTACTATTGACGCTCATCGGGCCACGCTGAAGAAACGAGTACTGCTTTGTACTCTGTAGGATAAATGCAAAGGACAAGAACATTCTCGCGACCTTATCCTTAGCGGCACGTGCCACATCAGAGAGGCAGCGTAAAGCATACGTCCGATCATCACACAAGAAACATTGAAACCAAATGCACGTGTATTCTTTTCATTTCAGGCAAATGCTGGCTGAGATGGGTGATCGCGATCGTCTCAGATAAAGATGATGCGGCAGTTATATCGACGATGTTTCTTCTCCCGCAGCCATTTAGTTGCGAGATAAATGCGCTGTATACACGACAGCTCATTATTTGCACAGTAGACGGGTGGCAGACATGGGTCATGAAAGAAAAATCTCATCCTTATTCCTCTGCTCGAAAGGAATCAATATCTCCCCATACGTCAGACTGCACCGTCCTTCAGTCACTGTCATTATAGATATGGTAGATGTCCTCCTGTAGCGTGTCCTTCTGCAGCTGGCGTATACAAAAACCGCAACGTTCCTTAGCAGTAGCTTGCCAAACGTGTGCGAATTGCATCCGGCTGATCCGGGCTGTGTGTGGATGAGTGGAAGTAGTTCCTCCAGTGTCACTTTCTGATTCATCGGGATCGAATACCGCATGACGTGCAGATTTGATTTTGCAAAGTCAAGCAATCTTCTCGCCCTTAAGTATCCATGCATCACGGATATTCCATTCCTTCGGCACAGTCCAATCAAAACCTGTGCCCCTGTCGGAACTTCACACAGCGTCATCGCAGAGCTGGTCATCTGCAAAATACGCAGCGTCTCACGAACACCATTTCCTGTAATACTTCGACGGATCGGAGCAGCTTTATTGCAGGTATGCATTTGCGTTACCGTTATCCTCAAAGCTCTCCGATCACGCGCGTGCAGAGATCGCGGTATAGAGGCATCCTAGTGCAATCCACTTCTGGAAATCCCTGACGGAACCATTGTTGATCTTCTCGCTCATGGTCTTTCTCGACAAGATCCTCTCCACCCAAAAATCTGACTGCATACGTATTCTATCAAATCCCACTGCTGCACAGGTGTCCCACGGATAATATCACGATTCACCTTTTTCCTCAGTATTATATCATGTGTATTTCGGCGAAATGCCCATTCCGGAGACGTGATGCGGCGCGGTTCTTCTCCGTGAAAGACATCGCCAGCCTCTCATATCCTCGACGACGCGTGCTGCGGCGGAACTGGAGTGACTTCTGCTGCTCTGCCCTCTCATAGGACACATCGCCCCCAACGTGCTGAGGTGCTGCTGTACGGCACTCGCGCGCACAAGCAATGCCATCTCCACAGGCTCCAGAGAAAACGCCGCATCAAACCACCTCAGCACGTGATAGCGTGAAAAGTGCTTCTCAATCACCCGCTGGCAAAGTGCAACACTCTGCAACTGCCGCACCGATGCCGAGCGTATGATCGAGAGGTCCGACCGCACAGCGAGACAGCTCCCGCATATGCGGAATGGCAGGCGCAGATTTGTCCTCCGGTGAGGCGGGATGCTGCTTGTGCACTTGAGCAGGGTCAGGTCCGTCAGCCATTTTCTCAGTGCTGTCTGAACGAGATCTGAGAGCTCTGCGACCGTCGTCATCCCTGTCGATGCGATGATCGGCTTTTCTGTGCGGGCGACCTTGCGGATGAGTGGCAGATCCACATTCTCAAACGAAGCGATCTTATAACGGGAACGCCAAGATCTTCCAGTAAGAAATCCATACAGGCGCGTCGTCGAGCGGCGTGCTGAAGCCCGTAATGCCGCGTTCTTTGCGTCGCTCAAAGAGTCGCCGTATGCCATCTCGCATGGCGTATGCGCCTTCTCACAGGGTGGTAGAGTGCTCGCCCTTCCACAGGCTATCCTTATCGTGAGATAGAGAACCTCTCGTGCCCATACCAACCGTCATCGTATCTGCGGTATAGGTCTGTATCTTCACTGCATCGACGCCTGCATCCGCTGCGGCATCAACGATAGCAAGTGCAGTTCCAATGACTGGTTATGATTGCCGGACATCTCGCAATGATGAACGGATATCCATCTTTATTCCCATATGTCTCTCCTCAGAGACAATTATCCAACGCTGATTACATGGTAAATTCGTATAGCTAGTCGATAACATCCTCATAGATCTTATAGAATCGCGTCCCTACCGCTGGGTGCTTGGTATCTGTCAACAATGCTGCGAGAACGATCTTGCATCGACAAATCACATCCGAAAATCCAGCTTATGCCGAAAGCGCACCGTACTAGAAAAACGTGGGTTAATTTCACACGGGACATCCCGCACGCATACGCAGCTGAACATTGATACCCCCTGCAAATCAAGATACATCGCTGGCGCATTAGTAATCGCTCGATCTCAGGGGTTCACCTCAACAATGCCGCTTCCTGTCAGTCCCCCTCAGTTACGGCGCAGAATAAATGCTCCTTACCTCACCGGAAGAACTGCGAAAAAACCCCACATGTATACTCTGCATCATCTTCTGCGATCAACTCCCGAAAATATCATCTTCTCCGTAATCTTTTCTGCCGATGATACTGCTCCTCCGTCAGGATACAAACATCTTTACTGCCGCATCCGGTACGGCTTTTTCAATATACAGGAAATTCCTGCGGACGCCCATCCGCAGCAATCTGCGTCCACGGGTGAGGGAAGTCCATTCTTCTGCAGGGAACTCCGCCGTTCGATATTTATCGAACCCTATTTATCGCTTTCGATTTGCCGTGAGAATAGTTCCTCCGACCAGATCGTTTCGTACCGCCAACATCCGCAGTTCCGGCTCTGAGGTAGGAATAACGAGATCCACTCCTCTTCCTCCACTAAACGCAAGAGGGTATCGATATAGTTCGGCGCTGTCGCCTCTATGACAAAACAACGGTCAAAAACACCTTCCCCGCACTGATCTTTCCCTGTATGTCACATCCGATGACCGAATCTCCAGCCCTTCTCGTCCAGCAGAATGCGACCAACAGCAAGCGCCAATATCTCTCGCCACAGCCCGTGACCAGTATCTTATGAAAGAACTATGTCCGTCCCTCTTCGATCAGCGCCGCAAAACATCCTGCGGGATGAGCGATATTTGGATCATATTCCTACCGTCCTGCAATACGGGCTCAACGTCATACGGCGTCTTATGCATCGTCACAACATTATTATCCGTATTGATGATACCCTCATTTGCATGAGGCTCTGCCTCGTGCGCCCTGCCCCACCGATCCTGGATTGATGATGCAAAACGACGAACAACATCGCATCATGGGATAATGTGCTGGCGTCCTCGAGAACATAGTTCTGCCTCTATGTCGGGAAAATCAAAACATTTCGACTGCATCAGCATCACCAGATAAATGTAGCGATCTCTTGTTCGGCAGGGCGAGACCATGGCATATAGCAGAAATCTTTTTGCCACTCACGTTCTTTAACTTTCGTTGATCTGGAGAGCGACAACAATTCCTTCAACAACTCGGGAGTGCTGCGCAGCTGTTTCGAGCACCATGCCCATATCTCGCTCCTGTATATCTTCCCAGCTCAGCTCGTCTCGAGGTGCACGTTCCAACATCCGGCTCACGACTCTCGCGTAATCGACTTGTGACATGATGCTGCTTTTCATCATAGCAAAAGAACGTCTAAGAGGCCGACAATATTACCCGATCAGGTCGGTATAAAACATTTACAACTTCAATCTTTTGATGATGGAGGTCACAGCATATACGTTTGAGCTGCACACTGTTTCCTGTGAATATCAGAGAGGACAGCAATCTTACCCATGATACTGCTTCGGACTATACTTTCCACCAACATCCCTCAGGCCTGCCACAGCGTAGCCTCAGGCTTAAAGTGCCTTGAAATTTCCGCTAAGCGAGGAAACTGACTCTGCATCCGCCGCACGTATTTTCCCGCATCCCTGCGTCATCCATTTACACCAGGGATCAACATGGACGACCGACGATATCCCCGTCTTTTCCTGCTCTCCGCCAGAACGTCGAAACGATCTTTGAGCGCCGCCTTCGTCGAGCAATGAACACTCCATCCTGCAATCGGATAATTCGCCGCGTGGAGATTGATGATTTCAGTTTCTGCTGCTGCTTTGCGGCAAAAAGTCCAGTCAACAGGTGGTTACAGCATCGAGCGAAAACAAAATTGATTTGCGCCGCCCAGCACGAGACGTCTTTGGAAAGCTCACCCGATATCTCCACGCTCACCGCACCCTGTATTGTTAATAAAACGTCAAGCGCCTCCTGTGATTAATCTGTGCTTAACGAAGGGATATCTTCCAGATTTGCTTTCAAAGTCCCAAGACATAGGAACAATCCAAGCCTCGTTGCATTTCTCTGGCCGATTCGGCCTTATGTCAAGAAGACGCACACTCTCAGCCAAGCAACTTTTAGCAACTGCAGCTCTCCCAAGACCTCTTGAGAGCCTAGTCATAATACTCTTCATCATGCCACCTGTAAAACTCGTTTTCAAAGACAACGATCAGCTCGTCTCAATCCTGAGATCTTCCAGGAGGCTTTGAGAATGCTTACTGTAGGAGATGCATCGTTGAGGGCATCGAGCGTCGTCTAACGCGACATCCGATCATGCGAACTATCGATGATGCACGACCGCCTTCATTGACTAGCTGCTTCGTCGTAGCAGGAAATCCGCCCTGCACCTCCCTCCAAAGCGATTGAAAACTCCATGCAGATGTTGTGTTTTCGGACTCTATATGCAACCGATTTCCTTTGCCCATCTGCTTTCTTCCGTTCCGATCTCCCGAATAGGGCATCTTCTCCTTCCGGAGCCTTTTCAGCCATCCAGGCTGCCCGACTTCTGCATGCTACTCCCACCGTGCCCGAGATACTACTCCTGTCGATGAGGCGGACAGATTTCTCCTATTGCACTCGGATGTGCCTGATGACGCTCGATCCACAGTAGCCATGCCTCGACTTCCTCCACGTTACATGCAGATACCGACGCAATCGCATCGAGATATTCTTTTTCTGTGCCAGCGTTTCAAGCTCTGTCTGCAAACAACCAAGGTATCCTTGTCATCATTATCCAGAAACTACCGAAACGAGCTACTGAATGCACCTCGTAAACTTTTTATCAAACCAAGAGATATATCTCTAAGTCATTCAATAATTTTCCTGTTTTATTTCTTTCGCGTCCTCTGCAAATCCACTCAATCCCGACTTAGAGCGCCTGTTATATTAGAAACATCGTCTGCATAGGTCACATGGTTCTTCTTCATCAATACGTCGATGAGGTTCAATTTGATGCGTCCTTCATGCAAGTGAATTGAAATACATGGCAGATCCTCTCGTCCAGACATCGTACACGGGTTAAATCTCGAGGCACCTTCCTGCGCCAGATCACTGGCAAATTCATAAGAAGATGCCGCGCTTTACGGCAGAAAAAGCCAATCGGATCCTTTTCCAATACGCAGACTTGTTGCAGAGGCAAGTGCGTTGACAGGGCTATGCGTCGTCACAGGAGCTGCTTTTCCGGAATGTCCCGTTCCAACACTCTTCGCATTCTGCTGCCAGCTTCCCAGATTTTTGTGATACAGACTGTTTTTCGCTCTTCCACGAGCAAGCGGTGGGATTATTCTGTTCAAAGGATATAGGCAAACAATTTCGTGTGCAATTGGACATTCTCTGAGAGAGAATGGAGTCAAAACCTTCTGGTAAAATTTTGAGACATCTGTCATTCGGCAGCTTGGGAGGTTTGATCTCCTTGATATTGAATCTTCCCTTGATCTCTCATTCAAGACTTTCTTAAACCGCTCTCAAGGTTGTCTCAATCCATGCTGCTGACCTTGTTGTTGATTTACTCAGTATTGAGATGGCACCCGGCGCAGCAGTTTGGATTTGCTCTTTTTATCGGGCGTAAAGTAGCATAGATACCAACTCTGCAGGGTTCAAACTTCTCTAATATGGGAATACTGGCTTCATTACTTTAGAATTAACAACGACACCGGTTTCCTGTAGGTCAGAAGACGCACTTCTTTTTTCCTCAGCGCGATCTCCCTTCACCACGTTCCTCGTCGGTATCCTCTCCATACTGCCATCTTCGCCTTCAACGAACCCCGTCCTCTTTTATGTAGAAACTGAGCGGTCTCGCTCTTTTGTCCGGAACATTGACGCTTGCTGGCAGAGCGCTCCTCACCCAACGCCGAGACTGCCCTGTCCATCTTCCGATAGTGAGTTCATAGCGTAAGGCGGCCGGGCATTTGGATGTTCCTATAACATATTTCAGAAATGAATCGAGCCGCTGCTTTCCCTGCTGACATAACTGATCATAGCCGCCTCGATTATTTGCATCGCAGCGGCGCACATCGTTGGACAGGCAGTCGAAATAAAACCGAATCATCCTTGGCGTGCTTTCCATTTCCGCGGGATGAGTGACGCGACCATATTGCCAAGTTCTTCACGTCACCTTTATCGGCGCTGGCTGCCCCATCTTGATGTTTTCAACGATCCATAGTTCTGAATTTTAAGCCCACCCAGAATCTTCCCCACATCATGAACCTCCGATACGTGTGCCGCCTCTGCATCTCACCAGGACTTGTGGCATAGTACGGCCTATGCAACCAACTGCTGTCCATCTTCCTCCGATGACTTCATCCCATCTGCTGGAATAGTACCACTATCCATCTCGCTGTCAGAGCAAACCTCAAGCTGATTCTCAGCAGCCCAAGCCGTCTGGCGGGGTCCGAGGCACCGTTCATGTCTCGTCGTCCGCCCGCACCAAGCGAAATTCGACCCGCCATCAACTCTGCCATATTGGATGTAGCGTATGTGAAGGAAGTCATGCTTTATTCCTCTATATATGCGCGTCATGGTTGCTTCCACCGACAACGGCATCACAGCCGCAGAGGGCCGTGCAACTGGCAAGCACATGAATCGCCTTTCTAATGCCGCAAAATTTGCATCACCGCCATCGACACGAGTCGGCGCAGAACTCCCGTCCTGTCAGCAAACTTCTTGCAGGCAAATTCCTCGCAGCAAACGCGGGAAGTGCGGGAAAGCGTCTGCATTCCTCGAGCACCAAACCCATCATAAGCAGCCATCTCGATAAATTTCTAGTCAAGCAGAATATCGCACTCATGGCGCCATTCGCCAGAAGTCGTCGATGACAAAGTCCTCTCCAGACAAGCGGGCGCATCTGCACGCTGGCATCAGCGCGTAGCTGTCCACCACAAGCCGCTCCACGGGCTGAATGGGCGCAGAACACTCCGCTGTCTCGCCATCCGCTGCCTGTGGCACCGTAAGCCATGCAGCATGTCCCGTCAATGAGTCGTCTGTGGCGTGCGTCAGGCCCTATGCAGAAAAACCCGATCTGTCACGTCTGGCCAGAGATTCCTTCAAGCTCTCGGCAGGCAAGTACTGCTTTTTCCATCACATCCCCGCATCTGTTACCGTAGCGTAGACATCGCATAAAAGTGCCTGCCGATCATCTTCTGAAGGATCGACCCGAATGGCAGCATTCGGCATCCCCAAAACACTCTCCATCGAACATCGAGCAAAAAGCTACATTTCACCAACGAGCGGTATTTCCTTCCTCGCTGCCAATCCATGATAGGTATCAATATCTTGGACTTCCATTTCGTTCATGACCGATAGCACTACAACATAGATCCTTCCCCTGCTCTGTTTCCCTCAACCTTATGGAGCAGCGAAGGCCTCTCTCTGTAGGAAATAAAACTGTCAGCATCAACGTACCATGTCAGCAAATCCTGAGACACATCCGTACATGTTCCAGTTGTATGCCAACTGGCCTTCGATGGGCTTTGCGCTGCGACTGGATGAGAAAAAGAAAGCAACCACCAGCTCAAAAAACGCTATCCGCCCGCTTCGCAAAGGCCGTATACGCTGCGAATCTTTTCCGCTGTGACAGAGGAGCTGTCGGGTAAAACTTCGCTTGTAAATCAAATTTCTTCTCTCGTTCTGCATAAGCAGAGAACCTCATGCAGAACATCAGCCGTCATCGCATAATCATCCGATGCAGGCAGATATAAAAGGAACAGATGCCCATGCGCGTTGCAATCTCCGCAATCTCCATGCTGTCTGTCGATAAACTGCATCAAAAAGCCGCTGTCAAAGCCGCCGCAATGGCATAGCCATGATGGGCTTACCGCAAAAATCAGCAGTGTTTTCCTGGAATTGCCTTTGCGCTGTAATAATCGCCATGGTCGCTTCGTGCACCTCTGTACGATCAGAATAAATTCGAGGATTCTCCCCATGCATCACCCCATTATTCCAGTTCAATCAAAGCCTTTTCCAACGCTAACAACATAATCTTCATTATCTGTTAAGCCAGGAATAAAAGTGGAAGTGTAAGGCTTCTTCACCGTATTCCTCACTGCTTAGAGCTCCTAGTGGAAACCCTAATTGATTTCTAGTACGGCTGTGTATGCGGGATATAGTGCAGATTTGGCGCAATACCTATCACATTTCCGCAAAAATCTGTGCATACAATAACGTGCGCAGTCGAAATATCAATCCGCACCACACCTTGGGGCCTGCCACCAGCAGTGCATCCGGCAATCACTGTCCCGGCACCTTCAGCCGTCCCGCCCGGCGCCTGATCGCTTCCGCCCGCGCTGCGGAGTGCTCTGCGCCGCGCGACAAAGTTACGTCCAGGCGATCCGTCTGTGGCTGCATCCAAGCGCCGCCTGCATAGTACGTCATGCGATGGTTAAAGTCCGAGTGCAATCTGCTGATGGTACCAAGAGGCCAGCCGCTTTGCGTGTGTCGTATGTCCGGACCGCGTAGCCAATTCCGCGCGGCTGCGATAGAGGCGCAGTTTTCATAGAAGCGCGGCGTCATTCGTCAGAACCATGCCGCCTTCTGTCGTAACAATCTTAACGGGATGAAAGCTGGTTTCTTACCGTCGCCAGCAGAAAAAGCACAGCTCCCGACCTTCGCTATCGAGATAAATCCGCCCCCACTACGTAGGATGCATCCTCCGTATAAAGCCATATTCATCGGCGGAAGCACGAAAATACGGCGCATATCACAGGACTGTCAACAGATGAACCGGAATGACCATCTTCAGGGCTTCCTCAGCCCTGCCGTGCAGAAGTTTTCTCAGGGGGTACAGACTCATATTTGTGGGTTTCGCGCATCAATATCGACAAAGTCAACATCGCTGCCGCAATATAATTGCACAGTTCGCCGAACATTTTCTGGTGACCAGGGGTCGTCCTGGGACATCGCCCTTTCCCATCCTGCAGCAAGACACGCGATATAGTGCTGCCGTCGCATTACAGACGGCGACGGCATGCTTCGCGCCCGCAGTAATCTGCCACGCAGCGTTCAAACCGCTCAATCGCCAGGAGATACTGTGTCCAGGAAATCCGAGCGTGGTGCCGCCTCGACCGCCTGAATATCTGCTTTTCATTGATGTCCTGCCGTCCATATTATATCATGATTCATCTCCCGGTTGAATCCACCGTCAAAATGCTGCAATTCGACCAGAGATCACCAAGGAAAAACTGTCCAGGAACCTGCCCTCTTCTCCAAGACCGGCCGCGGTAGTCAGCACCGCAGACGGTGTTGATGGCGCAATCACGAAGTGATCGTTAAATTCAAGCGTCTCTCTGGTAGAGATCCGCGGGACGCATAACCTCATGTGGTTTCTCCCAGGGCGAATTCCGGTGCTGGTAGGGAACTGGGGAACGGTGCCTCTGCAGATCGATACGCATGGAATTTTCGGAATAAAATCTCCCCGCTGCCATCCGATGAAAAATTCTTCAGGACAAACTCATTTCATCCTTAAGCAAGCCAAAAAAACGCATCGCGTACGAGGGTCTGTAATGGGAAGTTGCTTTGCCCTCTGCCGAACTCTTAAAAAGCTGCCCAGCCCGTGATCCGACAGCATTTACCGCACCGACAACCGTCGAACAGGGCTGCCCCTGCCGGATTACCCCGCCGAAAACCGTTCCTCGGAACGGAAATTTCGTTGCACCATAAAATTCAGTAAGTTTGCTGCCTTATCCGGGTGACAGCGCAATTGTTTTCTGACGCCTGGGCAATCATCGCATCAATGACATTCTGTACCCCCCTGCGTTTGTCTTGATGCACTCCATCAGTTGTATTCCGCCATGGCACTTGCTTCAGTGCCGCCGCATGGTATAACATAGTCCTCACCATTGCGCGTTCGGACGTGCCTGCTCACGTCTCAATAAAGTATCGCATACACATTTGATTAAATTTCTGCTGCATCTCGAACTGTTTCAGTTCATCATCGCGCGAATAGACAATGACCTTTTTCAATTTTGTATTTCTTTGGCAAATTTCAATGAACTTTCAAGGAGCCAGTCCACCTGATGAGAACAGTTTTCCATTAAACACCAAAGCACCCAATCAATAGATTTTGTTACTTTATTATGTCACTTGTCGCGCCATCTTCGTCCTTTGTGATCGCACTGCCAATGCGTGCGGCGCGGTGTGCAATGAAATAATGGTGATCTGCCCTTTCGGCTTCAGTATCGTGTCGGTGATACTCGCTCACCATCCTCGGTTATCAAGGCCGAGGTTTATCGTCGGGGACGGGACTTCGGAACGTGATAGGCGCCGTGCGATCTCGATGCGCTGGCGCTGACCGCGGAGGCGCGAACGCCGCGCTCGCTGCGACCATCGTCTCGATTCCTGTGTCTGCCGTACCCTTTTGATCATCAGCTCACCGCCATGGCAGTGCCTGATGTACGCGCTCATCGTCAATCATCCGACGACTCACCGCGAGGGCAACTTCTCGCGAATGGTCGCATCGGTCAGATAGATGGACTGCAGGACGCAGGCGATGTTGCCTGCCACGCGCTTTGCGTCGCCTGGCGGATATCAACGCCATCATTGTTGATCCTGCCGCGTGCAGGAGAAACAGCCCGACAAAATATCCGCAAAGGTCGTTTCCCGCGCCGGATAAATAATACCGACAGCTCCCCTTAGGAACAGAAGGCGGCATCCCGTCAGCACTTCCTCGCCGGCAGGATACAAAGACCCCAGATGCTCTGCATGTCTCCTTCGTAAAGGAGAGCGGCGGCAGTACGTCGGCGATTTTGGGTGCCGATGATGATGCTTGCGGGTTTGATGGCAATCGGCTCCCGTGCAGTTCATTAAACTGGCAGCGGCGGCTGGGCAATGCCATTCGAGGTTCACGATACGATTCACACTCGGCATCCAGACAATGCCGCCAGTGCCAGAACACCAAGAGTGGAACGTCTCCGACTGACGCAGCCAACGGCGAGTTTGCCGATGATGAGCAGAAGAAGAGCGCATACGACGAGTGTCTCGATGATCTGCGCGGAAGCTGGATCTTTCAAACGAAAGCGACGATTGGCAACGCCAGCCAGTACTCATGGATTCTGTCGAACTGAAGGAAATACTCTTCCTTTCACTATGATTTTGTTCTTTGGTCGCTTCCTTCCTGATTCTGGGCGGATGCTGTTCGCGCGGCTTAAAGTCATTCTTATCCGTCCGTTTTTCTCCTTACTGCGGCGAAAGGCGCAGAAGTGCAAATCATCCCCTGCGCCTGTTAATGAAGTCGCGGTGAACGGATCCGGCGGCGATCAGCACCATCAGATCGTCAATGCTGTAACTCGGTGAAGCTGAAGTTGGAATCAGATGTTGGAATATGCCGCTGCGTGACATTTCGCAAAAGTGTGCTTGATATTATGATTATGAGATAAAAGATAGGGTTTCTGAGGTGATTTGTGCATCAATTTCCTTCGAAAAGTGAATCTGATTGGCAGGAGAAATCGATTTGCAGGCGCAGCTGCCCATGCGAGATAGATGTTCTTTGGATATAGAGGACAATCAGTATCGCAGAGACACATAGTAGGCCCAGCCTTCGTCGGCCAGTCCCAAACACCACGCCGCGCCGCGATCTGCATGACGAGCGAAGTCCGGCTGTCCATCGGCGGATGAGCGGCAGAATGGGCTCCAATGCCGACTGCCTCGAGGACGGCACCGAATATCATCACAACAACGAGACACAATGCCGGGAGCTCCGCGGTGTAAGATCGAGAAAAGTCGAAGAATAGTTCATCGATAAAAGACTCCCTGTCCCCATATATGAGAATGCAACGCCGCTGTGACCAAAACGTCTGTCTAATAAACAACAGTATAGATACATGCAGGACGTCTGTCTTCATTATATGCCAACACTGCGGTAATTCAAAACATTTTCTTTCGTTCTACCGCTCCGCCTGCATCGGACATTCAAAAAATCTCAATATGCAAGTCGAATACCATCCCTCAAACTCCGTTGTATACCCGCCATCCAGGCCTCCGCCTTGGGGCATCAAGCGGCTTGCGCGGCGTGCCCATTCAATTTCTTCTTGTCCTGCTTGAATCTCGCCATGATATTGACCACTCAGAACGCCATCTCCGCGAGATCATGGTCGAGGACACCCTTCCCCGTTCACCATTGACCGTCTCATCGCCGCTATAGTGATTCATGGGGCGCAATTGGCAAGATCATCGACGTGAAGGCTATGCGAGCAGCCATCGCGCCCAACGGGCACTTTTGGGCTCCTTTGTGCCTCGTGAAACGTCGGATCAGCGCGGGGAGGACGGCTGTGCTCGGATGGTGGTTGTCGTTCCGGTGGTGAGTTCTGCCTCTCTCTTTCTTTCTACTTCTTTCTCTC
>BNJS01002278.1_pt1 | contig 53001 bp, 50 predicted proteins | sample 8540461 | NCBI WGS metagenome assembly BNJS01 (sample SAMD00202454, study PRJDB9452) | human saliva metagenome | isolation source: human saliva | place: Japan
TGACAATGTTATATATTTGTAAATACCCATAGAGATACTCATATTTGAAAAATCAAAATAAAGGAGATTTAAAGATGTAAGGAGATCAAAATATGAAATATCATGACATGATAATAGAAAATATAAGTGTATGTGAATTTCTTTTATCGTGTGAAAGTAAGATATTTTGTTTAGGAAAATTTTTATGCGTTATTAAATAATATAATAGAAAAAGAATACATTTCTAAAAGAGGACTTTTTACGCCAAAGTGTAGAAGTCCTCCTTTTTTATTCTCAAAAAGCAAAACAGAGAACTTAAAAAGGAGGAACACACAATGGATAAGAAAGAATATTACCTTTATGTCAAAGGAAAAGCAGTTAAGGTCAGTGAAGAAGTCTATAAAGCCTATTGGAAGATAACAGAGCATGAAAAATATCTCCAAAGAAAAGATTGGAAGCATCATGTTATACCATTTTCGGCACTGGATCATGATGGACACTTTCTAGATAACATCATAGATGAAAAAATAGACTTAGAAAAAATTGTAGAAGTAAAAATGCGAATTGAAGAATTTCATAGAGCATTAAATACTCTTACAAAAGAAGAACGAGAGCTAATGGAAGCCATCTTCTACAAAGAAGAAAGTCTAAGGTCAATTAGTAGGAGAGAGAAAGTTACACATCAAGCAATCAGTGGGAGGAGGGATAGAATTTTAGAAAAACTTAAAAAACTTTTAGAAGATAAAATCTAAAAACTTGGAAAGATTAAGTATCAAAAAAGGTGCTTAGCCTTTCTTTATGGAAACAAGCAGATGCCAAAACGGAGGAATAAAAAATGAATAAAGAAAACACATTACAGGAAGTACAGGAACACATTTCTGAACTACAGGAAGAAAGAGAAAAGTGCGATGTAAAGCTGAAACAATTACAAAATCAAGGCAAGAAATTAGAAAAGCTGGCAACCTATATGCAAAGCACAGGAAGAAACTAAAAAGACCCTTATGCGACCTTAGTTCATTGGTATGAACAGGACAAAGGGAAACTAAAGGAGAGCAGTAAATCAAAAGTATATACATTTGAAGATTATGATAAGGGAGTACACCTGTAGACCTCGTATAAGACGGTGAAAAGGCTTTTTAGAGCTTTAATCATAAAATAGATATCAGATTATAGCTAAGTGTAAAATAAGCCTCAAAAAGTATAATACAGCTTAAAGTATAAAAAGTAGTCTGAGGAATTTGAATCATACAAAATAAAAATTTTAATAATATTTTGTTTAAAGCTGATTTTTCGGTGAAAATGGGGTATAATATAAACACAGATAAGATATAGGAAAGAGAATAATCAAAATAGTTGTATTTGACTTTTAAAAATAATTTTGCTATCATTTCATAAAAGATATGGTGTCCCGCTACCAAAAAGGTGGAACATTAAAGAAGGTGTCTCACTACCTATATTCCAAAGGTGAAGCATTAAAGGTGGCAGAGAGGATAAAACCTCTCTGTTTTTTTAAGAGAACTTATGATAGAAGCGTTAAAGTATGGATTTTATACCGTGGATCCTGATTATCTTGAATATCTAAATAAAGTGGATTCAGAAGTTTATTATAATTCATCATATAGAAATAGCATGAAGCCATTTATTGGTGTGATTGTTGGGATAGAGAACTATAATTATTTTATTCCTGTATCTTCAGCAAAGGAAAAACATAAAAGATGGAGAAATGTGTCTGATGAACATTTTATAATTTATGAAGTTATAGATAATAGTGTATCTATTGAGGGAGACATATATAAATACTATTCTGATACAGAAAAATGCACATTTTATCTATATTGGATATAAAAAGATGATACCAGTTCCAACCGGATATTATGAACAGGTAGTTTTTGACGAATTAGACGATGATAGGTATAAGGACTTGTTTGAAAAAGAATATGCGTTTTGCTTATCTATAAAAAGATAAGGTATTAAATAAGGTTCAAAAAAATATATAATAATCAAAAAAAGAAACAGGTATTGTGAGAAGGGCAAATTGCAATTTTGAAAAAGTTAGAAGATGCAATGAACCAATGGAATAGTACTAAATAATAAAAATAGAATATGTGTATCATTGAGAAGTAGAAAAAACTACTTCTCTTTTTTATGCAGAAAAGTAGGAGGAAAACAATATGCACGAAAATAAAAATGAACAAAATACAGGAACAAAAACTATAAAGAAGATTTGAAAGGTAACTTATGAGGTTGTTGTCCATTTTAATGAAAATGCGACTGAAACTATGCAAGATAAATTGAAAAGGATAATGCTTAGAGAAATGGAGCGAAAAAAGATAAAAAACTCATAAAAATGATTAGAAAGTCCTCGACAAGTAGCAACAGGTACGGGAAATTTATTTTCTAATCTTTAAAAATCCTGTTTAAAACGCGGAATAGTAGTGGTAAAATGTAGGTGAAAAATGTAGCTTGTAGTATGGTTTCTTTAACAATGAGGTGAGGACATGTACTTAAAAAGTGATCAAAATAAACGTCAAAAAATACCGACTTATGGAGTAGGGCCATATATCTGGGTGAGTATGCTTGCGATGAATTTGACTGGTTGACTGCTGAGTCAGTCAGTGCTCCAGAGTGGACTACTGAAGGGTGGATACAAAGATTTGTTTTATCTGATAGGCATTCTCTTATTGCTCGTTGCAGCGAGAATTCAGTGGCTCAGCGGGGTGAAATCAGGTGTTAGCACGAGCATCCAAAGCAATGAACTCAAAACGACTGGAATTTATGCGCGCACACGCAATCCGATTTACTTTTCGTGGTTGCTCTGTAGCATTGGGATTATCCTAACCATGCATAATGTGTGGTTATTGCTATTGATTCCGATTCAGTGGGTGATCTTAACCGTCGTGATTATTAATACCGAGGAAAAATGGCTCTACGAAATATATGGTGAGGCCTATAAGGAATACTGCGCAAGAGTGAATAGATGGATTCCAATTAAGAAAATTGGATTTTAGACTTACTAAGTCAAAAGAAATCAAAGTGCATTGTTATGTGGTCAATAATTAGAATTATTATGTGAAAAGGGAGTGGTTTTATTGGCTAATGTTGGATTTGAAGCATTTTATTATACTAAAGATAATCAGCTTCATGATTTATATGAGATACAAGAAGAATATGAGCGAAATGATGGAGATATCTCCAAATACCGTGGTTATATATTTTGTCCAGAATGTAAGAAAGCAGAGTTAAGTTTTACCCGCCAAACATCAAGTAGACGAGCTTTCTTATCAAAGATGCCTTCGTCAGATCACGCTGAAGATTGCTTATTCAAAAACGATTATGCGACTAATAATGAGATTAGACAATATACTAAAACCTTAAATAATCAGCAGATACAAGATAGATTAGAATCAGCGTTGAACCAATTGCTGCCAAAAAAAGTTAAAGAAGATAATGTTGCAAGTAATGCAATTAAAGTCCATCCTTTAGTGATAATAAAAAATGACAAAAAAGGAAGTAGTATTAAGAAAGTTATACCTAGAAAATCCATAAATAGTTGGTTTGATAAATCTGAAGAAAATAATTTATTTGTTTTCTATGGGAAAGTAAAATTGGAAATTCAAGAGATCGAAACTGAAAAAGGGAAATTTTTTAGATTAATCGTTAAAACAAAGAAGAAAAATCAATGGAAAAAAAAGACAAGTATTTTTAGGGGTACGGTTAGAGATAATGTTTGTGAAGAGAATATTTATGATATTGCGGTAATAGGGGAAATTGAATTTTATAAAAATTTTCCGCAAATTAAAACTATAACTTCCCATTCCATAATGTACAGGAAATCAAAGGGATAACTTTTTAAGTATTGACCCATCTCTTATGAGCTTACACAACTTAAAATCAAGGAGATTTTATACTATGTTTAGAAATTAATGACTTTCTGGTCTGTTTAGAACAATAATTTTATGGATTGCTTAGAATCAACGGCTATACGAGACATCGATTTGAATACGATTTTTCTTTTAATCAAAATCTAAAGCAGTGTAGAGTGAAATAAATTAGGGATTAACTAAAAAGAAAAACTAACATTCTAGCCAGTAGCATGTCTATTGGCTAGTTTTTTTGTAAAAAATCAAAAAGTAGCATATATGCTACTTTTCAAAAATTTAAAACTCAATTTTCGAATGGGATGTCAACAGTTAAGAACGTTGATTTGACAATGTTTATAAAGGGTACGGTCAGCGAGTGTACACTCTATATACTAATTTATATATTTGCATGAAAGCTTGATGTGACGCGGAAAACGGGGGTAAAAAATCCGAACAAAAAATTCAGTTTTTTAAGTAATTTTCGTGCTTTTCTGTTACAATGAAAAAGAACTAAAACTAAGGAGGCCTCTTATGACAGCTCAAACCACTTCATTAGAAAAGATTATCGTGCTCGACTTCGGTAGTCAGTACAACCAGTTGATTACGCGCCGTATTCGTGAATTCGGTGTGTTCAGCGAGTTGCTACACAACGACATTACAGCCGAAGAAATTAAGGCACATGGCAACGTAAAAGGGATTATTTTCTCAGGGGGACCACATAGCGTTTATGCGGAGGATGCTTTTACCGTGGATCCCGCGATTTTTGAATTGGGAATTCCAGTGCTTGGGATTTGCTACGGGATGCAACTGACAACGCATCTGTTCGGTGGGAAGGTAGAATCATCTACAACGCGTGAATATGGTTCTGCGAAAGTCGATGTTTTTAACACGACTTCAGGCATTTTCAAAGGGTTAACTGAAGAGGAAGAGGTACTCATGAGCCATGGCGACCGTATTACAGCGATTCCGGAAGGCTTCAGCGTGACGGCTTCGAATGCTCACACGCCATTTGCGGCTTTTGAAAATCAAGAACGTCGCATTTACGGCGTACAGTTCCACCCAGAAGTTCGCCACAGTATTCACGGAAACGACATGCTTCGTAACTTCGTGTTCGATATTTGTGGGTCAACAGGCGACTGGTCGATGGACAGCTTTATTGAAATGGAAATTGCGAAAATTCGCGAAAAAGTGGGTAATAAGAAAGTCTTACTTGGGCTATCTGGTGGGGTAGACTCTAGTGTGGTGGGGGTTCTCTTGCAAAAAGCAATTGGCGATCAACTCATCTGTATTTTCGTAGATCACGGTTTGCTTCGTAAAGGGGAAGGCGACCAAGTAATGGAGAGCCTTTCTGGTAAATTTGGCCTCAATATTATCCGCGTGAACGCTCACGAACGTTTCCTATCGAAACTAAAAGGCGTGAGCGACCCTGAACAAAAACGAAAAATCATCGGAAATGAGTTCGTGTACGTATTCGACGACGAAGCGGCAAAACTCACGGACGTGGATTTCCTTGCGCAAGGAACGCTCTATACAGACATCATCGAATCTGGAACGAAAACCGCGCAAACCATCAAATCTCACCATAATGTAGGGGGACTTCCAGAGGACATGCAATTCGAACTGATTGAACCACTGAATACGCTCTTCAAAGACGAAGTGCGCGCCCTTGGAACAGCGCTTGGCATGCCAGACTCTATCGTATGGCGCCAACCATTCCCAGGACCAGGGCTTGGAATCCGCGTGCTTGGGGAAGTGACGGAAGAAAAACTTGAAATCGTCCGCGAATCTGATGCCATCTTACGCGAAGAAATCGCCAAACACGGTCTTGAACGCGACGTATGGCAATACTTCACGGTTCTTCCAGGAATCCGAAGCGTTGGGGTCATGGGAGACGGTAGAACGTACGACTACACAATTGGAATCCGTGCCGTAACGAGTATCGACGGCATGACCAGTGATTTTGCCCGCATCCCTTGGGAAGTGCTGCAAACCATCAGCGCCCGTATCGTCAACGAAGTAGCCCACGTCAACCGCGTCGTCTACGACATCACGAGCAAACCGCCAGCTACAATAGAGTGGGAGTAGAAAAACCAAATACTGAAAGCCTTCCATTTATTTGTTGGGAGGCTTTTGTGGAAATAGTGGGTGACAAACACGAATTTGTGGAGGAGATAATATGATTGGCAAAGTTTTAAAAGTTAAAATAGATCGTCCACTAGGGAGTTCTCACCCTGATTATCCGGAACATATTTATCCAATCAATTATGGTTATGTTGAAGGAATAATCGCTCCTGATGGTGAAGAACAAGATGTGTATGTACTTGGCGCTGATAAAGCAGTAGATGAATATGAGGGAGAATTAATTGCAGTTATCAAAAGGGACGATGACGTTGAAGAAAAATGGGTTGTTGCTCCAATAGGAACAAAATTTACAGTAGAAGAAATTGAAGAAGCTGTTAGATTTCAAGAGAAATATTTCAAGTCTCATATTGAGATGATCTAGGAGGAAACCCTGGCAAAGAAAATAATGGAGGCTCAAGCTAGAGCCTCCAAAAAATGGGATGAAGCAAACAAAGAGCTCAAGAGATACATCGTCAAGCGCTCGACCGCCAAGTCGTTTATAGCAACATGCGAGATAGAAAATTAAGAGGAGCTAAAAAGGCTCATAGCAGAGAGATAGTCAAAGATTTATGACCCCTTTTTGACCCCTAAAATTTAGAAAGCGGTCAGAATGGGGTCTCTTTTTGAACAATATGAATAATAGGAATAACGTAAAATAGCTAATGTTATTTATTAGGTATCGAGTGGGAATGACAGTAACAAAAACATTTCTGTTGTATAATAGGAACAAATTTTAAACACAGGAGAAAATTTATGATTATAGCAATTGGCGGTGGAGAAATAGTCAGTAATGAAACTTATGAAATAGATAAGTTTATTGTCGAGTCAGCTAAAAAGGAAAATCCTAACTTTTTATTTATACCTACAGCAAGTAAAGATGCTGAGGCTTATATAGAGACTATTAATGATTATTTTGGGAGTTTAGGATGCAAAACGGATACCTTGTATTTATCTAATACAAAAGTAAACAAGGAAGAGGTTGATCAAAAGATAGAAAATGCAGATATCATTTATGTAGGTGGTGGTAATACTGCTTATATGATGAAAGTTTGGCAAGAATATGCTGTAGACAAGGCCCTAATGAAAGCTTATAAAAGTGGGAAGGTGCTGTCAGGTTTAAGTGCAGGTTCTATCTGTTGGTTTATAGCGGGTCATTGTGATAGTGAGTTTATTGAGGGGAAAGAAAATCCAAAACATAAATGGGTTAAGGGTCTGGGTATAATTCCTTATCTACATTGTCCACATTATGATGAGCCTGATAGAGCAGCTTTTGATGAGTTTTACTCCGGACAGATTGCTGATGCCATTGCCCTTGAGAATCAAGTAGCCATTGTTTGGGATGGTTATGAAATGAAAGTTATTAAGTCTAATCCTCACAAGAATGCTTACCATCTTTCTTGGAGTGATAAAGGCTTCAAGAAAAAAGCTTTATTATAGGATGACGCTGATCCCCGTAAAGGAGAATTAAATAAAAACACCCTTGGGGCTATGAAGTGCACCCCAAAAGTTAGATTTTCTGTCTAACTTTTGGGGTGCACTACATTATAAAGCAGAACCCATTTTGCACCAAATTTTTAAGAATAATGTTAGATAAGTCGAACTCTAATATAGTAATTCGCAAAAAAGATTCAGTACAATATGAGTAGATGAAAGCGGTTAATTTTTTTGAGTTGTAAAAATCCTAGAAAAGATGAATCCACAATAAATTATTTGCCTTAAGCACACTAAACAAATAGGTGGTGATTTCAGTTGAAAACTAGAAGTAAAAGATTACAACTACATTTTTTGATATCTACTATTTTTTTTTTAGTAGGTATTATACTTGCACAAAAATAAAAGAATTTGTGGCTTTTTGTGATGTCAAATTCAACTCTATTTTTATTCTTTAATTTTTTTATTTTTCAATATTCTATTCATGATTTATGTTTAGTGAGGAGAAAAATAATTTCTCAAAAAAATTTTTTTATTAGAAAAAGGAACTAGTATGAGTAGTTTTTATATAGTTATTGTCGAAAAGAGTAAAAGGGATTGTTAAAATGAGACAATTAAGCGGTATTAAAGTGTTTCTCTTTGGTTTTTATGCCACGTAGCGTTATTTTTTTGTTTGTTAATTTGTTTTTGGGTTTGAACAATGGAATCGAGAATTTAAATTTATATTCATATTCTTAATGTTTTTGTCATTTTCTATATTTTTAAACAAGGGTTATTTTTGATAAGTTTTTAAGCAAAAAGAGTGAATAGCGTATAGACTGGAGATGAATGAAATGAATCGTATCTTCAAATATCTTATTTCAAGCATAATTATAGGAGTTACCGTATTCTATGCCGTTTATTATACAAAAGGTGAATATAACTATATGGCAATTCCAACAGCTTTCCTTATTAACGGACCAATTTATTTTAGTAGGAAGAAAACCTAGTTTAGTAAGCTAACTTTTAAAAATAAATGGGATAGGCTCTGGAATTTTAGTTCCGGAGCCTTTATTATTGGGGTTGAGAGACCGTATTTGAAGGGGATAGAGGCCATGGATGAAAAGGTTGAACTGAAGAAGCAAGATTTCTATGAAATGATGTATTTAATGGAGAAAATTCTGTATATCGCAGAGCGCTCAAGTGCCAGAGAGGATAGCGATAACAATGCGTATTCTTTGGCCATCACCTTTGGAAAAGAGAATGTTGTGCATGAGCTGCTATCGCTTCGAAGAAAAATGAATCGCTACTTAGATGAGCAGGGTGAATCGGAGTTAGAAAAAATCCTCGAACCAATTGATGACATTACCATTCCCTATGACCTAACACCCGAAACCTTACGAAAAGAGCTCGAAGCGTACTTGCCGAAGAGGGTTGAGGGATAAGCAAGATAAACCTAAATTAAGAAAGCTTAGGAATCGCGTGTTTCTAAGCTTTTTTGTATGGAAAATATATAAAAAGAGATATTGCAGTTGTGAACAGAAAAGGGTAGACTGGTTTAAGAAAACATGTTATCAGTGTGTAAAAAATATAATTTGATAGAAATTTAGGGTTTTTCGAATAAGACTAATTTTTTTCTTGACATTTATTAGAACTAAAGAATGGATTGATATTATGGGAAAGTCAAAGACAATAGAACTGTCTCCTGAACAAGTTCAGATTTTTAGAAAAGTTTCTACAAGAAGTGCAAAATAAGAAGGTTAGTATAGAACCAACTATGAATAGGATTCAAGATTCAATAAATCAAATGGGAAACTCTGTTCAAAAAGCATTAGGTAATTTAAGTGAGGAAATAGCAATTCTCACTAATTTTACAGCAATTCTTACAAGAGCTGTTAAGAATATAAATCTTCCATCAATTTCTGAGGAATCAAAGAATCAAATGTTATATTCATATAAAAAAATGGGGAGAAACAGGCTGGACACCGCCACCAAATGCTGATATAAATCTGTTTTATCAACCACCATTGGATTTAAAAAGTGCAAACAAGATAATAAGAAAAATTACTAATCAAGAAGAGATGGAGTATTTATTTAATAGGCTTTCCAATGTAAATAAATTAAGAAAAATCTGATTTAAATGAAGCGATAAATTGTTTTTAGGTGTAAAAATTATAAGGCATGTGGACTTATCTTATTCTCGCTAATAGATGCTAAATTAATCAGAATGCAAATTAAGTCAGATTTAAACGGAAGAGGGTATAGAGCTACTGGAAAGAGAGCTGGGATAAATTTGTTTGAAAAAGCAGAATCGAAGGTAATAGATGAAAACATGTTTTTTAACTCTTAGATGTATAAATTTGGTTAATGCATTGAGTGTCTTGTTTGAAAACGGCAACGATTTCAAGATTCAACCTAAAGTTATAAATCGAAATTATTTGTGTCATGGAATGTTCCATAGAAGAGTTACAAGAAAAGATTGCGTGATGTTATTCTTATTTATTTACAATTTTATCACTTTTTTGAATGTATCAATTTGGGAGTGAAAAACTAATTGATTTTATGCCAATAAATGTATGAAGGAGGAGAAACATGGGAGATTTTACTAAAGATGAATTCGAAGAAAAAGTAGTGAGAATTACTAGTGAAAATAAGGAATATTTAATTGAGAAACATTATTCGTTCGGTAAATTATTAGAGCTAAAAGAAAAATAGATATTTATAATAATATTGATTATAAACGTCTTTTTATCAGAGTTTTTTAAAGGTAAAATCAAAAAACATTATCTAGCGAAGAGGTGTATTTATTAGATGATGTTTTAAAGAAATTTATCAGGTTGAATTTAGAAGAAAGTCCAAAAATTAGGAAGGTTTACGAAAAATCAATTCAGAAAAATATCTTTGAAAAAAATATTTAAAATCTATTGTTTCTGTTGAATCACAAAACCGATATAGAATGGAAAGATTTGTATATAAAATTATCAAAGAGATTTCTTGATATTAATAAATTCAGTAAAATTACTAATGATATCCAATCAATCTAAGTAAATTGGCCTCGGTGGGAATTTCTATTTCAGCAGAGAATAAGAAAATATTAAATTTTACAAAAAGCAATTAGGAGTTAGTTTATTTAAGTTTGTAGCTGCAGACATATTAAGCAAAGATGTTCGAGAAAAAGTTGAAAAAGAATTATTCTAAATGGGGAGAGTTTGGTTGGTCATTACCGCCAGATGCACCTATTTCCTTATTTTTAAGACCCCCAAAAACAAAAAAAGGGAAGCCAACAGTATTATATATCAATATATTAGGAAAGTGAGAGTATCTTCACAGAATGTAGAAAAAGAGTGGATAAAAATATTATCGATGAAGCTCAATATAATTTTGTCAACAAAAATATAGATCATGTGCGTATTATTACTTTCAGAGATAGACGGAATGTTAATTAAGTGTCAAGAAAAAAATAATAAAAAAAGGTTGGGAAAAAGGCGGTTGCAGAATTTAAAAAGATTTTAAGTAATCAAGCGTTAGAACTCTCTTTGAGAAGTGTAAACGTAATAAGTAATTTGAATGTTGTCTTTGAGAGTGCCGAAAATTTTTAAAAGAAAACCTTCAAGTCTAAAAAGAAATTATATAATGCATGGAATGTATGCAAACAAAGTGATAAAAACAAGATTGTATAAAGTTGCTGCTAATAATATATAATTTGAATTTCATATTAGATGCGAATAGAAATTAATTTGTTTTACCTATATGATTTTTTTGGATATAATTTGATGATTTTTTTAATTTGAATTAAAATAAGTAAAGTACAAATCTTCACCTTTTGTATTGTCTCCCAATAGCAAAAAGGTGATTTATTATAAGGGTTTAGTATCTTTTGTATCAAAGATTATTTTTAGTAAATCTTTGTAAGTAATAGAGAGAGATTTATTAATTTTTAAAAGTTCTTTGCCATTTGAATCGTAGATAACAAAGATGGAGGATATTTTTTTGCATGAGAATATTTACATCCTAGATTGTCTTGATAGCGATTATCGGGATTTATGAAGTCGTGAGCGAAGGGCAAAAACTTGTGGGGCAATGGCGCTCTAGCAGGAATGTCAGGTCTTGGGCACATCGCACTTTCTATCGGCCTTGTCTGGACCATCGTTAAGATTTTTCAATATGAATCAGCAAAATAAAGAACCTACAAAAGTCAGTCGCAACAACGGCTGGCTTTTTCTTTAGAAAAGAGTGTATAAAATGGGGCAAAGTGGTATACTTCAATATGAAAGATTTAATGATTAAAGGATATGTATTCATAGTATTTGAGGGGGATTACTTTGGAGTTTGGAAAATTGCAAGAAGTAGATGTAAGAGAATTATGGAGACATGAGCAATATAACTTCTCAGAATGGTTAGCAAAAGAAGAAAATATAGAAATGCTTGGGAATGAGGTTGGAGTAACTTTTGCTGAAATTAGAAGAGAAGTTTTTGTTGGTTCGTACAGATGTGATTTAGTTGCACAGGATGAAACTAGTGGAGCAAAAATTATTATTGAGAATCAGTTAGAAGCTACGAATCACGACCATTTAGGGAAAATTATTACTTACGCTTCAGTTTTAGAGGCAACTGTTGTTATTTGGATTGTCAAGGAAGCTCGTGAAGAACATCGTAGCGCAATTGAATGGTTAAATGGTAAAACAACAGAAGATGTATCATTTTTCTTAATTGAAATACATGCTTATAAGATTGGGGATTCATTACCAGCACCAAAATTTGAAGTTGTTGAAAAACCTAATGATTTCGTCAAAACAACAAAAGGAAATTCAAGGAGCGGGGAACTAAAATTTGTAGAAGCTGAACGTTTAAACTTTTGGATGCAGTTTAATGAAGTTATCAAAGAAAGAGATAAACCTATTAATATTTGTAAAGCTACAACTAACCATTGGTATAATGTCAGTCTAGGAAGTTCTAAAAGCTAATTTATCAATAACCCTTAATACCAAAAGAAAAAGCAGTAGGAATTGATGTTTATATTCAAAATGACAAGACTTTATTTGATCGATTATTTGCTTTACAGGATCAGATAGAAGAAGAGATAGGATTAACTTTTGATTGGCAAAGATTAGATGGTAAAAAAAGCTTCAAGAATTCGTTATTTAATGGACGGTTTAGATTTTGAAAACCAAGAAAACTATCCAGAATTAATGAATGAAGTGTTGGATAAAGTTATAAAAATGAAGAAAGTATTTACGAAGTATATTAAATAAATGAATTGAATTATAGAGGAATTTCTATATTGAAAAGGATAACAATGGCATTAAAGGAATATTATGATATTCTTTATTTAGAAGATTTATCAAATAAACTGATGGCAGTAACAGATTGTTTTGACCGGAAGAAGTTTTTCGAATTAACTAAAGACAAGATAGACGAATTGGAATTTAATGCACGACAGGAATTAATAGCCCATGCATTGAAGGCCTCTTTTGATACTGAGTATCCATTTGTTCTTTCCGTTTTCAGTCAAATATTAGGGAAGGAGCTTCGTGGAAACAGCGGTGCATTTTCAGAAGGTTGGTGGCTTTGGCCGATTGGAAAATATGTAGAACTTTATGGGGAAGAGTATTTCGAAGAGAGTATTGCTTTTAGTAAAGAACTTACTAAGAGATTTACCTCTGAATATTGCATGAGACCTCTTATCAAAAAATATCCTATCAAATCATTAGAGATATTAAAAGAATGGAGTCAAGATGAGCATGAACGGGTTCGAAGATTATCCAGCGAATGTCTACGGGTTCGATTGCCATGGTCTAAGAAACTATATACTGCGCTAGACTATTTTGAAGATTATTTTGAAATACTAGACCATTTAAAAAATGATTCAGATAAGTATATTCAAAAGAGTGTCGCCAACAATTTAAACGACTTATACAAAGAAGCTCCAGACCGGTTTGAGTGGATTCTCTCTAAATGGAAGTTAGAGAACCCATCAAAAGAGTGTGAATGGATTATGAAACATGGTTCTAGAAATGTAAAGTGAAGCCACAGAGCACATATGTTCTGTATTTTAATATCCTTTTTATAAGATTTTAGCTATTTTTAAGAACTGAGTAGTTTTCGGCTAAGGAGTGGAACAATTGATTGCAATCTTTATCTTACGTTTGCCATCCACCCGCCCCTAATCGTATACTAACGATGTACAACTATTAAGGAGGGTTTTTATGTTTTTATCGGAAGAGTTATTACAGGAAATTCATGAGCGTGCACCACGTTATGACAAAGAGAATGCGTGGCCTGCGGAAGATTATGCAGCGCTAAAAGAAGCAGGATACTTGAAGGCGTTCGTGCCAAAAGAGTACGGCGGATTCGGGCTATCTCTAAAGAGATTGCGCAAGAACAAACACGTCTTGCGATGGCAGCTCCAGAGACTGCGCTTTGGGGTGAACATGCATCAAATTATTGTCGGCCTTGGCAAGCACATGGTTCGTTTTGGCAACAAGAAGGAGAACAAATCCTTCGCGATGCTGCAGAAGGCAAGTTGTTGGCGTTTGGGATTTCTGAACCTTCGAACGACCGCGTGTTATTTGGTTCGATTTCTGAGGCTCGTCCGGAAGATGGCGGCGCGTATCGTTTCTACGGCAAGAAAGTCTTCTTATCAATGGGCAAATATTGCGACAAGTTGGTTTCATTTGGGCAAGATAATACCGGCGAGTCACCACTCTCAGTTTTTGCGTATTTAACACCAGACAAAGAAACGTTCATCGTAAAAGACGACTGGGATACAATGGGCATGCGTGCGACGCAATCAAACAGCGTTGAGTTGAAAGGTATCTTCGCAGCAGAAGAGCAAATCTTAACGAAAGTGGCTCCTGGACCAAGCTTCGATCCAGTGGTATTCGGTATTTTTGCGTACTGAAATTTTACTGGCGGCAACGTACTTCGGTATCGGGAAACGTGCGCTAGAAATCGGGGTAGAGACAGTGAAGAAACGTCACTCTGTATCCAATGATGCGCCTTATGCCAACGATAAAAACATTCGCTGGAGAATTGCGGAAGCGGCGATTATGCTAGACGGTATTCAACCACAAATTAACGAGTTGAGCGACACGCTAGAAGCAAGCACAGAATACAGCTTCATCTGGTTGCCTCGTTTATCTTCTATTAAGAACCGTTCAGTAGAAGTATCGAAGAAAGCCGTGGAAGAAATCGTTCGTGCAAGCGGCGGAAGTTCGTACTTCAACCGTACAGAATTATCTCGCTTATACCGCGACGTGTTGGCTGGCTTGTTCCAACCAAGTGACCAAGAGTCATTGCATGATGCGTGGGCGAATATTCTCTTAGGACCGATCCAATAATTTCTTTTATATAGTAGAAAAGCTCGCTTGCGTGGTGCAGGCGAGCTTATTTGTCGAAAGAAATAGCGAAAGGACTAACGAATTAATTGCATATAATACTCAACAACCACTTCTGGAGAAAGAGACATTCCGTTACTCGACCACCATTTAACAGTTTCCGCAAAACTCGTCACATAATGATTAGTGACGAACGCCTTAGGGATGGATTTATTTGCGCTGTTAGAAAAATCCGCAAAAAGAATGGTTAAGTGTTGCTTAAAGTATCTTAAAAAGAGATTACTGTTTTCATCGGTTAGAAAGGCGCTAATCTCATTTTTTTGCTCTCGTAGATGCCATAATAGGTGAGAGAGTTTATCGGCTAGTGCACTGTTTCGATTCTCTGAAGTGTATGAATCGTCAGTGTGAAGACTTTCGAAGATATGGTCAAAAATCTCTTCGCAAATAGCGTTTAACAATTCATCTTTTGTCTCAAAATGAGCGTAAAAAGTGCTTCGACCGACATTGGCGGTATCAATAATGTCTTGCACAGTAATTTTACTGTAACGCTTCTTTTCTAAAAGAAGGCTAAAAGCTTCAAAAATAGCTTTTCGTGATTTTTGTTGTCGTCGATCCATAGGAAGATTCCTCCGTACAATTTATTTAAAATGTTCGTTATCTTACAGAAATACTAAATTGACTGTTGTTTTGAAAAAATATAATTCTATATAATTACGATACAAAGTGTTCGATAGTGTACAAAATATACAGTATATTCTGTTAGATTTCAAGAGGTGAGTAGATGAAGCAAGAGATGCGGAAAGGGATTATGATGGCGATACTTGCTGCAGTATTATATGCGATGAGTTCTCCTTTTTCAAAAGTATTATTAAATGAAATGCCGCCGACATTAATGGCAGGATTTTTATATTTAGGTGCGGGGATTGGAATGAGCTTAATTGCGGTTTCAAGAAAAGCGAGACAAGTGGAAACCACTGAGATTCATCTCAGCAAAGCGGAAATGCCGTATATAGTCGCTATGATATTGTTAGATATAGCAGCGCCAATTTGTATGTTGATAGGGTTAAACGCAACAACTGCTGCGAATGTCTCTTTGTTAAATAATTTTGAGATTGTTGCGACTGCGCTGATTGCATTAGTCATTTTTAGTGAACGTATCAGTAAACGTTTATGGATGGGAATTCTTTTCGTAACCCTTTCTAGCGTTATTTTGTCTTTTGAAGATGTTACGAGTCTAGAGTTTTCCTATGGCTCTTTATTCGTATTATTGGCTGCTGTTTTCTGGGGGTTGGAAAATAATTGCACCAGAAAACTTTCTTTGTGCGATCCGTTAGAAATCGTCTTATTAAAGGGGATATTTTCGGGAACTGGCTCTATCGTGATTGGTTTAGTGATTGGGGAGAGATTGATGAATCTTTGGAGCGTCATTGCGGTTATGGCAGTAGGGATTGTGTCTTATGGACTAAGTATTTATTTTTATGTCCATGCGCAACGACTTCTTGGGGCGGCGAGAACTAGTGCTTATTATGCGGTTTCTCCATTCATTGCAGCATTCTTTGTCGATTCTCATCTTTGGTCAGATACCAGAAGTCACTTATTTTATTGCATTAATATTGATGGCCATATAGGAGCATGGTATTCTTCGCACTATGGTATTGAAGAGTGAAATAGAGTAGAAAAGCTCGCTTGCGTTGTGCAGGCGAGCTTTTTTGTATTTAAACAAGTTCAGTGGATTATACGGGAGTATCCGTATTTGTGAATCCACTGTCATTAAATATCTAATTTTTCGATGATTTCACCATTCTGTTGTTTGATCTGGATTTTTCGAATCAGTTCTTCCCCAAATACTTGAGAATGCACTTAAATCAGGTGCGACTTCGAAGAGAATGCGGTGATTTTTCTTCATCAGGTATGAACGAAGACTGATGATTTTTGGGGTTTGACCAAAAATTCCAATTCGTATCGGTTCGTTCGTAATAAACATAGTTATTCTTTTTCGTAACGTAAATTCTTTTATTCGTCAGAGTCCGTTCATCTTGAGACTTAATAATAGTTGAATATAATTTTAATCCCTCGAATTGCTTATATTCTCGAATTTTTATCATTTGAAACGTTAAGTTTAATGACTCCATAATCCATAATCTTACCTCCAAAATAGTTAACTGGATGGAATGCTGTTACTTCTATTAAACCACTTTTGGCGAGTGATTTCAATCTCTTTACGACTGTGAAATGGGTCCGTTTGATTGGCTAAGGCGAAATTTCCAGTGTTGAACAACCGAAATGTAACATATAAGTTACGTAACTTTTATGTTACATTTTGGTTTTTTAGAAATACGTCTTTACAAGTTTAAGTTCTGCTTCGTTTAGTTCTCGGTATTCTCCAGGTGACAAAGCTTCATCTAGCACGAACTCTCCAAAGCGAATCCGTTTAAGATAGGTCACTTTCACACCAACGCATAGAAACATCTTCTTCACTTGATGGAATTTCCCTTCAGAAATCGTGACCGTCGCACGGCTAAAGCTATCACTACTTTCTAGTATCGTAAGGGTGCTTGGTTTGCATTGAGTTCCACCATGGAAAGTGACGCCACGCTTGAAGGTTTCTACGGCATCTTCGTCAAGCGGACCGTTGACTTCTACATAATATTCTTTTTCGATATGTTGATCGGGATTCAGCATGCGGTAACCCAGCGGACCGTTATTTGTCACGAGTAGCAACCCTTCAGTATCCCCGTCGAGTCGTCCGAGCGGGTAGAGGCCTTCAACATTCTCCTTAGCGAAGAGGTTGATAACGGTCGTATGTTTCTTATCGATCGTAGCGGAGATGACGCCTTGAGGTTTATTCAGCATATAGTACTTCTGGCTGTTGTCATGAATCTGAGTACCGTTCACCGTGATAACTTGCAGGCTTGCATCAACATTATTGCTGACGTGAGTGGCCGGAATTCCGTCGATTAGAACCGCTTCATTCTTGATAAGTTTCTTCATTTCGCGGCGGCTCAGCACCAGATGTTTCATTAATAGATGTTCGAGTCTCATAGGCCCTCCTTGCAGTCGTTTTCTCGATTATACAATTTTTTTCAAAAATCGAGTAGTTATTCGTTGACGTCTCTTTCTTCCTGTGGTAAATTATTAAACGTTGTCGCGCAAGATGTTAAAAAACATCGAATCATATTTCTTGCAAAGAAAATGAACGCGTGATATGATATCAAAGTTGTTGCAAAACAACGATTGACCTTTGAAAACTGAACAAAGAAGACGAACCAAATGTGTAGGGACTTCATTATTTTTAATGAAGAAACAACATTTTCTTATCTCTTAAAGAGATACAATAAGTCAGTAATTAAAATGAGCTTTTCAAAGCTCATGAAAATTCAAATTTTTCATGAGAGTTTGATCCTGGCTCAGGACGAACGCTGGCGGCGTGCCCAATACATGCAAGTCGAACGAGAGAGACCGGTGCTTGCACTGGTCAATCGTTAGTGGCGAACGGGTGAGTAACACGTGGGTAACCTGCCCATCAGAGGGGGATAACATTCGGAAACGGATGCTAAAAACCGCATAGGTCTTCGAACCGCATGGTTTGAAGAGGAAAAGAGGCGCAAGCTTCTGCTGATGGATGGACCCGCGGTGCATTAGCTAGTTGGTGAGGTAACGGCTCACCAAGGCCGTGATGCATAGCCGACCTGAGAGGGTGATCGGCCACATTGGGACTGAGACACGGCCCAAACTCCCTACGGGAGGCAGCAGTAGGGAATCTTCCGCAATGGACGCAAGTCTGACGGAGCAACGCCGCGTGAGTGAAGAAGGTTTTCTGATCGTAAAACTCTGTTGTTAGAGAAGAACAAGTGCTAGAGTAACTGTTAGCGCCTTGACGGTATCTAACCAGAAAGCCACGGCTAACTACGTGCCAGCAGCCGCGGTAATACGTAGGTGGCAAGCGTTGTCCGGATTTATTGGGCGTAAAGCGAGCGCAGGCGGTTCCTTAAGTCTGATGTGAAAGCCCCCGGCTCAACCGGGGAGGGTCATTGGAAACTGGGGAACTTGAGTGCAGAAGAGGAGAGTGGAATTCCATGTGTAGCGGTGAAATGCGTAGATATATGGAGGAACACCAGTGGCGAAGGCGACTCTCTGGTCTGTAACTGACGCTGAGGCTCGAAAGCGTGGGTAGCAAACAGGATTAGATACCCTGGTAGTCCACGCCGTAAACGATGAGTGCTAAGTGTTGGAGGGTTTCCGCCCTTCAGTGCTGCAGTTAACGCATTAAGCACTCCGCCTGGGGAGTACGACCGCAAGGTTGAAACTCAAAGGAATTGACGGGGACCCGCACAAGCGGTGGAGCATGTGGTTTAATTCGAAGCAACGCGAAGAACCTTACCAAGTCTTGACATCCTTTGACCACTCTAGAGATAGAGTTTTCCTTCGGGGACAAAGTGACAGGTGGTGCATGGTTGTCGTCAGCTCGTGTCGTAGATGTTGGGTTAAGTCCCGCAACGAGCGCAACCCCTTATTTACTAGTTGCCAGCATTCGGGTTGAGGCATCGAGTGAGACTGCCGGTGACAAACCGGAGGAAGGTGGGGATGACGTCAAATCATCATGCCCCTTCATGACTTTGAGGCCACACACGTGCTACAATGGATGGTACAACGAGCAGCGAACTCGCGAGGGTAGCGAATCTCTTAAAGCCATTCTCAGTTCGGATTGTAGGCTGCAACTCGCCCTACATGAAGCCGGAATCGCTAGTAATCGCGGATCAGCACGCCGCGGTGAATACGTTCCCGGGTCTTGTACACACCGCCCGTCACACCACGAGAGTTTGTAACACCAAAGTCGGTGAGGGTAACCTTTGGAGCCAGCCGCCTAAGGTGGCTAGGATGATTGGGGTGAAGTCGTAACAAGGTAGCCGTATCGGAAGGCTGCGGCTGGATCACCTCCTTTCTGAGGATAAACCAGAATGTCGAAAGATGTTCTAGGTAATACGGAACCCTCACAGGTTTAGACTCTTTGTTTAGTTTTGAGAGGTTCACTCTCAATTTTTGTTCTTTTGAAAACTGAATACTATATCACAACAAATAACCAATTTCACTTGAGCGTTAGAGTAAGATCTAACGAAAAGAGTTTTTAACAAAACGCAACGCTATGCGACATGTAAACCAACGGTTAAGCGAATAAGGGCGCACGGTGGATGCCTTGGTACTAGGAGCCGAAGAAGGACGGAACTAACACCGATATGCTTTGGGGAGCTGTAAGTAAGCTAAGATCCAGAGATTTCCGAATGGGGGAACCCAACACCTTTCATAGGGTGTTACCAATGAGTGAATACATAGCTCATTAGGAGGTACACGCAGGGAACTGAAACATCTCATTACCTGCAGGAAGAGAAAGAAAAATCGATTCCCTGAGTAGCGGCGAGCGAAACGGGAGGAGCCCAAACCAACGAGCTTGCTTGTTGGGGTTGTAGGACTAGAACGTGAGAAGACATCAAGATAGCAGAAGTGGTCTGGAAAGGCCCATCAAAGAAGGTGACAATCCTGTACGCGACATCTTGACGAACTCTACTAGCATCCTGAGTACGGCGGGACACGAGGAATCCCGTCGGAATCCGCCAGGACCATCTGGCAAGGCTAAATACTACCTAGTGACCGATAGTGAACCAGTACCGTGAGGGAAAGGTGAAAAGAACCCCGGGAGGGGAGTGAAAGAGTACCTGAAACCGTGTGCTTACAAGTAGTCAGAGCCCGTTAATGGGTGATGGCGTGCCTTTTGTAGAATGAACCGGCGAGTTACGTTTACATGCGAGGTTAAGATGAAGAGTCGGAGCCGTAGCGAAAGCGAGTCTGAATAGGGCGCATGAAGTATGTGGACGTAGACCCGAAACCAAGTGATCTACCCATGTCCAGGTTGAAGGTGCGGTAAAACGCACTGGAGGACCGAACCAGGGCACGTTGAAAAGTGCTTGGATGAGGTGTGGGTAGCGGAGAAATTCCAATCGAACTTGGAGATAGCTGGTTCTCTCCGAAATAGCTTTAGGGCTAGCCTCGGAAGTGAGAATCGTGGAGGTAGAGCACTGTTTGGACTAGGGGCCCATCTCGGGTTACCGAATTCAGATAAACTCCGAATGCCATGTATTTATATCCGGGAGTCAGACTGCGAGTGATAAGATCCGTAGTCGAAAGGGAAACAGCCCAGACCACCAGCTAAGGTCCCAAAATATCTGTTAAGTGGAAAAGGATGTGGGGTTGCACAGACAACTAGGATGTTGGCTTAGAAGCAGCCATCATTCAAAGAGTGCGTAATAGCTCACTAGTCGAGTGACCCTGCGCCGAAAATGTAGCGGGGCTAAACAGATTACCGAAGCTGTGGATTGACCTAATGGTCCAGTGGTGGAGAGCGTTCTAAGGGCGGTGGCTGCGATCGAAGGACATGTGAGCGCTTAGAAGTGAGAATGCCGGTATGAGTAGCGAAAGACGGGTGAGAATCCCGTCCACCGAATAACTAAGGTTTCCTGGGGAAGGCTCGTCCTCCCAGGGTTAGTCGGGACCTAGGGCGAGGCCGATAGGCGTAGTCGATGGACAACAGGTTGATATTCCTGTACTTCTATAAATCGTTTGAGCAATGGAGGGACGCAGGAGGCTAAGAAAAGCGTACGACTGGAAGTGTACGCCCAAGCAGTGAGTCGGCTGATGAGTCAAATGCTTATCACAGATGCGACAAGCTGTGACGGGGAGGGAAGTTTAGTACAAGTTTCTGATGTCACACTGCCGAGAAAAAGCTTCTCTAGCAGATTTATAGGACCCGTACCGCAAACCGACACAGGTAGTTGAGGAGAGAATCCTAAGGTGAGCGAGCGAACTCTCGTTAAGGAACTCGGCAAAATGACCCCGTAACTTCGGGAGAAGGGGTGCTGGTAGCAATACCAGCCGCAGTGAATAGGCCCAGGCGACTGTTTATCAAAAACACAGGTCTCTGCAAAATCGAAAGATGACGTATAGGGGCTGACGCCTGCCCGGTGCTGGAAGGTTAAGAGGAGAGGTTAGCGCAAGCGAAGCTTTGAATTGAAGCCCCAGTAAACGGCGGCCGTAACTATAACGGTCCCTAAGGTAGCGAAATTCTTTGTCGGGTAAGTTCCGACCCGCACGAAAAGGCGTAACGATCTGGGCACTGTCTCAACGAGAGACTCGGTGAAATTATAGTACCTGTGAAGATGCAGGTTACCCGCGACAGGACGGAAAGACCCCAAGGAGCTTTACTGTAGTTTGATATTGAGTGTTTGTGTCACATGTACAGGATAGGTAGGAGCTGAAGAATCCGGGACGCCAGTTTCGGAGGAGGCAACGGTGGGATACTACCCTTGTGACATGACCACTCTAACCCGCACCCTACCGGGGTGGGAGACAGGTCAGACGGGCAGTTTGATCGCGGCTCGCCCTAAAGTGTGTAACGGAGTGCGCCTAGCGTTCTCTGTAAATGGCTGGAAATCATCTGAAGAGTGTACAGAAGGAGCTTGACTGCGAGACCCGGCGAAGTCGAGCAGGGACGAAAAGTCGGGCTTAGTGATCCGGTGGTTCCGCATGGAAGGCCATCGCTCAACGGGATAAAAGCCACCCTGGGGACAACAGGCTTATCTCCCAAGAGTTCACAGACGACGGGGAGGTCTGGCACCGATGTCGTGGCTCATCGCATCCTGGGGCTGTCGGCGAAGGGGTTGGGGTTGTTCATTCGCCCATTAAGCGGTACGCGAGCTGGGTTCAGAACGTCGAGACAGTTCGGTCCCCTATCCGTCGCGGGCGTTGGAAATTTGAGAGGAGCTGTCCTAGTACGAGGAGGACCGGATGGACACACCGCTGGTGTACCCAGTGTGTTCCGCCAAGAGCATCGCTGGGTGGCTGCGTGTGGACGGGATAAACGCTGAAAGCATCTGCGTGAAGCCTCGAGATGAGATTTCCCATCACATTACGTGAGTAAGACCCCTGAGAGACGATCAGGTAGATAGCTGAAGCGAAGTGCCGCCGTGGCATGGAGCGGACTAGTACTAATCGGTCGAGGACTTAACCACTAGTTGTATAGCTGGTAGATTGATGGAGTTGGATATAGATTCAGTTTTGAAAGAACGAAGTTTTCAGAAATAAAAGTGTGGTGAGTGGCAAAGAGGATACACCTGTCTCTCATCTCGAACACAGAAGCGTTTTAGCGCCGAGGTAGTTGGGGTTTTCCTGCAGAGGGTAGGACGTTGCCACGCAAATCTGTGTAAGCTGAGCCTTGTGCCCAGCTTATTTTGTAGAGATTTTTATTTTGAAGACGTTTTTATTATAGGAATTTCTATAGGAAGTTTGCTATAATGAAACGGATGATAAAGGAGGAGGTAGAATGATGAAATGGATTAAAAGCATGATGATTATAGCGTTTCTATTCATTTTGACGGCTTGTGGGAAGAGTCTATCGACCGAAGAAGTCCAAGAGAAAGTAGTCACTTCTGCTGACTCGATCGCCAATTATCATATTACCGTCAGCTAATCAGACTATAAAGAAGGGACGAAAACTCCTTCTGCCCAAACCATTGCCAGTGCGAGCGCTTGGAAAGATGGCACGGGATACGGTTCTAAAATCGACAAGACTTCCGGAAAAGTGACGAATCAACTCGAAGTGATTGCCGATGCGAATATTGGTTTTATTCACTATATCAAGATAAGTCAGGAACAAACCATTACAGCGACTCAGTTTACAAAATACGGTCGTTTTTCCGTATGCAAAAACTGGTCTAATTTACTAAAAGAACCATCAACTCGTTCCTTGACGAAGGGGTGGGCAAAGTTATAGGAAAAATCCTATTCTGGAGACGATGAAACGATTCGCAAGGCGATAACATCTATTCTTGGAATTGCAACGAATGACACATCAAAAAGTGGAGTTGAAAATCAAGACCGATCACTGAAACTCATCACAAATGTGGAGATTAAGGTGTTCGATGAAGGCGAGCAAACCCGCAAAAGAATATACGATTGCGTACTTACACTCAATGAACAACAAAAGAAAGCTGCCTCGTAGTGCAGAGCTGCGTAAAAATAAACCGGTATGACTACAAAAAGAGCGTATTTTTGTTACAATAGAAAAGAATAAAATATTGGGAGAAAAAGAACATTTTTGTAGACATGCGAGAGGGAGAATGTGCACTTCCCTTTTTAGAACAAGAAACATGGAGGAAGAGTGTGACGCGTGATATCCGTTGCCAATCAGAAAGGTGGAGTTGGAAAGACAACTCAACCGTCAGTTTAGCGGCTGCGTTGCGGTCAATGGCAAATAGTATTAATTATTGATGGTGATCCTCGTGGGAACGCAACGAGCGGTCTGCGCGTAGGGGAACTCGGAACAAGATGTTATGATGTTTTGAATCAAACGTACCGATGGCGGACGTGATTGTTCCGACGAGTCGTGAAAACTTGATGATTGCCCCTTCGACGATTCAGTTAGCAGGTGCAGAAATCGAGTTAACGAGTCAAAGCACGTCGTGAGCAACGATTGAAAGAGCTGTGCGAAGATTAAAGACGATTATGATTATATCTTTATCGACTGTCTCTCCTTCACTAGGGTCATTTAACGATGAATGCTTTTACCGCTAGTGATACGGTATTAATTCCAGCAGTCGAATATTATGCGTTGAAGGATTATGCAACTCGCAGAACACCATCACGATGGTTCGCAAGCACTTTTAATCCTCAGTTGAAAAATCGAGGGCGTTCTCCTAACGATGTACGATGCGCGTACGAACTTAGGGAATGAAGTCAGAAGATGTGATTAAGTATTTCCGTGAGAAAAGTCTATAAAACGATTATCCTCGAAATGTCCGTCCGTCTGAAGCACCAAGTTACGACGAAAGCGATTGCGGACCATGATCCGCCGGTTCTAGAGGAGCGGAAGCATACAATGGAGTTAGCAGAAAGTGTTGGCGCATGAGCATTCAAAAGGAAAGGCCTTGGACGTGGAATCGACGCGTTGTTTATGAATGATCGATGCCACTCGATGCCTTAGAACAAAGTACAAGAAACCGAGCAAACTCAACGGATTGCGGTTTCAGAGATTCGTCCATCCTCATCAACCGCGTAAAGAGTTTGATGAGGAAGGGTCGCAGAACCAGCGAATCGATTCGTCAAAATGGAGCTCTTTCCAACCGTATCGTCTGCATACGTACCAAAAGGATAAGGATATGGTGGTTGCTGAGGAACGTCGCTTGCAGTGCAAGGTCTAAATTAGCTGAGAAAGAAACGATTCCAGCCATCGTCATGCCCGTGACTGCTCAGAGGAAACGACGATTCAAACTCGTGCTCGTTGAAAACTTTAACGCGAAAACTTGAAGCAACTAGATGAAGCGATGGCGTATCGTACATCAATGGATTCAAAGTGAAATTAAAACAGAGAAGGCGAGCCAGTCGCGGTAGGGAAGAGCCGTTCATATGTGGCGAACTTCTTACGATTACTAACCTTGCCAGCTGCAGTACAAGAACTCGTGCAAAATGGATCTCTTTCAACGCATGCGCATACGCTTCCTTGGACTAAAGACCAAACGAAAATTGGGGCGTGGCTAGGCCGTGAAAGAAAATCTGACGGTTCGTACAGCCTTAGAAACCTGGTCCAACTCCATCAAAGTGAGACCCGTTAAGAGAAACAGACGATTCAGAAAACCAAGACGAAAATCGATGTATATCGTTGAATCGGAAGAACGTTTGATTTGGATACTCGGAACAAGCGTGCCGATCGTTTGAAAAAGGGGAACGTGGTAAAATCGAAATCGAGTATCTTTCAAAAAGATCGAACCTGCATTTTAGAAGTAGTAGAAATCGAATTAGACGTTAATCAAAGGAGTCTTTATGAAAGCAGGAACAACGTATCAATTACACGATCGTATTGGAAATGAAAACCGCATGCGTGCGCCATGACCGTATCCTGGGAAATCATCCTTTGTCAGGGGATGTGGACATTCGTATCGAGTGTGATCACTGTGGTCAAATGGTCCTAACGCCAAGACGTGGAATTCGAGAAAGAGAAAGATGAAAAGGTGACGATTTCTGCTGCCGAAGAAAACAAACTAAAGAAAGAGTGACAAATGCCTTAGCAGTTGGAATCGTCGGCTTACCAAACACGTTGGGAAGTCAACATTGTAACAATGCAATTACAGGTGCAGAGGGTCGAAACGTAGAACTATCCGTTTGCGACAATTGACCAAACGTCGGAGTGAGAAGTACCTGACCACCGGTTTACAAAATTAACTGGAATTAGTAGGAAGCCTAAGAAAACTGTTCCGACAACCTTTGAATTTACAGATATCGCGGGTATCGCTGTGGGCGAGCATGCGAAGATCTTGGAAACTAAACTCGCTAAATGTGTATCCGTCGGCAGATGCGATTGCCAAAGTGGCCTCGTTGTTTTGAAGATGAAAATATTACACACGCGGGCTGGGAAAGGATTGACCAATCGCCGACATCGAAAACAATCAATCTAGGAGTTAAAAGTGCCGCCCGTGAGCCAGTGGTGAACACGTATCGCCCGTGTGGCAAAATTGCGAAAACTAAAGGAATAGCACGCGGTTGCTGAACTCTGCGCTCTTAGATCAAACCCTGTCTTTCGAAGAAGGAATTAGCACGTATGCGACTGAGTTCACGGATGAAGAACTTCCAGTCGTGAAAGGCTGTCATTCACTCTAACAACAAAACCAATGCTTTACATCGCAACACGTGACAGTATGCGTGATGGAAGTGGCGCAACCACTATGTGCAGAATTGTATGAAGACTGCGCGGCAAAAGAAGATGCAGAAGTCGTAGTGATTTGTAGCGAAAATCAGTTAGCGTAGCTGAATTAGAGGAGGAAGAGATGCAAACTCTTAGACCAGAAATGTATCGAAACTCAGGGTTAGATATCTTAATCCTGCAAAGCATACCACTCATTAGGACGAAGCGACTCACTTTTACATGGGTGAACCTGAAGTGCGCGCGTGGACATTCCGCCGCGGTGCGAAAGCTCCGCAATGTGCGGCAGAGCATCCACTCAGACTGCAACGTGGATTTATCGTGCAGTTGAAACACCGCGCGCCAGCCCACGCAGACCCACTTTGAATACGGTAGTATGACGAGACTGCGAAAAGAAAATGGGAAAGTTCGTCAAAGAAGGTAAAGAACATGTCGTGCAAGATGGCTGACGTAATGCTCTTTAGATTTAATGCGTAAAGTGTTATCGGAGGATTGTAGCATAGGCCGAACAAAACGTACATGGCAAAGAAGTAGTAGTGTCACCAGACGCTCAAAAGCAGAATTAACAAACTAAAATGAGACAATACATCTATCAATTAGAACGCGCATTGAGAGAGAGCTGGATTTGACGAAGCGCAAATCGAAAAGAGGGTATCAGTGATGCTTCCAGAAATCGTTGAAAAACAAAAAGCGAGGCGTGACTGCTCTCGTCAATTCATTCGGTACGTAACAGAACTTGCGTTCAGTCAATCATGTGGGATACCTGTACAAAAGATCTGAAATGCAAAATCACCAGACTGGCAAATTCGCCCTGATGGCGGATTATTGGTCGGCGGATTGTTAACTGCCTGTGACTGGGGTTATGTTGATGTTAAACCCAAGCGCAGATACGCAACAATGCGACTGTTTACGGCATATTAATCAACTTTATTGCAGGGCATTCGTATCGCTTGCTTATTTCTAAAAATGCACCTAAATTGAGTAATCCAAAAGGTCAACGCGGATATATCCGCTCGCCGCAGTCAGGGTACGGTAGCGATGGTTGCTTGAGTTAATTTTGTGGTGTTAAGCCAACAATACCTTCCATCGGTGATTAATCTCGTGGATGAGTTACGAGTGGTACTTTACTCATCGGGGCCGGCGGCTCCTGTCAGAATTCTACTTGAAGAAGAAATTAAATATTGTCGGATCAGTGATGTAGAGAACAAAACAACTGTGTGACGGTGGCGACGACGCGCTTCGTGGAAGTCGGCAGTCATCGCACACTTCTTTACTCAGAGGTGAGCATATGGAAACCAAAATGAAACGTTGGATCGCCGTTTGTGCGATTAGCCGCCCTTTTTGGGACTCGGTGCCTACGGTAGATGCGAGAGAGCTATTCGTTGGTAGGCAGGAGTATCTGAAGCGTGCCATTTTAGAAAATGGGGACGTTTCAGCTCCTTCGAAACGATTACCTTCCAATCGGATGGAGCGTATAACGGCGCTACAACTTAGCAGTTACTCTGGTTTTGGAAACCAACAGACGTCTATGCTTATTTAGAAACGAGCGAAGGGCGCTGCAAATGAACCAGGAATAATACTGAAAGAGACATGTCATCACCAACGGATAGCGGTTCGAAGATTCAGTTTAAAAGTATTTTCCCGCTCTCGACTCGAAATTAAAAGTGACGTTCCAATATACGATTCCAAAACTGTAATACGAGCTTCTCGGATACGGGCTGACAGTCAAACCGTAGTAGTCGGGACAGAATGGAAATCGACCAGCCTGCAATATTACGGTGGTGAAGGTAGGTCCTCCCGGAAACTGGAAGCTTCCAAGAGAAACTGCTTGCGTGCAGGGACACGCGCAGGCAAAACGCAGAATGTGCAAGTGCGAGCGAGCTATCGTTCAGTGACGCTCACGGCTCTGGAAAACAAGAGTGGAGACTTTTGTAGGTTCATGTCACTTTTCCCTCCAAACATTGACACATGACAGGCAAATGTGCAACGAAAAAGCGTTTGACAACCGTATCGTGGCCGAAGAGGATAGCAGTGCCCATCACGACAGCAGCGCTTAAAACTACAGGTGGATCTCACGGAATGATTGTAGTGGTGGACGTGCTGCCATATACGTATGATTTATGCTTTTGCGACGAGGGTTCTTTGCGAGACCGTAAGCTGTCTTGCTCAGGTGCCAACATATTCCAGATCATCGTCTCTATGAACTTCCTGAAGATATTACGCTGAGCAGTTATGAATTGTCAGGCGGTCGACGAAGAAACAGACATGATTGAGCTTTGAAAAGCGCGACGGTGATGGACCTGTGTTCAATGAAAAGTATTGAAGTTATCCGATACGGAGCCGTATGATTACAGTGCATGATGGGCGATACGAGAGTATGCTTCTGTCATGAAAATTAGCACTTCATTTACTCTTCCGTGTTGTTGCAGGATGATAGCACGATGTGAACTGGAACAAAGTGAAGAAGTATGCGAAAATCATCGCAACGACTCACTACAATGAATGTCAAAATGGATGGGTGCTGTCGATACAGCTGCTGAGAAATACCGTGTCACACGCTTTTGCTAAAAGATGATCCGCAAGGACGTGGCGGATTCCCCAGGGTGCTTACTGCCGTCATCGGTGGTATTTTAACGATTGGGCAGCCTACTTAACGAAGAAATTTGAATTGTTATTGTGAGTCTCGCGGCGGGTTTACTCTATAAAGTAACGTTGGGACCGCTGATCGGCGTCGGTACAGCGTGCCAACCGTCGTTCTCTTGAGGAATTACGTTATCGTAAATGGCAAGCCTTTAAACAAATGCTAGCATCTCTCACCAATGAAGCGGACTGGAAGATCGTCTAAATGATATTCAACCGTGGGATCACTTCGCTTGTCTGCCATCTCTTTAGGCGTAGCGGAACACGTGATTAAAGTGTTGAAAGAAAGTGTACCAGACCAAATTACCAAACGCGTGTGTTCTATTCAACTCAAAACGGAAACGATTTACTATCCCGCTTTCTGATTTCATAGTGCATTTACAAGCTTCCGTATAACGAGTGCGAATTCTTCTGTCAACGAGGCTAGCAACTCTGCGGGTTCGGCGGAGGCTTCTGGCGGATCGAGCGGTGAAGCTGGTGGTGGAAGGATCCGGCGGTGGCGGATTCTAATCAAAGGAGAATTTATGTTAAACGAATGATGCGTGACGGTTGTCAAACCGGAACTGGTCGAGTACGTACGTTCAAAGTCAACGCCGTTTTCCGACGCTGAAATTAGAAAATACAGCCAATGAATTAGGAATTCCGACTGTATCCTCACGTAGTACCAGCTGTGTTCCTAGATTTTATTGTGATTAACTCTAAGCATATTTTAGAGATTGGGAACTGCAATCGGATTTTACATGATTTGATAGCGGCAATAGCCACCGACAAGCAAAAGTAATGACCATTGACCGCTGCCGTGAATTGAGGGCAATGCGCAGAAAGCGAATTTTGAAAGACTAGGGTTATTGGACGTACATGTTCCTGAAGGCGATGCGGGTGAGTTTCCAATTAACCTGGAACATGGGAAATACGACTCTGTTTATGGATAGCGCCAAAGCCAAATACATCGAGTTCTTCCCATATTGTATGGACGCACTTAGTTGGTGGGTAGTGTTAATGGTTACCCGATATTTTCAAGGAGGAAACGATTTAGAAGACGTGATGAGCGCCCAAGACGGTGCGGCACCATCGCCGTCTCAATATGTTCCTTTGGATTTAGTCCAAAGTGACCAATAAAATCAACCTTACTTCCACTAGGCGACGGAGTAATTCATTCAAAAGATAAAGAAAAGATTAAATATATTTTAAAGAGTTGTAAATAATCATGGAAATCCCCATTGAAAAGTTTTACAATAAGAAGGATGACAAGAAAGAAGTTTTACAATGACAGACAAGTGCGTAATGTTTATGCACCAAGTCCAATAGGCACTCCTATAATATCGGGAATGCCCACAGCTTCCTATTTAACTATTTATTCGCGAGACATTATGGTGGGAGAGTCATCCGTACGAGGATCAATTGCAAGAGAAATCTTTAATGCAGAAGAAAGCCACCAAAACTAACATGGCTTTGAAATGGATTTGGACAGTTTGACAACCTGGTAAATACGAACCATACTGCTTTAATCTTTGAACGAACATTTATAATCCACTAATTGAGCAATTAATTGCCGAAGATAAAGCGTATAAATGCTGCTGATGAGGAAGAATTGAAGCAGAACGTGAAGCGCAATGTTTGTAGAAATGCCGCACTATAGCGGCAACACGCTCACTTAACGCAAGAGCAACGTGACGCTTTTGAAGCAGAAGGACGCACTTGCTGTTCGTTTCCGTGTTCCAAAAACATGAACTTTACGCATTCGACGATATCGTTAAAGGCGACATCTCATTCGAGTCAACAAGTGTAGGCGGCGACTTCGTTATCTTTAAACGTGACGGAATGCCAACGTACAACTTCGTAGCAGTGATGACCACTTATGGAAATCACTCATGTTTTACGGGGACGACTCATATTGCCAACACTCCAAAACAATTAATGATTTACGAAGTATCTGGTTAGAACCACCATGTTTCGGACATATGCTGACATTAATCATTAACAGAAATTGCAAGAAATAAAACGTGATGAATCAATTTTACAATTCATCAGAACAATGCGTAAAGACTTAGGTTACTTACCAGAAGCGATGTTCAACTTATCGCGCTTCAGGATGGTCTCCTCAAGGTGAACATGAAATCTCAGCCGCAAGAATTCATCTGTTCTTGATGAAAAACGTCTTGCAACTCCAGCCGCCTCGATCCCAAGAATGAATGGATTAACACACATGAAGAAACCCATTAATAGAAGTGGCTGAAATGATGATTACCAACTAAAGAAGCAGGCGTTGCAGCAGACGCAGCACTCCCAAAGAACACACACAGCAGAAATTGGTGGCTGTATACTACGACCAAATGAGCTACATGAATGAAAATCGTTGAGTTATCAACCTATTCTTCAGAAAAGATTTTGAAGTAGAAACGACCAAGCGAAAGAAGTGTCAAGGCAGCCAGTTCCAACAGTGGCTGAACGCTTTTTGTTGTGAAACAAAGAATGTTCTGACAAACCAAGTATTTTGTCAAGACAAAAGAGTTCGCAAGAAATTGTGAAGGTAAAACTTGTTTATGCCAATTGTAAAGCGATTGAGTGGACAAACACACGCTGGAGATTTTGAAATGATTGAGTTGTTGGAAGAGAACGCAGCATTGCACACATCCAAGCCGCACTTGCTCTTATTAACAAAGCCACAGAAAGGGTTGTCGCAAAACTGGTGTTAACTCTTTTTGTGCTTGAAAGTAGAGAAAAAGACCTAACGGTCCTCGATACTGGAGATTCCCCAGATGTCTTCATAATAGCACATTGAAATTTATTTAGGTCTTCTCACCTTTGGGAGTAAGACAGAAGATATAGTGATCTACAGGGAATCCTTTTGCTTGTAGTCTTTATCATAAGGCTGATTAGCTTTAAGCAAATCACGAGTGATGAAGTTGAAAGCAATCAGTTACTGCGTTGAAATCTATATTTATAATTATTTTAGAAGGAGATAAAACCTTACTACACAGTAAGTTGAATGGCAGGAGCAAACATTTGCCCAGTACTGGCTCAACTTTGTGGGAGAGGTCTAAAACATCCTGTAGATACATATTGTATCTAGATGTTTCTGCCTTTCCTCACATTTAATACGATTCCCATTATTGCTGGCTATAGAATCCGAGGCTTCTCTCGCATATCGTCCCTTTCTGCAATAAAAGGTTAATCTTTCTTGAAAAGAGAGGCAACGGTGTGCAAGATGAAATTTCTGAAGTAAGGGTGAGAACAGGAGTGTGTGCAGGGAGGGAAGAACGAAAAAGGCAGGGCAAAACGGATGAGGGTTCATCCGTTTTGCTTGGTGTATTATGGGCGATGAAGGTGAGCGAGTAGGTCTGCGCCGCCCAGGGCTCAAGTTGCGCTCGATAAGGATGCTGTCGTAGTTCCCGAGCTCATTACGAGTTGCGCTTCTGTGAGGGTTTGTGCTTCTTCAACAATTGCTGTGCTTCTTTTTGTAATTTGTTTATACGCATCTATGCCCGCGGTGAATGAGTCGTCTCGATACAAAGGTCATTAAATATAGAAGAAGGAGTAAAGCCTGGTGACGTGGTGTGTGTGTGTTCAGGTGGTTAAAATAGTCGAGTGCTTTGGCAAGGCTTGGTAGTCTGTCATGTTTCACCTCGAATGGGATGCCATGTCTGACATAGAGTTTTTCCCCGTAAGAGAGATGTTTTGGTCGAGGTTACAAAAGTCCACTTCGATGAGTAGGGGAGGCATTAGGGTGGGCACAGTGTGTCGGAATGTTGCCATTCGTATGAGCGGTAGCCCCTAAGACGAGTGCGCGGAAGGGTTCTCGGCGGGTATTGATATTGTTTTAGGCGGCTATCATCGCAGTTCGGCTTGTTTACCATGGGCGCGAAGTCTGTTGAATAAGTCGAGTGGAGGCCGTTGCGGCGGCTTCCCTGCTTCGCATAGTTGTAGTAACAAGATGGCCTACCGATACTTGATAGAAAGTCTCAGCAGTCATGTCCTTATGAGCCCTGTTAGAAATAGGGTCCACTTGCCGGGTTTATGCGAGATTGACTTTGTAGAAGTGCGCCCAGCCATTTTTGCTAAAAAACTCAGGATTAATCAATGGGAATGTATCCGTTTCAAATAAATTGTAGTCGAGCGGTCTATGTCGTGTGTAATCATGTGATTTGTTCCACACGCTGAGCATGCCGCGATAGATGAGCTTGTGTCTCGAGCGCCGGCGTCTGATGAATGGATCATAGGTCGCGGCAACCGCCGGGCGTACGTAATTCAGCCACGATTTCTTTTTAGACGTCATCGGCATTTTCGTAGATGAATCATTGAAAGTCGTGAAGTTTGCGTACTTCGTCGACTTTTGTCTTCGTTGTTGAGACGTTCGTATCGAGGATGCTGCTCAACTTTGCCCTCGTCATAAGTTTCACGTACTGAATGCTGCCAATGTGTCGAGTGATTTTCAATTTCGCAAATCATGGGCATTCAATGGAAATTCCTCAGATGACACCAATCTTAGGGATGCCGCCAGGTGCCTTTCGCTAACTCGTTAAGAGCGTATGAATGGGCGTACGGCTGATGTTTAACTCAGTCGAGAATCTTTCGTTAATACGCACCGCAGGGATTTCTCCCAGATAATCGTTTAATAAAATGCTTCAAGGTAGAGCGAAATTTTAAGAGGTTTGTTTTGGGTAATATCTAAATTTTTCATCGCTTGGATAACTGCCATATACCCTGGAAATTGTAAACATTAGAAAGCAGTATAACGATAAGACGGTAATGATGCACTTGTTAGCTGCTTCCAAACAAGTTCTTTTTCACAACCAATTACGGATTACCGGTAAGTATAATGGCATGTGACCCATTATCACGATTGTTAAACGAAGATGACGAAGATAACACATATTTAGGCTGATTCTTTTGCCATTCACCCATGTCTAATCCTGTTAGACGTAGTAAGTAGGCGAACGCTACTAATGCATTTAATAAGGAATGCTTGACCCATTGTCGAAGCTACGCCATTTGCATATCTGTGGAAGCCGCATTGACGTCCAACTTCAGCGAATGGAATTAATACCCGTAGTAGAATCCAATGTCGTTAAGAAGAATGCACCAGGGATCGAGGATTAATGCAATGATTAATGACCAGAATCCTGGCACTGTTTAGGGATGATCAACGATGCTATCGTTAAAGAAGCACATTCCAGTTCCCTGAATAATCCCATGAATACTCCGGCACCGGAATACCAGGCTACTACTTGCACAGCATCCCCAGCGTTGTCCCCAATACGTTTAGATTGAGCTTTTAAGTCTGCAGTTAACTGGCTGGCCACAAACCTGTACCAACTAAGAATAATACAACTGGTTTTCATCACTTGATTGAATTGATGAATGAACCAGCAACTAACCAAACTGATTACTGTCATCATTAAGATAGCGTTGATTACGAAGTTTTGTGGATTTAATGTTTTCTAATACTTCAGGATCAGAACAGTCAATTCGTTTAATTTCTTCTTCAGTTAATTCTGGATACCAAACGAGCGCGTTCTTTTACCCATTGAGCGGCAACAAAGAAGATTACGTAAAGAACTGAAAGAATCATACCGGTGCTGGGCGGTTAGGATATCTGCTTCACACCCGTTATGAACTGATATCGCACGAGCAGTAGGTCTGCCCCATGGTACAAGTTCATGATAGTACTTTGTAAGATATCAAGAACCCTTGTCTAATAATAATTTACAAGTCTAATTTTTAAATTGGCACGAATGCTGGAGCAGCAGATTAATGTGGAAGGCGTTCCGTCACCAGTTTAATGATACGGCAGCAGCCATGATAGCAGTAGCGATTAAAACTTCATTGATCGCCTTAGCGGCGGATCATTTGTTAGTGATTGAAGAATAATCCAGCGTTCAACATTGTAGAGAAGTAAGATTGCGAATAGAAGCATAATTCCTGTTTCAGCAGTCCCTCTCATCGCTGTTAATTCTATCTTTGAGTTATTTGAATAACCTCAAGGAATTAATGTAATTGATGTTAACGTTCGGACTTGACCCAGTAACTAAAATAATTGCAAAACTAATGGAATTAAATACTAAAGCTGTAAATGGTGACATTTTTTTCTTCATGATAACGTACATGAAAATTCACACACACAAGCTAAACAGATAACCATCATATCTTCCTCTTTATTAAAAATTTGTTTTTTAGTTAAGAACTCAGTCACAAACCTGAATGGGGAGCTCCAATAACTCATTGCAGAATGAATTTGTTTATCATAGCGACATTCAAACAACATTTAATAAAAAGATAGTGTTTGCTAACGAAAACATTAAAAGAACAGTTTGATGTGACAAATTGAGCATAACTTTATATCCTATATATAATAAACACCAAAAGAACAGGAAACCCCACTTTAGTTTAGGAAACACAACGTTTTCATAATAATTGCATGTAGATTATAAGAAGGAGTGAAGGAATGGGACTTCAACGATTATCTGGCAAGAAGAATTCTGAAGCAACGGAACAGTATCGACGCAGTCCGGGTACAGGATGCAGAATCTGAATGGCACTTAGAAGCTTGTACCGGTAGAAGAAGAAGCCAAGTATCGTCTCCATCATTGCAGGCGCGGCGATAGCGGCATCAGATTATCCTGAAAGCCAATTTGCAGTCAAACGTCCTTGGAAACGCAACCCAGAACCAAGATTATCTCGGTTATTGCCTGCAATTGCTGCAGGTGAATCAAATGACAGTCACGGGCTGTTAAAGAAATCTACCAAAACGTAAATTCATAATATATTTAGGAGTGTCGTTACGATATGTTAGCGTAAATTCAAAATCGCAGATGGGTCAAGGGCCCGGGTGAAATGGAAATTGGAGCAGTTGCTCCGGCAGCTCCTGTGGCACCAGTTGCAGCTCCAGCGGGCAATTCGCTGCACCAGGCAGCAGTAGCAGCCCAGCACCAGCAGCTCCTGTAGCAGCAACACCAGCTGGCAGACGCAATGCCCCAATGCCTGGTAAATATCTACGTATTTTAGTAAATGGAGACATAGTTACTGAAAACCAACCATTAATGATTTTAGAAGCAATGAAATGTGAAAATTGAATCAAGTTGTAGCTAAAGCAGGTTGCAGTATAATCTACGTTAGCAGGCCGGCAGTAAACCCAGGCGACGCTTTAATTACCAACTAATTTTATTAACTTTCATGAGAGTGAACAGGAAACATTAGTTCAAAATCAGGCCATTACTTTAGCCAAGGTATCATGATGGTCATCGGTGCCCCATTAATGCCTTTAGATCAAAAAGAGTACGAACCAACATTATTAGTACCAATGATTAGGTACAATTTGAACTTCCAGGACAGGGTTCACCGTCGTTGCGACAAACAACAACACGGTGTCCTACAACTATTCGAAATCGGTATCGAAACTGAATTATTCTATTATTAATCTTCATCGGTATCGGTGCGATGATCGACTTCGGTCCACATTACAAAACCATTCATGTTATTATTCGCGGCAGCTCAATTTGGTATTTTCTTCAGTAGTTGTAGCCGCATATTTGACGGAGCATTCGTGAAGCAGCCTAATCGGTATCATCGGTGCGCTGGATGGTCCTACATCAATTCGTTGCGAACCAATTAGCCTCAATCATTGGAGCTGATTACGGCTGCGGCTCACTTCCATACATGGCTCTTGTTCCGATTATCCAACCAATCGCTATCAAGATGGTTACAACAAAGCAGAAATGTCGTATTCGTGGCATACCACTTTCAGGCGTATCTAAATTAACTAAAATCTTGTTCCAATCATTATCACACCAGCAGGTTTCGTATTGCTCCAATTTCACACACTTGTTGGTTTCAATGTTTGCAACTTATTACGTGAATGTGGCGTTTTAGATAACTTATCTCCAAGCTGCTCAAAACGAATTAGTAAACATTGTTTTATTCTATTAGGATTATAATCTCTGTTAAAATGCAGCTGATTTATCTAAATGTTCAAACATTAATGATCATCTGTTCGGTTTAGTAGCCTTCATCATGGACTCAATCGGTGGTGTGGTATTTACAAAATCTTGAACTTATTCCGTAGAGAAAAGATCAACCCAATGATCGAGCTGCAGGTATTTCTGCATCTCAATGTCAAGTCGTGTTATCTAAAAATGGCGACAGACGGCATCCCCAAAACTTCATCTTAATGTACGCTGTTGAGCCAATGTTTGGACAAATCGTCGGTTATTGCTGGTGGATTATTATCATTCTCATGTAATAACATAGAAGGAAAAGGAGAAAACGGATGACTTCAACGCAGAACATTTACCACAAGCTGAATTAATGGCTTGTGATGCGGAGTTCTAGTATTAGAATTCTATATGCCGTTTCAAGCATTTTATTAAAAGCATTCCGCCAAAATAAGGAGGTCATTCATGGAAAATTTATTCTCAAACGTTTATGGCTCGATCGCGATAAAAGCCTGTCAAGATTGGGAATGGTTAGCTGACTGGCCAACCTTGGCAAAACAGAGCAGGTTGATTACATGATTTCTAGATTTCTACTATACTCTCTGGTGAACCTGCAGCAACTGTTCAGACTGCAACATTTTAAATGTTTAGTGGTTTGCAAAAAGTATCAATCAGAAAATCTACACGACCCGTGATGGCGCTCTTGGATGAATTAAGAGAATGTTCTATAAATGGTTTTGTCTACACGAAACCAAAGAACATGTCTTTTAAACTGGTGGGTTACCAGAAGTTATGAGACAGAAAACTTTGCCTTTTTAGAATAAGGCATTCCGCTCTTATGATTACCTAAAATTACTAAAGACCATTTCGTAGAAGGAAGTAGCAATAGTGCCATCGTCAAGAATGCAACCCTTATACTGACATCAATATTTGTAAAATGGCCGCAGTCAGTCGAGTCACCCTTACGTGTTCGTTGTTTGAGAGACCGTTCGTTTTAATACGAATGACCGAATGAAATGGTGAAACGAGAGTCATCCGCCGAACGTAATCGGCGCTTCCAACGAGACCACATGGCTTCAAGTGCGATCTTCCCATCTTACTTGAAAGAGAAGGCTGATTGGAAGTGGCAAAAGTCTGCTAAACATTGATGCAACACTCTTTTCTTAGAAAGCCATTGTTCCAACGTTACAATTGACCAAACGTTCAGGGTCAAAGAACCACTTCCCCAGTAACCTCCGTTTATAATGACGCTAAGAGCTGCTTTGGAGCGACTTAGAGCTAGTGATTATAGACAGACTTTCAGCCGGGGATTTAGCAGGAGTGCGACGCGTGCGCGCCGCCATTCAAGACAAAAACGTAGACGAGTTGAAACTATCCAGCAACTACGTATCATTATTTAGAAGAAAACATTTCATTGGTTAAAACCAAAGAAAAGGTGGAAACACACTGAAATTGTGGGTAGTAGTCGGTACTGAACTGGTGACATCAAGGATCACTTTAAATCCAAGTACTGCTGGTCGAATCGACATTCAATTAGAAAGTAAAAGGAAAACAATTCGAAACAAACTGTCAGTATCAAAGAAACCAGAAGAACTAGGGGTATTTCAGCAGAAGTCAATGGTGTTGATGTTGGGGGCTTTAGATTGCACAATCTAAGCTCGTACAGTGACAGTTGTTCATCAGCAGAAGGAAAACTACGATCAAAGGAGATCGACTCATGGAATGCTTTAAGAAGAACAATGATGTTCGTACCTGGTTCAAACGCAGCAATGTTGCGTGACACCCACCTTGCCGCAGACTCAATTATGTTTGATCAGAAGATGTTTCAAAAGAGAAAGACCAGCTCGTGTATTAGTACATCGCTTTAAAAACTTTTGACTACAGCAAATGTAGAAACAGTTGTAATGTAACGGTTTAGATACAACAGGTGCTTAGATATTGAAGCAGTTGTATCAGCTGGCGTAAACGTTGTTCGTTTACCAAAACTGAAACAGCTCATATCGTAGACGTGGATGAAATCATCACCGCGTTGAACGAAAACAATATCCCAGTAGGTCGCACTAAATGATGGCTGCGATTGAACGCCGCGTTGCGTGTTAACCGTCATGAAATCGCCAGCGCGACCGTTTAATTTGGTATCGCTTTAGGGGCTACGTAACAAACATGAAAACCTTCCGTCGTTACCCTGATGGACAAGAGTTATTCTTCGCTCGTAGCATGATTTTACACGCGGCTCAAAAGGCAGGAATCGCTGCAACGATACCGTTTTACCTAACGGTGACAAATACGGATGGATCCCGTGTGAAGAAGTAAACGCATCAAACAATTAGGTTTCGATGGAAAATCTGTTATTAATCTCGTCAATTCCTGTGGTTAATAAAGCTTAAACCAACAGAAAAAGAAATTCAAACCAGTTATTTAATCGCAACAGGCTGGAAGAACAGGTGTTATCTCAGTTAACGGCAAATGGTCGATAAACCAATCAGAACGTGCTGAGCGCGTAATCGCATTGCGGCCGGGATTGATTAGCGAGGAGGAACAGATGCAGGCTAAATAAAGCCGGACGAAATTTGCCAAGAATATGCAGACTGAATATGGGGTATACGAAGGTGATGAATGCACAGTCCTTGGCAACAGCTAGCTGCGGAACAAAACATGAAGTCCTGTCAAGAAAACACAGGCAGCATCGGGGAAGCATGAAAACCGTTTATGATGCAAGATAACCACCACCACCACTTCCGTGAAGAGACCGCGTAATCAACATGCTATATTAAACAAAAATGGGATTAAAATCAACAATTTCAATCGCGAACGTACTAATCATTAATCGAACATCAAAAATGGTGTCATTACAAACATTACTTCATCTGCTTATGTGATAAATTAGCAGCAATCTTTAGCGGTATCATGGAAAAAACCCAGTTGTGATCTGTTCGCCACCGGTGGACGTGCTCAGTGATTACCGCAGGAGGTCCACCAGACGCGCTCGGCGCTCCAAGTTCTGACGAGCACGGGTAATATCAACGGTACAAAAGGGAAAAGCAACTTGCGGTTCTTTAGACACGCATGATCGACGCCAAACATGCTGACCAAGTAGTTGCGATGAGGCCTTGTACCTATCCAAACACTCCAATCAGCATTCCACAAACAGACGTGGACTATGGTTGGTTATAGATGAACAGATCTCTAAAGGGATTGCCAAAGGAGCAACTCACTCTACGAAGAACTTAAAAGAATGGCTAACGCAATACGTCAAAAGTAAATTGTCGTCTCTCCATATTACAAAGAAGGATTCTCATTCCAAACTGGTACAGGAGCCTAAGGCAACTCGTTTCATCCGTGAAGCAATGATTAAAGACGGCATCAAAGCAAGCTTTGTACTGGTGGTATTACAACCAATGTGCGAATTGTTGAAGAAGGGCTATTGAGTTGGTCGACGTTCAAGATTTTGACCACCCATCAGGCAATTTCACTGCAAACGGCACCACTATGAACGACGCAAACACAAACCCATTTATTCAAAGTTGTTCAGTAATCAACTGCTTCAGACGTTGCAATCCTTTCTGCTTAGAAGTAGATATGACTTCAAATGCAAACGTACCGACGGGTTCTTGACGGAGTTATCCGTGTGAGCTCAGTGTCACCGTGATACAGCTCGCTTCAAAAATGTCTATGGTTATTGTGCCCATTAGTACGTGGACGCATCCTACATTCGTAGAATCAGTAAATACTGCATTGTTCCAGTACAAGTGTGACGGGTTGTTACTGAAAATTCGCACATATCAACCAACCGGTCAAGACCTAATTGAACACTCAAGGTTGATGTACCTCAATACAACCATGTGAATTACAAGGTTCGCTATATCGTTGGAAACCCAGAAACCAATCCAATATGGTGATAAAGTGGTTGCGGTTATCGAATAACGTGATGGAAGCATCATCGACGTTGTTCTACCGTTTAATCTCGCTCTGACGGAGCACCCGTGGACATCATACAAATGCTTGACGCTGAGAAAGACGCCCATCCAACAACAATTATTAGAATCAATTAATCCGTGTGCATTGCGTCTATTACACTCAATATCCAGGTTCCAGAAAATTCAGAGGCGATTACAACCGTCTTCGCCTCTGTGATTTCTGAATTAGATGAGGCTTTTGCTAGTCTTTTGAGAAATCTCACCAAGAAGATTTCGTCTTCAGACAGGTATGGAATTTTTACTGAACCTTCGCGCAGACGCACTTCAGCTAAGCGCGCTTGCATCGAATTTGAAGAAGGACACCACCGGAGATTACTCGATATCGATGTCGTGAAATGCAGGAGAGACCCAACGCCACTTCCAGAACAGCCCTTGAATGTCTCCAAGACGTTGTTTCATCTGCAATGAGGAAGCAAAAGTGCGCCCAATGAAGCACACGGTCCTAGAGATGCAAGAGCATATCGCTCGCCTTGTCGCAGAGCAATACATCGATGAAAAGACCTTATGAAGAAAGAGATATGAGCAAAATATCCGTTTAACTGAAACGGTTTTGGTGACGGACAACAAAGTCAAATCGCGACTCGTATGTCAACTGAGGATATAAGCTACCAATCTTGGAAAAATAGACCAAGCTATTTCATGTTAGAAGTATGGGGAGGGTTAAATTTTGATCTCTTGTATTCGTTTCTCGAATGAACACCCATGGGAACGTTCCGCCGTCAAATTGCGCAGTAGTTAAAGATAAATTGCAAATCGTTATTACGTGACAAAACCTAATAGGATACCGTAACTGCGCCATGATGTGGTACGTCGTGAAAAACCTGTACAAAACGGACCGACATTATTCGTGTATTCGATGCTTAAACGATGTTCGTAACATGAAGACATCTATCGAAGCAAATAAATTAGCAGGCGGACACTGCCAAACAGCAATTTCAGCACAACAAGTCCAGTTCACTGTAGACTACTACGTTGATTTAGTAGGACGCATGGCAGAATCTGGCAGACTCAATCTGTATTAAAGACATGGCTAGTATTAATAACACCTCAACAGTTACGAATTAGTGTCGTATTAAAGAAAAACTGATCTTCCTTTAGAAGTTCACCACGCTACAAGTGGTATTTCTGAAATGACTTACTTGTGTAGCTGAAGGCGGCGCAGACATCATCGACACTTGCTTATCATCATTCTGTGGTACAAGCCAACCCGTAAACTGAATCGCCGGCTTTAGCCCTGCAAGAATTAGGATTTGAAACTATGTGATACGAAGAAAGCGAGAAGAAGAACAGCTTACTTCAACGGTATTCGTGATAATCTGTGTAGAAGGAATCTTAAACTCAAAGTAAAAGATACAGAACCAAAAACATTAATTTACCAAGTACCTGTGGAATGTTATCAAACCAACAAGCCACCAATAGAACAAGGTTTAGCAGACAAATACGGACGAAGTATTAGCTGAAGTGCCAAAAGTATGTGCAGACTTAGGTTACCCAACACTTGTAATGCCATTATCACAAATGGTTGTAATATTGTTAGTAATGAATGTGATTTGCAAGGAACGTTTCAAACCTGTTCCAAAAGAACAAAGACTATGTTTTAGATTATAAGGGATGCCCAGCAGAAATTAATCCGAAGTAAAAGCAAAATTATTGAGATGCAGAAGTAGACAGTTCGTCCAGCTGGACGTAATCAAGATCACCACGGTGAAATTCGTGAAGAGATTAAAGAGCACGCTAAATCTGGGATGAAGATGGCTAATGTACGCCCTTCCACAACAAGCAAAAAGACTTAGGACGTGGATCCATTCTACGACAAAAATTATTACAAACAGTAGAAGTTACTTTAGACTTAAAATGTTTATAGAAAGCTGAAAAGCTAGGCCTGCAGCCCGCCAGCTTTTGTGCCAAACTGTGTTATTATAATAAACAGAATACAAAACAAGGGAAGTGAAGAATGGGATTACCGAGAGAAGATATGATACTTATAAGAGAAATGATCCATATGGCGAAGCAGCTTGGAACCGTCTTGATACCCAGGATATCACGCAACGGTCTGCACACCGCGTAGCGCGCATTGGTTCCAGCATGAAGGCGAAATGAGACTCATGATGGTCGCTGGCTTTAGCAGGTTCCTAACAGGCATCGAAATTCATCCAGGCGCAACGATTGAAGACGATTCTTTATCGACTATGGAATGGGATCGCTGGAGAAACGACGATTATCGGGACGATGTCAAAATGTTCCGCGTATCACATTAGGCGGAACTGGAAGGATACACTGCAAGCGCCATCCAACCATCAGAAAATGGGTGCTTTTATCAGCGCATCTGCAAGTGATTGGTCCTGTGACGGTTGGAGAATATACAAACAAGTGCGGTGTTGCGTTAGACGACATTCCCGTACACAATACCATGTTGGATTACCAGCGCGAGTGGTCATGTCCATACACCAGAAGAAATTGAAAGAGATATGACTATCGAGGAAACTTATGATTCAAATCTACAATACTTAACAAGACAAAGAAGTATTTTAAACCGATTGAAGAAGGAAAAAGTGAGCATGTGCGTGCCCAACGGTTTATAACTATTCATCGGGAATGCCAGTAGTACGGTTTTGATATGATTCCGTCGTTACTTTGAATACCGTGTTATGACGTGAATTTCGTTTCGAACTTTACAGATGTGGACGATAAATCATTCGCGTGGGCTGTTGCAAAACAGGCATGACGGCTGAAGTGTCTTAAGAAATATATCGAAGCGTTTTTTGAAGATACAAATGCGCTAAACGTGAAGAAGGGCAACTTAAACTAACAGTTATGACACAATGGATGACATTATTGCATTTGTAGCCGAGCAGTTGATAGTTGAAATGGCGTATGAATCAGAAGGCGATGCTGTGTATTTCATCACTGAAAAATTCAAAGACTATGGGAAATTGAGCGACCAACGCATCGAAGATTTAAATCGGCAAGTAACGTACAGCCTCAGAAGACATGCGAAGAAACGTAACCCGTTAGACTTTGCATTATGGAAGAGCAAAACCAAAATGAAATTAGCTGGAACTCTCCTTGGGAAAAGGTCGTCCAGGATGGTATATTGAATGCTCAGCAATGGCGACAAACACTTAGAGATATAAATCGATATTCACGGCGGACAAGACTTAGCGTTCCCTCACCACGAAAAACGAAATCGCGCAAAGTGAACTCAAAACAGGGAAGAACTCTATGGAACTACTGATGCATAATGCGTTTGTAACATGGGTAAGAGAAATGAGTAAAACTTTGAAACTCGTGCCCGTTCACGAATTTAACTATCAACTGACCGCCGTTACTCCGTTTCTTCTTAGTAAGTGCTCACCATCGTCAACCATTGAAATTCAGGAAGCGGCCTTCAAGAAGCCGCCGTGAACCTTGAAAAAAAAGTACAAACGACCTTCAAGAACGCACTACCGCTTAGAAACAGCTGATGCACGCCAGAAGATGGTGAACGTTTAGCGAAATTGTGGCGATTTTAGCCAGAATTCAAACGAAATGGACGAGACTTCAATGGGTGCTGCATGACGGTGTTATATCAATGGTTGAAAGAATGGAATGTGTACTTTGTATAAGAAGTCGTTTCAAAATCAGTACTCGAAGTGCTCCTGAAAAAGCAGCTGTTCTCTGTAATCTTTTGGGATTGTTGAAACAAGAAGCATTGTCGATGATATTCGAAGATTAATCGATGAACGTTCAGCGCGTAAAAGCGAAAACTTGCTCGCAGGACGAGATTCGTGGATTTATCAAAAGAACAAGGATTGTATTAGAAGACACCCACAAGGAACAAGATGGAGAAGAGAAGCATGACAGAAAAAACTGAAGCTGTTAAAATGGATTGCCTTAGCCTGTGGTGACGGGATTATGAAGTGTACATGAAAATCACGTGATGCAAAAAGGGTTAACTAAGCCAACCAACTACATGCCACCGCAACAAAATTTGTTTCTGGCAAAAGCGCAAGCACGCTTGATGCAACAAATGTTGGAACAAGAAAACTTTAACGGAAGAAGAATTAGAAATTACAAACGAGGACGCACAGAGTCATACGGTCGTTAAAAATGCAGATTTATGAACGTATCGCATCATTGCGACTGGTTTTGAAGCATTAATAAGCATTATACTTATCTGGCCAATGTTAGATTGGAAGAACTCATCAACTGGCGCTATGTACGCGGAAGGTGAACAGCAACAGGCACGAAATGAATATGCACCAAAGAAAAATCAAGAAATGGCAATCGTTCGGGACCGTGGTGAAAAAGAGACAACGCCTGGCACGTGGAACACGTAGAACGTGCGAAGCACAAATATGTGGACTTTGTGTTTGGACGACATGCAGTAGAAGCCTTGTAAACGCTGGACCGTGTGAACCGTTTATCCAAGAAGGAACTTGACGAGATGCCGCAAAAGTCATTGAACTCGTTATGCGTGAAAAGGCATTCAAGTTCAAACCGTTCCAAAGACGAAGATTGAAGACCTTGTTGGCAATGCCGTTCACCAAGGACTCGTAGCTCGATTGCAGCGTATGAATACGCTGACGAAGACGTTTTAAGAAGAAAAAGGCGAAGATCCATATTTATCGTCATCTTACGGAGTGAAGATCCACATAACTTAGGAAGTATTTTGCCGTACGGTAGATGCAACAGGCGTTCACGCAAATTATTCCAAAACGCAGATCGGCTTCATTGACAGCGACTGCTGCCAAAGCTTCAACAGAGCCATTGAACATATGCCGGTTGTCCGCGTAACGAATTTAACGCAGACGATTGAACAATTGAAGGCGCGAGGCATTTGGGTGTTTGGAACCGACATGAATGGAACAGACTACCGTAAATGGAATACAAGGCCTTGCCATTGTGATGGGAATGAAGGAAAGCGTATCTCATCGTGAAGGAAAGCGTGTGGACGAAATGGTGACTATCCTGATGGTGGGCAAGGTCCAAGTTTGAACGCGAGCGTGGCGAGTGCCTTAATGATGTACGAAGTCTTCCGCAACTGTTCGTTATAGAACGGGGATGACATTGAAAAACAACTCTATATTGTTGATGGCTGCACATGATTGCGCCACGGAATCCAGTGGTTTTGAAATAGCAAGATGACTTAGAGAGCGCGAGGGATTTACCTATTCAGCGCTGCTCGAATTTTCAGAATTTGAAAATATCGAAGTCTGGATTGTTCCTGATGCGCAGTTTGTGCCAGGAATCACCCAGTCATTTGACGAAGCCGTTGAAAGTATCACATTAGCGAGACGGCGGATAGCCATATTGAACGCACCGTATCAGAAATGAATATGCGTTCTGTTCAAGTATCCGTAGCGACCAGTGATCACGAGCAGTGGTTTATCTTCCAAAAGGGAGCCCTGCGCAAATCAGCTGCAGATTTTATAAGGAAATTAGAGTAGGGAACAAACAGAGATGGCAACAACTTTCATCAGCGAAGTACGCGCCGAAATCTCGGAGTGACGCACAATGGCACTATTAAATCATTTGCGCCTTTAGCTGGGGAGGTGTAAAAAAGAAAAAATAGTGAATTAGCGCACTAACACGGCTTCACATTTTCAATAAATTGTCGTGTGATTTAAGTTAATAATATACAATCTGTAAAGAACCATATTACCCAATTTGTGTTAAACAAAGAGTGTAAGGATGCATATTTGAATTGAAGATGATAGCGGCCAGTTTATAATGATGGAGATGTTTTTGAAAACGAAGTTGAAGGCAACATTGATGGTAAAGAAGGTCTGATGATTCTTAGAAACCAAAACAAATGGGGAGCGTCATCTTAGATGTAAAACTTTACCAAGTATGATGGAATGCAACTTGTCACAACCGCCAAGGAACCAAAACGTTCCAACTATGGCTTAGCACGCGATTCCAGAAAGTGACAAGATCGGTCTTGAAATTGGTGCCGATGACTATGTTAAAACCATTCAGTGCCGTAACAACTGGCGGCATTGTATTAAAGTTATTACGTCGTACACAATCGCGCTCGTTGCAGACAAACACATCGTCAGAATTGATGCGAAACAGATCACGAAAATCAATACGAAAACAATACCGCACGACGATGGCAACAACCGAAACGAACACCAAAAGAATTTGACTATTAATGTTGCGGCGAACACCAACGCTATACCGTGAAATACTTATTAACGAAGATATGGAAGACCCATCGGCGGTGACGAACGTACGGTTGACGCTCATATCAAGAAACTTCGCCAAAAATCGAGGCTGTTGGTCCCTCACGTAATTCATAATGGTTTGGGGGCGTAGGGTATAAATTGACGATAGCGAGTTGTAATCCAAACACTTTTTATCAGCAACCTTCGGGTTCGCTCTGTATGCTGTTAACGATTGCTGCATGAATTCTGTTCCACAACGTAATGAGTAATAATGTGTATACACAGCGTTCACAGCAATTGGCAGCCGCCGCCAAAAGGATTAATTGCGACCGATATGAGTGATGCGGATATTTATGTTGCACCATTTTACGCGAGGAAAATGTCAGTATAGCGACGTTTGATGAAACAACGCGATGACCCATCCATCCAGTAGATAGATACAAACTGCACCAACAGAGTAATAAATTAACCACTAAAAAAATGGTGCTGCGATTAACTTGAAGGAAGTTCAAAATGAACTTACCGGAGAAGCCGATAACTTAATCATGGTACTATCCCATTATTAAAATGACAGTATAAAGGAGTTATGTGGCTTTAAAGCAAACCGATGAGTCGTATTCAAAACCGAAGTACGCGAACTTCGTAATCGATGTTTATTGCGTTTGCGCTTACTATCATTGGAATGATAGTCGGTTTTTGCAAACTATCAAACTCGTCGGATCAACAAACCACGGGCGACCTACAGATTTCGGAAGGACTTTGATGTTAAACTCCTGTTGAAAAGCCGAGATGAGTTTGACGACTTAATGAAAGACCTAACATGGCGCGCACGGGTCTAAGAGTCTGAAAGAGAGGTTGAGCGACGCGAAAATGTCCGCCGCCAATTTCATGATGGACGTGGCGCACGAAATGCGTACACCATTGACAAATCCGCGAATGATCGTCGATGGTTTAAACAATATGTGCCAGAGTCTCGTCGGACGTTCACTGAACTCATTTCTAGGTGAAACGTAGCGATTGATCAGGCTTCGTTAACGAAAACCTCGACTACGAGAAGATTCGTTCGAATCCAGATTGTATTAGGCAACACCGTTTTGCAGCACCGGAGCCATCCAGACCGTTGTAGAACAATGCGAATTCAGCGAGTAAAAACACATTTCTAGTGCCAGGAATGCGGATACAGACTTGTGTTTATGCCCGGGACTATGACTGCTTTGTCCAAATCTTGGTGAACATTACAAAGAATGCGAAACCAATTTACGGAGAATTTCGGGAAATTGTGAAGGCGGAACGAAGGTGTTAGATTGTCGAGATTTCAGATACGGTATCGGAATCAATGAGATGAAATCAAAGAAATCTGGGGAACGTTTCTATAAAGCAGATGTTTCAAGAAAGACACGAAGTACGGAGAAAGTACCATTGGTGATTGTGAAGTCGCTGGCAGATAGTCACCGCGGTAAAATCTCTGTGAAAAGTGAAGTTGGCAAGGGAAACCTCAGAGTGGTATTTCCTGGCGAAAGTGAATTGTATTTATGAACGAAATATGAGGAAGGAAATGTATTTGGCTTGGCCCATCTTTGTCACTTCCATAGTCCACCTATTTGATGGGCGAGTGAACCTCCACTTGTTCGTTTGTTTATTTCAGTGTAGACTACGCACGTCCTGTTTATCGGATATGGATCGTCGGTCTATCGACGGTTCTCACCGAAAAAGCGAAATCGTCTGGAAGTGGACGTACCGAATTTATTTATCTTCTATATTATGCTGTTTCGCGCAACTCGCCAATTTTCAGAAGCACGAACGACATTTATTGTAAAGGTGGTCTCATCCGCTCGGATATTATGTGGGTGCCGTAATGATAGTAATAAATTATTGGCGCAAGGTTCGGCCTGCAGCGTATTATAAATGTAGTAGGAAATATCGCGTGGTTTATGCCACCTGGATTTTTCTGCGGATTTACCGCGGCAGTGCGGACACTCGTTCGCTTTGTACGGTTCTGACCCTTTGCCATCGAGTTCTTTCAATTATCTTTACACAGGAGTCAGCCATATCGACGACATTCTCTGTAATGTTCTCGTTGGCTTGATTCCTGCTGTACGTGCCAATATGAAATGAGGAAATAACTATGAAACAATCATCGAAACAAAAAGCAGCGGATTGATTAGAAAAGGAAGTCCACTGATTAGTCAGATGACCAGTGCAACTGCGCAGAGATGAAGGCGAAGTGGTGAAAGTGGTTGACCAACAACGGCTTCTTAGGAATGGCCGCCGTCTCCAAAATAAGGGAGTTGCGGTGTATAGCCGCGAGGAAGACAAGGTTAATGATGCGTTCTTTAGCGGCATCTTCAAGACGGCATTCGAGAACGCGCACTATCCATTCGGAGGATACACACGACTTTCCGTCTCTTCAACGGCGAAGGCGACGGCTTTGAGGCGTGACGATTGACTGGTACGACGGTTTCACCGTGTCTCTTGGTATAGCGAGGAGTTTATCATCATCATGACCTGATTTGACGCAGGCGCTGCAATGCTTGAAGGAGTCAGCGAGTCTACGAAAGATTCGTTTTAAGAATGAAGCGGACTTGCCAGAAAGCCAATTTGTCGGCGGAGTAGAAGCGCCAGAACCATTAATCGTATTAGAGAATGGTGTTAAATACGCGACCTATATGAATGAAGGATTGATGACCGGTATCTTCCCAGACCAACGCGAGGTGCGCGAAACGATTCGCCAACGTTACAGTGCAGGACGCAGCGTATTGAACACCTTCAGTTATACAGGTGCCTTTCGGTTGCTGCAGCGATGGGTGGCGCGACTCAAACAACTAGCGTGGACGTTGCCAACCGTAGTCTTGAGAAGACAAAAGAGCAGTTTGCAGTGAACGGAATCGACCCCGAAACGCAACAAATTTATGTCATGGACGTATTCGGTTATTTCATGCCGAAGAAACAGTTGAAGTTTGATACGGTCGCGGTGGATCCACCAAGCTTTGCACGTACGAAGAAGAGAATCCTCGGTGGCAAAAGACGCGGCAAACTAGTAGCACAAATCACGCCATTAGTCGCAATCACAAAAGGAACGCTCGTGTTATCGACGAATGCTGCGAATGTGAGCGCGAATCAATTTCAACAAATGATTTATGGGATTCGCGAAGAAGGCAAATCGCAAGTTCCGCATCGTTCCTAAAAAGGCCTGCCAAGTGATTGCAGTTCCATAGTAGCCACACCGCCAAGCGATTATCCTAAAGTTTATTGAATTTAACATCCAGACAACCGCCTGAAATTCACTTATAAGCACCGGCAGCTTCTTCTGCACGCACCTCCTTCTTCTGCACAAACCCTGTCCCATGCTACTTCCGCAGCACGGAGGCTATTGAGGGCAAGTCATTTAATTAAAGAACTTACTGGCAACGCGATTTTAGTAGTTCAAACTGCCTTTCTACAAAACCACGAAAATTCAGGATTATAACCACAGCATTGGGAAGTGCAACCATCAGAATTACTGACCTCAGGGGAACCCCTGTGAGTCAGTTTGAAGCTTGGTAGGAATCTGAGACCATAGGCTCAATCCGGTGCTCGCGTAGTTATAAACAATCCGCAAGGATTGGGTGGTTTGTAAGACTCAACGTAAGTTTTTTTTCTCAAAAAATAGTAGACTATAAAGACGCATTGCAAATTGCTTGATATAATACCTTCAAAGTGGCGAAAATGCACATGTCGGAACACCGTGGAGGGAGAAATCTTCATCTCCATTAAACCACGCACGAAACAATCAAGGAGGTAGGCTGTCTCGTACAAAAGTTGCAAAACTAGTTAAATTACAAATTCCTCGCAGGTAAAGCAACTCCAGCTCCACCAGTAGGGTCCAGCTTAGGTCAAGCACAAGTGGAACATCATGATCTGTAAAGAATTCAATGCTCGTACAGCTGACCAAGCAGGTTTAATCATTCCGGTCGTGATTTCAGTTTATGAAGACCGTTCATTCGACTTCATCTGTAAAACACCACCAGCAGCAGTATTATTAAAGAAAGCTGCTAAAGGTGAAAAAGGTTCGTGCGAACCACCAAAGAAAGCGTTACCGTAACTTCCGTGACCGTTAGAGAAATTGTTGAATTAAAAGTTATCTGACTTAAATGCAGTAGATGGAAGCTAAGCAGGCATGGTCGAAGGTACAGCCCGTTCAATGGGATTTAGTAGAAGGCTAAAACAATGCAGCTTCCAAAAGTCCCCAGCACGAGTACCACCATGGATCAGGGGAGTGAAAACCGTTAAAACCACACAATAGGAGGAAATTATACAATGGCAAAGAAAAGCAAAAAATATTTAGAAGCCGCTAAAAAAATCGATTCTTCTAAAGCTTACTCAGTTGAAGAAGCAATCGCATTAGCAAAAGAAACAGATTTTCGCTAAATTTGATGCATCTGTGCAGAAGTTGGCATACCGCGTAGGCTAGATCCAAAGAAAGCTGACCAACAATTAGCAGGAGCAGTTAGAAGCTCCAAACGAAACTGGTAAAACTCAACGCGTATTAGTATTCGCAAAAGGTGCAGAAAGCTAAAGAAGCTTGCAGCAGCTGGGTGCAGACTACGTTGGTGACAGCGACTCGCTCATCCAAGGCGGATGGTCGAGTTCGACGTTATCGTTGGCCACACCGACATGATGGGTGAAGTTGGCTGCCGAAAGTGTCGTATTAGGACAGCGCTTAACGCCAAACCCTTAAACAGGTACTCGTTACACGGACGTAAATCTGAGCTGTTGAAGAAATCAAAGCCGTAAAGTAACTTACCAAAGCTGACAGCTGGTAACATCCACGTTCCAATCTCGGTAGTTTCATTCTCAGATGAAAAATTAGTAGAAACTTCAAAACACCACGAAACATTATTACGTATCAAACCTGCTACAGTTAAAGGTCAATACGTACGCACGTTGCTGTGACAACTACTTTCGGCCCCAGTTGGGGCAGACGTAGCTTCATACCTAAAATTGATGAACCAGGCCTTGTGTTTGGTTCTTTTTTATTAGTGTTTTGTTGACAATGAAGAGTCAATCATGTAAACTAACAAAAGTTGAATGCACTGAAGACAGTAGGGGCACAAGCCTTAATATCCTACCGAGGAGAACAAGTTGATCTTATCATGTTCCTTGGCATAGAGTTTTTTTTTATGCCCTACCTAAATTTCAGGAGGAAAACGAAGATGAGGAAGCAACACAGTTAAAAAAGCGCAACTAGTTACAGAAGAAGCGAACAGTTCAAAAACGTATCAGTTATGTTGTGGACTATTTAGGAATTACTGTAGAAGAAGCAAATAAATCTACGTTCAGAATTACAAAGCAGGTGTACAATTTGCAGTTGTTAAAAACAGCATTTATCACGTGCAGCCAAAGAAGCTGGTTTAGAAGGAATGGATGACATTTTCAAAGGACCATCAGCTGTAGCTTCAGTAATGAAGATGTAGAGTTCTACAAATTCAGCTGACTTACAAAAAGCTGGAAGCTTTAGAAATTAAAAGAAAAGTTGTTGAGGGTAAAGTTTCGCTAAAAGAAGAAATCGAAGTTTTGCAAACGGCTGTCATGGAAGGGTTACCAATGCTAATATCAGTATTACAAGCACCAGTTCGCAACACTGCATTGGCAACTAAAGCCGTTATAAGATCGAAAAGATGGCGCAGAGCTTAAGAAAGCTAGCTAGCTAACTTAAAAAACACAAACAAAAATTTATTAAAACAACCAAAATGGAGGAAAATAAAAATACATTAAATATTGAACAAATCATTGCTGGACACTAGCGTTAGCTGTTCGGCTTGAAATTAAACGACTTAGTAAAAGCTTATCGAAGAAGAATTTGAGTAACAGCAGC